>LFIK01002643.1_pt1 | contig 14489 bp, 14 predicted proteins | sample 643401 | NCBI WGS metagenome assembly LFIK01 (sample SAMN03777447, study PRJNA286221) | soda lake metagenome | biome: soda lake; feature: Kulunda steppe; material: water; isolation source: sample T5-Br brine of Lake Tanatar-5 | place: Russia: Kulunda steppe | collected 2010-07 | reverse complement strand
TTGGTGTTGTTTGAACCGGCCGATTTGGCCGCCGCCGCGCTGTTGATTGTGCAATCCGCCTACCTGACGGCCGGTCAGCGATGCACCTGCGCCAGACGCCTGATCGTTCCCGCTTCGAAGGAAGGAGATCGACTGTTACGCGAGCTGGTGGAGTTGACGAAACGACTTCGGGTCGGGGCTTTTACTGAAACGCCCGAACCCTTCATGGGGCCGGTGATTTCGCCCGGCTCGGCCGTGGGAGTGATAGACGGGCAGGAGGAGCTGGTGGGAAAAGGGGCGGAGTGTTTGATCGAGGCTCGGTGGTTGAAGGAAGGAACGGGATTGGTCTCGCCGGGTCTGGTTGATGTCACTCCTGTGGCGGAGCGGGAAGACCGCGAGATTTTCGGGCCGCTGTTGCAAGTGATCCGTGTGGAAGATTTTACGGCGGCCTTGACGGAAGCTAACCGGACCCGATTTGGCCTGGCGGCGGGGCTGGTCAGCCGACGGGCCGACCTGTGGGAGGAATTTAGATACGAAGCGCGGGCGGGAGTCGTCAACTGGAATCAACAACTCACCGGCGCCAGCAGCCGGGGGCCTTTTGGCGGATTGGGACAGAGTGGAAACCACCGTCCGAGCGGGTATTTGGCAGCGGACTACTGCTCGCAGGCGATTGCCTCCATGGAGCGAACGGAGCTGGTTTTGCCTGAAACGCTTCCGCCAGGAATCGAATCGCGATGAAGGAGCGAGCCGGAGCATCGGACCGGGGAGTGGAGGTCAACTTCGATGGAATCATTGGGCCGACGCATCATTACGGAGGATTGTCGACGGGGAATATCGCCTCATTGACGCACAAGTGGGAAGTTTCCCGTCCGCGTGAAGCGGCACTTCAGGGGCTGGCCAAGATGGACCTTCTGGCTCGGCGGGGAATTCCGCAAGCCGTGCTTCCCCCGCAAGAGCGGCCGGCGTTTTCGATTCTCCGGGCGGCCGGTTTTTCCGGGTCGGAGGAGGAAATATTGCGGGACGCCTCCAAAGAAGTCCCGGGGTTATTGTCGGCTTGCTATTCCGCCTCGGCGATGTGGACCGCGAACGCCGCGACCTTTTCCCCGGCTGAAGACACCCGGGACGGGCGGTCCCATTTCACGCCGGCGAATCTGTTCAGCATGTTTCACCGCTCGATCGAGCCTCCGTTGACCGGCGGTCTTTTGGCGCAAGTGTTTGGGGATCGCCGGTATTTTGTTCATCATGAGCCGCTACCCGCGGGGCGGCTGTTCAGTGACGAAGGGGCGGCGAACCACACCCGATTGACCTCGCGAGGCGGCGGCCGGGGGATCCATCTGTTCGCGTATGGGTTTTCGCCCTTTGAGGCGGAGCCGCAGTTGCGGTTCCCGGCCCGGCAAAGTTTGGAAGCGTCCAGGGCGGTAGCAAGATTGCACGGTCTCGCACCGGAGAGATGTCTTTTCGCGCAACAGGCTCCGGAGGCGATCGAGGCGGGCGTGTTTCATAACGATGTCGCCGCGGTGGGACACGAGAATCTGTTTCTTTACCACGAACAAGCTTATGTGAACGGGGACGAGGTCGTGAGCGAATTGAAAGAGATGTTTGCCGCCCAGTGTGGCGGGGAGTTGCTCTCTTGCCGCGTTCCCGCGAAACGGGTCTCTTTGGAAGAGGCGGTGCGGACGTATTTATTCAACAGCCAGCTCGTCACTTTGCCGGAAGGTACGATGCTATTGTTGGCCCCGCGCGAATCGGGCGAATCCGATGAGGTGAGATCGGTGATCCGGGATTGGGTGGGAGACGAAATGAATCCGATCGCGGAAGTTGTTTACACCGATCTGCGTCAAAGTATGCGAAACGGAGGAGGCCCCGCCTGTTTGAGGCTGCGCGTGGTCCTCTCCTCCGAGGAGCGGGACGCGATGCGGGGGCGGCTGATGTTGACGCCGGAGTTGTCAGCCAGTCTCGCGGATTGGATCCGGAGAAACTACCGGGAGACGCTGTCGGTTCCAGATCTGGCTGACCCGAGGTTACTGGAAGAAGGGCGGCGCGCGCTGAAGGAGCTGCGCGCCTTGCTGGAGCTGGAAGCTTAGTCCAGGATCCGGGCAGGGGCGAGAATTTGCCCCCTTGGCTTAGAACGGTTTGAAGACCGCCAACCAGGTTGCGAGCACGACGAGGACGGCCGTGATCACGCTGAGGGGGCCGTTGAGGGCTTTGCGGCGGAAGGCGACTCCGGCGAAGGCACTGATGGCCAACCAGATAATCAGTTTGGCGAAGAACCAGCCGGGGAAATTGAAAATATGTCCCATGCCGAGGCCGGTAATCAGGACGAGGAGGCTGGCGCTTCCGGCCAGGGCGAGAACCAGCTTTCGCCGACTCGAGCTCGGGTTGGCAAAGGCGGAAAACGTGAACGCGATCAGAAGAATCACGCTGACGAGGTGAAGGAATTTGAATAATTCGTATGGCATAATGGATTGGTCTCCGTTTATTCGAAGGGTTCAAAAAGAAGGATCTTTGTGGTCGGGGGCAATCATGAATTGAGCCGTGTCCGATCCGTGCCTTCCGTAGCCGCGCCCGTCGGGCGTGGGGGCGGACACGGCTGTGGGGACCGTCCACGGGACCACCGCCTGACGCCTGTCCCGTGCGGGCCGGGGGCGGCGGCTACGGGACCACCGCCTGACGGCGGCGGCTACGGTTACAAAAGATTACAAGAAGCGGCGGGGCCGCTTTTGGCTTGCCCGGATCCAGCCTCAGTGGATAGCCTGTGAAGCATGAATCGTCGAAAGTTCCTTCAAACAGGTTTTGCTTCTTCCCTTTTTCTCGGCGCCGGTACGGTTCTCCGGGGAAACCGTGCGACGGATGCGGAAGGTAATCCGAAAGCGCGTAACGTTATTTTCCTGGTTAGTGACGGAATGAGCGCCGGCACGTTGAGTTTCGTCGATCAGTTCGTCCGTTGGCGGGATGAACGCCCTTCCCATTGGGTGGGGCTTTACGAGGAGGGTAAGTTGAACCGCGGCTTAATGGACACAGCTTCCGCAAATTCGATCGTGACCGACTCGGCGGCTGCCGCGGCGGCATGGGGTTGTGGGTATCGTGTGAACAACGGCGCCTTGAACATCACCCCGGACGGGAAACACCGGCCGACCATTCTTCAGGTGGCGAAAGAGGCGGGCAAGGCCACGGGGCTGATTACGACGGCGCCGGTCACGCACGCCACGCCGGCGGGCTTCGGGGCCAATGTGGAGCGCCGCAACCAGCAACCCTTGATCGCCGAGCAATATTTCGACCGCCGGTGGGATTTGATCCTGGGCGGTGGATCCCAGTTTTTCGACGCCGGAAGTCGGAATGACGGGCGCGATCTGGCCGGCGAATTCGCGGACGCCGGGTACGGAGTGGTGAGAAACCGGAAAGAGATGAAGGCATTGGAGTCCAAAAATGGGCCGATGTTGGGCTTGTTCGCCCGTGGCAACGTTCCCTATGAACTCGACCGGCTAAATGACGAGAAACTGAAAGAAGAGGTGCCGAGTTTGGCGGAGATGACTCGGGCGGGGCTCGAGCGATTGAATCGCCGTGAGGAGGGATTCGTGGTGCAGGTCGAAGGGGCGCGGGTGGACCATGCGGCTCATTCGAACGACATCGGCGGGTTGGTGTACGATCAGATCGCCTTCGATGACGCTATCGCGGTGGCGGTCGAATTCGCCGAAAAGCACGGGGACACGTTGGTGATTATTACAACCGATCACGGCAACGCGAATCCTGGAATGAATTCGGGCAACAACGGCGGCCAGCGGACTTTTTCTTTGCTGAACGAATTCCGCAGCACGCAGAATTCAATTTTGGGGCGGTTGAATCGGGAAAGCTCGGTGGATGAAATCGTCGAGGCAGTGCGTAGCGGTATGAATTTGGAAATCTCGAAGGAGCATGCCGATTTGTTGTATCGTCATTATCGGGACGAATACCAGGTTCCTTACCGCCGGATGAATAATGCCAACGGGATCATGGGGCAGATCATCGCCAACCATACCGATATCGGCTGGGTTGGTAACTCACACACCTCCGATCACGTCGAAGTGGCCGCGATGGGGCCGGGAAGCGGCGGACTTCGAGCGTATCAGAAGAACACGGATTTGTTCACGCTAATGACGGCAAGCCTTGGCCTCGAGCAGGCCGTGGCCAAGGCTGAGATTTAGTCTTTATTCGTCGTTCCGGGCTGGACGAGCGCCGAAAATGTTGCGTCCATCCCGGGCTTCATAGAGGAAAACCTCTGGGGATTCCTTGGCGTCGGATGAGGAAATGGCCATCTGTTCCTCAGCTTGGACCCGGATGTTGGCCGGGGTCAAAATACGGGCCTCTTCCAGGTCGCCTGGCGATACGTTGAGGAAAATTTGGTCCCCTTCTATAACGAGCGCATGGGGAGCGACCGCGTAAACATCATCCGTTTGCTCCCAGTATTCGAGGGAAGGCTCGATCAGAGCGAAGAAAAGTTGAGCCTTTTCGAAATCGACGAGAAAGTTATCGAGCCTACCAATCGATTCAAGCTCGCGGGAAGCGACTGAATTGCCGGTGAGATCGGTGGCGAGGTGGAGGCGACCCGGGCGGGCCAGGGCGTCGGTTTCCTCGTTTTCCGGAGTTTCTCCCGGCGCGGCCGCGGTATCGGCCTCCCCGTTTTCCGGGGAGGTGGCGTTTTCGAGTTCAAGCGCGGTTTCCTGCCGCATGCCCCAATCATACCCGTAAACACTGTAAATTTCCTGGGCGTATTCCTCCGCGCCCAGCCGGGACACGTCTTCCCGTCGGCTGATAGACGGAGCGTCATCCCATCCTGTCTCCGGAACCTCAAGAGTGAGGGCGATTCCCCGTCGAAGTTCGCGGATAGTCAGAGCTTCCGGAGGGATTGGACGGAAGTTCACCCCAAAGATCCGGCCGGTCGAAACCAGTGCGTAAATCAGTTGCCCGCTTTCAAGATCGATGACGAGGTCGTCGATTCGACCGAGACGCTCGCCGTCCGGGCTTTCGACCCGGCTTCCGATGATCGAGTCGACGGGGCGAGCGGCGGGGGAGTCGGCAACGGCTTCTTCTGCTGCTGAAGTGTCCTCCGTGAGGGCAGACTCGTCGGTAGCCTCCGTATCCGTGACGTCTTCAGGCGCTTCGGCGGAGGTTTCAGGCGGCGTCCAGGTGTTGCGTGGGCGTTCGTGTTCGTCTTCTTCCGCGGATACATGGCTGAAAGAAAAAAGAAGCGCAGGGGCCGCGAGCGAGATCGCGGTCATTGCTTTAAAAAAGCGGTGTTCAGGTAATCGATTCATAAATTGCAGTTCGATGAAGGTTTTCACTTTCGAATTGGTTGTGACTCTGTAACGCAGGGGCTGTGCCAGTGTTGCGACAGGAACGAAAGTCCGGACTGCGCTCGGGGAACGACCTAGCGTGAAACAGGAGCGGCCGACGGTCCACCGCTTCCGCCGGGTGGTGCCCGCAGGAGACGGAGATTGGAGACCGGACCGGATCCCGTTTTCGTAGCGTGGACGAGCGTAAGGGCGTGGGCGAGTGGCCGACGGTCCACCGCCTCACGGAGGCAGTTAGAAACTGCTCCGTTCGAATGTGCAAGATGCGGGAAAGACGGAAACCAGTCGTGCAATTTGCGGTGTGCAGAAATAGTTTCTAATGGGACGAGTGAGTTATTGTTGTTTCCCGCATTTTGGATTGTGGATTCGGGTGGATCGCCGTAATCTTCCTTTAGGTAATCGGTAGAAGGGGGGTCTTATGGACACACAAATGCTGGTGAGAAAAATCCGGAACTTGCTTCCCGGAGAAGGACAGCAAAGTTTGGGCCTGTTGGTGACCGCCGATGGGAAGGGGCGGCCGCATGCCACCTACATGGGAACGATGGCGTCGGCCGACTACGACCGGTTGTTGACGATGACGGCGCCCGACAGCCGGAAGGTCTGTAATATCTTGGAGAACCCCCAGGTGGAATGGTTGTTTTTGGACGCGGATAAAGATGAAGTGCTTTATCTTCGGGGAACCGCGAGAGTGATTCAGGAACCGGACGAAGTTGCGCGGGCTTGGGCGTCGATGACGGACAAGAGCCGCGCCTATTTCCTGTCTTATCAAGAAACGGTGGGGATGAATTTTTTGATCTTTGAAACGGACGTCGAGGTCTTTGAATTTCGGGCACCGAAAACGAATGATGTGTATCGCCTGCAACGGGCCGATCTCCAAAAACTTGTAGCGTGACGGATATTCCCTGCGGGCCGGGGCGTGAAAGACGAGAGAGCGGCTCGGTAGCCTCGGACCGGATTCCCTGTTACGGAAAAAGTTGCTCGGTTTGCCAAGTGTCGCCGACGCGCGAATACAAGGTTCGTTCGTGGCGGCGAAAGGGTTTCTCCCGCCAGAATTCAATGGTTTCGGGGATAACCCGAAACCCCGACCAAAAGGGCGGACGAGGGATGTGGCCGGTTCCGAAACGGGCGACGTATTGGGCGAGTTTTCGTTCCAGTTCGAACGCGCTTTTCATCGGTTGGGACTGCCTGGAAGCCCAGGCTCCGAGCTTGCTGAGGCGGGGCCGGGAGGCGAAATACTCGTCTCCTTCCGTGTCGTCGACCTGTTGAACCAGGCCTTCGATCCGGACCTGGCGTCCAAGGGGCATCCAATAGAAACAAAGCGCGGCGGAAGCGGTGGCCGCGAGTTCTTTCCCTTTGCGACTTTTCAGATTGGTGAAAAATGTAAAGCCGCGCTCGTCGGCACCCTTGAGGAGGACCATGCGAACCGAAGGGCGTCCTTCGGTGGAGGTGGTGGCAAGCGCCATGGCCCCTGGCTCACGCAGTCCCGAGCGAACCGCTTTCTGCATCCAGCGGTTGAAGCGGGAAATGGGATCCGCCTGGTTCAATTGTGTCGGGCGATCCGTTTGGGACGCGGCAAGAAATTTTTTCATGACAAGCAGAAGGTAATTCCTTTGGCGTTGCGAGACGACGTCAGACGGTTTTCGAAAAACGCTTCTCCTTTTCCTGAATGTAGGCGTCGAATTTCATGGCCACGTTGCGGATGAAAAAACGGCCGACCGGAGTTACGGTGAGCCCGGTGTCCTTTATCTCCAGGAGGCCGTCTTCCTCGAAAGGCCGGAGTGAGGCCAGTTCGGTGGTGAAATAACTGGAAAAGTCGATACCAAGTCGTGACGACATCGCCTCGTAATCGAGCCGGAGATCGCACATCAGGCGCATGATCGTTTCGCGCCGGAGCCGGTCCTCGGGGGTGAGGATGTAACCTTTGGCCAACGGCAGCCGGCCGGCGTCCAGGGCGGCCTGGTAGGTGGGGAGGTCTTTCTCGTTTTGACGGTAGGCATTGCGGGTTTGGGAAATGGAGGACATGCCGAAGCCGTAGATGTCGGCTTCGGATTTGGTGCTGTAGCCCTGGAAGTTCCGGTGGAGGGTTCCTTCGAGTTGCGCGACGGTGAGCGAGTCGTCCTCGCGGGCGAAATGATCCATCCCGATGTAGCGGTACCCGTTTCGGATGAGGGTTTCGGTGACTTGTTGCAGGATCGCGAGTTTCGTTTCGGAGTCGGGCAGGTTGTTGCGTTTGTCTAAAATTTTCTGGGCCGGTTTGATCCAGGGCACGTGGGCGTAGCTGAAGATGGCGAAACGAGCAGGCTCCAGAGCGAGCACATCGGTCACGGTGTTGGCGAAGGAGGCGGGGGTCTGATGGGGAAGGCCGTAGATCAAATCGATGTTGATGGAGGCGAATCCCTCCTGGCGCAGCCATTCGACCGCTTGCTCGGTCTGTTCGCGCGGCTGGATTCGATTGATCGCTTTTTGAACGACCGGGTCGTTGTCCTGAACGCCGAGTGAGGCGCGGTTGAAACCGATCTCGCGTAGCGCGACGATGTGTTCCCGGCTGAGACGGCGGGGGTCGATCTCGACTCCGTTTTCGGCATCGGGGGAGACGCGAAAGGTGCGGTGGATCATTTCGCCGAGGCGGCGGAGTTGGGATGGCGTAAAAAACGTCGGCGTTCCCCCGCCCAGGTGAATTTGAACCACCTCGCGTTCCGGGTTGAGCAAGTCGCGGGTCAGGAGCATCTCCTTTTCCAGGTAGTCGAGGTAGCGGTCGGCGGAGGAGTGGTCGCGGGTGATGATCTTGGTGCAGCCGCAAAACCAGCAATTGCTTTCGCAGAACGGGAGGTGAAAATAGAGCGAAAGGGGGGAGTGGAGGTTGCGGGCGGAGCGGATGTCATCCAGAAGATCGTGTTGTGTGACCTGATCGCTGAACTGAAGGGCGGTTGGGTAGGACGTGTAACGCGGTCCGGGAGTACTGTATTTGCGGGCGAGGTTCAGGTCGAAGGCTGGAGGGGACGCCGAACGGGTTGCCGAAAGTTTCTCGGCGGGCGTGTCGAGGATGGAACTGGAGGTGTTTCTCATGTTTCGCGGTCTGATAGCTGCCCGGGTGGGGGCTCATGGAAAGTTTCGCACAATCAAGGCCCCGGGTCTTAGCGGAAGTTGCCCTTTTGTGCGCAAATCCTGCTGACGTTCCGTTTTTGCCGTTTTTCGTGAAAAGAAGTTTTCCCGGAGGGCGAACCGGCCACTTCTGAATGCGCGTTGTAGTGCATTCCATCAACTCGAATTACTTGTGACGCCTGATGTTGGCAGGCTTCTTATTCGCGTATGGTAGCATTTCCCGCAATTCGGATCGGCGTTTTCCTCGTTTTAAATCGCAGATGCGCTTCGCGCCGGAGACCTAACCATGAAGAAAAACACCAGGACAATCATACTATCTTTATTTTGCGGCGGAGTCGTGCTTCCGCTTGGATGTGGAGCGCAAACGCAGTCCGAAACGGTGCCTGATTTGAATTTGGAGATCGATAATACGCCGCTCGATCGCGAGGACCAAGCGCCGGTGAACAGTTACTCCGGAGTGCTGAAAGATATTCAGCCGACGGTAGTGAGTGTGTATTCGCAGCGAATGGTGGATGGGGAGGGTGAGTTTGACCACCCCTCCTTGCGGCGCTTTTTCCGAGAAGAAGAGATGCCGCGCGAAAGGATGGAGCGGGGGATTGGGTCGGGGGTGATTGTGTCACGGGACGGCTATGTTCTCACCAATTACCATGTCGTGCAGGATGCCGAGCGAATCATCATCCAGTTCTCGAACGACGGTCATGTTGAGGCTGATGTGGTCGGCACGGATGCGCCGACGGATATTGCGGTTTTGCGGATAAATGGAGATCGCGGGAGAGAATACCCGTTTGCGGTGTTGGCGGACAGTGATTTGGTGGAAGTCGGAGATGTGGTGTTCGCGTTGGGGAATGCTTTGGGGATCGGGCATGCGGTGACGTCCGGGATTGTTTCCGCCCGAGGGAGGACCGCGGTCGGAATTTTGGGCGAGGAAGGGTACGAAGACTTTCTTCAGACCGACGCATCGATGAACATCGGCAACTCCGGCGGGCCGCTGGTCGATTCCCTCGGTCGGGTGATCGGCGTCAATACCGCGATCGCCTCTCCGGGCGGGGGAAATGTGGGAATCGGGTTCGCGATTCCGATCAATATGGCGCGTGACGTAATGCAGGATCTGATCGAGTTCGGGGAAGTCCGGCGCGGCTACTTGGGGATATCCCTGCGAGACGCCCATCCGGGATTGCCGACGGAATTCGGAGCGCCGGACCGTGATGAATTGCTCGAAGATCTGCCCGATTACCAGGGAGCTCTAATCGTGAATGTGGTGGCGGGAAGTCCGGCGGATCAGGCAGGCCTGCGGGAAGGGGATATCGTGGTCGAAATGGATGGCGAAACCGTCAGTTCGGCCAGAGGTTTGCGGCTGGAGGTGGCGCGAAAGCAGCCCGCGTCCACGATTGAGCTTGGAGTGATGCGCAACGACGAGCGAATGACCGTGGTTGCCACTTTAGGTAGCCGGGACGAGGCGGAGACCGTTCAGAGGGAGGAGGAGATCGAAAGCGAGGAGTTTTTGCCCGGCGTGAAGGCCGCATCGATTACGTCGGAACTGCGCCAGCAGTTGGGACTTCCGGATGGGTTGGACGGCCTGTTGGTGACGGAGGTGGATCAAGAATCCCCCCATGGGGATCTTTTCCCTCCAGGCGGGATTGTGATCCAGGTGAACGGCGAACCGGTTTATGAGGTCGAGGAGGCCCGCGAGCTGATTGAGCCGGGCCGCAACCTTGTCCTTGTTTTTCACGAAGGGGCGCTGCTCCAGGTTGTGGTTGAGATCAACGCTCGGTAGGAACGGCGCTTCCACCCCCCCGGGAGTCTGGGTTCAGTCGAGGATTGTCATCAGCTTGCCTTCGACGAAATCGGCGCTGATGCGTTCCAGGCGAACGAGTGCGGTTCGATTGGTGAGGTCGGTGGTGGGATCCGGAAGGGAGTCTTTTTCCACCACGACTCGGATGTAGTTGTCGGTGTAGCTCGGCCAGAGGTCGGGTTTGGGGTCTTCGAACAAGACCCGCATCGTGCGGCCCAGGTGGCGTTGGTAGAACGCGTGACGGGCATCGGAACTCAAGCGGCGCAAGGTGGCGCTGCGGCGGGCCCGTTCGCGGATGTCCACCTGTTCGGTCGATTTGGCCGCGACGGTTCCTTCCCGTTCGGAATAGGTGAATACGTGGCAGAAATCAAAGGGAGCGGTTTGGAATATCCGGCAGGTTTCTTCGAACTCGATATCGGTTTCCCCGGGAAAGCCGACCATGATGTCCGTGCCGAGATAAAGTTCGTCCACCTCTTCGTGGGCGAGCTGGATAAACTCGAGATATTCGGCTACGGAATATTTCCGGCGCATTTCCTGGAGAATCCGGTCGCATCCGGATTGCAGGGGGATATGGAGGAAGGGAAGGAGCGCGTGGGCCGGATCGTTCATCCGGCTGAAAAGCCCGGTTGGAATCGTGGTGGGCTCGATGCTGCTGATGCGGATGCGGTCGAGTCCGGGGATCCGGTCGAGGTGGTCGATCACCTCAAGAATCCCGGCCTGGCCGGACTGATAAGTGCCGATATTGACCCCGGTCAGGACCAACTCGCGCACGCCCCGGCGGACGAGGGCGCGGGCTTCGTCGAGGAGATTGTTCAGTTCGCGGGCTCGCGCTCTTCCCCGGGCGAAAGGAATGATGCAGAATGAGCACATGAAGTCGCAGCCGTCCTGGACTTTAAGATTGGCTCTCTTCGGGAACGGCGTTTCGCCGGCGAAGGCGATCGTGAAATCGGATTTGTCGATCCGGTCCCGGACGATCAGGGGGCGGTCATTCTTTCCAAGCTCCACATAATCGAGCACGCTGAGTTTGTCCTGATTGCCGATGATGAGGTCCACGCCGGGGATTTCCGCGACGGCCTTGTAGCCCATCTGCGAATAGCAGCCGACGACCGCGACGAACGCCTCTGGATTTCGACGGGTGAAGGCCCGGATGGCATTGCGACATTTGGCGTCCGCCCCGTTGGTGACCGTACACGTGTTTATCACCGCCAAATCGGCTTTTTCGCCAAAAGGAACGACCTGGAAGCCGGTTGCCTCCATTTTTTCGCGAATGAGGTTTCCCTCCGATTGGTTGAGCCGACAGCCGAGGGTGTGGACGGAGGCCCGCTTTTCCTGTTGTTGCACTGACACCATGGGGCAATCTTTGACCTGCTCCGGGAGGGATTGCAATCCGTGAGACGCGGCGGGCGGCACAAACCATGGTCCTTGCAGTGACACCAAGTGAAAATCCACGTTCGAACCGGTCGGCAAAACCCTGAGGCGAGGGGGGCGCCCTTTTCTTTTGACGGTAACGGGCTACACTGAGTAATGGGCAGAAGCCGGGTTGGCCGGCGGGGGCCTGACACAACTTCAAAAATTTAGAAACAGGAGGAAATTATGTTAGGATGGGCGCTGACCTTTTTAATTATTGCTATCATTGCCGGTGTGCTCGGCTTTACTGGAATTGCCGGGGCTGCGGGCACGATTGCCCAAGTGCTCTTTTACATCTTCCTAGCGGTCTTCATTATCATGTTGATCGCTGGATTGGTGACCGGGAAGAAGTTATTTTAGCCTGGTCGAATCGCGGAGCCGCGCCGTTACATTACGTGGCGGTGCCCCGGCCGAGGAAGCTTTTGAGCATCCAGAGGGTTTTTTCATGCACGGTGATGCGGGCGATCAATAGATCCTCGGTTTCGGCGTCGCCATTGCCGGCGGCAAGGTCGCGAGCGGTCGTGGCGTCGGCAATCAACTTCTCATGGGCGGCGGCGAGCCCACTGACCAAGGTTTCCGCGTTGGCGGGAGCTATTTGTTCCGGAATGCCGGCCAGTTTGGCCAGATTGGTCAGCCCGCCCTCGGCGTAGTGCCCTAGCGCGCGGACGCGTTCGGCGATCTCGTCGGAGGCGGTAAAGAGTTCCGTGTATTGCTCCTCGAAAGCGGCGTGGAGGGCGAAGAAGCTGGGTCCTTCGACGTTCCAATGGCAGAAATGGCTCTGTGCCATCAAGGCATAACTGTCTGCCAATACGAGGTTTAAGGCTTTAGCGATAGCGGATTTGTCCATAGTGTTTCGATTCTTCGGCGATCGTTGAATTGAGGTAACAGTATGCTATGGCGCTGAATATCTGTCAAACTCCGGTTGCGAGCGGCGGGTGCTGTGAAGTGCGGTGGACAGGGGCATCTGGCACATTCACCCCCATCCGGAAGTCTGTTCTGTCCGGCTTATCAGGATTCGCGGCGTATTGGAGCAAGTGTTGGTGGAGATTGGAGTGCTGAAAATCCATCATTCCACCACTCCGCGACTCCATCACTCCGTCTTTTATCTTTGGGAGAATTTTGCGAAAGAACTTGCGTCCCTTACCTTTTCGTTTTTGTTTGGTCGCTTCCGGTCAGTCGGGCCGTGGCGCAGCCTGGTAGCGCGCTTGCATGGGGTGCAAGAGGTCGGGAGTTCGAATCTCCCCGGCCCGACCATTTTAAATAGCTGCTTAGTTTTTTCCATTGATTGCCGCGTGTCCCCTCCTCGCGATGAGCAGCAGGGGGCGGTCGCGGGTCGCGAAACCTATTCGGACGGGACTGGCTCGCCTCTATAATTATGCGGGTGATGACATTCTGGCGCGGCTCTTTTCTACCTTTACCTTCCCGGGTCGCGATGGATTGAAGCCAGACGAACTGGCGATCCGTGAGGCGGCGAAGGGTATTGTTACTTTCGGAGACATGGCGATTTTCGCGATATCGGATTTGGCTCGACCCGTCGAGCTGGCGGAAGCTGTATCACGACAAGAAGTGGGGGATTTTTTGAGAAAGACGAAGAATTCGGGTAAAATTGAATGCAATTCGAGCCTAAAGGAGCCTTTGCATGCGCGTTTATGTTTTTTTTGACACCTGTTCCACTCTTCTGGCTATTCCTTATTCAATTCTCCTGGCTATTTCTTCTACTAGCAGCCTAAGTCCGAAAGGCCGCTAGCCATGTCCGGCCATCCCAGAGAAAGAATAACCTTACCTAAGTATCTTACATACATGAATTACAGCATCTTGAAACGGCAGTTAAAAACAGTGGGCGCGGTCGCCCTGGGACTTTCGATGGCGTCGGCCGGATCGGCGGAGGAGACCGCTCGGCCGAATATCGTGCTGATTTACGCTGATGACGTCGGTTGGGGGGATCTCGGGGTTTACGGCGCCGAATTGATCCCGACGCCGAACCTCGACCGCCTGGCGGCGGAGGGGATTCGATTCACCGACGCCTACGCCACGGCGGCGACTTGCACGCCGAGCCGTTATTCACTCCTGACGGGAGATTACGCCTTTCGCAATCCCCGCGCCAACATTCTCCAGGGAGATGCTCCGGCTTTGATCAAGCCCGGCACGCCGAACCTCGCGTCGATTCTGCAGGAAGCTGGTTATCGGACATCCGTGGTCGGCAAGTGGCACCTTGGGCTTGGCGACGTCGAAGAAGGTCTCGACTGGAACCAGGCGATCAAGCCCGGTCCGCTGGAAATCGGTTTTGACGAATCCTTCCTCCTGCCGGCCACCAACGACCGGGTGCCGACCGTTTACGTGAAGGGACATTACGTCTATAACCTTTCGGAGGATGACGACCCGATCCGGGTCAGTTACCGTGAACAAATCGGCGACTTGCCGACCGGCCGTTCGCATCCGGAGTTACTTCGTTACCTGGCCGATGGGCAGCATTCGGGCACGATCATTGGCGACATCAGCCGTATCGGCTTTATGGACGGGGGACAATCCGCGTGGTGGGACGACGAGACGATGGCCTATGAATTCGCCGAACGTTCGGTGAAATTCATTGAAGAGAACCAGGAGCGGCCGTTTTTCCTTTTTCTCTCGATGCACGAGAACCATGTGCCCCGCGCACCGCACCCCGACTTTGTCGGAAAAAGCCAGACCGGCTTGCGCGGGGATACCGTCGTCGAGCTCGACTGGGTGGTCGGCGATATCATGAATGCTTTGGAACGGCTCGACTTGAGGGAGGATACGTTGATCATCTTCACCAGCGACAACGGCCCGATTTTCTTCGACGGCTATTACGAGGGATCGTTGGAGGATGCCAATGGCCATCGTCCCAGCGGTCCCTTCCGGGG
>LFIK01002642.1_pt1 | contig 14489 bp, 13 predicted proteins | sample 643401 | NCBI WGS metagenome assembly LFIK01 (sample SAMN03777447, study PRJNA286221) | soda lake metagenome | biome: soda lake; feature: Kulunda steppe; material: water; isolation source: sample T5-Br brine of Lake Tanatar-5 | place: Russia: Kulunda steppe | collected 2010-07 | reverse complement strand
GGTTCCCGGGCCCGTCTGTGGACGCAGGTTCACCGGCAGTCGGCGGCGTCCCTGCAGCTGGAGCCGGGTCGGCGACTGCAGGCATTGATCAAACCTCAGGTGATTGGCGTCACCGATTGATACCGCCCCTAACACGCGGTGTCCATAACAGTGTTTCAACGACGGTCGACGGGAGTGACGCGGGTGAGGGGCTGGTTGGGGGTGGTGCTCGTTGTACCGGCAGTGGCAGTGCCGGTGAGCGCCGTGCTGTGGAGTACCTGGATGCCGGGGGAGAGCGGGGGTGAGCCGCTGGCGACGCCCGATGGCGAGACCGCTGCCCTGGCGACGACGCTGGAGGCGGACGTGCGTGCGCTGGCGGATGGGATCGGCGAGCGCAACATGCACGCCGATGGCTCCATGGCCGCGACGCTGGACTGGCTCGAACACCGGTTTCGCGCCATGGGGCTGGTGCCTCGGCGGCACACCTACGTGCTCCGGGGCGGTGCCTACGCCGGCGAGAGCACACACAATCTGATCGCCGAGGTGCCCGGCACCGGCGGCGCGGACGAACGCGTGGTCGTCGGTGCCCATTACGATACGGTGCCCGGCTCGCCCGGAGCGAATGACAACGCGTCCGGTGTTGCCGTGCTCCTGGCCCTCGCGGCCTGGGCCCGGGACAATCCCCAGCCGCGTACGCTGCGTTTCATCGCGTTCGCCAACGAGGAACAGCCCTTCCATCAGACCAGTGACATGGGCAGCGAGGCCTACGCCCGGGACGCGGCCGAGTCGGGGGAAGCGATTACCGCCATGATGGCGCTGGACGGGCTGGGCTACTACAGCGCCGCCCCCGGGAGTCAGCACTACCCCTACGACTGGATCCGGTGGTTCTACCCCGACCGTGGCGACTTCATCGGGTTCGTGACCCGCACGCGCGATGCCAATCTCGTGCGACGCGCCGTCGGCGCGTTCCGCCGAGAGGCCGGCGTCCCCTCCGAAGGCGCGGCGTTGCCCGCCGGGGTGCCCGGCATTGGCTGGTCGGATCACCGGCCGTTCTGGGATGCCGGGTATGCCGCGTTTCTGGTCACCGATACCCTGCCGTTCCGGGATCCCGAGTACCATCGCCCCGGCGACACGCCGGAGCGTCTGGGCTTCTACAACCCGGTGGCCCGAGGTCAGGAAGCCGAGAACCCGCTGCGCCTGAATCTGGAGCGCGTGGATCACTGGATCGAGCAGGGTGCACGTCCGTCCGAGCGCGTGAACCAGCTGATCAAGAAGGCCCGCAAGGAGCAGCAGGTCAGCGCCTGAGCGGCTGCCTGGTCAAGGGGTGAGTCGCCGTGGCGGATGACGACGACACCCGGCTGATCGTCCTGGGGCGAATCTCCGGGATTTTCGGCGTGAGTGGATGGGTCCGGATCTATTCCTATACCGATCCACGAGAGAATATTTTGCAGTACAGTCACTGGCATCTCCCCGCCGAGGGAGCGTGGCGCCGCCTCAAGGTGGAGGACGGGCGCCGCCAGGGCAAAGCGGTGGTGGCACGCCTGGAAGGGTGTGACGATCGGGAACAGGCGCGGGCCCTGATGGGGTGCGATATCGGGCTGCCCCGTGCGGAGCTGCCACCACTGAAAGACGATGAGTATTACTGGTTCGATCTCCAGGGCCTGCGGGTTTACAACCGCGAGGGCATCGACTTCGGAACCGTGTCGCACCTGATGGCGACCGGAGCCAACGACGTGCTGGTTGTCCGTGGAGAGCGTGAACGGCTGATCCCGATGGTACTGGACCAGTTCGTCCACCGCGTCGATCTCGAGGCAGGCGTGATCGAGGTCGACTGGGATTCCGACTTCTGAGCGACAGTCGCCGGAGGGAACGTGCGCGTTGACGTCATCACGCTGTTCCCGCAACTGGTCGAGGCGGTTGCTCAGTGCGGCGTCACCGGGCGCGCGGCTGATCGGGGCCTGCTGGAGCTGGTGACCTGGGACCCGCGGGATGATGCCGCGGACCGTCACCGGACGGTTGATGACCGATCCTACGGCGGCGGGCCGGGGATGGTCATGAAAGTGGAGCCGCTGCGCACGACCATCCGACGCGCGCGGCAGGACGGCCAGGCGCCGGCCCGCGTGATCCACCTCAGCCCCCAGGGGCGCCGGCTGGATCAGGCAAAGGTGGCGGAACTGGCGTCACGGAAGCGGATCATCCTGCTCTGCAGCCGGTACGAGGGCGTGGACGAGCGGTTGCTGGAAGCGGAAGTGGACGAAGAGCTCTCCATCGGAGATTTCGTCCTCAGTGGCGGGGAGTTGCCCGCCATGACCGTTATCGACGCAGTGAGCCGGCTGTTGCCGGGCGCACTGGGCCACGAGGACTCCGCGGCGGAGGACTCGTTCGCGGCGGGGGTGCTGGACTATCCGCACTATACCCGCCCGGAGAACATGGATGGCCAGGCGGTGCCGCCGGTTCTTCTCGGCGGAGATCATCGGGCCATCGCCCGCTGGCGGCGGAAGCAGGCGCTGGGCCGCACGTGGCTGCGCCGGCCCGATCTGCTGGCGGGGCAGGAACTGGACGCAGACAGCCGCAGGCTGCTGCGGGAATTTATCGATGAATATCGAACCGACGACCGGAACAAGCCGGTCTGACACCGGCAGAGGATAACGGCATGACCAACATCATTGACGAGCTCAACAAGGAACAGATCGAGGCGCTGGGCCGCGATGTGCCTGAGTTTGCCCCGGGTGATACCGCGCTGGTGCAGGTGCGCGTCCGGGAGGGCAACCGTGAGCGGCTGCAGCCCTTCGAAGGCGTGGTCATTGCCAAGCGCAACCGCGGCCTGGACTCGGCGTTCACCGTGCGCAAGACCTCTCACGGCACGGGCGTGGAGCGTGTCTTCCAGACCTACAGCCCGCTGATCGAGAGCATCAAGGTCAAGCGTCGTGGTGACGTGCGCCGCGCCAAGCTGTACTACCTGCCCGAGCTCAGCGGCAAGGCCGCCCGCATCCGCGAAAAGGTCTGAGCGGCCTCGAATCCCGCTCCGGAACGACCCCGAAAAACCCGCCGGCTGCACCTGCACCGGCGGGTTTTTGCGTGCCTTCCACCAACCTGCCTTGAACAGCCGTCACGATCCTGCACGCAGGCGTGCCGTGAGCGCCCGCCGGGCCTGCTGCCCGGGTTCGCTGATCAGTGCCACTCCCACCGCAGCGAGCAGGATACCGCCCCAGGCGGCGAGGGGCATGACCTCACCCAGCACGAGCCAGGCGATTACTGCCGACACCGGCGGGACCAGGAAGAACAGGGCCGAGACCCGTGATGCCAGACCCCGTCGCACCATCGCCAGCAGCAGGGTGACGGCGATAAGCGAGTTGCCCACCACCAGATAGGTAATGGCAATGAGGAACTCGCCGGTCCAGTCCACGCGCAGCGGCTCCAGCGTCCAGGCGATGGGCATCAGCACCAGAAAGCCAATGCCGCACTGAATGATGTTGGCGCTCACCGGGTGCTGCGCTACCCCGAAGCGTTTCTCGTACAGCGTTGCCGACGTCATGGCCAACAGCGAGCACACGGCGAAGGCGACGCTGATCAGGGAGGTCGCCTCCACTGCCATGCGTGAAGTGATCACGATGGCGGCACCCAGCAGGCCCAGGACCAGGCCGACCCACCCCTGCAGGTTCACCCGCTCCCCCACCAGCGGCGCGGCCAGAAACCCGACCACGATCGGGTGGAGGGAGGCGATCAGCGCCACCGCTCCCGCCGACAGGCCGTATTCCAGCGCCATGTAGACGCCACCGAAGAAAAAGACCTGGATGCACAGCCCGACCACCGCCACGTGCAGCCATTCGTGCGGCGTCTTCGGCAGGGCCGGGCGCAGCAGGAAGTACAGGGGCAGCAGCACCGCCACCACCAGCGCATAACGCAGCGCCAGCAGGGTCATGGGATCGGTATGGGGCAGCGCCATGGCGGCGAAGACGAAGCCGCTGGCCCACATCAGCAGAAAGACCACTGGCGCGCCTTTCAGTGCCTGCTCGAGAATCGCGCGGTTCATGGAGTGTCCGTCAGCCCCTGGATGCGTTGTACGGAGTGGCGGGCCGAGCGGCCCTCGAATCGGTTATCATGGCTGTTCGGGAAACACTGTTATAACCCCTGGCCGAATCGATCGGCCCCATAACGACAAATGAGGAGAAACCGCCCATGAGACGCACTCTCGGCCTGATTCTGTTCACTCTGGCCTGCATGCCTCTGGCCGCTGCAGCGGAGGACGGCGAGAAGCTCCGTGATTACCTGGAAGGGACCTGCGCCATGGCCGGCGCCGGCAAGGGCGCTCCGGACCATGAGGACTGTATGGCCGAGGAGCGTGAATCGTTCGAGGACAACCTGGTGAGCATGCGCGAGCGGTTTGAAGCGGCGTGTGAGGACGCCTCCGGTGACGACCGCGCTGCGTGCCTGCAGGCGCAGGGCGAGCGCAAGGCGGACGAGTTTCGGGATCACATCGCCGCCGTTGAGGACGACACCCGCGCCCGCGGTGCGGCGGAACTGCACGAGCGGTTGTCGCAGCTGTGCACCCAGGTGCTGCGCCAGTCGCCGGGCAGCGCATCTCACGACTACTGTATTGCGCAGCATGCGATTCAGTACTCCTACTTCGCCGAAGCCGCCGTGGAAGCTCTGGAGCAGAACCCGGACCTCAGCGGCTACTGAGGCGTGTGGCCAACGGCGCCGGGATGGCGGGCACCGTGCCATCCCGGCGTCACCGCCGCATGCTGAACGCCTGCGGCCGGCCGTCGAGGTGCAGGGTCAGCAGCAGCACGAGACCATAGCAGACCGCTCCCGCCAGCAGGACCTCACTGAGACCGACCGTCATGGCAATCACCACCGCCGTCACGGCGCCGAGCACCGAGAAGACGCCGTTGATCGCCCACATCCAGGGCACCGCGTCACCGTAGCGCTGGAGATCCATGGAGCGCACCACGATCGGGAACGGAAAGCCCAGAGCGAAGGCGAGCGGGGCGAGCAGCACCGCGCTGGCGATGATTCGGCCGGCGAGACCCAGGGGCATCAGCCAGTCGAGCAGCGTGGGGAGCCACAATGCGAACGCCACTGTGACCACGACGACGGCCGCGGCTGATGCCGCCAGCGCGGCGCCGAAGCGCGTGGGAGCGACGCGGCTGGATACAAGGCTCCCCAGTCCCATGAACACCAGCAGGGCGAACAGAAGCACCGCCAGGGACAGCACCGGGTCGCCCAGGAACAGGGTCAGGCGCTGAACCAGCGACACCTCCACGAGCATGAAACCCAGCCCGATGGCTGCGAACAGCAGCACCTGCCGCGGCAGCCGTCGTCTCCCGCCCGTCGGATGTCGAAACCCGCGGGCAAGGGGGTGGAGCAGGACAAGCGACCCGGCGCCCAGCGCGGCCCAGAACAGCCACTGGATGGCCCGGGGCAGTTCCTGTTCGAAGTGGTAGAAAAAGGGGCGATTGTCCGTCACCGCCGACAGGTTGTGCCCCTGTTCCTCGACGCGCGCCATGGCGTCCGCCAGTGACAGCTCCCCGTGGGCCATGGCCTGCAACAGCGGATTCATGGCCCCCTGCTGTGTCACGTGCGGCGTGAAACTGGCGTTCGTGGAGAAGCCCACGTTGGCGGCCTGGCGGAGGATGCGCCGGGCCGTGGACGGCGGGAACGGCTCGTCCGCCACCACGAAAACGGGGTAGGGGAACGAGCCGAGTATGTAGATGTGCTCCATTGCCTCGGGCGTGTCCAGGCCCCGGCCGGCCATGGCATCGAGGGTGATGCGCAGCAGCCGCAGAATGGCCAGTTCGTCGTGGGTGACCACCACCAGCTGGCCGCCGTCGTTGAGGTGATCCAGGTACTCGCCCATCGCCTGTTCCGTGAGCAGGAAGTTCTCCGTCAGGGCAAAGCCCTCCCGGCTGCGGCTGGTGTTGGTCACCGGCAGGCTCATGAAAATGAGGTCGTAGGCATCATCGCTGCGCTTGATGAAGTGCCGGCCTTCGCCGTGGCGGACATCGATATGATCGAAATCGGTATAGAGCCCGCCGTTATAGGCCCCCTGGTCGCGGACGATGTCGAGGAGTTCCCGGTTGACCTCCACCGCCGTGATCGACTCGAACCCGGCCCGCGCGGCCAGAAGCACGTCCCGGCCGCCGCCGGGGCCGATGGTCAGGGCGTTGTCCCGCTGCTGTTCGTCCATGAACAGAAACGGGAAACGGCCGGGGAACTCCCGTTCGAGCGTTTCCACGGCATCCCCCGGGTTCGCCAGGTCACCGGTGAAGCGGTACATGGGGGTACCCGCCGTGCCGTCGATGTAAAGGTCGCGATGGTCGTCGGTGCGGGCGTAGGTGATGAGATCCGTGCGGCCGAAGGCGCTCCAGCGGGTGTCGGTGACCGCCCCCTCGCGTGGCCCGTGAATGGCGTCGTGGATCTCCTTCTCCGGATTGTTGCCGACCGGCAGGTCCGTAGCGAGGGTGCCCGTCGCCTGCAGCAGTGTGAGGCCCAGGGTGGCGGCCAGGGCCAGCCCCGATGCGCCCAGTGCCAGCGCCCGGCCGGATTCCACCTCCCGCGCCAGCAGCAGACTGCCCGCGGCAGCGGTTGCCGCCAGCACGAAACTCCCGCCGATGCCGCCCCAGACATTCAGCGCAATCACGGCGACCACCGCGCCGGCGGCGGCACCGGCCAGGTCGGCCCCGTACAGAGGGCCACTCATGGCGGCATGGCGGCGATAGAGCTCCGCGAAGAACAGACCCGCGGCCAGGAACGGCAGGAAGATCACCGCAAAGAAGGCGAGTCCGTATTCGTGCACGCCGGATCGTTGCGCCAGGGCGAGCACCAGGCCGATGGCGATGGCGATTACCACCGCGGACGCGGCCCCGAACAGGGCCAGAAGTGCAGGTGCCGTGCGTGTCCCTGCCCAGTGCCGGTGCAGGAGGTGCACCATCACCCCGCCCACCCCGAGTCCCAGGAGTGCCAGTGACACCACGGCGAACACATAGTGATGGGAGAGGGCGACCGACAGGACCCGCGTCAGGGTGATCTGCAGGCCCAGGAAGGCCATCGAAATCAGGAACACGCCCGAGAGCAGGGTGCCCACCCTGCTCGCGGCGTGTGCCGCCACCGACGGCGTCGTCTGCGTCGCCGTCATGGGACTAGCGGGCGACGAACTGCGGCAGCCAGGTAATGATCTCCGGGAAGAACGCCAGGATCACGATGGCAACCAGCTGCAGGAGCAGGAACGGGACGACGCCCTTGTAGATGTCGAACATATGGACACCCTTGGGCACCGTGCCCTTCAGGTAGAACAGGGCGTAACCCACCGGCGGCGTCAGGAACGAGGCCTGCAGGTTCACCGCGATCATCATGATCAGCCACAGCTCGTTGAACCCGAGCAGCGTGCCCAGTGGCAGGAAGATCGGGAACACGATCAGGATGATGCCGATCCAGTCGATGAGGAAGCCGAGGATGAACACCACCAGCATCATCATCGCAAACGTGCCCCAGCGGCCAAGCTGGTCATCCAGGATCAGCACCAGGTCCGTGACCACGTCGCGGCCGCCCACGGCGAAGAACACCTGGGTGAACAGCGTGGCGCCCACGATCACCGCCAGCACCATGCAGCTCGTGCGCGTGGTGCTCCAGGTTGCCTCGCGGATGGCCGTCCAGTTGAAGCGCCCGTAGAGGGCCATCAGCACCAGCGACAGAAAAGCGCCGATGGCCGAGGCCTCGGTCGGGGTGGCGAAGCCGAACCAGATGGAGCCGAGCACCCCGAAGATCAGCAGGATCGGCGGCACCATGTTGAGCAGGATCATGCCGGTGATCTGCAGCCCGGAGTAGCGATCCAGCTCCTCTTTCGGCAACGCCGGCCCCATGGCCGGCTGGAACCAGCAGCGGATCAGGATGTAGAAAAAGTAGAGGCTGGCCAGCAGCAGGCCCGGCAGCAGCCCGGCGGCGAACAGCCGGCCTACGGACTCACCGGACTGGTCCGCCATGATCACCAGCATGATGCTCGGCGGAATGATGATGCCGATGGTGCCGCCGGCGGCCACGGTGCCCGTGGCCAGGCGCTTGTCGTAGCCGTACTTGAGCATGGCCGGAATGGCCATCAGCGACATGCTCACCACGGTCGCGCCCATGACGCCGGTCACCGCGGCGAACACGGTGGACAGCAGCACCACGGTCAACGCGATGGCGCCGTTGAGGCGGCCGAACGCGTAGAGCAGCGACTGGAACAGCTTGTCGGCGATCCCCGAGCGTTCCAGTATCGACGCCATGAAGATGAACATGGGTATCGCCATCAACAGCGAGTTGGTGGCGGTGCTCCACATCCGGTTGGCGAACATGGGAAAGACGCGTTCGCCCAGTTCCCAGTAGCCGAAAATGATCGCCAGCCCGGCCAGGACGAAGGCGATGGGTCCCCCGAGCAGGATGCCGATCAGCACCCCGAGGAACATGAGTAGGACGACGATTTCCGCTTCCATTAGTTCTTGTCCTCAAGCGTCTCGCCGCGAGTGAGGAACAGCACGTTCTTGCTGACCAGCCCGAGCAGCTGAATGCCCAGCAGAATGATGCCGACGGGGATCACGGTCTTTGCCGGGTAGACGGGTGAGTTGAATGATGTGGGTGCGCGTTCTCCCGACGCCCATGAGCGCGCCGCGAAATCGAAGGCCGTGGGGATCATCACGTAGACGAACGCGCCAACGAAAAACACGTAAACGAGAGTCTCCAGCGCCACCTGGACCCGCTCGGGCAGAAACGAGGTAAACGCGTCCACTACCACGTGTTCCCGGTAGTAGAGGGTGTAGCCGAGGGCGAGGATGAAATGGGCGCAGAACAGATAAACCAGGATTTCCTGCGTCCAGGCGTGGGGCGTGCCGATGATCCGCCGGGTTACCACCTCGAACAGGGCAATTCCCATCAGCACGAATAGAATCCAGCTGACCACGTATTTGCCCAGATAGTAGTTGATCCGGTCAATGAACCTTACACAGGCGATCAGGGCGTTCACTGTAGCCTCCGGCAAAAAAGCGCCCGTGCGCCGGCAGGAGCCGACGCACGGACAGTTACGCTAGAAAATGCAGCTCGACCTGATCAGTCGCGCACCGGGTGGTTCTCGTAGGTGTCGCCCGGCTGCCAGAAGGCCTGATCCTTGTTGCGCTCCTTGGCGTCGCGAATGGTTTCCATGGTTTCTTCGTAGACGCCGTGATCCTCGGCAATCTCGATCAGCTGATGATGGGTGTCTTCCATGGAATCCCAGGTGAAGCCGTGCATGAACGGCTGCTGGTACTCACGCCAGTCGGCCATGGTGACCAGGTAGTCGTACATGGAGACGGCCAGTTTCGCGTGGTCCGGGTTGTCCCGGGCGTCCTCGATCAGACGTTCCTCGGTGAGTTCCAGCACCCGGTCCAGCACCTCGTCTTCAAGACGGGTGATTTCCATCCCGGACTCCACGAACTTGTCCGTGTACTCACCTGCTGTTTCCTCGAAGTAGGTGTACGACCACATCATGGTCGCCTTGGCCGCCTGCTTCACGGCGAACTTGGTGTAATCGTCCAGCTGGTCGTACGAGGACTGATTCACCATCACCCCGGAGACGGGGCCCGGCTGGTGCCAGCCCGGTCCGACCACGTAGTCGGTGACTTCCTGCAGGCCCATGTTCCAGTCCACTTCGGGTACGGAGAACTCGGCGCCATCCAGCACGCCACGGTCCAGTGCCGCGTACACTTCACCGCCCGGCGTGAACACCGCGGAAGCGCCCATGTCTTCGAGGATGCGCGACTGGTTGCGGCCGCACTGACGCAGCCTCAGACCCTCGTAATCCTCCGCGCTCTCGATGGCGACGTTGGTGCGCTGGCCTGCTTCCGGTGTGGCCACATTGTGCGGGAACCACTTGATGCCGTACTGGCCGTAGACCTCGTTGGAGAGCTCATAGCCGCCGTGCTGCCAGAGCCACGTCATGTAGTCGTTCGGGCTGAAGATCATCGGCACGGAGGTGACCAGCGAGAACGCCGTGTTACGGCCCTCCCAGTAGCTGGGCCAGTCGGAGCCCATGTCGATGGAGCCCGCCTGGACGTCGTCGAACATGTCCGTGGACGACGAGAAGGTGCCGCCGTCGTAGTACGCGATGTCGACGTGGTCGTAGGCGGTGGTGTTGACCAGATTGACGAAGTACTTGTCGGGTCGCCAGAGCGTGATGGCGCTCGGCCATGCCGTCTCGAAGATCAGCTCAGTGGGGGAGTCCGGGCGTTCCAGCTCCGCCTGGGCGGTGTTGATGGTCGAGGAACCAAAAAAGGTGGCCGCGGCGAGTGTGCCGGCTGCCGCAACGGACAGAGCAGTTGCCCCGTGCTTTACAGAGAGATGACGCATCATCATGGATTCTCCTCCGATTCTTTTAAGTTGAGGCCGCATGTCAGCGCATGCATTAGATTGATGCCAATTGGTATTGCCTCAGAGACTGCCGGTTCTTCTGGTTGTTTCCCTCCCTAGCGCCAATGTGTGTCGAAGCAGAATTACCACCCGGAACCAAGGATTGGGATTCACAATCTCGGTTCCACATGGACGATCTTGACTCCGGTGCGCTGCACCAGGCAGACCGGCGGGCGCCGCGGGCGCCCGCCGGGACACCGTTCATTCCATGGTCGGCATGACGAACGCCGAATCCGCACGAACGCCCTTGGGCCAGCGCTGCGTGATCGTCTTCATCTTGGTGTAGAAGCGCACGCCGTCGGGTCCGTGCATGTGCAGCGGGCCGAACAGGGAGCGCTTCCAGCCGCCGAAGCTGTGGAACGCCATTGGCACCGGGATCGGCACGTTGACCCCGACCATGCCCACCTGGATGTCCGTGCTGAACTGCCGGGCCGCGTCACCGTCGCGGGTGAAGATGGCCGTGCCGTTGCCGAACTCGTGCTTGTTGATGAGATCCACGGCGGTGTCGTAGTCCGGCACGCGCACCACGCACAGCACCGGACCGAAAATCTCTTCCTTGTAGATGCGCATGTCCGGCTTCACGTGATCGAACAGCGTGCCGCCCGTGAAGTAGCCGTCATTCCCCGGGAACTCGCGCTTGCGGCCGTCGACGACCACGGTTGCGCCTTCCTGCTCGCCCAGGTCGACGTAGCCGTTGACCTTCTCCATGTGCTCTTTGGTGACCAGTGGGCCCATCTCCAGGCCGGTCTCTTCGAGGCCGTTGCCCACGCGCAGATTCTCCACGCGCGGCTTCAGGCGTTCCACCAGCGTGTCGGCGACTTCATCACCCACCGCCACGGCCACGGAGATCGCCATGCAGCGCTCGCCGGCGGAGCCGTAGGCCGCACCCAGCAGCGCTTCCACGGCCTGATCCATGTCGGCATCGGGCATGATGGCCATGTGGTTCTTGGCGCCACCCAGCGCCTGCACGCGCTTGCCGTGGGCACAGCCGGTCGAGTAGATGTACTCGGCGATGGGTGTGGAGCCGACGAAGCTCACCGCAGAGACGTCCGGGTCGGTGAGCAGGGTGTCCACCGACTCCTTGTCGCCATTGACCACGTTCAGTGCGCCGTCGGGCAGCCCGGCTTCCTTGAGCAGCTGCGAGAGGTACATGGGCACCGACGGATCCTTCTCCGAGGGCTTGAGCACGAAGGTGTTGCCGCACACCAGGGCCACCGGGAACATCCACATGGGCACCATGGCCGGGAAGTTGAACGGCGTGATGCCGGCGCAGACACCCACGGGCTGCATCATGCTGTAGCTGTCCACGCTGCCGCCCACGTTGAGCGAATGCTCGCCCTTGAGCAGGTGCGGGGCGCCACAGGCGAACTCCACGATCTCGAGGCCGCGGGTCAGCTCGCCGCGGGCGTCTTCGATCACCTTGCCGTGTTCGGCGGTGATCAGCCGCGCGATGGTTTCGAAGTGCTCCTCCACCAGCGCCTTGAAGCGGAACATGACCCGGGCGCGGTTGAGCGGCGTGACCGCCGACCATTTCGGCAGTGCGGCCTTGGCGGACTGAATGGCCTCGCGGGTGGTGGCCGCGTCGGCCAGGGCGACCCGGGCGGTGATTTCGCCGGTTGCGGGGTTGGTGACATCGAGCGAACGGTCGGACGGCTTGTCAACGGGCTTGCCGTCGATGTAATGCCCGATCTGCTGTGTGGGTTCGGAAGTGCTTCTTACCTGGGACATGATCTCTCCTCCTGGGCCGATGGAGCTTGTTGACGTCATGGTACGATTTGCTCCGGGCCGTGATCGGTCGTTGGAATGTCCTTATAGGTAACACGTTGCAGTTGCGAATAGGATTGACGAAATCGACGAAGTGCTGGACGATCTTGCCTGATGACTGATGCGAAGGGTGTCGAATGACCGGTCCGTCTGACTGGCCGCTCCCGCCGGAGGGGGTGCGTTTTCTCGTGCCCCGCTTCCTGCTGCAGCGCCTGCAGCATCACGGGCTGACGCAGGGGCTGTACCCCCGCGCCATGGGCTATTATCCCGACGCCCTTGGTCATCGCGTCGAGCGACAGAGCCATGCGGATCATCTGCTGCTGTACTGCGCCGGCGGCCGCGGCATGCTGCGGGTCAACCGGCGGCAATACGCGGTGGCACGGGGCGATTTGATGATGTTGCCCCGAAACCTGCTGCACGCCTACGCCTCGTCCAGCCGCGAGCCGTGGACACTCTACTGGGTGCATTTCGATGGTGCCGACGTGGACGGCTTCTGGGAGCACATGAATTTTCTCCCGGACCGGCCGGTACACCACATCGGCTCGGCGCCGAAGGTAATCGAGGATTTCGAGACCCTGCTGGAAGTGCGCAACACCGGCTTCCGGGAGGGGTTCTTCATCCATGCCGCCAACCACCTCCGGCAGATGCTGGGGATGTTCGGTTTGATGATCTCCACCCATCTGCGGCGCAGCTCCGACGATGGCTTCGATCTGGAGAGCATTCATGCGGTGATGCACGAGAAACTCCACGGCCACCTGGATCTGGCGACCCTTGCCGAAGTGGCCGGAATGTCCCGCCACGGGTTCTGCCGGCGCTACAAGGCGCAGACGGGGAATTCTCCGTACCAGCATTTTCTCCACCTCAAGATGGAGCGGGCCTGCTACCTGCTCGACATCACCGACAAGACGGTCGGTGACATCGCCGAAAGCCTCGGGTACGACGACGCCTACTATTTCTCGCGGCTGTTCCGCAAGGTCATGGGGCTGTCGCCGTCCCGCTACCGTGAGTCCAGGCACGGGTGAGGGCTGGCTTCAGCCGCGCCTGTCCCACGCCTGTTTATAGACCTCAACGATCTCGTCTGCCGTGGGGACCCGCGGATTGTTGCCCGGCGAGCCCGACGCCAGCGCCTGCTCCGCCATGGTCGGCAGCACCTCGAAGTAGCGCGCCTCGTCGATGCCGTAGTCCTTCGGCGAGGGTACATCCAGATCCGTGTTCAGCTGGCGCAGCTCCTGCAGCAGCTTCTGGCAGGCGGCGTCGTTGCTGTCGTCCGGTGTGGCAACGCCCATGAACCGGGCGGCATTGGCGTACCGGTCGGGTGCCGCCTCGATGGAAAACGCCGTGACCGCGGGCAGTAGCATCGCGTTGGAGAGGCCGTGCGGCACATGGAAGAAGGCGCCGATGGGGCGACTCATGCCGTGCACCATGCACACGGAGGAATTCGAGAACGCCATGCCTCCATGCAGGGCGGCCAGCATCATGGCCTCCCGCGCCTCGCGGTTGTCGGGCTCGTTGCAGGCGGTGCGCAGGTGCTTTGCGACTACCGTCATGGTCATCTGCGCCATGCCGTCGGCAAACGGATTGCGCTTGGCGCTGACGTAGGCCTCCAGGGCGTGGGTCAGGGTGTCCACGCCGGTATCTGCGGTCAGCCGCCGCGGCATGGTCAGGGTGAGCTCGTAGTCCACCAGCGCGGCGATGGGGCAGAATGCGGCGCCGGGGCAGAGCATCTTCTCGTCGGTCTCTTCGTCGGTGATCACGGTGAACCGGGTTGCCTCGGAGCCCGTGCCGGCGGTGGTGGGGATGGCCACCAGCGGCAACCCCTGAACGTCGCTCATCACGGGCGCCTTGTAGTCGCGCATGCGCCCCCCGTGCAGGGCCAGATGTGCGATCGCCTTGGCGCTGTCCATGGGGCTGCCGCCGCCCAGGGCGACCACACCGTCGTGGTCCCGTTGCCTGAGGGCGTCAACGCCCTTGTCCACGGAGGCCACCGTCGGATCCGGGACCGTGTCGGCGAAGACGGCGTACTGGATGCCCGCCTCGTCCAGCCCCCGGGTCACCTTTTCCAGGTAGCCGAACTTCACCATGTCCTGGTCGGTTACGATGAACGGGTGGTTGACGCCGAGCTGCTGCAGCACCGCGGCCAGCTCCTGACTGGCTCCGGCGCCGACGCGCATGTGGCGTGGCAGGACGATGTTTGCGGCCATGGGGGTCTCCTCCCGTATTCGTATGTTGTACGGGAAGCTGTAGCACGCAGTCGGTGGCCCGAACAGTCAGGAAATTGTCTGTGGGCTAGACAAAATTGGCAGGTATGCTGCGCGGACTGCAGCGCGGCC
>LFIK01002641.1_pt1 | contig 14492 bp, 14 predicted proteins | sample 643401 | NCBI WGS metagenome assembly LFIK01 (sample SAMN03777447, study PRJNA286221) | soda lake metagenome | biome: soda lake; feature: Kulunda steppe; material: water; isolation source: sample T5-Br brine of Lake Tanatar-5 | place: Russia: Kulunda steppe | collected 2010-07 | reverse complement strand
CGGGCCCTTGCGGCCCGCGCCCCGCCCCGCGCGCACAAGGCGCGTCACATGCCCCAGATATAGACCGCGAAGAACAGGAACAGCCAGACCACATCGACGAAGTGCCAGTACCAGGCCGCGGCCTCGAAGCCGACATGGCGCTCGGCGGTGAAATGCCCGGCGCGCAACCGAAGCCAACAGACCGCCAGGAAAATCGTGCCGATGATCACATGCACCCCGTGAAAACCGGTCGCCATGAAGAAGTTGGCGTAGAACACGTCGCCCGAGAAGTCATAGCCGCGCTGGGTTATCAGGTAGAAATACTCGTAGCCCTGCAGAAAGGTGAAGGCGATCCCCAGCAGGATGCCGATGCCCAGCGTCACCTCGACCGTCTTGCGGTCGCCGTCATGGACAAGCTCGTGGTGTGCCCAGGTCACCATCGCGCCCGACAGCAGCAGGACCATCGTATTGATCAGCGGCAGGTCAAAGGCGTTCACTGCATAGATCGCGGGCTCTAGGTACTCGGTCCCGACATAGGTATACATCGGGTACATGGCGTGTTTGAAAAAGCTCCAGAACCACGCCGCGAAGAACATCACCTCGGAGATGATGAACAGGATGAAGCCGTAGCGCAGTCCGATCACGACGACCGGGGTGTGGTCGCCCGAATGCGACTCGATCACCATCTCGCGCCACCATTCAAACATCACATACAACACGCCGGCGAGACCCATCAGGAACAGCCAGGGGCCGTTGTCATGCATCCACAGAACGGCCCCGAACAGCATCACGAAAGCCGAGACGGCCGCGACGAACGGCCAGATCGACGGGGGCAGGACGTGATAGTCGTGATTCTTGGCTCCGGCCATGGCAGTAAATCCCTCGGGCTAGCGGGCTGGGGCCCGTCTCAGTTGGTTACGTCGGTTTCCGGTGCGACATAGTCGTCCGGGATATGGGTGGGGTGGAAGGTGTAGGACAGCGTGATCGTGTGGGTGTCGCGCGCCTCGCGATCGTCGAGGATGTCAGGATCGACGAAATAGGTGACCGGCATCATCACCGATTCGCCAGGTTGCAGCACCTGCAACTCGAAGCAGAAGCAGTCGATCTTGGTGAAGAAGCGTCCGGCCTCATAGGGGCTGACATTGTAGCTCGCCGTCCCGGCGATTGGCTCATCCGTCGGGTTGTAGGCCTCGTAGAAGGCTAGGCCGACCTCGCCAATCTGGATCTCAGCGGTACGCTCTTCGGGCCGGAATTCCCACGGAAAGTCCCTTGCGACCGAGGCGTCGAAGCGAATGCGCATGGTTTCGTCAAGCACGACACCACGCGACTCGGCTGCCGTGTTGGTCGTCCCGCCATAGCCTGTCACGCGGCAGAACAGATCATAAAGCGGCACCGCCGCCCAGCCCATGCCAAACATGAATGTCACTACGGCCACTGCCTGTACAGTGGATTTCTGGATACCGGTCAGTCTGTTCCAGGTTGCGATCATCTCTGCTGAAACCTCACATGGTCTGGGTCGAGTGCAGGGCGGTAAGTGTGGTCGAAGGCCTCGAGCGTCCCGCCCCCCTGCACCTTGGCAATGGTCAGCCCGAAGACGAGGCCGATGAACCCCACCAGCACGACAGCAAGGCCGATATTGCGCCCCGAGCGGCGCTGGTGCAGTTCGTGTTCGCGGGTGATCGGCATCAGAAAAGCTCCATCACGGGCAGATATGCGGCAAGCGTGGCGTAGGCGGGCAGATGCGCCAGGGCGGCTTCAACCAGCAACGCCGCGAACAGCACGAACAGGTAGGACAGCGAAAAACGGAAGACGCGCTTTTCGGTCGCGTAGCTGTCGGCCTCGGCCTGCGCTTCATCACGGCGCCAGATGGCCCATGCGCCCTGGACGAACCAGGCATTCATCACCAGCGCGGCCGCCAGATAGACCGGCCCGCCAATGCTGGTAAAGGCCGCCAGTAGCGCCACCGGTACCAGCGCCAGCGTGTAGACAAGAATATGCGCGCGGGTCGCGGCGCGGCCATGCGTGACTGTCAGCATCGGTACCCGCGCCTTGTGGTAGTCCGATTTCATGAACAGCGCCAGGGCCCAGAAATGCGGTGGCGTCCACATGAAGATCAGCCCGAACATCAGACAAGCCTCGAGGCTGACCGATCCGGTCACCGCCACCCAGCCGATCATGGGCGGAAAGGCCCCGGCCGCGCCCCCGATAACGATATTCTGCGGCGTGGCGCGCTTGAGCCACATGGAATAGACGACCGCATAGAAGAAGATCGTGAACGCCAGAAGCCCCGCCGCCAACGCGTTTGTCGCCAGCCACAGCATGACGACCGCGATGCCCGACAGCGCCAGGCCCAGCGCCATGGCCTCGTCCGGGGCGACCTTGCCTGCCGGGATGGGGCGCCTCGCAGTGCGCGCCATGACGCGGTCGATATCGGCGTCCCACCACATGTTCAGCGCCCCGGAGGCCCCTGCGCCCAGTGCGATGAAGATGATCGCCGCCAGTGCCTCGACCGGGTGCAGGCTGCCGGGCGCGACCAGCAACCCGGTCAACGCGGTAAAGACCACCAGCGACATGACCCGCGGCTTCAGAAGCGCGATGTAATCGCTGAACTCGGCCTCGCCCGGCGGGGCATAGCTGATATCGGTGCGCAGTTCGGTCATCAGGCGGGCTGACCCCTCACAGTCGGGAAGAACGGCCTTACTCGGAGGCGGCAACCTGGATGTGCTGCTGCATCCAGTCCGGTGCGCTGGCGAAATCGGCACCCTGCCGTTCAAGCCAGGCGATATACTCCTCTTCGCTCACCACCTTGACGGTGATCGGCATATAGGCGTGGTTGATGCCGCAGATTTCCGAGCACTGGCCGAAATAGATGCCCTCTTCCTCGGCGTTGAACCACAACTCGGCCAGGCGGCCGGGAATGCCGTCCTGCTTCACGCCGAAGGCGGGGATCGTCCAGGAATGGATCACGTCGCCCGCCGTCACCTGCACGACGATGTCGCGGTTCGCGGGCACGACCATCGCGGTGTCGGTGGCCAGCAGATACAGATCATCCGTATAGCCGAAATCCTCCAGTTCGTCGCGGTCGAGCATGAATTGCGAGAACTGAATCCCGTGATCGACATACTCGTAATCCCAGTACCATTGCAGCCCGGTGACCTTGATGGTCACATCTGCCTCGGGCATCACCTGCTGGTGGCGCAGCGCCGGGAAGGTAAAGAGCGCGATGAACAGCAGGATGAGCGCGGGCACCACGGTCCAGGCAACTTCCAGCCGGGTGTTGTGTGTAAAGCGCGACGGTTCGGGGTTTGCCTTGCGGTTATGAAAGACGATCACCCAGATCAGAAGCGCCGTCACGAAGATCGTGATCGGGATGATGATCCAGTTCAGCAGGTTGTCCAGAAAGACGACTTCGCGATGCAGCGCCGTCACCGGATTTTGCAGGCTCATCCCGCCCGGTTCGGGCGCGCCCAGCACCGGCAGTTCGGGCAGGAATTCATCGGCTGCAGCTTGCGTGGCCAGGCCGAGCGCGGCCAGGCTTGCGGACAGTGACGAAAGGGCTGGTGAAACTCGCATCCTACGTTCCCGTTTTCTGATCCGGCCTCGCTGGCCGACATTTGCAACGGACCCGTCGCATACGCATGGCATGCAGTGGAATCCCGTTGAGGTTTTGTCTGGTAAAACCATATTAGGGAATGCAGAACAAGCAAAACCGATGCGACACATTGCCATTTGTTGATGTGGATCAACGACAAACTGGAACCGTTTTCGCCGCGTCGCGGCAAGATGCGGCAGCCCGCAACGAAAGGCCCGTAATGACCGAAGACACAGAGTTTCGCCCATTCGAGACTGCCTTTGATCGGCAAGAGGCGTTGGACGTGTTGCGCGCAGCCACAGCTGGGGCAGATGATGGCGAGCTGTTCTGTGAAAAGCGCGTCTCGGAATCGCTGCTCCTCGACGACCAGCGCATCAAGACCGCCAGCTACAACGCCGCAGAGGGGTTCGGCCTGCGCGCCGTGCGGGGCGAGGTGGCGGGCTACGCGCATTCTACACACATGACCATTGATGCCCTGCGCCGCGCTGCCGAAACGGCGCGGCTGGCAGTTGGCGATGGGGGCGGTGTGCTGGCCGCCGCGCCCACGATGACCAATCGACGGCTTTATACCGACGCTGATCCCATCGCGGGTGCGGCCTTTTCGGCCAAGCTGGAGCTTCTGCGAGAGATCGACGATTTCCTGCGCGCGCTCGACCCGCGTGTCGTACAGGTGTCCGCATCGATGGCGGCAAGCCTGCAGCAGGTCGAAATCCTGCGCCCCGAAGGTGACAGCCTGCGCGACATCCGCCCGATGAGCCGCCTGAACATCTCGGTCATCGTCGAACAGGACGGACGGCGCGAATCAGGGTCGGCCGGGGGCGGTGGCCGCGCCGGGCTGGAGGGCGTGATGGCGCGCGAGACCTGGGAGGGCATGGCGCGCGAGGCGCTGCGCATCGCGCTGGTGAACCTGCGCGCCGAGCCCGCACCCGCCGGCGTGTTCGATGTCGTCCTTGGCCCCGGCTGGCCGGGCATCCTGCTGCACGAGGCGGTGGGCCATGGGCTGGAGGGCGATTTCAACCGCAAGGGCAGTTCGGCCTTTGCCGGGCTGATGGGCCAGCAGGTCGCCGCGAAGGGCGTCACGGTGCTGGATGACGGGACCATCCCCGACCGGCGCGGCTCGATCACCATCGATGACGAGGGCACCCCCTCGGCGCGCAATGTGCTGATCGAGGATGGTGTGCTGGTCGGCTTCATGCAGGACCGCCAGAACGCGCGGCTGATGGGGGTCGCACCGACCGGCAACGGGCGCCGCGAAAGCTACGCGCACCCGCCCATGCCGCGCATGACCAACACCTACATGCTGGGCGGCGACGCCGACCCCGCCGATCTGGTGGCCGGGCTGCGCGACGGCATCCACGCGGTGGGCTTCGGTGGCGGGCAGGTCGATATCACCAACGGCAAGTTCGTGTTTTCCTGCACCGAGGCGTATCGGGTCAAGGACGGCAAGGTGGTGGCCCCGATCAAGGGCGCCACGCTGATCGGCGATGGTGCCACGGCGCTGACGAAGATCCGGGGTCTGGGAAATGACATGGCGCTCGACCCGGGCATGGGCACCTGCGGCAAGGCGGGCCAGTGGGTGCCGGTGGGTGTGGGGCAGCCGAGCCTGCTGATAGGCGGGCTGACCGTCGGGGGCAGCGCGGCCTGATGGCCGCCTTCCGGTCCGCTCGGCGCGGCGACCGGCATTTGCGCTGGCATGATTGGCTGATTGCCTATGGTGTGGCGTGGCTGACATTCCTTGTGATCGGCTTGCTCCTTGTCCTGCCGCTGGTGACCTATCTGTTCAGCGGCGACGAACCGGGGCCGGTGCCACCCATCATCGAATCGGTTATGGATCTGACGGCTTTCGGCGCGGTCATTCTGAGTATTACCTTTTTCAGGGCGTGGATGTTTCTGCCGTCGCTGCCGTTCCTGTGGCTTGCAATGCGGCTCGGCCTCGGCGGGTGGATAAGTTTCGTGCTTCTTGGCCTCGGCTATGCCTGTCTGGTCGTCCTGGTATTCGAGTACATGCCGTTTGACATCACCGCCGCAATGGCGCTTGCAGGCGCCCTCGTGGTGCGAACACTGCTTGGCTATGAGCGGCCAGAGGCCTTCATACCCATGCCGCGCTGACCGCGCCGCATGGGCTTGTTTCTGACCCTTTGCATGAGTGGCTGCATTTCGGGTCGATTGTGAGCGTTGCGTCGGCGCCCACTGGCTGCCCGCATCGTCGGGAACCATTCAATTCTCTGGCACACAAAAATGCCCGGAAAGCGTCTGCTTCTTTACCTCGCCTTAACCATCCGGGTGCAGGTTGGGGGTGAATGAGGCGAGGCGATGGTATGGCTAGAGATTTGTTTTCTTCTCACCCACCCTTCACCCCACCCACCACGGAAGGAGACCGGTTGTGCTGGCTTCGTCTCATTCGCTCGCCCCGCGTGGGCGCGACGACCTTTCACCGCCTGCTGACCGAGCATGGCTCGGCCGCCGCCGCGCTCGACGCGCTGCCTGCAATTGCCCGCGCTGCCGGGGTCAGCGACTATGCGCCCTGCCCCCGCGACCGCGCCGCCGCCGAGATCGACCTCGCCCGTGCGAAGGGCGCCCGAATGCTGTGCCTCGGGACCGAGGCTTACCCCGCCAACCTCGCCCAGCTGGCCGACGCGCCGCCGGTGCTGTGGTGCATGGGTCAGCGCGCCCCGATCCTGCGGCCGATGGTGGCGCTGGTGGGCGCGCGCAACGCCTCGAGCCTGGGTACCCGCACGGCCCGCGCCCTCGCTGAAGGTCTGGGGCACGAAGGGTATACCGTCGTCTCGGGCCTCGCCCGCGGGGTCGATGCGGCCGCCCATCATGGCAGCCTGCGCAGCGGCACCATCGCGGTCATGGCGGGCGGAGTGGATGTCGTCTACCCGGTCGAGAATGCAGTCCTCGCCGCCGCCATTGCCGATCAGGGGCTGAGGTTGTCGGAACAACCCATGGGCCTGCACCCGCAGGGCCGCCACTTTCCGCCGCGCAACCGGATCGTCTCGGGGCTGGCGCTGGCCGTCGTCGTGGTCGAGGCGGCGGAGAAATCGGGTTCGCTGATCACGGCGCGCGACGCGCTCGATCAGGGGCGCGAGATCATGGCCGTCCCCGGCCACCCGGTCGATGGCCGTGCGGGTGGGTGCAATCGCCTGATCCGCGAAGGGGCGACACTCGTGCGCCATGTCGAGGATGTGCTCGAGGTGCTGGCCCGCCTGCAGGACCCGCCCGTGGCACGCAATGACAACAGAGAGGCGCGTCTCCCGGACGATAGGGCGCCAAGACCGCATGCGGCGCCGGATGATTCCGGGTCCGACCCTCGGCACACAAAGACGGCCCGCGCGCCGGATGGTCGAAAGGCGCCGCCTGGGCCTCGACGGTGCAGCGAAGCGGGGCAAGCAACGGGCGCCGGGTCCACGCAGACGCGAAAGACCAATTCAGCGCCGCCCGTGACAGCCGGTCAGGCATCCTCGCCGCGCCCGGCGTGCCCCAGCCAGTCCGGGTCGTACCCCACAGCCCCCGAGGTCGCGCGCCCGAAGCTTGACGCGTCGGCAGACGTGAGCGTCCCGTGCACCGGGAACACGCCCGGGCCTCGGAATGGCACGCCCCGGGCGCTGGATGCGCCGTCCGCCGCACCCGGAAGGGTGGCCTCGCCCGACGCCAAGGGCCGAAACCCCGCGCCGGACGTGCCGATGTCGGGCGAAACGGCCGAAGACTTGCAGCGCCGAATCCTCGACTGTCTGAGCGCGAGCCCGGTCGCCGAGGATCAGGTGATCCGCGATCTGGGCGTACCCGCCGCGACTGTGTCCCGCTCGCTCGTCCTGCTGGAGATAAGCGGTACCGTGCGCCGCCACCCCGGCGGGTTGGTAAGCCGCGGGTGAGATCTCTCCGATATCACAGGCACCTTCGGTTCTAGTGCAGGGCAAGCGCGCTGTGACGGCGGCGGCTGCCTTCGCGCTGCCAGTGACAAGAAGCCGTCCCGTTCTGCGGGTCCGTCAGTCGCGCAAGCGCCGCTCTTCCGGCAAGGTAAGGGGTGCAGGAAAATGCAGTCTGTCACGCTGGCACCCCGATCTGGCGTGCCATCCCTGCGCGTGGGGCCGCGCTACATACCGCCTGTCATCCGCCGCCGCGGCCCCAACAAGGCAGCAGACCGCACGTCATAGACAGGCGGAATCAGACGCGCCCGCCCGCCGCTCATACCGCGGCAGCGACCACCGATGCGCCGGTCGCACAGGCCGACGCGCCACGACGTCCATCCGACAGGGACGCGCCAGAACAAGCACGATCACATGCGGCCTGCGGGCAAAGTGAAGCGCCCGGCGGGAGTCCCGGTGCGGTCATTCGTGACCTTGCCCAGGCAGGCCGGCCACCCGGCCCGCACATGCCTGACACGACCCTCGTGCCGATGCGCACAGCGCACCGGCGGCGCGCGCGCGCTGGTCATAGGTGGGCGGACGCTTCTCGCGGGGGCTGCGCGGGCCGCAAGTCGTCCGCCGGGAAGAGCCGGCTGCACTGCGGCCGGGCGGTCCACGAAAAAGGGATACAATCACCGCCCCTGCGGCCCGTATTCATGCAGCAAGGCGACCCTGAGCGAACGCCCCGCAGGACACCATCGCCCAGCAGGCCGGGCTGCGCCCCGCATTGACATTCCCCGACCCTCTCACACATGTAGGGCCAGCCGCGCCCCGCCGCGCGTGCCCGTTTTTCGAGGAATTACATGGCTGTCGTTGTTGTCGAATCCCCCGCCAAGGCCAAGACCATCAACAAGTATCTCGGCTCGGATCACACGGTCCTTGCCTCTTACGGCCATGTTCGCGACCTGCCGCCCAAGGACGGCTCGGTCGATCCCGAACGCGATTTCGACATGACATGGGAGGTCGCCAGCGACTCGCGCAAGCATGTCCGCGCCATTGCAGAGGCGCTGAAGAACGATCCCGAACTGATCCTCGCCACCGACCCCGACCGCGAGGGCGAGGCGATTTCCTGGCACCTGACCGAGGCCCTGGCCAAATCGCGCGCGCTGAAGAAGGATACTCCCGTGCGCCGCGTTGTCTTCAACGCGATCACGAAATCCGCCGTGACCGAAGCGATGGAGAACCCGCGCGAGATCGACATGCCGCTGGTGCGCGCCTATCTCGCGCGTCGCGCGCTGGATTATCTGGTGGGGTTCAACCTGTCGCCCGTGCTGTGGCGCAAGCTGCCAGGGGCAAAGTCGGCGGGGCGGGTGCAGTCGGTCTGCCTGCGCCTGATCGTCGAGCGCGAGATGGAGATAGAGGCGTTTCGCCCGCAGGAATACTGGAGCGTCAGCGCAAGCCTCGCCACGCCGCGCGGGGCGAAATTCGACGCGCGTCTGACGGTGCTGGGCGGCAGCAAGCTCGATCGGTTCGACCTTGCCACCGCCGTCGATGCCGAAATGGCCGTGCAGGCCATCCGCTCGCGCGATCTGACCGTCACCTCGGTCGAGGCCAAGCCCGCCAGCCGCAACCCCTCGGCCCCGTTCATGACCTCGACCCTGCAGCAAGAGGCCAGCCGCAAATTCGGCATGGGCGCGAAACACTGCATGAGCACTGCGCAGCGGCTCTATGAGGCGGGCTATATCACCTATATGCGGACTGACGGCATCGACATGGCGCCCGAGGCGGTGATGGCCGCGCGCGATGTGATCAAGGATCGCTACGGTGCGGACTACGTCCCCAAAAGCCCGCGCATGTACAAGAACAAGGCCAAGAACGCGCAGGAAGCGCATGAATGTATCCGCCCCACCGACATGGGGCTGAGCCCCGACCGGCTGAAGGTCACGGACAGCGATCAGCGCAAGCTTTACGATCTGATCTGGAAGCGCACCATCGCCGGCCAGATGGAGGCCGCGCGACTGGAGCGCACCACCGTCGAGATCGGGTCCAGCGACCGGCAGGTGGGCTTGCGCGCGACGGGGCAGGTGGTGCTTTTCGACGGTTTCCTCAAGGTCTATGAGGAGGGGCGCGACGATGTGGTCGAGGATGACGACAAACGCCTGCCGCAGATCAGCGAAGGCGACACGGTCCGGAAGGCGGATGCCGCTGCCGGGCGCCAGCCTGCCGATGCTGATGGCGAGCTGTCGGGGAAAGGCTTCGGGACCCCGCCCGTCACCCCCGAGCAGCACTTCACCCAGCCGCCCCCGCGCTACACCGAGGCGACGCTGGTCAAGAAGATGGAAGAGCTGGGCATCGGCCGCCCCTCGACCTATGCCAGCATCGTCACGACAATTCAGGATCGCGGCTATGTCACAAAGGACAAGAACCGCCTGATCGCCGCCGACAAGGGGCGGCTCGTGACGATCTTTCTGGTCAATTATTTCCGCCGCTATCTGGAATATGATTTCACCGCCGATCTGGAAAGCCAGCTTGACGATGTCTCGGCGGGCGAGCGCGACTACAGGGAGGTGCTGTCGCGCTTCTGGCATGATTTCTCGGCGGCCATTGCCGAGACGGCGGAACTGCGCATCACCGAGGTTCTGGAAAAGATCGATGAGGTGCTCGCCCCCCATCTCTACCCCCCGCGCGAGGATGGCAGCGACCCGCGCGTCTGCCCCAAATGCGGGGTCGGGCGGCTGAACCTGAAGACCGCGCGTTCGGGTGGAGCGTTCATCGGCTGCAACAATTATCCCGATTGTCGTTACACGCGCCCGCTGGGCGGGGATGAGGGCGACGCCGAGCTTGCTGGCGACGGCAAGTTGCTGGGCCATGATGCCGGCGACCCGATCACCCTGCGCACTGGCCGCTTCGGACCCTATGTCCAGCGCGGTGAGGCGACGGAAGAGGTGCCCAAGCCGCCCCGTGCCTCGCTGCCCAAGGGCTGGGAGGTGGAGAGCATCGACCTCGAGCGCGCGCTTATGCTCTTGTCGCTGCCACGCCCGGTCGGCCCGCACCCCGAGGATGGCGAGCTGATCGAGGCCGGGATCGGGCGGTATGGGCCTTACGTCAAGCACGGCAGGAAATATGCCAATCTGCCCGAGGTCGACGACGTGTTCACCATCGGCATGAACCGCGCGGTCGAGACGCTGGCCGCCAAGACCCAGCGCGGGCGTGCGGCAGCAGAGCCGCTGCGCGTGCTGGGCGCGCACCCCGATGGTGGAGAGGTGCAGGTGATGAAGGGGCGCTACGGCCCTTATGTGAAGTGGGACAAGGTGAACGCGACCCTTCCCAAGGACCTCGCGCCCGAGGAGGTCACGCTCGAACAGGCCATAGAGTTGGTCAACGCCAAGGCCGGTGCAAAGGGCAAGCGCAAGGCGCCTGCGAAGTCGGGCGCCAAGACAGCGTCCAAGGCGAAGACGGCAACCAAGGCCAAGTCCGGCAAAAAAGCGGCCGCGCGCAAGACAACGGCGCAGTAGCGGAGTTCGGGCGGGACGTCAGCGCGCAAGACCGCGAAGGTTTCAACACAGGCGCCACGCTGTTGACTTCACACCGCCGTCTCGGCAACAGTCACGCGACGCTGGAATACAGATGTGCACCAAGAAGGAATTGGCGATGCAAAAGGTCTATGGCTCTGCGGCAGAAGCGCTCGACGGGCTGCTGTTCGACGGCATGACCATCGCTGCGGGCGGCTTCGGGCTGTGTGGCATCCCCGAATTGCTGATCGACGCGATTCGCGAGGCCGGGACGAAGGATATCGCGATTGCCTCGAATAATTGCGGGGTGGATGATTTCGGGCTGGGCGTGCTGCTCAAGACCCGGCAGATCCGCAAGATGATGTCCTCCTATGTCGGCGAGAACGCGGAATTCATGCGCCAGTATCTGAGCGGCGAGCTGGAGCTGGAATTCAACCCGCAGGGCACGCTGGCCGAACGGATGCGCGCGGGCGGGGCGGGGATCCCGGGGTTCTACACACGCACCGGCGTGGGTACCGTCATCGCCGAGGGCAAGGAGCACAAGGAATTCGACGGCGAGACCTTTATCCTCGAGCGCGCCATCGCCGCGGATCTGTCCATCGTCAAGGCCTGGAAGGCCGACACCACCGGGAACGCGATCTTCCGCAAGACCGCGCGCAACTTCAATCCGCCTGCCGCCAAGTGCGGCAAGGTCTGCGTGCTCGAGGTCGAGGAGATCGTGCAGCCGGGCGAGCTGGATCCCGACCACATCCACCTGCCGGGGATCTATGTGCATCGCATGATCCAGGGGCAGCACGAGAAGCGGATCGAACAGCGCACGACCAGGGCAGCCTGAGGCAGGGCGGATGGAAGGCACTTCATTTTCCGTCGCACTTGGCTCAAACGAGGCGTTCTCGGCGTTCTCGCGGCTGAGCATCGCGGTTTTGCTGACCGACCCGCGCCAGCCCGACAATCCGATCATCTATGTCAATGACGCCTTCGAGCGGATGACCGGCTACAGCCGCGCTGCAGCCATCGGAAACAACTGCCGCTTCCTGCAGGGCGAGGGCACCGACAAGCGCGATGTCGATGCTGTCCGAACGGCGGTTGCCGAAGGGCGCGATGTTTCGGTCGATATTCTGAATTACCGCGCCAATGGATCGCCCTTCGTGAACCGGCTGATCATCGCCCCGATCAAGGGCGAGGATGGCACGACGATGTTCTTTCTCGGCATCCAGAAGGAACTGGTCGAGAGCGACCGCGGCGCCGACAATCAGATCTCGACCGACAATCTGCGGCTGATCCAGCGACTGGTGCAGCGCGACCTGGCGATGATCCTGTCGAGCCTGCGTGCCCCCAGCACCGATCAGACGCCCGTGCAACTGGGCCGCGAGATGGAGGCGCTGCCGCGTCGGCTGGAAACGCTGCAGACCGTGTATGAAGAGATGCGCCAGGCGCGGCGGGTGTCGGACAAGCGTGACACGATCGATCTCGGCGCGTTGCTCGCACGTGTCTCGGCCGCGATCGTGCACAATCATGGGCGTGCCGGGCTGCGTTTTGCGCAGTCGATCGAGACGGTCGAGGTCACGCTGGACCGCGCGACGCGCATCGCGCTGATCGTTTCCGAGACATTACAGAACGCGTTCGAACATGCCTTCGGGCACGAGGATTTCGGGCGGATCGAGTTGAACCTCACCCGGCTGACGGGGGGCGGCATGCGGATCATGATCGGCGATGACGGCCGGGGCCTCGCGGGCAACGAGGAATGGCCGTCGACCACTCATGCGGGTGGGCGGCTGGTGCGCAACCTGCTCGAAGGGCTCGACGCGAAACTGAATGTGGTGCGCGGCGCCGCTGGTGTGGTGGTGCTGATCGACGTGCCGGTAGAGCTGGACGACTAGGCGACTGTTCGGGTCGCAGGACGAAGGAGAGTGTCGAATGCCTTGGGACCGCAACCAGATGGCCGCGCGCGCCGCGCAGGAGCTTCAGGACGGAATGTATGTCAATCTCGGCATCGGTATCCCGACCCTGGTGGCCAATTACATTCCGGAAGGCGTGCAGGTGACGCTGCAGTCCGAGAACGGGATGCTGGGCATCGGCCCCTTCCCGACCGAGAATGAGGTCGATGCCGACCTGATCAATGCCGGCAAGCAGACCGTCACCGCGCTGCCGCACACGGCGTTCTTCGACAGCGCCGAGAGTTTCGCGATGATCCGCGGGGGCAAGATCAACATGGCCATTCTCGGCGCGATGGAAGTGGCCGAGAATGGCGACATCGCGAACTGGATGATTCCCGGCAAGCTGGTCAAGGGCATGGGCGGGGCGATGGACCTGGTGGCGGGGGTCGAGCGGGTGATCGTGGTGATGGATCACACCAACAAGGCCGGTGAGTCGAAGCTTCTGAAGGAGTGCACTCTGCCGCTGACCGCCAAGGGCGTGGTCAAGCGGATCATCACCAATCTGGGCGTGCTGGATGTGGTCGAGGGGGGGCTGAAGATCGTCGAGACCGCCGAGGGCGTGACCGAGGACGAGATTCGTGCCGCGACAGTCGCTGCAGTCGTGAACTAACCTGACTGCCCGATGCGGAACACGCAGCCGTCATTGGGCAGCTCCGGTACCGTCGTGCACAGGCCCCGCGCCACCAGCCAGGCCGACAGCACCTTGGGCACATAGTCGCGCGTCTCGGCAAAGGGGGGCACGCCCTCGTGTCGGCGCACCGCCCCTTCGCCCGCATTGTAGCCTGCCAGCGCAAGAACCACGTCATTATCGAAATGGCGCAACAGCCAGTCGAGATATTGCACGCCGCCCCGGATGTTCTGCGTGGTGTCGAACACGTCGCTGACGCCAAACCGTTCGGCTGTGGCGGGGATAAGCTGCATCAGCCCCTGCGCGCCCGCATGGCTTACGGCGTCCGCACGTCCCGCCGATTCGACCGCTATGACCGCCAGCGCCAGCGCGGGCGAGACCTGCGTGCCGACCGAGGCGCGCAGGATCTCGGCGCCGTGGCGTTCGGCAATGTCCTGCAGGAACTGCATGCGTGGCGGGCGGACGCGCGCGCCCTGTGGCGGCGCGCCCAGCGTTGTCACCGCGTCGAGAAACCGCCCCGAACTGTCCGTCAGCGCGGGCGAGACGTTGTCCCAGAACCAAGCATAGCTCGCAGACGGGGCGTCGGGCGTCGCGCGATCGGGGGTGATGACCGGGGCGGGCGGGCGCACATTCGCAAGCCTGCGGGCCTGTTCCTCGGGGTCGATCTGAACCGTGATGCGCGGCCCGCTGTCTTGCGGGGTCACGCCGATACGGCGAAAAGTGAAGTCCTGCGGCGCGGCCGGGGCTTCGGCGCGGGCCGGTGCAGGTGCGCTGACAATGGGCACCGCAACGAGGAGACCCAGAGCGCACAGCCCCGCTATAGGGTGGAAAACAGCCATCTGCTTTACTGCTCGTTTATTGTTTTCAAGCAGTATGCCGCTCGATAGCTTCCGTTTCCAGTTGTTTTGCCAGGTGCCGCGGAAACTGCTCTGGCGCTGTTGCGATCATGTAAACCAGTTTCCCTGCCGGAATGCGCCAGATCGGCCCGTTTCGGTG
>LFIK01002640.1_pt1 | contig 14493 bp, 6 predicted proteins | sample 643401 | NCBI WGS metagenome assembly LFIK01 (sample SAMN03777447, study PRJNA286221) | soda lake metagenome | biome: soda lake; feature: Kulunda steppe; material: water; isolation source: sample T5-Br brine of Lake Tanatar-5 | place: Russia: Kulunda steppe | collected 2010-07 | reverse complement strand
TTCATGGACACGCCAGTCGGCTGGAGCAACTGTTCGAGCGGATGGGCTACGAGCGGGATGCGAAAAGCTGGCGCCATCCCGACCGGCAAGCCATCTTTGTCGGCGATTTTATTGACCGCGGTCCGGATCAGATCGAGACCTACCGTCTGGTGCGGGCCATGATCGATCGCGGTGCTGCACTGGCGGTCATGGGCAATCATGAGTTCAACGCGGTTGCCGTCAAAACGCCGCACCCGGAGGACCCCGGCGAGCGCTTACGACCGCATACCGAAAAGAACCGCAATCAGCATGCGGCCTTGCTCGCCCAGGTCGGTGAAGGCAGCGCCCTGCAAGACGAGATGATCGCCTGGTTCAAGACGCTGCCGCTTTACCTAGACCTCGAAGAGCTGCGGGTAGTGCATGCCTGTTGGCATGACGAGGCGCTCAAAGCGCTAGCCCCGCTGCTCGATGATCATCGGTGTCTGCAAGAAACTGCTCGGCGCCCCTCAGCTAGTAAACTAACTGATGCCTATGATGCAGCGGAGACCCGACTCAAGGGCTTGGAAATACCACTCACGGCGGGTGAGTGTTTTCTTGATAAGGACCGGAACCCTCGGCAACACATTCGGATCCGATGGTGGGAGCAGGGCACTGGCACCTATCGCACGGTCGCTATGTTGGATGATGCCACGCGCGAAACCCTTTCAGATCAGTCCGTACCCGAAGACGTGTTGCCGGGATACAGGTATGAGAAGCCTGGTTTCGTCGGGCACTACTGGCTGCGAGGCACACCTGAGCCGATGAACCACCGGGTAGCGTGTCTGGATTACACCGTGACCGAGCCAGCGCGAATGGGTAAGTTAATGGCGTATCGGTGGGCGGGAGAATTCAAAATTAAAAGAGATGGGTTTTTTTGGGTTTGACGCGGTATGAACCATTGGGTTGTCGTTAAAAAACCTTTGGGTAATCTGGGTATCGCGCCCTTTTTTCCGCAGTCCCTGCGAAAGGCACTCGCGCGTTTTTATCCGGTCCCGGAGCTTGAGCACCCACCGAGTGGTGCAGCCATGGAACTCGTCATAAACCAAAAGGATTCGGAAAAGGGTTTGGCATTCTCTGCGGGAAAATACGTCATGGGCATACACCACACCTGCCACGCCCGTTCGACAAGGGTGGTATCGGCCAGATCGCACGCTGCCAGTCGACAATGAATGTGACCGGAATCGTATGTTTTTCTGTAGCAGAAAACCCATGACAGGACGCCAACCTTACAAGATGTCCTTCGCTACCGGCGGGCTAATGCTCAACGAAAGTATCGAGGTTGCACGGCTTCATGTGCCTCAGGAGTGTTGGAAGGAAACAACCCGCCGGGCGCTGGAACATGGTAAGACGTCGCTGCCGAAAGCCGCGTCTAACCGTCGGACCCTGCGGGAAATCTCCAACCGCCTTGTCACTCTGTCGGATGCCGAGCGCGCTTTCCTGATAGAAGACGCCGATTTTGCTGACCGACAAGCCCTGCTATGGCTGGCGGTTTGCCGAGCTTACCGCTTCATCCGCGAGTTCGCTGTCGAGGTGCTCCGAGAAAGGTACTTGTCGTATCACTACCACGTGCCGCTGGAGAGCTTTGATATTCTGCTGGATGCTAAGGCCGAATGGGATGGCCATCTGGCCTCCTTGACCTCATCGACACGTTTCAAGCTCCGCCAGGTACTGTTTCGGATCATGCGGGAAGCCGGCGTTATTTCTCAGGCAGGCCAGATACAAGCGGCGCTGCTCTCCAGCACACTAAAATTCATGATCGAGGAACAGGCGCCGGGTGAACTAATGGTTTTCCCGGGTCTCCAGGTTTATGGAGCGTGATGTGAAAAATGCGTTCAACCGAAAGGAGCTTGCGGAGCATCTCTACGCCGTTGTGACGAGTGGCCGTTTTCTCAACAAACAGGGGCTAGGCAACGAGGTGCCGTTTTTCATCTGCCCGTTTCCGGCAGAGCACGCGGTCGAGGTCGAGGATGACCGCCGGGCCCTCGTGACCCGGGCCAAACATGCCGGCGTTAAGGTACTCGATCTCAGCCTTTACGCTCTGACCATCGACATTTTGCGTGAACGCGACATCCTCGATCAGATTCTTGAGGTGGAACCGGAGATAGACAAGTCCGAGCTCAAAGAGCTGCTCCAGGGGGTGCTTGACCCGCATGAACACCTGATCCCAAAGATCAGGGCTGCCATCGAGGCGAGGCCGCAACACGTGATTTTCCTGTCCGGCGTGGGTGAGGTTTACCCATACATCCGATCGCATAACGTGCTGAATAGCTTGCAGAGCACGGCGAAAGACGCCCCGACCGTCCTGTTTTTCCCCGGTAGTTACACGCATGAGCTCGCTACAGGCGCCTCGCTCGATCTTTTTGGTCGCCTTCATGATGATAAGTATTACCGCGCTTTCAACATTCTGAATTACGAGGTCTAATTCGATGGCCGAGCTACTCCAAGATATTTTTGAAAAACCAGTCGATCGTGCCATTGACGGCGTTATTAAGGCCGACGACGAGACCCGCTTGGGCATGGAATTGGACGAATACGTTATCACGAGCGAGATTGCCCTGCAGCTGGAAAACTTTCTGCAGGCGTATAACAACTACGACACATCAAATGGTGTCTGGATATCGGGGTTTTTCGGCTCGGGAAAATCGCATCTGCTTAAGATGCTGGCGCTCGTGCTTGAAAACCGCAACCTCGATGGCCGTCATGCTGTCGATATCTTCGTTGACAAGCTGAAAGACCAGCCAATGTTGAGTGGGGCTTTGCAGAAGGCCATCTCGATCCCGTCGAAATCCATCCTGTTCAACATCGATCAGAAGGCCGATGTCATTTCCAGGACGGATGTCGATGCGCTGCTGGCGGTGTTTCAGAAGGTCTTCGACGAATCCTGCGGGTTTTATGGCAAGCAACCGCACATAGCGCAGTTCGAGCGGGACCTCCACGGGCGCGGTTTGTTGAGCCCTTTTATGGAGGCCTTCGAGGCCTCCGCAGGGAAGCCTTGGGAACGCGGACGGGAACAGGCCCTGCTAGAAGCGCCCAACATCGCTAACGCTTTCGCGCAGGCCACCGATGGCGATCCGGTCGACGCTAAGGACATACTCGCCCGGTATCGCGAGGATACACATATCTCGATCGAGGATTTCGCGGGCACTGTGAAAGCTTGGATTGACCAGCAAGACCCGAATTTCCGATTGAACTTCTTCGTAGATGAGGTTGGGCAGTATATTGCTGGCAATGTCAAACTTATGACGAACCTCCAGACGATCGCGGAGAGTCTGAACACGATATGCAAAGGCAAAGCGTGGATCATCGTCACCGCCCAGCAAGAACTGGCCTCGGTCATCGGGGATCTGACCCAGCGGCAGGAAAATGACTTTTCGAAGATTCAGGCGCGCTTCAACACGCGAGTCCCGTTAAACTCGGCGGATGTTGCGGAGGTAATCCAGAAGCGCCTGCTGGCCAAGACGGACAAGGGTGCGGTGACCCTCGGGAACCTGCACGATCGGGAAGAGAACAATCTCAAAACGCTGTTTGAGTTTTCGGACGGGTCGATCAAGCTCAAGAATTTTCGGGATCGAGATCACTTCATCTCCAGCTATCCATTCCCGCCATATCAGTACACGCTGTTCCAGATGGCCATCATCGGCCTTTCCCAGCACAACGCGTTCGAGGGGCGGCACAGCTCGGTGGGCGAGCGGTCGATGTTGGGCGTCTTCCAGCAGGTGGCCAAGGAGCTCAAGGAGCAGCCGATCGGCGGTCTGGCGACCTTCGATCTTATGTTCGAGGGCATTCGCACGGCACTGAAATCCTCCGTTCAGCAAAGCATTCAAGTCGCCGAGCGGAACCTCGACAACTCTCTCGCGGTGCGTGTGCTGAAAGTGCTTTTTCTTCTGAAATACGTGAAGGAATTCAAGCCATCGGTCCGCAACATCGGTGTGCTTCTCCTGTCGGAGTTCGATGCCGATCAGGTCGCGCAAAAACGCCGGCTCGAGGAGGCGGTAGGCGTTCTGGAGCGCAGCACGCTGATTCAGCGTAATGGAGAGGTCTACGAATACCTGACCAACGAGGAAAAAGACGTCGAAGCGGAGATTAAGGGGCTTGACGTCGATCCCTCTGAGATCTCGGGAGAGCTGGAGACTCTCGCATTCGACAACGTACTGCGCCACCGAAAGATTAAGCATGCAACGACGGGGCATGACTACCCGTTCACCCGCAAGCTAGATGATCACGCCTTGGGGCGGGAGTACGAGTTGTCAATAAACTTGATTTCGCCCTTTAGTGAGGATGTGGATCACCCCAAGCAAGTTCAGATGAAGAGTATGTCCTGCGAGGAACTGGTCATTTTGCTCAAGGCAGAAACGACCTTCGTGCGGGACCTGATCCTTTACAAGCAGACAGATAAATTTATCAGGCAGGCCCGCAGTGGCTCGCCTCAGCCCGGGCGCGATCGCATCGTGGTTGAAAAAGGGGAGCAAAACGCACGCAGGGCAAAAGATCTTGAGATGCGCCTTCGTAAACTCATGGGTGGTGCACGAATGTTCGTGGGCGGAGATGAGTTAGACATCGGCGGCGAGGACGCACATGACCGAGTCGTAAAAGCGTTCCAGGCGCTTGTAGACAAGGTGTATACCAACTTGCCCATGCTGCGCGGGGTGAGCTATACCGAGGCGGATATCAGCAAGGCCGTCCAAGCGGAAAGCGGGCTTTTCGGGGCGGACGATGGCGGGTTGAGTGAAGCCGAACAAGATGTCTTGAACTTCATCAACGCGCAGGCCCGGAACGGTGTGAAGGTCTCGGCGAAGTACCTGACCGAGCGGTTCACCATGAAACCTTACGGCTGGCCTACGGCTGCGGTTCTGTGCTTTGCAGGTAGCCTTGTCGCCAGGGGTAAAGTTGAGGCACGGGTCGACAGCACGGTCACGGAAGGCCCCGATCTGGCCAAGGCGCTCTCGAACACCCATGCGTTGCCCAATGTCCTGCTGACTCCGCAGGCCGAGCTCAGTGCTGCACAGGTTCGCAAGGCAAAAGATCTTTATCAGGAGCTGTTCTCGAAGCCTGCCGGTGGCACTGATGCGCGTAGCATCGGCGCCGAGTGGGCAGCGAGCGTCGATGAGCTGGAGGCCGAGGTTGACGACCTCACCCGCCAGAAACACGACTACCCCTTCATGACAGCGCTGGAGCCGTTTCGGGACCAGCTCAAGGCCATGAAGGGCAAACAGGCGGTGTGGTATATAACCGAGCCCGCCAGCGCCGAGAATGACCTGCTCGACGCCAAGGAGGACGTCTACGACAAGATCAAGTCCTTCATGGCCGGCGCGCAGAAAGGCATCTACGACGATGCTCGGGAAACGCTCACGCGGCAGGGCGCGAACCTCGACTATGTCGATGCCGAGGCGGCGCAGGCGCTGCGTAGCGCGCTGGACGATCCGGAGTGCTACAAGGGCAACGCGATTCAGTCGCTCAAGACCGATCTCTATGAGCTCAAGACCAGGGTGGAGCACAAGATCCTAGAAGAACGGAAGGCGGTCGAGACGGCGGTGGACGAGGTCCTGGCGAAGGTCACTAAGATGTCGGAATTCCAGGCGCTGCCCGAGGAGCGGCAGCAACAGATCACCGCGCAGATCAATACCCGCAAGGCCGGTCTGGATCGGATCGACCTAATACCCATGCTGCGCGACAGGTCTAACGACATCTATAACAATCTGTTGGCGGAAGTACTCGTCGAGATTGACCGGGTGAATCGCCCGGCGCCTGGCTCCAAGCCGATCGGCATCAACGAGCCCCTGGGGCCGGCTCCGCAGGTGCCGTCCTATGTCAATGCCTCGCAGGTCAAGGTGACCTTCGCCAAGCCCTACCTGGCCGACGACGCGGACGTGGAGGCCTACCTCCAAGAACTCAAGAAGACCCTGCTGGCCGAGATCCACGCGGGCAAGAAAGTGATCGTCTGAATGGACACCAACGCGCTCAAATCTTTCGCGCAGGCCGCGCGGAACCTGCTCATCGACCAGGTGACCTCGAAACTCGATCTCGTGCTGGCCGAGGGGGCGCCCGCGTGGCGCGAACACCCGCGGGCCGTGAAATACCTCGAAAACGCAATCGGCAAAAACGGCCGCAGCCAAGTCATCGAACAAGTCGCCTATACCTGGTTCAACCGCTTCACCGCCCTGCGCTTCATGGATGCCAATGGCTATATGCAGGTGCGCGTCGTCTCCCCCGCCGAGGGCGCCACCCGGCCCGAGATTCTGACTGAGGCGCTGGCCGGCAACCTCCCCGAGGGCGCGCCCGCCGAAATCGCCGCCCTGCTGGAAAACCGCACGCCGTCGAACGATCCGCAGGGCGAGGCCTACCGCCTCCTGCTCGTCCATGCCTGCAACACCTGGCACGGACCGATGCCCTTCCTGTTTGAGAAGATCGACGACTATTCCGAACTCCTGATGCCCGAGGATCTGCTCTCGCAATCCTCCATCCTTGCCGAACTGCGCAAGGTGATGACCGAGGATGCCTGTCAGGATGTCGAGATCATCGGCTGGCTCTACCAGTTCTACATCTCGGAGAAGAAGGACCAGGTCTTCGCGGGGCTGAAGAAGAACCAGAAGATCACGGCCGAGAACATCCCCGCCGCCACGCAGCTGTTCACGCCGCACTGGATCGTCCGCTATCTGGTGGAGAACTCGCTGGGGCGGCTGTGGCTGTTGAACCGGCCGCAAAGCCGCCTGGCCGAGCGGATGGACTATTACATCGCGCCGGAAGAGCCCGAGACGGACTTCCTGAAGATCGGCAAGCCCGAAGAGATCAAGGTCTGCGATCCCGCCGCAGGGTCGGGGCACATGCTGACCTATGCCTTTGATCTGCTCTACGCGATCTACGAGGAAGAGGGCTATGACGCGACCGAGATCCCCGCGCTGATCCTGACGCACAACCTGACCGGGGTGGAGATCGACGACCGCGCGGGCGCGTTGGCCGCCTTTGCGCTGACGATGAAGGCATGGCAGCGGCTGGGGCGTCGGCGGGCCCGGAAAATGGAGGCAAAGCCAGACATCTGCGTGTTGCAGAACGTGGCGTTCACGTCCGAGGATGTCCGGGATGTGGCCGCCGTGGTGGGCAAGGATCTATTCACGGATGAGTTGCGCGAGACGCTGCTGCAGTTCGAGCAGGCCAAGAACTTCGGCTCGCTGATCGTGCCGAAGCTGCGCGACCCGGCCGAGACGCTGAGGGTGGTGGAGGCGCGGGATTTCGGCTCCGACCTGCTGCTGAAGGAGGTGCAGGACCGGATCGTCGCCGTGCTGCGCATGGCCGAGGCGCTGTCGCCGAAGTATCACGTGGTGGTGGCCAACCCGCCGTATCTAAGCGACAAGTACTATTCGGAGACAATCAAGAAGTTTGTCAATTCAAGCTTCAAGACATCGCGCTTCAATTTCTACAGCCTATTCATGGCGCGAAATTCAATGCTGTCGCGCCCCCATGGCTTCATAGGAATGATTACGCTTCATTCGTGGATGTCCGGTTCCAAGTACGAGGCAATGCGCGACAACCTCATCGAAACCTGCTCAACTGTGACAATGGCACATCTTGGAGCCGGAGGCTTTGACTCAATCGGTGGTCAGGTGGTTTCGGCAACAGCGTTTGTTTTGGAGCGTCAACGCTCTCAAGAAAAGCCCGGCTACTACGTCAACCTTACTCACGTTGATGGGGAGAGCCGTATGGCTAGCTTGGTTCGCGAAGCAACTACAGACTTTGACCGCGACTACTGCTACCGTGTTCCGAGCTCCATTTTTTCTGAAATTCCTGGCGCTCCCTTTGTGTATTGGATCTCCGAAAGCGAATTGAGCGCCTTTCGATCTTTGAGAAAGCTCAACGAGTTTGCTGATTTTCGCCAGGGGATGGCGACAACTGACAATGAAAGGTTTTTGCGTCTATGGCAGGAAATGTCCTTAGGCAAAATCGCCTTCGGGGCGGCCTCATCCTATGATGAGGATGTTAACGGGTGTAACTGGTTTCCATATAACAAAGGTGGCGGTGACAAACGCTGGTTTGGTCACAACGACTATGTTGTGAGTTACGAAGATCACGGGCAAGTTCTGATAGACCTCGTCACAGGAAAGTATCCAAAGATTTCTGATCCGGAGTTTGTGATAAAAAATCGTTCATATTACTTCCGTCCCAGCGTAACTTACTCTGCCCTTTCAGGGGGAGCTTTCGCTGCCCGCCTTAGCGAACAGGGCTTTATTTTCGACACAAAGGGTTCGTGTGCATTCGCCCAAAATGGCGCGTCTCGTGCAGGCATCGCGGCGCTTCTGAATAGCCGCGTTGCGAGCCAGTTTATCAAGCTCTTGGCTCCGACTTTGGATTTCAGCCTGTTCGCTTTGTCAGGCATCCCTTACCCAGACACAGTGCCTGCGGCAGCTGAAACAACTGCAAATGACGCACTCCAGATAGCAAAATCCGACTGGGACGCCTACGAAACCTCCTGGGATTTCACAACGCTCCCGCTGCTTTCACCCGATCATCGGGCCGAAACGCTCGAGGCCACCTATGCCCGCCTGCGCGCCCATTGGCAGTCCATGACCGACGAGATGCGAGCCTTGGAGGAAGAGAACAATCGCATCTTCACCGACGCCTACGGCCTGCAGGACGAACTGACCCCCGAGGTGCCGATCGAGGAGATCACCCTCACCTGCAACCCCGCCTATCGCTATGGCGTGAAGGGCACGGAAGGTGAGCGCGAAACCCGCCTGCGCGCCGACACCATGGCCGAATTCCTGTCCTACGCCGTCGGCTGCATGTTCGGCCGCTACAGCCTCGACGCGGACGGTTTAATCCTCGCCAATCAGGGCGAGCGGTTGGAGGATTACCTCGCCCGCGTTCCCGAACCCAGCTTCACGCCCGACGCCGACAACGTCATCCCCGTGCTGGACGAGAACTGGTTCCCCGACGACATCGTCGAACGCTTCCGCGTGTTCCTGCGGACGACCTTCGGCGAGGCGCATTTCCGCGAGAACCTGAAGTTCATCGAGGGCGGCCTTGGCAAGGATATCCGTAAATACTTCACCCGCGACTTCTACGCCGCCCATGTCCAGCGCTACAAGAAGCGCCCGATCTACTGGATGTTCTCCAGCCCCAAAGGCACGTTCAACGCGCTGATCTACATGCACCGCTATCGGCCCGACACCGTGTCGGTCCTGCTCAACGACTACCTGCGCGAGTTCATCACCAAGCTGGAGGGCGAGCGCACCCGACTGGACAAGCTGGCCGATGATCCGACCGCCACGCAGGGCCAGCGCACCAAGGCGGTGAAGGACGCCGCCAAGCTTGGCCTGCAGATCGACGAGCTGCACGAATGGGAGCGCGACGTCGTCTTCCCGATGGCCCAGCAGAAGATCGAAATCGACCTCGATGATGGGGTGAAGGCCAACTATCCGAAGTTCGGGTCCGCCCTGAAGAAGGTCGCGGGGCTGTCATGAGCGACCGGATCGCCAACGGATTGAAGCGCCTGTTCGAGGAGCACCGGATCGTCTTCTGGTACGATGCCGCGCGCGACATGCGGAGCGAGTTCGAGGCGCTGGACCTACCGGGCGTCGAAAAGGTCGAGATCGCCAACAACGAGTTCGGGCTGAAATACCGGATGCTGCGGCAGGAGCCAAAGCAGCGGTTCCTGGCGTTCCACGATGGCCCGGAGCCGGAATTGAAGGACAACTGGCTGCTGGACCTGCAGCTGGCCCATGCTGTGTTCAAGGCCGACCAGGCGGCCATCTGGCTGGCCGAGCTGGGGCTCCCTGCCCAGTTCGAAGACGTCGTGCGCGACCACATGGAGTTCTACCGTTCCAGGCACCGGATCGAGCATCTCAAGCGGCTGATCACGCCGTCGGACACGAAGACGGATGTGCTGCGCCGGATGCTGACCGTCTGCGCCGGCGCCGATGGCGCGCTGGACACCGTGATCGAGGAGTTGCTGGGCGAACTGGCCGAGGGCCGCGACGACGCGATGCGCCTGATGGAGCGGGCCGGGCTGACAGAATTCTTCTGGAAGCAGGTCGAGAACGCCCATGGCTATGCGCCCGATGAACCCGATTTCCAGGACTTCGCGATCACCCTGTTCCAGTCGGCCTACCAGCGCGCGCTGGAGGAGGACGGCGCGCTCAATACCGAGGCGCTGCTGGTCTTCCGCCGCTGGAAGAACAACCGCCACTGGGGCGAGGCCTTCGAGACGCTGAGCAAGCAGTATCAGGAGATCCTGAAGATCCCCGAGGATCTGGTGGACCGCGAGCTGCGCGCGCTGCATGGGGTGGATCATTTCGAAGAGATCGACCGCCACGTGATCCGCTCTCTTGTTTCGGCCATGGCGGAACAGACGGTGAGTTCGGCGGATGTCCTCAAGACCGTCCGCGCGCGTCGGCAGAGCCACTGGTACGGAAGCTACGCGGATATCTACCAGGCGATCGGCTATGCCACCGAGTTCCAGCAGGCTCTGGCCGAAGCGAACCTTGGCATGAGCAGCCCTGAGGAAGGGGTGAAGCGGTATGTGACGAGCTGGTACAAGCTCGATCAGCTTTACCGGAAATTCATCTACCACATGCAGAAGAGCGGGCAGGCATCACTCTTGGGCGCGCTGTTCGAGAGCGTCGAGAACCGTTACACGACCAGCTTCCTGCTGACGGTGAACGATGCCTGGCAGGATCAGGTGGCACGCCTGTCTGAGTGGGCCGTGCCAGGATTGCCGCGGCAGGTCGATTTCTACCGCGATCAGGTGGCTAAGTTCCGGCGACGCGATAAGAAGGTCGTGGTGATCATTTCGGACGCGCTGCGCTACGAGGTGGCCGAGGAGTGTTTGCGAGAGATTCGGAAGCTGAATCGTTTTGACGCGGAGCTTAAACCGATGATCGGCGCGCTGCCGAGCTACACGCAGCTAGGCATGGCGGCGCTGCTACCCAATAAGGACCTGACCCTATCAGAGGATGCGAGCGTTTCCTCATTTGGTGAGCCGACCCAAGGTACTGTGAACCGTGAAAAGATGTTGGCCCTTGGCTGGGATGGCGATCGTGCAAAAGCCATGAAGACAGACGCCTTCATGGCGCTGAAAGCGGATGAGGGAAAACAGATCTTCCGCGAACATGACGTGCTTTATCTCTACCACAACCGCATCGACGCCATGGGTGACAAACTTGCCACCGAGGAGCGGCTGCCCGAGGCGGCAGAGGACGCGATCGAGGACCTGACCAAGCTTGTCCGGAAGCTCACTACCGCGAATTTTTCGAACATCCTGATCACGGCCGACCATGGTTTCTTATATCAGCACAAGCCGATCGACGATGCCGAGTTTTCCGTCGCTGATCCGACGGGCGATGAAATCCTCGTCAAGAGCCGGCGGTTCGTGATCGGCCGTGGCCTTAACGAGACCGCGGGTATGAAACGGTTCCAGGCTGGTGATTTAGGCCTCTCCGGAGGGCTCGATATCCTGATCCCGAACTCGATCAATCGAATGCGTGTCAAGGGGGCAGGGAGCCGATTCGTGCATGGTGGGGCAAGTCTTCAGGAAACTGTCATCCCGATCCTGCGCGTGGGTAAACAGCGTGAGGCCGACATTGGCAAGGTGGACGTACAGATTATCGTCCCTGGGCGGAGCCTAATCTCCTCGGGGCAGACTGCTGTTACCTTCTATCAGGCGCAGGCGGTCTCGGACAAACTGCACCCACGCGAGCTTTCGGCCGGAATTTACGCCGCGAACGGCACCTTAATCTCCGATGAGCATGATTTGTTTTTCGACTTCACGTCTGACAATCCGCGGGAGAGAGAGCAGCCTTTCAAGTTCCTGCTGTCCCGTGAGGCCAATAACTTTAATAATCAGGACGTGTTCTTGAAGCTGCTTGAGCGTGTCGGCAAGACCCGGCATTTCGAAGAATATGCTAGCCACCGGTTCCAGTTACGACGCGGGATTACAACAGACTTTGATTTCTGAGAGGGGCGATGAGCACGTTAGACGATAAGATCAACACGGAATTTGCGGGCTATGTTGTTCGCAAGGACTTGGTTAAGGCCGTCAAGGGCAATGCCATTGTTCCGACCTACGTGCTCGAATACCTTCTGGGCCAGTATTGTGCGACTGATGACGAGGCATCGATTTCGACCGGAATCGAGACCGTCAAGGACATCCTGAGCAAGCACTATGTCCATCGCAACGAGGCCGGCCTGATCCAATCCACGATCAAGGAAAAGGGGCGCTATAAGGTTATCGATCAGGTCAGTGTGAGCCTGAATGAGAAGACGGACAGCTACGAGGCGACTTTCGACAATCTTGGTATCAAGAAGGTCGCGGTGGACAGCGGTACGGTAAAGGCACACCCGAAACTCCTCGTGACCGGGGTATGGTGTATCGCGGATGTTCAGTATGAGTTCTCGGATGACGCTCGGACGGCGCCTTGGATCTTGGAGGCAATCAAGCCAATCCAAATCGCCAAGGTGGACTACGAGGGTTACAAGGAGGCCCGTAACCGGTTCACCACGGATGAGTGGATTGACCTGCTGATGCAGTCGATCGGTCTCAAGCCCGAGGCGTTCGGTCGACGCAGCAAGCTGCTGCAGCTGATGCGTTTAATCCCCTTCGTAGAGCGGAATTACAACATCATTGAGCTCGGCCCTAAAGGAACGGGTAAGTCCCATATCTATTCGGAATTCTCACCGCATGGGCAGTTAATCTCAGGTGGTGAGGTCACGATTCCAAAGCTATTCGTGAACAACTCGAATGGCCGCATCGGCCTCGTCGGATACTGGGACGTTGTCGCATTCGATGAATTCGCTGGGCGCGAGAAGAAGTCTAACAAGGCGCTTGTGGACATCATGAAAAATTACATGGCCAACAAGACTTTCTCTCGTGGGGTCAGTCCGATGGGTGCCGAGGCCAGTTTTGCCTTCGTGGGCAACACCGACCACAACGTGCCCTTCATGCTGAAGAACAGTGATCTCTTTGAAGCATTGCCGGCACAGTTTCATGACTCAGCCTTCATTGACCGACTCCATGCCTATCTGCCTGGGTGGGAGGTGGACGTGATCCGCAGCGAGATGTTCACGTCGGAATTCGGATTCATCGTGGACTACCTTGCGGAAATACTGCGCAACTTGCGTCAGGAGGATTTCTCCAATCGGGCGCGCGAGCACTTTGACTTTGGCAACGGGATTTCAGAACGTGATGAAACCGCGGTTAGTAAGACGGTGTCTGGTCTTCTGAAACTAATTTTCCCGAACGGAGGTGAAAATCCCGATGAGGTCGAGGAGCTTTTGTGGCTTGCAATGGAATGCCGCAAGCGTGTGAAGGATCAACTGTTCCGAATCGATCCCACTTATCCACCAGTGGAATTCTATTTCCGGGGATCTAATGGCCAGAAAACCTATATCCGGACAGTCGAGGAAGACGAGTTTCCGCAGTTCTATAACCTAAATCCGGCTCAAGATCCGAAAGAGCAGGCACAGTCAGGAGAGAGGAAGGATGCGGTCGAGATTGGGTCTGAAGATGCGACTACCGTTAAGGTTTCTGGAAATAGTCCAGTGGTGGCTGAACCTATCCCCGAGGAAGGACATTACGTCTTTACCGAGAATCGAAAAGGGGTCAGCTACAATAGCTTATTTGGTCCTTACATCGATGGTGCAACCCGTATCATTGTTACCGACCCATATATACGCATCTTCTATCAAATACGGAATATGATGGAATTTGTTGAAATGGTCATTAAGCGCAAGGCGCTAGAGGATCAGGTGTCCGTCCATTTGGTGACCGGTCCAGATAATGACAACGCTCCCAAGCAGCGGGAACTCCTAGATAGCATCGCTGAAGCCTGTATAGGAACCGGCGTCGAGTTTACTTGGGCATTCGATAATAGCGGGTCAGTCCATGCTCGAGATATTGTCACAGACAACGGCTGGAAAATTGTCCTCGATCGTGGACTCGATATCTTCCAGCCGCCGGTGAAGCGTGATGGGTTCAGCCTTGGTGATCGACTCCAGGAGCATCGCATGGTTAAAAATTTCTATATCACGTATGTGCCGAATTCAAAGGATGAAAATTCAGCTTGAGTTTGGACCGCCACTGGTACGCTCGGATCAAGCAATTTACAGAATTTTAGCTGTTCGGGTTGCCTCTCGCTATTTAAAACTGGGGCGGTTGATAGATCTCGTTGGGCGGCTATGGCACCTTTTTCCCTCGGGTTACGTTAATGTTCGCAGGGGTGAGTGGACGATCTCCATTTTTACGGCGTGTAGTGCCTACGCCGTCAGTGCCAAGTGTCCCGTTGCCTCAAGGAAGGTAGGGTGCTTCTTGTCGTGAGCGAGGTGCGAAGCTTCCTTTGGTAGCCTTGAAAACCCGGAGCCCCCCATGAACCTGCGCCAGAAATCCCGTACCACCTCCGCGATCCTGACGTTCCTGTTTGGTCCGCTTGGGGTGTTCTACTCGAGCGCGGCGGGGGCCATCGTGTTGATCCTGGTCGCGATTGCGAG
>LFIK01002639.1_pt1 | contig 14495 bp, 17 predicted proteins | sample 643401 | NCBI WGS metagenome assembly LFIK01 (sample SAMN03777447, study PRJNA286221) | soda lake metagenome | biome: soda lake; feature: Kulunda steppe; material: water; isolation source: sample T5-Br brine of Lake Tanatar-5 | place: Russia: Kulunda steppe | collected 2010-07 | reverse complement strand
TTCAGGTTACATTCCCATGCGCTGAGAGTTGAGACAAGAAGCTGGGAACATCATGATGGTACCTGTGATAAGTGTGGCTTGCAGGCAATTCAAGATGAAAAACACACTCTTTTCTTGTGCCGTTGCATGCAAATATGTGCGCTGAGGCTTCAATATGCAGACTTGTTTCACGATTTACCTATGGCTCACAAAATTACTGTCAATCAGACTGGAGCTTTTTATTTCTCTCAAGCTTGTTCTGAAGATGTCTTCATTTTTTTCCAGAAACAAACTAATGATTCCTATCGTTTTATTTCAGAGCTTGTGGATATTCTTTTGATGGCTGGTGTTCACCAGCAACCTGATAAGTCAAACTACCTGGCTGAAGGTCAAACTTAAACTTGTAAACTTTGTCACGCCAGATTTATGCAGTGCCAGATTTATGCTGCATTGTGCGCCTGAGGTTGGTTGAGTTAGTTGGAGGAGTATTTGATCCCTTGCTCACTTCATCTATAGCTGTATTTGAGCACGTCAAAGACGAACTCGCAGTAATACCTTGTTTGCTCCTAGCGACCTTGTAACATGTACGCCAGGGAGTAGACCCCCCTAGCCCTTGGGGGGCAACAGGCGTGGCAGCGCCCAGTCCAGTCCAGTCCAGTCCACCGTCCATTGTGAGTGCATCCGACAGCAGCTGCATGCAGCGCTGACTTTGCCTGTTTACAGGCTGAAACGAGAGAGAGAACGTGTAGGGATGGATAAGGGTATCAGAGGCTCCTCAGTCTCATCGCGGGCAACCTGTTGTCTGCTTGGTGTACACTGTTGCTGTCCGCAGCCAGTCCACACACCCACGTGACAACTTGCTCTTTTCAAAACCCTCCTGCCCCCCACTTACCCTCTTCCTAGTTTGATGGCGGATGTTTGCCTGGTGCTTGCACCGGATGTAGACCTCTTCCTTATTTCACACAAACACGGGTGTCTCTCTTAGCGTAGGCAGTCTATTATTTTTCATTATTTGTATTACTGCATTCTTCCAGACCAGATATGTAGTTTACAATGACGTGTGTGTGTGTGTGTGTGTGCATCACTGAACAGAGAGGCACAAGTTGTCAACTAGATCAGGATATTATTTAAGTCCTAGTAAGTACTCTACAAGCCCTATCCTTGATTTCTGCCTTGCGTGGTGCATAAAACTGCGCAGGATACGAGGCAGCTGCCAAAGCCAACGCTGCACTGCTTCACATAACACAATTTTTTAAGAAGTCGACCAGACTTCAGATGTTCCAAGGCCATACATGACTGTCGTATCCAGTCTTGAAGCAAATGTATGCTCTTGAATCGGGATGGGCTTGTTTGATCAAATGCAGGGCCCAGCTACAGCCCAGGGGGCTTCAGCGGTGCAGGCACCAAGCGTGTAAGGGCAGCAACATCAATGGGCAGTGTGACCAAAGACTTGAAAGGCTCCTTCATGCTGGCCTTGGCCGACCATGCATACCACCAAGGGCCACCTCCAACCTGCAGAGCAGGATTACGTCAAGTGAAACCGCTGACAGATATGTGTAATTGAACACCATGCTATCCTCTCAAAATGCATCATGCATGATTTCTATGAATTGCCCTTGGCTGATCTCGTTTCTTAGTCAGTTTTCTCGTGTGTCACTGCAACGTCACCGGGAGCTACATTGCACTTGCCAGAAAGATATGTCTCAGACAGGCAAGTAACTTGATTTGCAGGAAGGATAACGGCAGACCTTATTTTGATAGGTCCGTGTGTACATAACAAATAAATTGGTGATGTATTCAATGTACCAATGTACACTGAATGCTGTGATAGAACTAACAACACTATGTATTAATAATAATAAGTCAGTCTAATGCATAACCTATCCTTTGGGTCGACTACTTGACATTTAAAATTCATGGTAGATTCAAGTCCCATTTGAAATGTAGATCCTCTAATCAAGGTCAAGTAACCTCAATGCTGCAGAGAGTAGGTATGGTAAGATCTAGGACATTGTCATACCCTTGTGTGTGCACCCAGCAAAGTGAGATTAAATCTGGCCTCATCCTCTTTTCCCTTGATGATGTCATTCATGCCTTGACGTATCCTAGCTGCAAATGGTTCAGGTATTTGAAAACTTAATTCACTGTATATGCTTCCAATCTTTAGCAACATGAGGTCCTGATTATTGATGTGGGGAGCCTTGCATTTTTAAACAGAGCTCACCTCCAAGGCTGCTGATCTGGAAGTGGCATCGATGTAAGGCGCATCAGCAGAGCTAGCCGCTGCCCCTCGCTTCCATACACGCAGCCGCACTTCACCAGCAAACGTGTCCTTGCAAGCGGGTGCGAGGCCCTGGTCTGCAGTGGGTGCTCTGAAAGAACAGCAAAAGCATCGCACATTATCTTTCTGCTGTAGACAAGCTTGACAAAATAAGTAAGAGGTCAGTCTCAGTAAGTTGTAAGGATAGTTAGGTGAGCTGATGACAAGAAGTATTGTGCCATGCAGCATGCAGGGCAACCTCCATAGTGCGCCTGAGTGTGCAACTTTCCGCATCATTGCAGGACTCATTTATGAAGAGGTGCGGCATAACTACTTGCGTGTGTGGAAGCGCAAGGACTGCAGCAGCATAAAAATTCAGCACAAGAGGGGGGGTCAGCCTGCTAACTGCAACTAGCAATATGAGTGAGGCCTTACTTCTGTGGGTGCAAATTTGCAGGTTTAAGCAAAGGGAAAAAATACCGAAAAGATGTCAGTCTATCTATCAATATGTCAAAGCCGCGACCAGCTTGCAGGTGGCTCCCCTTTTCTTCCTGTCTGTGTGAGGTGATATAATTCACTTTCTACTCGACACCAGCCCTGAATACATGATTAAGTGCTGACATACAGCAGATGAAGAGAGCCATTTTGTAGACATTTTATTCTCATTGTGGTACTAGTAGACATGAAGTTCATTGTAATTGCTGAGTTAGGTACTCTGCCAAGGTAAAAGGGCATCCTACTCATGGAAAAGATTGTTGCCAGTCGCCCTCACTTGTTAGCAATAAAACAAATTGGATGTCACCTTCACGTTAGCATTGCTAATCTCAGGCAGGTAGTAAGCAACCATATACCAACAGCCTAACAACCTCAAACACCATAGAAATTTTCACATATTCAAAGCAAATTTCTTTGCATGTCCTGGCACATGTATTTCAAATTGGAACCAGCAGCCTCAGCTTCATTCTACAGCTGCTCCTCAAAGCAAATCACAATAAAAAACGCCCCACCTCAGCACAGCGCCTGCAGAGGAGCTGCAGCGAGCTTCCACAACAGCCTCGTAATTGTCATTTTTGGCTTGGATGTACCTGGAAAAGCATTCAGAGGCACATCAAAAGACAGATAAGATACACAATGGTCCGCCCGTATGAAAAAATCAGCTTGTGCACCACAATGCACAGCAAAGCCAAATTGTCTGGGCATGCACAGCGCAGCTGGCAGCTTGCCAATTTGCTAACTGCAACTGTGTTGCTAGTTATGGCACACTTCATTTAACGCAGGGTCATCTCAAATGATTCCCTTGGCAAAGACTATTGTGTGAAAGCTCTTGGGCATGGACTCAGAAGGATCATGATGCCTAGGGCTCTCTTGGCACTAACAAAGGAACTCAGTGTTGAATTGGGAGTAGGGCACAGCTTGTCAAGCTTGTGGCTGTAAGCTTGCCATGCTTACCATCTTCCCCATGGGTCAACATCCCACTCAAGCTCTGCATTCCAAGGCACAAGCTCAATCCACTCTGTACCATACGTCACTCCAATCAGCCCAACATCCTCTTCACCCAGACCCACGCCCTGGAAACGCAGGACACAGGACAAGGGGCATCTCTTAGTACATGGTCCTTGGCGCAAAAGGAAGGTTTGATGCTCAAAAATGTTTTGATGTTCATGAAGTGCCACAGGGTAGCATCCATGCAGCTCAATTGGGTTAGGCAGATTAGACACAAGTCTTACTGGTGCCTGGTCCTGGTCGTCCCCACAAATAGCCCCTTCCCCCTAATTGTCTTAAAAAGCACTCCAGGGCTGCTCCTCATGCTTTTTACAGCTAGAGGGGTCGAGGGCACCCCAGTGGCCGTCCCTGAGGCGCGAGTTTAACCTGCAGCTTGTTGGGGTTTTTAAGTTCTTGAATTGAGCTGTTCCTGGCCAATATTTCTCTCAAGATCTGTGTAACCAATCATAACTTATTTTCTGGCGACCTGTGCAGCATCCAGAGCCAGGTTTGGACAATCATGCAGTTTGAAGTGTTTAAACTTGCACCAAACTTGCAGCGCTTCAGGCTACGGGCTGCTTATGCACCCTACTTTGATGCAGTAATGTCACATTTGTGTGGAGAGGTTGAGGGAGACTTTTGTTGTGACATACACAAGTGCTTAGTACTGCAATACCTTCCTGACTGCAACATCCTGCAAGCTGAACAGGTAAATTTCTATGGACTCATCTCAGGTATCATCAAAATCATGGGGAGTTGTTTGGTGCTCCATGTGCGATGTTTTATCTCACTTTTTTCTGTGACTCTTAACTCTGCTGGCCCAGGCACTTTCACGGCACCTCATTTTGACCAAGGTTGTGGACCCCTGCATGGAATGCTGATGTGTGAAATCATCTCCCAAAGCTTCCAGTCAAAGCTTCCACATGGGATATTTGTCGCATGAGTCATGCTCATTACATCACGGACTGGAGAATCACCAGTACTTCACGCTCTTGATTGGGACCATGGTTCCTGCAGCACCCGCGCTTGGCAGCAACATTTGTTCTCTTCCAAGGGCCCTTTTTTCGGATTAGAGACTGCAGGACAATCAAAGAAGCTTGCTAGTTTCCCCAGAGTCATGTGCTAGATTTGTGACCAGGTTTTGACTGGGAAGTGCAAGGGAAATGCTGAAGCTGAATTGGCAGGCGGGCACACAGGGAATTCATGCCCAATCCAGGTTGGCCAATTCAATGTTTCACAGAAACTGAGATCCACTCCACATGTCAAGGAATTTGCTTGATTCAGCGATAGGGGTCGGCGCTGTTATATAACATTATGCTTTTATAACATTATATAATGTTATTTATCGTTCGAAGTATAAAAGGGCTAAGTTTGGGCCAAATTCACCCTTTGGCACCCTCTACAACCCCGATCTTCTTCACAAGCAACTCGTTTATGTATAAACATAGCTGATACCGAAGAAGGGGATCAGTATTGGATGGAATTGGCCGAGGATGGTACACAAGTTGTGTAACACAACCCTAAGTGCTAGGGCACATGCCCAAGAAGCCTGAAGAGCTGTTCAGGAAACTAACATCAGGCAAGCCTAAGCAGTGGGAGGCAGTGTTTAAATCAGTGATAAAGCCAGTGTGAAGGATTATGTGTGCTGGAGTACAAGAGGTGCAATGCCGATGTCAGCCCCACCAACCCCTCCCAGGCAGCAAAACGCCGCAAGTGCACAGCAGCAGCACTGGCAGCAGCCGGCGTGCAGCATAGCAGCCCTCAAAAAGACAGGCCAATGGGCAGATGGACACCCTGACCTCCCTACTGTCCTGAAGAAGCACGCTGCCAGCGTTTTTTCAGACCGCCGAAGCAATTGCTTTGCAATCACCACATCCCAGCACGTGTTGGAGCGTTTGTGCTTGACCCAACCAACTTCATTATTGAGGAGGGTAAGTAAATTGCTTGCATAAATGTCCAGGCTTTGAGCTTAGTGATAATTTCTGAAGAAAGCAACTATTATGCTTGATTTGGATGGAATGGCAGCTTATTTCTGTGTTCCAGATGGCTTCCAGAACGCCATTAAACCACTTTGGCATTTCCATAACTTCCTGCTCCCGTGCAATTGCACACATGCAGGTATTATCCGCACACCCTATGGCAAGCTGACTACCAAGCACGAGGAGGTGCTCATGCTCGTAGTATGCCTGAACGGAAGCAGGGGTGATAGCAGCATGATAGCAGCAGTTAGCAAGGAGCTCATGGAGCTGGACAAGGGTGATAAGCATGAGTTAGTGGACGTAGCCCGCCACCTTGTAAAGTGTGACTACTCGGCAGACCCCGCCAAGCTACAGATCATCATCCCCATAAAGCCTGACTTCTTGCGCAACTTCTGGCTGACCAAGGCCAATAACTTGTTCCCCCACCTGGCAGTGGCTGCCAACAAGCTTCTCTAAGCCCGTGCCACATCTTGCGCAGCCGAGCGCAACCGGAGTGCATGGGGCCGCATCTACACCAGCTTGCGCAACAGCCTTGGTATTGAGACAGCGGGGAAGCTAGTACTTGTCAAGACGAAAGTGCCAGAAGAGTGGTACAGCTAGGCAACAATTAGTAGGACCAGGCTTAAAACAGTGGGCAACTTGAACAAGCTTGAACGATAGCACTGGGGCAATAGGGAGTGCCATGGGGAGTGCCCAGCCAGATAAGATATAACGTTATATCCTGACCTCCGAGCTGGCAGCTCACGACTAAATCATTCTTTTGACTTGCCATTTTGCAAAGGGGCAGCATTCAGCCTGCCCCACCCATCTTGATACCTGGAGGTGGAATTCATTGCCCTTGGGGGTGCACTGAGATCTATAACAGATATGTATAATTATTGGTATAACGTTATATTGGTATATAACGTGATATAACGTTATAAAATTTCTAATATAGCGTTATACGCCGACCCCTATTCAGCAATCTATGTTCAGCATATCAGTACCAAAGGACCCTTTTGTGTCGCATCCAAGGGTGCTGGTGGACCTGGACGGTGGGCGGCCTCTACCCACCCACAGAGAGCCATCTGATTCTCCCAAGCTTGTGCACTTGACTCGCATACACAGGTACATGTATACACAGGTACATGCATACTGTTTTGGCAAGCGCTCAATCAGTGCTCGATCAGAAGCGCACACAAGCTTCCCTGCACGTTGTGCTTTTGCTCCACAACACTGTGCTCTTGTGCGCGCACCCAGCAAGCACGCACCAAGCTGCTCGATGCATTAAGCATCCACCTTTAAGCAGCTTGAGCAAATAGGGCCTTTCTCCCTCCCCCTGTGGAAACGTCTGACTTGACTCACGCGATTCTTCCAGGGTCGAACGGGTCCTGCCCCCCTTTGCCACACCACGTTGACCCATCCCATTGACCCTGCTTATGATGTTGCATGTTTGAGAGCTCGGACATGAAACGTCTGGTTCCACAGCCCAGATCCGCAGGGAAAATTCTAAAGGCACCAAGTTGAGATTTCACCTCCAACTCATGTGGTGCCTAGAAGTTGCAACATGCCTAAACACAGCAATCATATAATAGCATTAAATCTCTCGCTTTCCTAACTGCCCGCCGCCCTCTGCCAGGCCAAATTCTACCAAAGGCCAAGCTCTCCATCACATCCTGTGGCACACGCCTCCCAAAGGAGCCTCCATACCTTCCCGGTAGGGTGTGGAGTTTGAGGGGGGGGGGGACCTACTCTGCCTCGCTGAAATGAGCATTTTTGGGAACGCTGAATTGAGAGCGGTCACATTGGAAAATGCAATGAACCCTGGATTGCAGGGTTTAATTAAAGGTTGAATTGGTTCAGCGTGACTGCCGCCTAAGTGTTAATAGGGGTCCACTATAATGCATTTTGGCGCTAAATGACCACCTATTGGGTCTCCTTAAGCCTCGCATGCACACAAAAAATTACAGCTTTTACCAACTTCCAGCCCTCCTCCCCCTAACTCAAGGCATTTTTTTGGCAAAAAAGGTTTCCAATTTTGTACTGAGCAAAGAAGAGCAGACTTGAAAAGCCCCAACCTAAGATCATTTGTTTTTCAACACTAAGCATAAGACTGACAAAAGTTCAGCTGTTGGGCCCCAAGATTAGTTCAGGAATCAGAACCCCCTGGATAGCCTTTAGTTACCCCTCCTTGAGGATTTGCCGCCCTAAGGAAACTAGTGAAAACAGAAGGCCAACTCTTGGCTGCCGCTAGCACCCTCCTGCTTTCTCACCTCAGCACCAAGCAGCAGCCCCCTTCGAGCGCCAACCGCAGTGACACTGAGATTTGGCTGCCTGCATTGCAGCACAGGATTACGTTAAAAAAGCATGTGTTAAAAAGCTTTGTAGAAAAATAAGCTGACCAAATTTGAGTGAGTCACTTTTGTCATTGAGCATATTTTGATGCATAAAAACATGCTGCCCATTCATTGGCAATCCACACATCTGGGATTAAACAAACTTTGATTCATTCTTGACCCAAACACTAAACTCCGTACCTCTAAATTGTTTAGCCATGGGTGTTACTTTATAGGGATCAAGCATCCAGCTATGGGTGTTCTAAATTGGAAGTTTGGCACTTTGGCTTCCGCACAAAACCTTCCAAAAAGAATGAGAGTAATTTGCACAGAGGAAATAATAAAGAAGAGAAATACATAAATCAAAAGGGGCCTGGCGGAGATGAGCCTTAAATGCTTGTGTCAATGAATTTGTATGCAACACCTTCTTAGATAGTGCTGGGCCTCGACCATCCCTGGGTCACAGTCATTCCTTAAGTACAGCACTCACTCACCCATTGAAAGAGTTACACTGCACCCAGTGCCACTTTGAAGGAAATCCACCTCCCCAATTCTTCTCTGCATAAGCAGGAGCATCGGTGAATTCAATGCGCCGACCTCCCCAATCAAACCACCCTGTAGCCAAACCTTGTGACATCAAAACCTGCATGCATTGCGGCACAATTCAAATATTGTGAACTACAAGTAAACAGAGGGTTGGCAAGCTCTTGCAAGCCATCACTGAGAACTGCAAATTACAGGCATCAGCTGTACCGCTGACCTTGACCTAAATACAGAACTTGCTTAGCCATTCAACCACATGAAGTGGAAACCAAGTGCTTCATTTGTCGTCCAGCATTTGAACGCTTGCAGTCACAGTACAAGCTGGCATGTCAATTCCATTGGTGATGAAAGATGGAAGTAAGGCCGCGGTCATACACAAAATTTTCACAAAATTCATCAATTCATGGAAGAGGAAAATGTGCGGCCAAAAAGTGAAAAATATGTGGCCTAATGAGCAAAAAATCTCTGAGGCTTCAAACAGCCTGAAACACACTCCTTACCAGGACAAGCTCAATCCTTGTAGTCGGAGTGTGATCAGCTTGTGGCTCAAAGCCTGAAATGCTTGTGCCGCTTATCCACAAAGAGATATCCCAGGCTTAGCTCTACCACCTTGCTCATACTATGTTCAAGGCTCCATGCACTAATTTGGGAAGCATGACAGCAGTGCTGCTGTACAACAGGCTGTTACTAAATTGCTTCTACCCTTGCAACGCGTTTTCTCTGCTACCCTGCATCTCACCTGCCAATGCGGCTCAAACACTGGTACCGTGCTTAGCCAGCCTGCAGTGGCTAATTGGGTTGAGACAGGACTTCCCCAACCTGCTTTTGGTACAATGCTAAAATTCCAAGATGCAGAGGATACAGTTGACATGGGGCGTCCTGCAGTTAAAAGTCAATCATCTTGAGGTGCCGCGCGGTGGAGAGGCAAAGCACAGCAAACAGTGCAGGGGTTGAGAGATCCAGGATAAAGTTTATAGCAGGGAATGTATGGAACCTTAGGCGCATCTTCTAACAGGTTTTTCAGTGATTACCAGGATGCTAGCACATTGTTGTATCATGTATTGTTGTACATGTTGTGCGTTGCATGTTGTTGCCTAAAACTTTTCATCTTGGCAATCATCTTTGCGAAATCGCCTAATGTGGGGTTGAAATTTGGCATGGAATCCAAAAAAATTGTTGATACTTTAGAACATCGAATGATATCTCAGGGTCAGCGTTGGCTCATAGCGCTCTATAGCATGTAGCGCAATATAACGCTTTGCGGGTCGACGTTTGCTAATAACACTATACAAAGCTTTATTGGCTGCCATTTGCGCATTGGGCTTTATAAAAGTATAAAGTCGGCATTAGCTCATAGCGCTGTTTATTGCTACATACCATTGAACCTTTTTTCAGGATGAACATGTTAAATTGAGATTATGCTGATTTACTTGTTTGGGGCTCCCCTTGAGCAACAAGTTGGCCTGCTTTGATACGTAATGCATAAGGCAGGAGGCTGCAGAAAGCATAACTTTTGGACGTATGATACAAATCCCTATAAGAATTGCAATAGGGAAATTCGGGGGGGTCAGTGACACGTCCGGTTTGCCCGGAACTACTTTTGAAAACTTTCGATTCCCAAGAAGCCAGGTTTGACCCTAGGAAAAAAGCCAGGTGATTTGGTGCGGGTACCATATAAGAATTAATTCGTGCTTGCAGTCTTGCCTGCAAAGTGGCTCCCACGATAGAGGGATTCCTTGGTCATATGGATTTTCCTAATCTTTCAGTATCAAGCTTGTCACTTTGCAATAACAATGAGTTACGTTCATGGCTGCTGCAGCTCGGAGCATGGTGTGCAATTTTAATCAAGCCATTGCTTCATACTTACAATCATTTTGATTCGCTAAAGCATGAACGACAGCCTTAAATTCAGTCTTATCAGTAGGACAACTGTTTTGGGATGGGTGAAATTTATGTTACATACCCACCTCACATATCATCTAATTCCTCTGCCGTGCATGCCTCATTCATTCTTCCTTCCTCAACACCAGCACCTTCAGCAGTGACCCCTCCGAATAATCCATATGCCTCTTCATCCATCTATCTCAGATGGATGAAAAGGCATCATCACCATCGCTCAACCATGCATCAAAATCGTTAGACCCTTCTCCATCTTCATCATCAGGAAAGTCCTTATTATCTTCCCCCACAATTCTGTCGCAAAGAAGATCCAACTCAGTATTGCACACATACTCGAACAACCTCCACAATTTCAAATCTTCTTTGTCACTTTTTAAATCCAGAGTGAAAAAAGGGTGGGCCTTGGCAACGCATTGAAAAGAGTCATTTCCTTGCCCACGTGCAACCTGTAAGGGTATGATCATTGCAACAGGATATTGCAATAGCTAAACGGTGCCAGCCGCGAGGGGCCAAAAGGGTTGGGGTGCAAGTCCCCCCACTCCTTCAAAGGAGTAGGAAGGTGCCAAAGTGGTATCCGCCTCCAGAATGGTCAGACCCTTTTGGCCAGGTCTGGCAGACCGTTACACAAGCATTTTCACCTAGAGCAATGTATCATAATTTGTATCCTGTTTGACAACCGGTTCTTCACGACATGGTGCAGCCTCTTTTTTATTTCCTTCTTGGCTGGAAGCTCAAGTGGGCAATTCCCCTCACCCTGGCCCTCAGCATGCATCATCATCAAATCATCAGCTGCACGATCATTAATTTATGCATGCTGCTACCCTGGCAGGTTGACCCTTGGCTGTCCAGGACAGCCTGAACCAGCCTGTCGTAGCCTCTGGGACTTGCAAGCTGTTGGGTTGTCCATGACATGCACTTGCTGCTCGCACATGGCAAAGAGGGTGCATTCCAATGGATTCTTGTCTTTGGCCAGGGCCTTCCCTGTACCGATGACCTGGAGCACGGAGCAGACCAAGTGAACAACTGTGTCTGCCTTCTTCGCCCAGCACACTCTGACTAGGGGCGGGAACGGAAGCGGGAGTTGGAGAAGGAATGGCAAACCCCATGGGGTCTCCATCAGCCAGAGGCGCTGGATGGAACAAGAGAGCAACTTGGATCGAATCTTTCCGGACGCCAGGAAGGGGAAGCAATGAATTTGCCGGTCTACTCGGACCAGCTTTGGCAAAGCTCAGTCAACACCTCCGGAGCCTGGCCGGCTGAACTTCCCTGATGTCCAATCAATGGAGGGGAGGAGGTGGTCAGGAGGAGCCCTCACGAGGGTTTCAATTTCATCTTCAGATTTCTGGGACACTTCTACGAGCTTGTAAATACATCAGCACAATCCTCAGCTCAAGCCCTGTCGATTGCCTCATTGTGCAAATTGCTAAATTTGCAGAAACCAAATTAGCAATTAGCTCTTTTTAGAAGTGACGTCTGTGCGCATGCCTACAAGTCAAAGCCACACGTTCATGGGTGTGGGTCACGGAGAGTGGGTGTTTAAAGAGAAGGAAAAAAACTGTGGGTTTTCAAGGCTACTTGTACGTGCTTGGCAAGTCATGTTTGCAACAGCGTCCGCATCTCATTACTTGCCCCATGACTCAATCTTTGTTTATGATAAGCATGCAGATGCATGCAGAATTTTAAGAGGAGCTGATGGGTGCCCTTTCTGTCTGGGTTGGCAGACTGGAAGGGGGCTAGGGGTTGGGGTGGTGGGTCAGGGGGTCCAGCTCAAATTTTGGACCGTTTGTCCACTTGTTTTGTTTTAGCTTCCGGCAACAGATTGTATAAATTTTGTACATGGGAAAGAAACCTACGTCTGGCCAGGTCCCCCAGGCAATTTTGATTAGTGCCAAGTCAATCATTCCTGCTGCTGTGGTAACCAGGCTGGGCAAGCAGCGCACATTTCGTTGGCCAGCTGCAGTAGCTGGAGCTCAAGGCCAAGGAATGGGTGCAAGCAGCGCCAGGAGCAGCAAAGTGCAGCTTAAGCATGGCATCACAAGTGGCGCAACTTTGCCGGCGCAGCTCTCTCCTTCTCTTCACTGGAGCAACTCTTTGTCTCACACACTATAAATGTACGTATCCCCGAAGCAACATAAACACACAAGCTACACTGGAAAGCCTGCACACAAGTGCACATGCACGCACTAGTAAGTACTTAAGAATGCTTGCAAACGCTTGTGCAGCTGTGCTACGAGCACAGATACTTGCCCATATAAGCTTTGACACATATATTCATGCCAGAAACAAGTGTGGGCAGCCCATCCAGACATATATCTGCCAAAATGGAGGTGCAGGGGTGCAGAAGAGATGGTGTGCATGGGGCACCTGGCCCTTACTGGTAGCACTGGTGCGCCAAATATTGTTAGTGCTATATCCAACCTCATTATGCCTTAAATGTGTCCAAATGATAATTTTCTCTTGGATCTTTGCAAGGGGGGTGCATAAACCATATTCCATCCGACCTTCGAGTTTGATGACTAGATTCGGTTAAGCGGGGGGGATCCGGCGTACATTGCGCCTGCAATACAGCTTAATATCCTAAATAGCGGAATATATTTGTCCATCTAGTGCTTTAAGCCAAACCCGTATGACATCACATTTTCATTCTCGGACCTCGGGCATCGGTGTTAAAATACAATATAAAAAGATTGGGATGGAGCGATGATGTTAAATGGGAGATGTGTGATTTGGTCATTTGCCTGAAGCAAAATCACGAGGCAAAATAGCTGGGGGTTGAAAACCAGACCCTCCCAGATCCGGATTGTTTTCTCCCAAACCAAATTAAGGTTGCATGGGGGTCCAAAATCCAAAACGATGCATTTTTGCAGCAAAATGACCACTTGTTGAGGCTCCTTGAGCCTTGCCTGCATGCGAGTTTCTCAGCTAATGCCAGCTTCCAGCCCTCCTGCCTCTGACCTAGGGCACTTTCTGCCAATAACTGTTATTCAAAGTTGTACTTAGAAAGCAAAGAAAGAGTTGACCTTCAAAAAATGTATTTGTGTAGCGTTGGGCCCCAGAAAAGTTTAGGAAAAGGAAACTGTCAAGAACGGCCTAGTTACACCCCTTTGAGGGTTCATGCACAACCAAAATAAAAGAATTTTAGCACAAAGTGGGAAGTTCTTGCAGCCTGCAACTAGATATGCTGCACAATGCATGGGAAATGGAGGATATGACACGGTCTGAGTAGAGATTGATTTGATGCGTCACAGACTCTACAAACTCACCTGCTGTCCCGGCTTCGCTTGCTACAATGGAGCCCTGCTGCTTTGAAGATGAAGCCTGAAATCCATGCTCCACGGCCTGCCTGAACACGTCCTGCATCAATTATAGGATGCACATGGGGCAAGTGACCTGTATTTCTCAACACTTGAGGCACCCGGAATTCAATGCTACAGAAGCGTGGCGCAAGCCGAATGCTCAGATGTCTCTTGAGATGAGGATGGTGATTGACGGGCAAGCCCTGGACAGTACAATTGTTGGTTGTGAGGAGTGATTTCACATCCGTACGTTCACAATCAGCTTTATTATTGAATAATTATTGAGACTAAAAATGAATTGATAAAAATGATTTTTGGAAAGGTTGACAAACTAAACCGAATTGGAAATTAAATACTGTACTGCCCCTAGGGTTACCGCGAATAATCAAATCATTATTGGGGGTCCTCGCTGTCTGTACTCCGTTTAGAAATTACGTTTATCAAGACCTTGCATAGTGTCCAGCTTCTTGTCCAGGCTCCCCCAGGGGCCGACCATGGAGCCACATGCTCCAAAGGGTCAAAGGACACTATTTGATTAAGGTTGCACAAAACGGAAGCGCTCGAGCAATGAGCAATCCAGGAAGCTTCGCATCCGCTTGGAACTTGACATTGCAAGTCGGGTGGAGGAGCATGAGAGGCAGCATGCAGCGGCCATAGCAGCCCAGGGCAGGGGCAGAGGCAGTGGCAGGGGCAGAGGCTCAAGGGAGAATGCTCCTGAGCCAAACAGTGGAGGCGAGGGAAG
>LFIK01002638.1_pt1 | contig 14502 bp, 8 predicted proteins | sample 643401 | NCBI WGS metagenome assembly LFIK01 (sample SAMN03777447, study PRJNA286221) | soda lake metagenome | biome: soda lake; feature: Kulunda steppe; material: water; isolation source: sample T5-Br brine of Lake Tanatar-5 | place: Russia: Kulunda steppe | collected 2010-07 | reverse complement strand
TCCATCTGCCAGTCCGTGTTCTCTTACACCAACCACACCCTGCTGCCGGAAGCACTGGAAAAGTGGAATCTGCAAATGTTTGGCCGGGTATTGCCGCGACATCTGGAAATCATTTACGCCATCAATCACGAGTTCCTCAACACCCTGGTGGAAAAGCAGTGGCCGGGCGACGATGCCATGAAGGCGCACCTCTCGATCATTGAAGAGGGCGACGAACGCATGGTGCGCATGGGTCATCTGTCGGTCATTGGTTCACACAAGGTGAATGGCGTGGCAGAAGTGCATTCAAACCTGGTGAAAACCGACTTGTTCCCCGAGTTTCACCAACTGTGGCCGGAAAAGCTGACCAATGTCACCAATGGCATTACCCCGCGCCGCTGGCTGAAGGCCTGTAACCCCCGCCTGTCGGCTCTGATCGATAAACACGTGGACAAGGATTGGCCGGTACACTTGAGCAAGCTGACCAAACTGGTCGACCTGGCGGACGACGCCCGGTTCCAGAACGCTTACATGAAGATCAAGCATCAGAACAAGGAAGACCTGGCCGACGAGATCAAAGCGCTTACCGGCATTGATGTGGATCCGTCAGCGTTGTTCGATATCCAGATCAAGCGCCTGCACGAGTACAAGCGTCAGCATCTGAATCTGCTGCACATTCTGGCACTTTACCGCCGACTGCTGGAAAATCCGGACTATGACATGGTGCCGCGTGTGTTCCTGTTCGGCGCCAAGGCCGCTCCCGGTTACAAGTTGGCCAAGGACATCATCTTTGCCATCAACAAGGTGGCCGAGAAGATCAACAATGACACGCGCATCAAGGACAAACTGAAAGTCGTCATGCTGCCAAACTACCGGGTCAGCCTGGCGGAAAAAATGATTCCGGCTGCAGATATTTCCGAGCAGATATCCACGGCGGGCAAAGAAGCTTCCGGCACCGGGAACATGAAGCTGGCCCTCAACGGTGCGCTTACCATTGGTACCATGGACGGCGCCAATATCGAGATCGTCGAAGAAGCCGGCACCGACAACGAGTTCATTTTCGGGCTCACGGTGGATGAGGTCAAAGCCCTCAACGCGAAAGGCTACAACCCTTGGGACCATTACCTGAATGACACGGAAATCAAGGCCGTCGTCGATTGGCTGGACACGGACTATTTCACGCCGGGCCAACCCCGAGCGCTGTCCGCCGTCAAAGCCAGCCTGCTGGAAGGTGGTGACCCCTACAAAGTACTGGCTGACTTCCGGGCCTACAGCGATGCCCAGTTGAAAGTGGATGCCAAGTACCGGGACAAGAAAGCCTGGGCGCGGAGTGCCATCATTAATACCGCGACCATGGGCAAGTTCAACTCGGACCGGTCGATCCAGGATTATGTCGACCGCATCTGGAAGTTGAGCCCCTACCCGAGAAGCAATCAGGGGTAATGCTCTGCGACGACATCATCGCTGAAACCTGATCAAGGCGGCCCTGCGAAAGCAGTGGCCGCCTTTTTTCGGGGATCGGTTTGCGCTTCGCTTAAAACGCACGCCGACGGTAGTGGCGATACTCGGGACGCCAGAAGTTGCGCTCGATGGCTTGACGTATCGTCTCGTCATCGCTGGTCAGTGCGACACCATCCGCCTGGGCCTGTTTGGCCACATCAAAAGCGATTTCCTTACTGACTTCTCGAATATCCGCCAACGGCGGCAGCAGTGGGCCCGTGCCAGTCTTCACCATGGGCGCCTGCTTGGCCAAGGCGTTTGACGATGCCATCAACATGTTATCGGTCACCCGGGTGGCGCCGACGGCGATGATGCCCAGGCCAATCCCCGGAAAAATGTAGGCGTTATTGCACTGGGCAATGGGGTAACGATTGCCATTGAGGCTCACGGGTGCAAAAGGCGACCCGGTGGCCACCAGAGCGTTGCCGTCGGTCCAGGTGAGTACGTCGGTGGGTGTTGCTTCTACTCGTGAGGTCGGGTTGGACAATGGCATCACCAGCGGTTGTGCACAGCCCGCATGCAGACTCTTGATGACCTCCTGAGTGAACAGGCCGCGCTGGCCGGACACACCAACCAACACCGTGGGCTGGGTGTTTTTAACCACGTCCAGCAGATCCCGACCACCCCAGTCAGTAACCAACGACGGATCCTGAGCCAGTCTGGCCTGGAAATCGTGCAGCCCACCGATGTCGCTGGTGAGTAGCCCATAACGATCAACCATGAACAGGCGCTTACGGGCGTCTTTTTCGCTCAGACCTTCATCCATCATGGCGAGCACAATCTGCTCCGCAATCCCGCAGCCAGCCGAACCAGCGCCCACGAAGACTACCTTCTGGTCTTTTACCGCTTCACCTTTCGCCTTACAGGCGGCCAACAGCGTCGCCACACAGACGGCGGCCGTGCCTTGAATGTCATCGTTGAAGCAGCACAGGTCATCGCGGTATTTTTCCAGCAACGGCATGGCATTGGTCTGGGCAAAATCCTCAAACTGCAATAACGCCTTTGGCCAGCGCCGCTTCACAGCACTGATGAACTGGGCCAGGAACTCATCGTACTCTTGCTGACTGATGCGTGGGTGGCGCCAGCCCATGTACATGGGGTCGTCCAGCAAAGCCTGATTGTTGGTGCCGACATCCAGCATGATGGGCAGCGTATTGGCCGGACTGATACCACCGCAAGCGGTGTAAAGCGACAGCTTACCAATGGGAATGCCCATACCGCCGATGCCCTGGTCACCCAACCCGAGGATGCGTTCACCGTCAGTGACGACGATGACCTTTACATTGTCCTTGGTGGCGCTGCGCAACAGGTCATCCATGTGCTCACGATCCGGGTAGCTGATGAACAGACCCCGGTGATTGCGATAGATGTTGGAGAATTCCTGACAGGCTTCTCCCACCGTGGGGGTGTAGATAATGGGCAGCATTTCTTCCAGATGATCTTCCAGCAACCGGAAAAACAGCGTCTCATTGTCGTCCTGGATGGCGCGCAGCGTGATGTGTCGATCCAGGTCATTCTGGCACAGGCTGTATTGGCGATAGGCACGTTCTGCCTGCTCATCGATGGTCTCCACATTCTGTGGTAACAAACCGATCAGATTGAACGCCTGGCGTTCCGCGTAGGTGAAGGCGCTGCCCTTGTTGAGCAATGGCATTTCCAGCAAGGACGGGCCAGCGTAGGGGATGTACAAAGGCCGTTTTTCGGCATTGTTCATGGTGTACCTCTTTTGTTCACCAGTTGACCGGTAGTCATGGTCGGTCAGTGACTGACGATGTTAGCAATGGGTAGTGTTGTGGTGTCGGAGCTTTTTCTCACTATTCTTCTTTATGTCTCTGTTCTGCTTTATCTCACTGTTCTTCGGCAGCTGATTCCCGAGTCAATAAATCGGTTGCTGGTTTCGCATTGCAACAGTTTACCACTCCGGTTTCGGCAGCGCAGGCTCAGGATTATTCACCGTAATTATGTTCGTCATCATCAACACATAGCCGACCATGGAATGGTTGCCGGGATAATGGCAAACCATGCGAACCCGCGACAGTATAGATTTCGTCCGCTCGCTTGAATACCAGTTTAGAGATCGTAGTATCGGAGACTAGTAAAGGATTTACAAACCATGTTCGGCACCGTGGGCCGAACCGCATCACGGATAAGGCACAACCGGATGCGCCACCGACAAAGGGACTTATCATGACGATTCTGGTTACGGGAGGTGCCGGTTATATCGGCAGCCACACCTGCATTGCCTTATGCGCAGCAGGTTACGACATCCTGGTATTGGACAATCTGTGCAACTCCAGCCTGGAAAGCATTCGCCGAGCCGAACGACTTACCGGACAGGCGATCCGCTTTCTCGAAGGGGACATTCGAGATTCCCACCGGTTGAGCCATTGTTTTCAACGCTACGACATCGAGGCGGTGATTCACTTCGCTGGGCTCAAGGCCGTGGGCGACTCAGCAGCGCAGCCACTCAGTTACTATGAGAACAACGTGGCCGGCACGCTGACACTGCTGCAGGCGATGGAGGTAGCGAACTGCCGACGACTCGTGTTCAGCAGCTCGGCCACGGTATATGGCGACCCGGAAACCGTCCCCATCATCGAGACAGCACCCTTGCGCGCCACCAACCCTTATGGCCAGACCAAACTGATGATTGAAACGGTGCTGCAGGATTTAGCCCGTGCCGACGATCGCTGGCGAATTTCCCTGCTGCGGTACTTCAACCCCGTCGGTGCTCACCCATCGGGTCAGATGGGTGAAGACCCCAAGGGCATTCCCACCAATCTGGTGCCCTACATGACCCAAGTCGCGGTTGGCAGGTTGGAGCAGCTGTCCATATTCGGCAACGATTATGACACCGCAGACGGCACTGGCGTGCGTGACTACATCCACGTCACCGATCTGGCCGAAGGCCATGTAAAAGCCCTGGCCCATCTATCGGATCAGGCATCTTGTGAAGCTTACAATCTGGGCACGGGGCTGGGGTACAGTGTGCTCGATCTGGTGCGCAGCTTCCGAGCGGTGACCGGCATTGATATCCCCTACGTATTCACCGATAGGCGTCCGGGCGATATTGCCCGCTGCTTTGCCTGTCCGACCAAAGCGTTGCGGGACCTGGGCTGGCAGGCCACCCGCTCACTGGATGACATGATGCGCGACGCCTGGCGCTGGCAGAACGCCAATCCCGAGGGGTATGCGCAGGTCACACCGCGTCGTACCGTCCGACCGGTGCTGACTACCGTACCCGGAGAGATCTGAGGCCGTCACCGCTGAAGGTATCAAGTTGATGGCGTCCCGGTCAGGGCCGCCACTGCTTCGCTGACCTGTTGGCGCATCCAGATGTGTGCTTGATCGTGATGCAACAACGGACTCCAGACCATCTTTAGCTCGACCGGCGGAATAGAGAACGGGGGCGGGCACAGGCTCACCCCGGGCCAGTTTCGGTAAAGTTCAGCGATGCGCACCGGTACCGTGGCGATCAGGCTACCGCTGGTGGCCATGTGCATGGCCACGTGATAGTCACGAGCAAAGAGGCGGATATGGCGCCGATGGCCCAAGGTTTCCAAGCTGCGATCAACCCAGCCCATATTCTGCGCCTCGGCCGGATCCATGCCGACCCCAACGCCATAGCCGGTTTTGTTGACCCACACGTGGTCTGCGGCCAGGTATTGTTCCAGGGTCAGGTCGGACGCTGCCGGGTGTTTGCTGTGCAACGCACAGCAGAACTCATCGCGCCACAGACTTTTTTGGTAGAAGGACTGCGGCAGGTGGTCAAACATATTGATCGCCATGTCTACCCGACCATCCTCCACGTCGCGAAACCCCACATCGCTGGGGGTCATGATGTCCAGTACCAAGCGGGGGGCCGACGTCTGTACCCGACGCAACAAGGCCGGCATCAGCGTGGTCGCCGCGTAGTCACTGGCCATGATGCGAAACAGCCGAGCCTCCGTGTCCGGCGAAAAGGGGCGATCCGACTGCAGGGTACTTTCCAGTTGCAACAACAGATCATGAATCACCGGCTGTAACGCCAGCGCTCTGGCAGTCGGCTCCATGCCATGGGAGGTGCGCACCAACAAGGGGTCATGGAACATGGTGCGCAGGCGTTTAAGGCCATTGCTCATGGCTGGCTGGCTGATATTGAGCCGGTCTGCCGCACGAGTGACATTGCGCTCGCGCAGCAGTACGTCCAGGTAGACCAGCAGATTCAGATCATGTCGGGAAATGTTCATCGGGACGCTCAGACTCCGGCTCAGTCGATGCGCTGACCATAGCGCCGGCCCGGCGTGGAGGCAAGGTCTGAGCACCGCAGTATTGCGCGGCAGTGGCTTGGACCTTACCTCAGGCTTGACGCCTGCGTGATAACTACTAATCTGAATGACAGTGAAACGACTATCCGAGGCCTGCGCCATGACAATACTGGACACCGCCAGAGTACACTGTCCCTATTGTGATGCGACACAGAACGTGATGCTGGACCCCTCCGAACCGGAGCAGGAATACACCGAAGACTGCCAGGTTTGCTGTCAGCCTATGGTGTTAAATGTGCATCTGGACCCGATGCACGCCCCCTATGTCGTCGCTCGACGAGAGAGCGACGTCATGAGCCCTGGCGACTGAGCGGGATACTCCCGGCTGTTTAGTCACCGAACTGGATATTGCCGTCCTGCACCGCACTGAATGGGAACGCTGCCATTTGCGGCAGTGACGTGGCCAATTCACTCTCAAATGACAAGCCATAGCTTACCGGCTGATTGTTCACCACCGCATTGTACAAACTGGTGCCGGTGTCGATGAAAGAGACACTCAAAGGAATTTCGACCAGGCCGCTGCTTTGCTCGTCCAGGCGCACTCGCTGCTGGCTGTCACCGCCAGCGACCCGCCGATTGTCCAGAGCAAATTCATAGGAGAACCGATCAATGACCAGCCCGAACAGATTCGGGTTATTGATGCGCAGACCCAGGACCGCATCCGCGCCGCTGATGCCAATACGATCGGTGCGCAATCCGGTCACTTCAATGGTGGGCATGCGCGGTATGGGCACCGAACCGGATGCGTCCGCCGGTACTCGCACAGCACCTGCTACAGGGATATCAAACGTCATGCCACCGCTTACCGCGTAATCAATTTCATCGCGTGAGGAAAAATCACTGATCAGACTCGCCAGCTCCTGGAAACTGAGGGCAACCGGCAACAGGACTTCCGTGTCGCCTCCAGCAGACAGGCGCTGGCCTTCTGACTGCTCGCCACCCAGCACCCGAGCACCGTTGACCACGACATCATAATCCAGCGCCCCCAAAGACACGCCGAAGGCATTGGGATTGGTCACCTCGAAGCGCGTTTCAAGATACGCATTGGTCGGCGTGAGCCGAACCAGCTCCGTACTCAGCAACCGGACTTCTGGCTCCTGCCAGCGCGCCTGTTCCAAAGCGGCACAACTGGTCAGAAACAGCCCCACCACGCCACCAATGAGTATTAACCACCACTGGCCGGGGCGCTGATTACATCCATTTTGAACAAGGGTCATGGTAAGATCCGGTATCGAGGTTGAAGGTCGCTGCTCTCAACCATAGGCTCAGGCTCGCCCCGCGTCCAGCCATCGCTGCCAAAAGGCACAATATGCACTTAAAAAGACCGTATATCGCCTGATTTTATGCCCATGGATTGTTACAGTTGGAAACAATTATCGGTACTCTGCGCTAGGACCTCGCCTGGAAACCTCATGACACGCTCAATCCCGCCAAGGACTTACGCGCTGGCCGTAAGCAAATTGACCTGCGCGCGCTGGCTGGGGCTGTTCGTCTGCGCGCTACTGGCAACAGCGGCCGTGGCACAGGATCGATACCGGGCGACTAATAGTGAGACCCTGAATCTCACTAGCAGTATCGACAGCAATCTGGTCTCGCAGATGCGAGAAGGCCTGGACACCTATCGCAGTCAACTTCGCAGCGGTGAGCAACTGGCCGTAAGACCCTTGACTCAACAGAGTGCAGAAATGGAGATTCTGCGTGATCATCTGCGATCGGCCGGCTACTACAATGCCGAAATTCAGCCCCAGCCAACCGACAATTACGAAAGTCTGCGTTATCGTGTAAGCCCCAATCGCCGCTTTGTCATCCGTCAGATCGACTGGGATTGGCCGGCCGACCTGGACACGCCATTGGAAGCCGAGTCACGGCTGCAGCCGGGCATGCCCCTGGTGGCACAAAACATTCTGACGCTGCAGAACCAACTGCGCAGGGAAATCCAGAACAATGCCTGCTACCTGCGGGTCAACGTGCGCTATGAGCTCTCGTTGGACCGACCCGCTAGCGCCGGAGATATCCGGTTTTACATGGAACCGAGCACCCAGGTCAATATCCGCGAAATCAACGTGGAGGGGGTAGAGACGGTCCGGACGTCTTACGCTCGCCGGCTTACGGATCTGGAACCGGGCGATTGTTTTCAACGCCCCCGCCTCGACCGGGCGCGCCTTAACCTTTACGAGTCCAACCTGTTTGCTCGCGTTGATGAGCGGGTTTCAGAACCTGACGAAAACAACGAAGTCGGCGTAACCTACCAGGTACAGGAACGCTTTCACCGCACGCTGAAACTTGGTGGTGGCTATGATACGGACTCCGGTGTCGGGGTGTCTGCAGAGTGGGCACATCGTAACTTCAGTGGCGGTGGTGAACATCTGACTCTGAACACGCAATGGAGTCTTCTCTCACAATCGGTCGGGGCATCCCTGGCCATCCCTCCGCGCGCCAGCAATCGGCCACGCATGACCTTCAGCACTCGGTTTGAGCGCAGTATTTTTTCGGAAATCCCCTCATACATCTGGAACAAAGGGGTCAATCTGGAACAGGGCCTGTGGCCTAACTGGACCGGCAACGTTGGGGCCAATGTGCAGACTTCATGGACTCAGGGCGAAAGCATTACCGATTTTGAGCAGTGGCTGTCTCTGCCTACGTCCCTGGTGCGTGATACCCGCAACAATGTGCTGGACCCGAGTGACGGCAGTCGCCTGCTGTTCGGCTTCACCCCCAATTATTCCCTATCCGGTACCCAGCCCCACTATGGACAGGCCCGCGTATCCGGACGCAACTACTGGCGCTATACCAATCGCTTGACGCTGGCCGCCACCTCAGAGGCGACCGTGTTAATGGGCCTGGGAAATGAATTGGATCTGGATCAATTGTCAGCTACCGAGCGCCTGTATGCCGGCGGCGGCGGTTCGGTGCGTGGCTGGCCGTTCCAGGGTGTGCCGCCCACCGAGGGTGGTCGTACCCGTTTTGTGAACAGTCTGGAGCAGCGAGTTCGGATCAGTGAGCGCTGGGGCGGCGCCCTGTTCCTGGATGCCGCCTGGCTGTCGCGCGAGCAGACACTGGACTTCGACGATGGCGTCTATGGCGTCGGCCTCGGCGTCCGCTACTTTACGGACTTTGCGCCGTTGCGGGTTGATATCGGCTCACCCCTGGACAACGTTGGTCGCGACCTGCGCTTTTACATCAGTATAGGGCAGGCGTTCTAATGAATCTGGTAATGCGCAGCGTCCTCCATGTCCTTGCTGGCGTCTTACGCCACGTATTTCATTTTCTGCTGGCTTTGCTGGTTCTGTTGGTAATCGCACTTAGCGTGCTCCTGACCACCCAGACCGGCCGCGCCTGGACCGCACAAGTAGGTATCGTAGTGGCCAATCAATTCAGTGACTGGTACATCCAGGCCCATGACCTGCGGAGCCCTGGACTGACCGAATGGGAAGTTGGCCAACTTCGGGTATACCCACCTGGGGTCGACCAGTCGGCAGTCACGGTTGACGAGTTGGCGGTGAGTTTTCCCTTCAATCAGTGGGAAATGGCCTTCACCGTGACCGCATTGACCGCAGACCGGGTGACGGTGGACATTGACCGTTTTCGGGCCATGGAGCGCACCGAACGCGATGATGACGACGACCTCATGGAACAGCTGGAAGAAATGCCACCGGACCCCGCTTTTGGTTTCTGGCTGGAACACCTGGCAATCGGCGACTTTCGCCTACTGGACAGTCAAGGCTCGCCGCTCACTGGTGCGGTCGTCGGCAGCCTGGCCTGGCCCGGCGGCGGCAGTCTGCCAGTATTTGACCTGACCTGGGGCGACGAGGCATCACCCATGCTGGACATCAGCGGACAGCCCGACGACAGCGGTGACGGCTGGTTGCTGGGTGGTGACGTCAGCCTGCCAACCGACACCTGGGCGCATGATCTGACCCAGTGGCCGGGCGATGAACCGCTGAACGCTTCGGTCAGTCTGACCGCCAACCTGCAGGCCCAGGAATTCTCGCTGCATGAATTGAGCCTTCCCTGGCAGGGGCATTCCGTATCATTGCGCGGCGATATCGGCTTCAGCGATCCGGGCTGGTACCTCAATGATGGCGAGCTGACCGTGGATGATCGAGTCAGTACCCTTTCCGGCCGGTTCGCCCCAGATGATTCGCGAATCGATGGCGACCTGGACTTACCGCTGACTCTGGTCGCCAACTTTCTTCCCGAGGCCCTGGAGGACAATAGCATTCGCCCCGGTGACAACCTGCGCGCCACGCTGAGCTGGCCTCAGGGCGAACGCTGGCAACTGGACGCCACCGCCAACACCCACTGGTACGATCAGACGGTTGCTCTGAACCTGAATGCTCAGGGACTGGACCTGGACATTGAGGAGGTAACCGCCAACCTGGCATTGGGTAATAGCGAGCTCGCCGCCAGTGGCCACTGGCACCTGAACGATCACGATGGCCGAATCGCTGTGCGGGGCGATATTGCGGCTGACGTCGCTGAACCCTTCTGGTCCGATTCCCTGTTTCAGGGCGGCACCATTGATGGTGAACTGCGCGGCATGGGCCGTGACAGCACAGGGGATATTCTCTTTCCGCAATGGGAGGGTCGGGTCAACGCTCAGGGCGAAGCAGTGACCGATACAACGCTGGCTGCGATCCCCTGGCAGGCGGAGGCGGACACAACGCTGCAATTTCCCGATGTCAATTGGCAAAACCTGACCTTGAGCCTTGACGTTTCCGGTCAGGATGCCGGCTTGGTCAGCCAGGGCAGCTATGACCTGGAAGCGAATGAACTCTCCGCCCAATGGCAACTGGACGAACTGCCAATCAGCCCCATTGCGCAGTCTCTTGTTGAGTGGCCCGATGGATTGACCATGGCCTTGACCGGCGACGGCGAGATCAGCGGTGCTCTGGACAACCTGAACGGTCAACTGCGGCTTGATGGCGATGGTCAATGGCAAGGCCAGCCCTGGCAGGCATCGGTGCGTGCACCCATTGTGTCCACGCAACAGATCCTGGTGGAATCCATCACCGGTCAATGGCGCGATTCCAGGCTCAATGCCAATCTGTCGATTCGACCTGACCTCAACGAAGACTGGTCTACCTGGCCGGTACAAGCCGACATCACCCCGGTCGAACTGAGCCTGGCCGACGCTGGGGAGTTGGTTGAGGAGTGGCCGGAGACCCTGACGGACGGCGAAGTGGTGACCTCGGTCTCGGTACGAGGGAGGCTCGGTGATCCGGATATTATGGCCCAGTCCAGGTTGAACGCCGAGTACCTGGGAGAAACCTTGACCGGCTCGTTCAACTGGCAAGCAGACAGTGTGCAAGCAGACATCAACTGGCAGGACCGGGCGGTCACCCTGGAAGGGCGTGGACGCCCTTGGGAAAACGGCGCATGGACACTGTCTGCGCGCCGTATTCAGACGGAGGATCTGGCGCCCTGGGTCGACTTGCCGGGCCAACTGGAGGACACCCAGCTTTCTCATAACCTGACGGTTAATGTAGATGGCAATATGCAAGATGCTCGTGTGCAGGTGGTCAGCGACCACGCCGGAAGCTGGGACGCGCAGGCGCTGACTGCCGCCAGCGAAGCCAGTCTGACGCTGGTCGATGGCGGCCTGGAACGCTGGCAGTTGGACCTCTTCGATGTGGCTTGGAGCGACGCCCGATTGAGTGCTGAAGCCCGCAGTCAGGAAAATGCCTGGCTACCGGAAAGTTTCGACCTGGCCGTGGACGCCTTTCCAGTGCACCTTTTTGCCCCCATCCCTGATCTGGAAGCCCTGGTATCCGGACAGGCAAGCCTCGATGCCAATTGGCCTGAGTGGGATGTCGAACTGGACCTGCAGTTATCAGGTTCGCAAGGGGATGAGGCCCTGGAGGGTGACCTGACCGGGTTGATCCAGGGCTCAGAAGAAACCCTGTTGCTGGTCGATTTGCAGTCGCTGGACATAACACTTGGTGACACCATGGCGGTCTCCGGCAGTGGTGGTTTGAGCGATGACCGCTGGAACCTGGAGCTGGACTGGACCGGGGTGAGCTGGGTACCACCTGATGGATTGCCGGTTCCTGGTGAGCTGTGGGAAGGTGACGGCTCCATTCGGCTCAGCGGGGTGGGCGATGACCCCGACATTGACATGCAGACAGACTGGGTCACCGAATGGGTCGCTGCCGACTCTGACGAACAGCTGGACCTGACGTTCAGTGCGCAACTCAAAACCACTTCTGACGAGTTGACGTTCACCTCCGGGCTAAGGCGCCCCGGGAAGGACCTTTTGCTGATCGGCGCGGACACGCCACGTATGGCCATCGGTGAACGCCTGGAGCAACCCTGGGACGAGTGGGACATTGCGGCGTTCTGGGAAATCGACTTTGACACCGATGAAATTCTGTATTGGCTGGGCCAGGAACAGGTGCAGATCGGCGGCATCATTCAGGGTGAGGGGACCGTCAGTGGGGACCTGGGTACGCCCGACCTGCAGGGCAGTTTGCGCTGGGAAGACGGTGAGTTGCGCATTCCCCAGGCCAGTACCGAATTCGACCAGATTCAACTGGAGCTGTCAGCAGACGATGCCCAGGCGCTGACCGTCTCCGGCTCCGCCCGGGCAGGTAATGGCAGTATTGATCTTGGGGGGGATCTGCGCCTGGAGGACGGTGAACTGATCTCCGACGCGACACTCAATCTGGATCGTGCGGTAGTGGTGCAGCGTGCCGATGTTCAAAGCCTGGCCTCCGGGGAACTGACGTTGACCGGAACCTGGCCAGATATGCTGCTGGCTGGGGACTTGAGATTGATTGACCTCAACGTCAATATCAATCGCTTGGCTGGCCCTTCTGTCCCCCAGCTGGAAATTCATGACGAACGCAACGGCGGTGGACTGAATGGGGGCGGCGGTGACATCCCGCTGGCCATTGATGTCGGCATCAGAACGGAAGGTAACGCAACCATTCGCGGCAATGGCATTGACGCCCGCCTGTCCGGGGAGCTTCGCCTGGGTGGCACGCTGGCCCAGCTGGAGTCAGACGGCGCGCTGACCATTGAATCAGGCACCTTCAATTTGCTGACCCGACGTTTCGAGCTCCAGGAAGGCCAGGTGCGCATCGTCGACGAGGCCATTGACATCTACCTGGTAGCAGTACACCAGACACGTGAAGTCATGGTAGAAGCAACCGTGCGGGGCAATGCCGAACAACTGCAACTGACCCTGCGCTCCGAGCCTTCACTGCCACAGGACGAAATCGTGGCGCAATTGCTGTTTGGCAAAACGGTGCAGAACATGACGCCCTGGCAGGCCCTGCAACTCGCCAATGCGATCAATCAGCTGAGTGGTGGTGACAGCATTGACCTGTTTACCAGCACCCGTGAAACCCTGGGGCTGGATACGCTGGAGGTTGACGCCCCTGAAGAAGACGGCGAGGCCGTCACATTGCGCGTCGGACGCTATCTGAACAGCCGGGTCTACCTCGAACTGGACACCGACCTGGATGAAGACAGGGCCTGGGCAGGGTCAGTGGAAGTGGAACTGACGCCTAACCTGAGCCTGGAAACCTTTACCGGCTCTGGCGGCAGCAGTGGCGGGCTGGAATTGCGTTGGCGGCGGGATTACTGATCACTGATGCTGTGACGGTGTTCAGCGAAAAAACAGCGCGCTGGCCGACTGCTCTAGAGTAAGCGCGGCCTGAGCGGGTTCAGCTTGTTGCAAACCACAGAGACTGCGGAACACGGCGGGAATCTGAGCAGGTGTATTGCGCACACCCTGAAAACCACACAGTGGCATGTCCGGGCCATCAGTTTCCAACAACATTGATGACAGCGGCAACGCAGCCACTGCCCGCCGGGTTTTCGCGGCCCGCGGGTAGGTAATTACCCCTCCAATGCCCAGGTGCAGCCCAGCCTTCATGTACTCCCGCCCCATACTTTCACTGCCGCTGAACGCGTGCACCACACCACCCGCCACTGGCGGTACACGCTTTAGGGCTCTCACCATGGCATTATGAGCGCCATGCTGGTGCAAGATCACCGGCGACTCAAATTCTTGGGCCAGAGCCAGTTGATCTTCCAGCAACGCCACCTGGCGACCCATATTCCCCGACGGTTCGTGCAGGCCGATCTCGCCGACCGCGCAGGGCTCGCCTGTGCGCATGACGTCCTCCAGTTGTGACAGGTGATCATTACGGTGACATTCGAGAAACCAGGGGTGCAGACCGGCGGCCCAGCGCAGTTGAACTCGCGGATGGTGGAACCCCGGCAAGACGGGCCATTGATTCGCGTCGACACCAGGGATAACCAGCCGGTGAACGCCTCTATCCGCTGCTGCCGCCAACACGGCATCACGATCCGGATCAAAGGCAGCAAAATCCAAGTGACAATGAGTGTCAGTAAAGTGGTAGTACGGCTCCGTCATGACTCCCTCGTGCTCAGGGTGCCCCGATGATGACGTCCTCAGGAACGGGCTCTGAAGCTGCGGGCATCAGTTCATCCGGAGTGACCACCTTTATGCCGGCGTCATCCAACAGCGGCAAAATCCAGTTCAGAAAGTCGATGGTTTCCGGATAGGGGTGGCCAATCACCACCACATGCCCATAACGCTCCATGATCGATAGGGCCTGAGCGAACTGGCCACTAATAAATTCATCGGTGGCTTCATGATCAAGAAACACCTGACGCTTCAGTGCCGGGACACCATGATCGAGCGCCGTCTCATAGGCAATACTGCGCGGGCTGGTGAGCGAGT
>LFIK01002635.1_pt1 | contig 14510 bp, 10 predicted proteins | sample 643401 | NCBI WGS metagenome assembly LFIK01 (sample SAMN03777447, study PRJNA286221) | soda lake metagenome | biome: soda lake; feature: Kulunda steppe; material: water; isolation source: sample T5-Br brine of Lake Tanatar-5 | place: Russia: Kulunda steppe | collected 2010-07 | reverse complement strand
GATCTCATTGAGTTCGCTTTGGCCGTCTCCCTTGAAGATGGGACGGCCGAGAGCGGCGAGCTTCAGGTTGATGTATTGAACGACGCTCGGCTCGAGGCGGGCAGAGATCGGAGCTTCAGAGGAATAGCCTAGCTGCTTCTTAAGGTCCATAAGTGCCTATATGAGCGGAGTGACCAGGTTTAATCAAGGTCGGATAAAGGAGATAACGGATTTTTTAAGGAGTAATGGGAGGGGGATCAGCGGAAGGGGCCGCGGAAACTGCCTAGTGAGGCGTCCAAGAAGTTTTTCATCAATAGCTTCCTGTCATTGCGAGGAGGAACGACGTGGCAATCCAGCGCTTTTCAAGTCTGACGTTTTGCGTGGATGCGGCCGGAATCAGGCGGGTGGCCTCCGGCTCGGAGAGATTGCTTCGGTCGGCGGAGCATCGCTCGCAATGACAAGGAGAGGCGGTGAAGGTCTCGGGTGGTGGAAAAGATTAATTTGCCGACTCACCAGTCGGCTTCAATGTGCTGGGGGAGGGGATACTATTTCCGCAAGGGGGGGTCGCTGCGGAGACGGGGCTTTTCTACTCCAATAGATCGACGCGGAGACGGAGGAATCGGCGGGGGGAGATCGGCCACGGTTGCGGGTCACGGACGATCACGCGCTCCCGGTCGTGAAGATCGATGACGGTCTTGATCGCGGAACCTGTGGCGTCGGTCCAGGTCGCCATGTCGTCGGAGGCCTCGACGATGAAATCGAGGTCGTGGCCCGGCTTGATTCGTTCGTAGGTGAGGGTCAGGTGACGTTGTCCATCGATTTCCGTGAAGCTTGCTGCGGGAAGCCGGGCGCGGGAGGGCGTTGCCGGGTCGCGGGCGAGGGCGTATTCGAGGAGGTTGGGCACCCCGTCGCCGTCGGGATCGGCCTGATAACCTGCCATCGAAACTTCGTCCTGGTCTTCGGGGGCGAAGTGCCTGCCGCGCCAGTCGCCGAAGGAGGTTGGGTTTCCGTGGGGCGGGAAATCGCTGACGAGACGGAGCTCGGCGGTTTCGTCGCCGGTGACTTCGAACACGATCGAGCTGAAGGGGGAGGGTGAGATGTCCTCAAAGAAAGCCAGAAGTTCATCGGCACCCTGCATGTTTCCTCCCAGGCTGACTCCGTCCAAGAGGGAGGCGTCGATGGTCACGGAGGGGCCGATCAGGTTCATCCCGAAAATCCACTCCAATCCTAACTCCGCCAGTTCGGGGTGGTCGAAAATCATGACGCGGACGTTCTCCCAAACGAGATCGATTCCTTCACGGGTCGGGATGCGAATCTCGTTCAGGTCGAGGACGGGAATGGTCACGGTATCGGGACCGATACCGCCGACCTCGGAGATAATGCCGTCATTCTCCCGGTGATCGACGACGAAGGTTTCGAGGTCGTCGTAGGCGTCGTCGATGAGGCCGATCTGTTGCGCCCAGGTGAAACTGATGAAGGAACTTCCGGCGCCGGTATCGAAAAGCCAGTCGGCGGTAACGGTTTCCCGTGAGGGGTCGTGGGTGATCTGGACGTCTCGAACCAATGGATTTTTGCTGACGCTCGGCTGAGTCTCGCCCTCTTCCGGCTCGCCGACGAAATCTCGCATCGCCAATTCGAGGGTATAGTCGGTGGAGGGGATGGCGCTGTCGTCGGGAGGAAGAAGCTTCGTTTCCAGTTCTTTCGCTTCCGGTGGAAGCAAACCATCCAAGTCTAACGACTTCCATCGCATCACCATGGTCCGTTGCTGAATCACCGGCATCCCGACGATATTGACGGGGCTGTGGAGTAGCGTGACTCGGTCCCCGACAGTAAACTCATTCACCTCCCCGATCCCCGGTGCCTGGCGAACCCAGAGGCGGTGTTCCCCGTAGTCAATGAAATCGGAGACAGGGGCCTGACCGGTCGGGGGCGCCGGATCGTTGATCATTCGAACGCCGAACGGGCGGCTGACGTTTCCCGCTTCCAGGCCGCCGAGCCCGAGGTTGGTGTATTCACCGACGTAGTCGTCCTCCAGGAAACCGAACGAACGTTGGTCGTGGTCGCCGGTGGCGTGAAGATTGCTCAGGACGAAACCGGACGAACCGGTGTCAATGAAGGCGCGAAAGACGACCGGTCCATCCTCATCTTCGATCACCTGAACGCCGTCGGTAAGCACGCCGTAAAGCCGGGGCTGGTCCATGGCATTGGCGTGGAAGATCGGATGGTCCGGGTGATTCAGGACAATGGCCGGATTGCCGAATGCGAACGCGAGGGACGGGCTGAAGAGCGTCAGTAGGAAGACCGTCGCGAAGCGATAGGATTTTAGATTCCGGATCATAATAAATAACATGCGCGGTCGTCCCATCGGAAAGTCCGCATGTTTATATATCACCTGTTCCGGGCAATCTTTCGATTTTCGGGGAAAGGAGGAGGGGTATGATTCGGTTTTCCCTGATCCTTTCGGACCGGAGCGGAAACAGGGAACGGGAAGCGGGGGTATCAGCTCTCCCGCTCGTTCTCCGCCCGCTCCGGAAGACGGATCTCCCGTTTTTCGGGATCGGGGTGTTGCCGATAGAGCAGGGCGGTGTGTCCGACGATTCCAATGGAAACCGAACCCGTTTCCTCGGCAATTTTCGGCGCGAGTTGTCTCTTTTCGTCTTTGAACGCGGCGAACTTTACCTTGATCAACTCCTGGCGCTCGAAGAGTTGGCGAAGTTCGGTTAGAAACGCCTCGTCGAGACCTTTTTTGCCGATGTGGATCGCGGGACGAAGGGTTTGGCCGAGTCCGCGGAGATACGATTTTTGGAAGCCTTTCATGAAGTTAAGGGGAAACCCTAAAAGGGGGAAGGGGACTGTCGCGAGAGTAAATGTGTCTCAGCGGCGGGAAACAAGGAATATGGAGCGAATCAGGGGCCAGGAAGGGAATGGAATGAAAGTGAATTTTCAGATTCACGTTCTGTGTAAGCGGAGCTCTCAGGGTTAGAGTGCGCGTTTTCGTTGAAGCGGGGAAAGAATGGACAGGCTGAAGCCTGCACTCTTACCGAAGAGCCGGGAATGAGCGATTTCGCCAAGTTTTCTCGGTTTTCGGGCAATTCGTGCCTTAGGTGATCGACTCCGGAACCTGTGTGCTGCGTTTCGGCTTTTTGGCGTCGAGGGCGTCGATTTTCCGCCATGCGCGTCACGGCCATACGCAGAAATTGGAACTGGACGGTTCGACGGAATTGTCTGGGAATCAGTTGAGATGAATAGAAATCACAAGAAGGCGTTCCTCGTATTGAAAAGTTATTGGATGGTCGCGCTCCTTTTCGCGATGTTCTCGGGTTGTACTGGCGAAGCGCCGGAAGAGCGGGCGCCCTTGCCTTCCGAGAGCGCTCCTGCTCAGGCGGAGCCATGGACCCAGGAGCAACTCATGGACGTCGCCGAGCTGGCAAAGGTCATCGATGACTCTTCCCTCGATACACCTGTCATTCTGGACATCGGCGGAGTCGGCCCCCTGATGGGTGGTCAGATCAAAACATCCCGCTTAATCGGTCCGACCAGCGACCCGGAGAACCTGGAGAAACTGATAACCATAGTCTCCGAGTACCCGGAAGATATCGATCTGGTGATTTATTGCGGATGCTGCCCATTCGAAGATTGCCCCAACATTCGCCCGGCCTTCCGCGTGCTGCAAGAGATGCAGCAGACGAATCTGAAATTACTGGACGTCCCCCAGAACCTGCGGGTCGATTGGGCTAATCAGGGGTATCCGGTTGAGAAGTAGATGTTGACGGGGCCATTGAACCCTTGAACGACCCAATGGGTCTGACTGGCCGGAAACGGCAGGGAGGAGCGGAATCAATCGCGCCAGTTCTTGTCCGGCGTTTCAACGTCGGGTTTGCTTGTTTTTTGCGGAAACCTTTCGTAGGGTCGCGCTTTCTGCTATGTTGTATCTTGCGGTCAGGAAGGGGTCGGGTTCGGGGAAACGGTTTTTCCGAGGTTGATTATGGAATGTCCTGACTGCCATTCATGAACGAATATTTTCCTTTCATTTTAGCCATTTTATTCACGCTTGGGGTTTCCGGCATTTGCTCGGTGATGGAAGCGGTGATTTTGAGCACGACCACGGCGGAGGTGGAGGCTTTCAAGAAGAAAGCCCCCAAGCAAGGCGTCTTACTGGAGCGCCTGAAGACGAGGATGGAGGAGACGATCTCGACCATCCTGACGTTGAACACCATTGCCAATACCCTCGGGGCGACGCTGGTGGGGGGATTGGCGATGCGGCTGTTTGGAAGCCATTGGCTGGCCTTTGTCTCGGGCGCCCTCAGCTTGGCGATCCTGGTTTTTTCCGAGATCATTCCGAAAAATGCGGGAGTGTTGTACCGGGTGACGTTGTTTCCGGTTTTGGTCTATCCCCTGCAGGGAATGGTGGCTGTTCTGCGGCCGTTGACGTATGTCTCCAATCTGTTGGTCCGCGGAATTCTGGGCAAAAAACCGACGGAGAGTGACTCCGATGAGGAAATTTTGCTTTTGGCGGAGAAAGGGGCGAAGGATGGCCGTTTGACCCAAAACGAGATGGATATGATTTCCAACGCGTTGAGTTTGGATAATATTCGGGTGAGCGAGATTATGACGCCGCGGACGGTGGTGACGGCGATCGACCAGAATTTGACGGTTGGCGAGGTTTTCCGTCAGCATCCGAACATTCCGTTCGGGCGCATGCCGGTGTATTCGGAAAGCATCGATGAGATCGTCGGTTTGGTTCGCCGCCGTGATTTGTTGCAAACCATGGCCCATGGCGACGAAGAGCGCCTGGTCCGGGATCTGCGGCAGGAGGTACACTTTATCCCTGAAACCGTGACGGCGGCGGCGGCGCTTCAGATTTTCCTGAAAACCCACCAGCAATTGGCGGTCGTCGTGGATGAGTTTGGTTCGGTGGCGGGTGTGGTGACGATGGAAGATATCATGGAGCACATCATCGGGCGGGAGATTTTCGAGAAGGACGACCTGGCGATTGATATGCGGGAACTGGCGCGGGCGCGTCACCTGATGGCGAAGAAGCGTCAGCAGTTGAAACAGGGAGAAGCTTCGGTTTCGTCCTGACATGTTGTTAGCCACGCAAGAGTATTGGGTTCATGACCTGAGCCCCTTTTTGATTCGTTTTGGCGAGACCTTTGGCATCCGTTACTACGGACTCGCTTATGTTCTCGGGTTTGTCATCGCTTATCTTCTTCTCGGTTACTACCACCGCAAAGGGCGTTCCCCGTTGAATTCGGACCAGTTGGGCAATGCCTTTTTCGCGATCATCATCGGGGTGATGGCCGGAGGCCGGCTCGGACATTTCCTGTTCTACGATTTCGGGGCTTTGTTGGAGAATCCGTTCAACCTGATCAAAGTTTGGGAAGGGGGAATGGCGAGTCACGGGGCTTTCATTGGGGTGGCTTTGGCGATCGTTTGGGTGGCGCGCAGCGAAAAGATGCCGGTGATGCGTTTTTCGGATTTGATGGTGACGGTGGCGGCGCCGGGAATTTTCCTGGGGCGCGTTGCGAATTTCATCAACGGCGAGCTATGGGGGCGGGTCACGGACGTGTTGTGGGCGGTCCGTTTTCCGCAAAGCGTGCCGCCCGGGACTCCGGTGGAGGAGATCGCGCCGCGGCATCCCTCGCAATTATACGAGGCGGGATTGGAGGGATTGGCCCTGTTTATTTACATCCAGGTTCGTTTTTGGAAAGGGACGGCCGCCCGGTTGCATCCGGGGCAGCTCACGGGTGAATTTCTCATCGGTTATTCAATCGCCCGGATTTTCAGTGAATTCTTTCGCGAGCCCGACGCCGACTTGATTCTCGGGATGACCCGGGGAATCTTTTTCTCGCTGTTTTTGGTGTTGGCGGGCGTCGTCTTCATCCTTTACGCGCGCCGACGACCGACGACGGGTGAGGCGCCGGGCGGGTGAAAAGGAGTCCGGACACACTGTGGTCTGACATGAAAACCTGCTTTATCATTAACCCCCGTTCCGGGCGAAACGGCAATGGGGCGGCGACGGTCGCTGAAGTGAGGCGATTCGTGAAGGCACGAGGACTGGAAGCACGGATCGTGTTTACCGAGCGCGCCCGTCACGCGATCGAATTGGCCGGGGCCGCGGTGGATGATGGCTGCGAGTTGGTGGTGGCCTGCGGAGGAGACGGGACCATCAACGAAATCGCGCAGAAATTGACCGGGACCGGAGTCTGTTTCGGGATCCTGCCGAGTGGTTCCGGGAATGGGCTGGCGCGGCATCTCCGCATTCCACGGTCGGTGGGGCCGGCGCTGGAAGTGCTGGTGAGCGGAGAGACGCGAGCGATTGATACCGGGCTCGCTGATGGCCGGCCCTTTATCAATGTGATGGGGATGGGATTCGACGCTGTGATCAGCGAGCGCTTCAATTCTTCCGAACAGCGAGGGTTTATCTCCTACTTGAAAACGGTTCTGACGAGTTACAAGAACCACACCTCCTCGACCTATGAAACGACCAGCGACGGGGAGACCGAAACGATGGAGGCCTGTCTCGTCGCGGTGGCGAATTCCTCTCAATACGGGAGTAACGCCCTGATTGCCCCTGATGCGGAGTTGAGTGATGGCAAACTCAACTTCGTGGCGGTGGGGGCTCACCGGTATTGGGATTTGCCGGTTCTGGCGGCGCGATTATTCGCGGGCTCTCTGGATCGGCATCCGCGCGTGGTTACGCGGATGAGTTCGCATTTCGTCATTCGACGAGCGACGTCCGGGCTGATTCATGTCGATGGTGAGGCGCACATGGCGGGGGCGGAAGTGGAAATTCGGGTGTTGCCAAACTCCCTGTTGGTGAGGACGCCATCGATAAATCCCCGGGCGGATGCCGGGAAATGAACCACCTGGGTCCTTCCCCCTGATAGGTGCAACTCGACCCGTTTTTCCAAAATGTCAGGACCTGTTTCCGAGGGAGACGGGGAGTGTGGGATCGTTCGAAGTCGAATCCGTCGTAGTGAGTGGGGTGCGAAGAAGTTCCTTTCCGGGGCGAAACACGGAACCGCGAAACTCCACCTTCCGCATGGAAATACAACCGTCGTTGAGTTCGATAATCCGGCGCCCGAGTCCGGGGAAATAAGCTCCGGTGTTGAAGACCAGCTTGTTGTCACGGCGCCAGCACCCCGGGAGGTGGGTATGTCCCATGATGAAACAGTCGGCGTCGGGCCGGTAGGTTGCGATGAAAGCGGCGGCTCGGCTCGGGGTTACGCTCCAGGCGCGCAAGACCTCGAATGGCCGCCGGGGATGAGCCATCTCCGAGAGGATGCACCTCAGCCAGCCCATTCGCGAACCAAAGCCCTGGCCGGCGCAAGGTGGCGCCCGCAAACAGGCTTCTCGGATCGCTTGCAAATTTTCCTCCATTCGGGGCTCCCGCGTTCCGGCAATTTCACGGAGAGCGGCCTGATAGTGGGCGCGCAGGCGTTGGGCGTCGCTTCCCCACGGCGCGATTTCCGGAAAGATCGCATGTCCGTGAGTGACGAGCAAACGTCCGTCGAGTAAATCGAGGTGATCGTGATCGGAAATAGTGGGGTCGTGGTTACCATTGATGAAAAGCGCCTCGACTCCAATTTCCCGGCACAGTTCGCGCAATTCCTGGACGGACTCCCTGGCTTTCGTCCGGACCTGCTCCATTTGCAGTTCCACGGTATCGCCATTGAAAACCACGGTCCGCGCCCCATCCAGCAGAGGCTCCAGCGCCCGGACGTCCTGGACCAAGGAAGCCGGGTGGGCTAAATGCAGATCGGAAACGATGCGAATCGGCTTTTCAAATGGCATGGAAAACTCCTTAAGGATGCGGAAAACGGGCCCGTTGTAAATGTTTCCCGAAGCTGTTTCCCGAAACGATCGAACATGGCGCCCGTTTGCGTCAATAAATGAGACTGGGTCTCATATATCAAAAAAGCTTGATTCTTTTTTCGATCTTCATGAGGGTTGGCGGGTGATGGTAAAAACGACAAGTTCACTTTTCCTCCGCGGCCTTATGGGTGTCGCCGTATTTTCGATGCTGGCTCCGGCCGCTGTTTCGGGTCAACGGGTCATCAATTTCGATGATCTCACCTTGGAGCCGGACTCATACTACAACGGCTCCGACGGAGCGGGTGGGTTTAGCTCCGGCGGCGCTTCGTTCAATAACAATTTCGAAACGTTTGATGGATGGGATTTTTGGGGCGGATGGTCGTATTCCAATGTCAGTGACACGGAGACTCCGGGACACGAAAACCAATATGCCGCCTTTACCGGCGAGGCGATCGGGCAGAGCGGGATTTACGGGGTTGCCTACCTCGACGCCTTTAACGACGTGACTCCACGTATCACTTTGCCGGAGGGCGAGTCCGCTTTAAGCGTGCAGGTCACCAACACGACCTACGCCGCTCTGGCGATTCTCGACGGGGATGCCTTTGGGACGGATCCTTTTGGTCAGGGGGATTATTTTTATCTCACCATTACCGGATTCGACGCGAGCGATGCGCCGACCGGATCGACCGAGTTTTATCTCGCCGACTATCGTTTCGACGACGAGGCTCTGTTCGAAGTGGTCAATGAATGGGCTTCGGTGGATGTCAGCGGCTTCGGCCCGGAGACCACGGCGTTGGAGTTCGAGGTCACTTCCTCGGAGGAAATGACGCCGACTTATTTCGCCCTTGGCGAAGTAACCGTCATTCCTGAGCCGGGAACCTATGCGCTGCTGTTTGGCTTGGGCGCTATGGGCTTTTGCGCCTGGCGTCGCGGCTCCCGGAAGAACAAACAGCTGGCCGATTGAGCCGGCGGCCCCGTTTGCGGGGGAAAGGTTTTCTGAATCCAGTGAGTCGACAAATTAATCTTTTGCACCACCCGAGACCTTCACCGCCTCTCCTTGTCATTGCGAAAGAGGCTCAGCCGACCGAAGCAATCTCTCCGAGCCGTAGGTCTCCGAGCCGGAGGCCACCCGCCTGATTCCGGCCCCATCGACGCAAAACGTCAGGCTTGCAAGGCGCTGGATTGCCACGTCGGTCCTCCTCGCAATGACAGGAAGCTATAAAGGAAAACAGCTTAGAGCATTTACAGTAGAAAGTATTCCCCCCCTCCCGAGAGGCGAAAAGGACCGAAACCGGCCATTTAGGAGCCGGTCGCTCCTTTTCCAAGTCTATGGCCATCAGCTTCCGGCACCCCATCGGAAGGCGCTTCCCCGTGTCCGTCCCTGATTTCTGTTTGCTATTTCATATCAACGTATCTTAATATGTTGATTTGAATGATAGAGAAATCGCCGCCGCCCTTTGGCCGGTTGCGAAGAAAGATTTGGACAAGACTATGACGAACACGCAAAAAGACCATCCTTCCACTGCCATCCTGCGCCGACTTATGTCGGAACGCATCCTCGTGCTCGATGGCGCGATGGGGACGATGATTCAAAAGGAGTCGCTGCAAGAAGCGGATTTTCGGGGCGAGCGCTTTCTCGACCATGCCAGTGATTTGCAGGGCAACAATGATTTGCTTTCGATCACCCGGCCCGAGGTGATCGAAGGGATTCACCGGCGGTTCCTCGAAGCTGGGGCCGACATTGTCGAAACCAACACCTTCAACTCGACCCGGATCTCCCAGGCGGATTACCACATGGAGCACCTGGTGGTTGAGTTGAACAAGGCTTCCGCCCAGGTGGCGCGGCGCGCGGTGGACAAGTTTCAAGAAGAGAACCCCGACCGCAAATGCTTTGTCGCGGGGGCGTTGGGGCCGACCAACCGGACGGCTTCCCTTTCGCCGGACGTCAATCGTCCTGAATACCGCGCCGTCACCTTCAATGAACTCGTCGAGGCGTACTACGAACAGATCGAAGCCTTGGTCGAGGGGGGAGTGGATTTGCTTTTGCCGGAGACGACTTTCGACACGCTCAACCTGAAGGCGGCGATTTTCGCGCTCGAATCGTTTTTCGAGAAAACCGGGCAGCGCGTGCCGGTCTGGATCTCGGTAACCATTACCGACGCCTCCGGACGAACGCTCTCCGGCCAGACGGTGGAAGCCTTCTGGAACTCGGTGTCACACGCCCGCCCGTTGGCGGTCGGCATTAACTGCGCCCTTGGGGCCGAAGACATGCGGCCCTACATCGAGGAGTTGTCCGGGCTGGCCGATTGCGCCGTCAGTTGCTACCCGAACGCCGGCTTGCCGAACGCGTTTGGCGAATACGACCAAACGCCGGAGCACATGGCCAAAGTTCTCCGGCCTTTCGCTGAAAACGGCTGGCTCAACTTCATCGGCGGGTGTTGCGGCACCACGCCCGATCACATCGCCGCCATTCGCAAGGTTCTCTGCGAATTCGAACCGCGGAAAATCCCGACGATCGAAGCTCACACCCGTCTGAGCGGACTCGAGGCGCTGACGATTAAGCCGGACAGCGGTTTCATCGTGGTCGGGGAGCGGACGAATGTCACCGGGTCTCCCCGGTTCAAGAAGTTGATCAAGGCGGATGACTTTGACGGGGCGCTCGTGGTCGCCCGGCAGCAGGTTGACAGCGGCGCCAACATTCTCGACGTCAATTTCGACGAGGCCCTGCTGGACAGTGAGGCCTCGATGATCCACTTCCTCAATCTGATCGCGTCCGAACCGGACATTTCCCGGATACCGATCATGATCGACAGCTCCAAGTGGTCGGTGATCGAAGCCGGTCTCCAGTGCGTCCAGGGGAAATGCGTGGTCAATTCGATCAGCTTGAAAGAAGGCGAGGAGAACTTCCTCGAACAGGCCCGCCTCGTGATGCGTTACGGCGCTTCCGTCGTGGTGATGGCGTTTGATGAAGAGGGACAGGCGGCCACGAAGGACGAAAAGGTCCGCATCTGCACCCGCGCCTACAAGCTTCTGACCGAGAAGCTCGGGATGGATCCGAACGACATCATTTTCGATCCGAACATTCTGACGGTCGGAACCGGGATCGACGAGCACAACAATTACGCCGTCGATTTCATCGAAGCGGTGCGCGAAATTAAAGCCACCCTTCCGGGCTGTAAAGTCAGTGGCGGCGTCAGCAACATTTCCTTCTCCTTCCGCGGAAACAACCCGGTGCGCGAAGCGATGCACTCCGCGTTCCTCTATCACGCCATCAAGGCGGGGCTGGACATGGCCATCGTCAATGCGGGGATGCTCGCGGTTTACGATGAAATTCCGAAGGACCTGCTCGAAAAGGTCGAGGACGTCCTGCTCAATCGCCATCCGGAGGCGACGGAAAACCTGATCGATTTTGCCGACTCCTATAAGAGCGACGGAAAAGTGAAGGTCAAAGAGACCCAGGCTTGGCGTGACGGAACGGTTGAGGAGCGACTGTCTCACGCGTTGGTCAAGGGGATCATCGCGCACATTGATGAAGATACCGAAGAGGCCCGTCAGAAATATGATAAGCCCCTTCACGTCATTGAAGGCCCGCTCATGGACGGCATGCGCGTGGTGGGCGATCTTTTCGGGGCCGGCAAAATGTTCCTTCCCCAGGTGGTGAAGAGCGCCCGTGTCATGAAGAAGGCCGTCGCCTATCTCATGCCGTTCATGGAAGAGGAGAAGAAGCGCCTCGGCGACTCCCGCCCGAAGGCGAAATTCCTCATCGCCACCGTCAAAGGCGACGTCCACGACATCGGCAAAAACATCGTCGCGGTCGTGCTGGCCTGCAACAATTACGACGTGGTCGATCTCGGGGTCATGGTCCCGGCCGACAAGATCCTGGCGCGAGCGAAGGAAGAGAAGGCCGACATCATCGGGTTGAGTGGCCTGATCACTCCCTCCCTCGACGAAATGGCTCACGTCGCCCGCGAAATGGCCCGGGAAGGATTCCAGGTGCCGCTGCTCATCGGCGGAGCCACCACCAGCCCGGCCCACACCGCGGTGAAAATCGCGCCGGCTTACGAGCAACCGGTGGTTCACGTTCTCGATGCTTCCCGCGTCATCGGCGTGGTCAGCAATCTCCTCAGCGAGACGGCTCGGGAAGATTACGAGAAAGAAGTGAACGCCAACCACGAACGTCTTCGGGAACGCCACTTCGGACGGCAGAAAGAGCGAAAGCTGCATCCGATCGAAAAAGCCCGCGAAAAGCGTCCGGCTTACGATTGGAACGCCGTGCAGATCGACCGGCCGGAGTTTTTCGGAACGCGGACATTCGAGAATTTCTCATTGGAAGAACTTTCCGAATACATCGACTGGACGCCGTTTTTCCAGGCCTGGGAACTGCACGGGCGGTATCCAAAAATCCTGGAAGACAAGGTCGTGGGGCCGCAGGCGACGGAACTGTTCAACGACGCCCAAAAACTGTTGAAGAGGATCGTGGAGGAAAAAATTTTCACCGCGCACGGTGTTGTCGGTTTCTGGCCGGCCAACAGCGTGGGCGACGACATTGAGCTCTACGCCGACGAGAAGCGTTCGGAGATTGTCACTACGTTCCACACGCTTCGTCAGCAGAACGTGAAGGCGGACGATAAGCCGAACTATGCCTTGGCTGATTTTGTGGCGCCGAAAGATTCCGGGCGCATCGACCACCTCGGCGCGTTTGCCGTGACGGCCGGTCACGGGGTGGAAGAGTTCGCCAAGAAGTTCGAAGCCGATCACGACGACTATGGCTCGATCATGGCGAAAGCCCTGGGGGATCGCCTGGCGGAAGCCTTCGCGGAATGCATGCACAAGAAGATGCGTGAATTCTGGCAGTATGGCAAAGAGGAGGATCTCTCTCCGGACGATCTGATCCGGGAGCGTTACCGCGGGATTCGTCCGGCGGCCGGCTATCCGGCCAGCCCCGATCACACCGAAAAGGCTACGCTCTTCAACCTCCTGCAAGCGAAAGAGAAAGCCGGAATCGACATCACCGAGAACTTCGCGATGTATCCAGCCAGTTCCGTTTCCGGGCTGTATTTCGGTCATCCGGAAAGCCGCTACTTCGCGGTTGGACTGATGAACCGGGATCAAATCGAGGACTACGCGGAAAGAAAAGGGATGACGGTTGCGGAAGTGGAAAAATGGTGCGCGCCGAACCTCGCCTACGAGCCGGAAGTCCCGACCGCCGAGCCGGTGGAGGAAACGGCGACGAGTTAACAGGTTTTTTTGGAAATCGATTCAGATCGATGCGAACGGGCGGCACGATGCCGCCCGTTTGTGTGTCTGGAGGCGTGTTTCCCTGTATTGTCGAACTTCCTAAGTGCATCCTCCGGTGCCGCCACCGTCTCCATCACAAGAAGGGCCATCGTCTCCAGTGGGATCGCCGGGGATGGTCGGATCCAGTGGAAAAAGGGGCGCTTCTCGCGCCTTCCTTCTCTTATTTCGGATCTGCTGAATAATGCTCGCAAGAGCCATGAGGCAAAGGCAGCCAATAAAAATCCATTCGTAGATAGTCATCTTGGTCAAAGGCTCACGCTCTGGCGGCGAAAAACGCTGGAGATCATCCGGCGTTCGGATCGGCTGATAGAATCCTTTGGCGTCTTCCACGCCAGTTCGAAGGTGTATTCAAAAACGTCGGACTACGCCCCTGTTCGAGGGGGGTAGGGCGGACGGACCGTTTAAGGGCTTCGCGCAAGAGAACGACTCCCCGGTCGAAGTTGTGAAAGCGTTGTGTCCAGCGTATATCGGCGCACATCGATTTCAGTGCCGGTAGGTGAGCATTCTTCGGCTTCGAGAAGGAGTCGGGCAGCAACCTCTTCGTTCACGTATCCTTCGCCGCACTTGTCGCTTTGCCGACGCTCGTTTCATCATGTTTCCAAATTTGACATTTCATGGTTTTCTCCCCTTGTAAAGGGGCTTTAGTTGGTAAAGTCAACGCAGGGGAAGGCGCAGATGGTTTTTGCTCGACTTGACTGGAGGCGGCCCCTACCATCCTTCCTTCCATTGCCCTATTACTCTCTCCGATGAATGACTTTCAAAAAGCTGCCCCAGACAGTGACCTGACACCAAGTGACGTGACACCGAGTGAATCGGATGCCTGTTATCGCGCAATGTTTGAGGCTCATCCTCGGCCGATTTTATTGGTGGGAATTGGAGACGGGCGGGTGCGAGATGCCAATGAAGCGGCCGGGCAACAGTACGGTCGTGATCGGGAGGATTTTCGCGGGCTTCATTTAAAGGAACTGTGGGCAATGGGCTTTCCGGACAGTGTGGAGGTGGCTGGTTCCGATGAGGGCGGTGGGGGGCTCAATGGACGATGGGTGCATCGAACCAAGGAGGGGGCCACGTTCGAAGCGGAGATCGCCTGCCATCCTATAGGTGGGGAGTCCCCGTCGCTGGCGATGGTCCTGGTGGAGGATGTTTCTCGCCGAGGGCGCGTGGCGAAATTTGACGCCGCGCTTTCGAAGTTGGGCCGAAAGTTGAGCGAGGCGACGACGCCGAGGAGCGCGGGCCGGGTGATCGCGGACATTTCCCGGGATCTGATCGGTTGGGATGCCTGTTCCATCACCCTTTATTCTGAGGAAAAGCAAGGGGTCGTCCCGGTGTTTGCCATGGATACGGTCGATGGCGTTCTGACGGAGTTTCCCGAGGCTCTGCCGGCCGGGGCCAGCCCCAACCCCGTGTTTCAGGAG
>LFIK01002634.1_pt1 | contig 14511 bp, 14 predicted proteins | sample 643401 | NCBI WGS metagenome assembly LFIK01 (sample SAMN03777447, study PRJNA286221) | soda lake metagenome | biome: soda lake; feature: Kulunda steppe; material: water; isolation source: sample T5-Br brine of Lake Tanatar-5 | place: Russia: Kulunda steppe | collected 2010-07 | reverse complement strand
GGGTTGGGGGCAACGGGCGTGGGCCGCACGCCATGGGCACGCACGCGTGCACGCATGCATGCATGCACACACACACAGGCAAGCACACACACGCACACGCACACGCACACACATACACACACATGCACACACACATGGACACACGCACTCCCGCGCACACACACACACAGCAAACATGCACGCATGCACGCGTGCATGCACACAAGCCCACGCACCCATGCACAGACCCTGATACAGATATGCATGCGCACGCGCACACACACACACACATGCGCACACGCACACGTACACACGCAAATACACCCGCGCGCGCACACATGCGCACACGCACATGCACGCGCGCAGCACCCAAGCATGCTCACACGCTCACATGCAGGCTTCTACAAACACATCCACACGCACCCCCCCGCATGCTTACACACCTCTGTACACATGCAGACGCATTCTTATGCACACATATGCACACAAATTCAAACGCGTTTACAGGCACATGCCTCCACCAACACGGCCACTCTCATTTATCCACATGCATGCACACCTCTGAACAAACAATGGCACACACTTGCACAGGCAAAAGCAATGGCACACCCACACACCTCTACACGTACATCTACACCCAGAACACACACACACACACATAAACACATAAACACAGACACACGCGCGCTCACACGTGCATACCTCCAAACGCACGTACATGCACTCCTCCACACCATGACATGCCCACATGCACGCACATGCATGTATCTTCCAGGACGACGATCTCAGAGAACTGCAAGATCGTCGTGAGTGGGCTGATGCATTAACAGAGATGAAGGGAGGGCTGTCTCGCTCCAGTAAAATTGACTTGCGGACTGAAGCGAAGGTGTGCATTCCAGCGCATGGCTCTGCATAAGACTTGTGCCGGAAGGCAGGCACTCTTGAATGCTAGACATCCACTCGCTATGCATGAGGTCTAGGAACTTAGCACTCTCACCTGTTTGCTTGCCCTTGTTTGTCCTATCTCTAGGGCATTTGCTTATGCTGCAGCATGATGGGCCTTGCCAGGGCATCAGAATGCATGAAGCGCAAGGGCACGTCTTAGGTTTACTAAATCAACTTTGACACTGCACTCTGCAATTTACCACAAGGTTATGTTGTGGTGGCATGACTGCCGCAAGCTGCTTGCCTTCCTTGAATTGCTTTCCTCTGCCCTCCTCCAGCATGCTTTTGTCCTGTTTGTCTATAGGCGCCCTTCCGATTCCCGCGCATTGTCATCTTGGGCGGCTTGGGCCTGGGCGCGGCCACTGGCCTGGTGATCATCATCCTCAGGCTCATAGCTTCTCTCAAAGGTGCGCACCTGCAACACCTGTATGAAGGTAGCATGGCAGGCAGTGGCTCAGTGGCAATGGAATGTAGATGTTGCTCAAAATTCACGACCCTTGCTAGCGGTCATGTGTCAGCGCGCGCTCCCTTGTGTCCTCCATGCTTGCTCAGCCGTGCTGGGTGCTTGTGGGTGTGTCATCTGGGATTGTGGGCCTGCAAGCATTTGTCAAAGCACACTTGCCCTTGCATGCACTTGCCTGCGCATCTTGGGGATTCAGACAGGCTGGACCCTTAAATACTGAGCCACATTCCATTTTGCAGGTGGCCCTAATGCGCCTGACTTACAAGAGACCCTGCAGAACCTGGCCATCAACACCACAGCAGTGGGCGTGATTGGCTTCTTCCTGTACAGAGATATCACAGTAAGTGCGCACAGTCTCTGCTCCTTGCAGCTGTTCAACACACGCCCCTTACTAGTACTCAAACCCCGTCTCTCATGTCCCCCTCATGCCATGCATCCTCTTCCGCCTTCTTTCTGGCAGCATAATAGGCAGCCCCCCTGGCTGTGAACGCCTCCTGACCTGTTTCAACCATAGCCCCAGCTGCATCACCATCATCTGCATGCTCCGTAGGATCATCCTCAGCGCCCCCAGCTGAGGATGATCTTATAGGTTTTGTTGTGGGTGTGCGCCGTACAGTGTGGCTTTCCTTCCCTAGCTTGTGAGTCTCGAGTCGACATGCAAATCGGTAAATATGCAAAAGGGTCTGAAGTCACCCTGATGTTAGAAAATTACTCACCTATCTCTTCTGTATTACACTCATGGCCTGTCATCGTTTGCAGCCGTGGCAACAAATTTGGCGCTGCACCTGCCTGTTGCACACTCATGCACACATACACACATGCCCCTTGCACTGTAAGACTCAGCGTCTTTCCATGGTAGTGGGGCTTCATGAACAGCCTGAGCAGCTTTGGCACTCCCTTGTGGCCGCCTTATTTTACACCCTTAATGACGGGCCATGGGGGGGTAGGTTGGGAAAGAGCATGGTGTGTGCTAGCTCCAGACTCTCCTTGGGTGAGCTACAGATGCACATGGTGCCAGCTGCGCAGCCCCCCATGCGAAGAGGCATTTAGTTGGTGTGCAGGAGAGTGAGACCTCTTCGCAATGGGCCTTTCCCTATCTACACCCCCTTCACCTCCCCTGCAGAGGGCCTTGCACATAACCTGCCTCGCTTACATTGCAAGGAGAGCAGGACATGCCAAATGTAATGATGAGTGCATAAAATTGTGCTGCAGGACAGCGTCTGCCTGGTTTTTGTTTGCACAACAGCCCACAACAGCTCACTGAGTCGCCCAAAACGCAGCACAAATCACAGCATATGTGTGCAAAGGTGCTCCACAGCTTCGCTTAAACTCCCACCATTTTAACTCCATTCTGTTACAGCAGTTAGCCACGCTTTTTTGTCAATTCTTATGCCCATCCTATACCTGCAGACCAAGCAGAAGTCAGTCAAGGTCACAGAGCGAGAGGAGTATTTGGGACGGTTGCAGGCAAGTTGCATCGCCAGCTCATGTCTACTGCCCGAGAGCACTCCTCATGCTGTTGTATCTTAGCACAAGAATTCCAGCGTACTGATGCCTGGGCAGGGTTTCCCTTACCTGGTTCAACCCTGCCCATTCTATATAATAAATATGTTTTTTCTTCTTTGTATTCTGCATGGGTTTGGAGGCTATCTCATGTGTTAATTATATTTTTACTCCTGGTGCTCTGCAGGTTGACTTGGGCAACAACCGCATCTTACCGCTCCTTCGCTTCAGGGGGAAGGTAATTTTGTTCCATTTACACGTGGCAAATATGTTTTCTGCACATTGCTGAGGCCTTGTTAAATGTGTCAGCTTGGGGGCAGGCAGTGTAATTGAGTTCTTTGAGAAGCAACAATAAGTCAAAATGCCCTCAAGAACGCAACTGTCACCCCTGCTGCTAGGTCGGATGGTGGGGCACATGCAATTGGCTGTGCCTCTGGGAATTGGGCAGAGTTGGGTCATGCAAATTTTATCGCGTTTTGTATGTTCAAAGTTCGCATTGAAAAACCCCATTGCGTCCTGTGCGGAATTCCTCCCCCCAGCATTTTTTGCATTCCTGCTCAGCCTTGCTCACCGCTTCCCTGCACTCTTTGGCGGTGCTGAGAGTTGCAGCTGTACTTCTGGCTGGCTGGCACTGCGCTGCTGCTGCTGCCTTGCTCTGAACATCAACGGCCTCATCTCATCCAGGGCAGGTTGCATGACTGCTTCATACTGTGCACTTTACAACCTCACAAGCTGGATCAATGTGCAGGAAGTGCTCCCTGATGCAGGAAGCTCTAGCATTAGCTACAAATAGATGATTGCAGTTCTTGCACTCCACCTTGTGCTGGTGCAAGTTATCTTTCATATTGATAATCTTGACGTGATTCCACTCCTTTTCTTTCGGCATTCTTATTATATATACAATTAAAAAAGAATGTATTGGGGTGGTAACAGGTAGCTTGAGGAGTAGTTGGGGGCCTGTGAGCTCAATCTTCGAAACCTTTGCCGTCAGGAATGACCCCTGAAAGCAGGCAAATTGACGTTAAATGTGCGCATTGTTGGTTTTGCGCATCAGTCTGGGCAAATGAATGCATGACCCAACCCTGCTATGGAATACCAGAGCAGAATTGTGGAGGGAGGAAAATTGCATGCCAATTGCTATAGAGTGTGGGCTGTGAAAGTGCAGGTTCGAGGGGAGCTTCGGGGCAAAATGTGTTTTGCCATGCTCATATGCAGTCAGTGTATGGCTATTGCTGTCATCACTCGCACGTTCACGCATGAATGTGTGCTGCAGGTTCGCCCAATTATCATCAGCGGCCCCCGCAAGTATGTGGAGTCTGTGCTGCGGGCAGCCAGCCCATACCAGAACGAGCTGCGGCAGCGCGGTGTATCAGGTGTGTCCATCTTGCAATAGAGGCTGACCTTGAGCTGCAAGTCTTTAGGTTTGAACGTCTCGTCTAGATTGCAACTCTTAACCAATCTGTTCATGATGCCCATGTGGTTTCCTTGAAGTATGCAGTCTGGAATATGACTTGCAACATCCTGCTCATGTGAGGCAGCTGTGCCTTGGGACCAAAGAAATGCCTGCCCTCACACCTACGCAGTTGTCCCTGTGATATTAGACGAGGTAGAAGCTGCCAGGCGGCTAGGGGAGGGGGCTGTAGAGATTGACCCAGCTGAGAAGATCAGGCGGTTAAAGATGGAGCTGCGAGGAGAGAAGGTTGACAGGTATGAAGAGGTGCAGAAGCAGCCTCAGGGCTTGAAATCATGTTCCCATTTTGATCTGTAATGGTGTGCAAGTTGATGTTTGCATAGAATTCCAGGAAGCAGAATATTGTAGAGTAAGCGGACTATTCCAGGTTGCTCCTGTTAATTCAGGTTGATGTTGCCCATCTTGCAAATCAATGCAAGCAATGGAAAAGCGTATTATCTCACTTGCACAATCTCACTAATGAAGTCTCAGCAGCGAGCTGCCTCATATACTATGGAGTAGTTTGGAGCAGCTATACTATAGCAATAGGGATGTGTCATTCGCGCATCTCAATTTGTTTGTGAGTTCGGATTTTGCCAAATCACTCGCCATACTGCATAACATCAATTCACGGATTCTATAGACCGTCCCCAAATTGGACCCTGCTTTGCACCGTTTTGCACATTGCAGTGGCCCCACGTTAGCAGCCTAGTCAGCATTGTTGTTTAATGTAGATTTGTGGAATCAGGGGGTGGGGGGGAGGGAAGAGGGTCACCTGGCGTCAGTTATTGCCTCCCCCTCCTCTGCCTCCTTTCCAAAGCTCACAGGCAAATTTTTGATGGGATCATTTGGCGTATCTTGAATTTTGCTGAAGGAATTGCAAATCGCAAATCCAAAACAGGCGAATAACACAACCCTAACTAGCAAGTGCACAGATAATGTGCACATACAGAACCCTTGCCTATGTCTGCCCACCCATGCATGCTTGCCTCTGCAGTACCAAAGGCTTTGGGTCCAAGTCAAGTAAAGACCAGAAAGGGGAGGATGAGGTGCGTGCTCAAGGCCAAAAGGTAGAAGCACCTGCCTGCATACACTTACCTCAGGCTCTTTATTCCTCTGCCAAAAGATGCCTGTTGATGGACGAACATGAGCCAACTCATGAAGGTGTGTTGATGTTGTGAGAAGTGCCATTGAACGCGTTTGTCCTTGTTAATCATGCACACCAAAGCTGATGGCTTCCCTGTGTGCGTGTCATTGAATAATGCAGGACGAGACTTTGGGTGTGACAGAGGAAGACAAGAAATGGCGGTTGACGCCCTTCTTGGTCACGGAATGGAAGGTGGGGCGCATCTTCCACTTAGCGAGCTTCCATTGATTTCCCCTTGTGACACTGCAACATGGACTTGTATGGGGCATGCAGAGACCAATGCACAGTTTTTATGAACAAATGCTTGAATATGAACGGGTTAGGTCTGCTCAATAAGAGTTAGATAATTGGGTTTTTAAAATGCATGGGGCCACATCATTTAGACACTGGGCTCAGTGGAAACTAGGTGCATGGTATGCTGGCGGAAGCAGAGAAGTTCATGCGTACATGCCCAAGCTTATCACTAACACCTTTGTTTTGTTCCGGCAGGATTGGGTTGATGAGCAGTGCAAGTTTGCCAACTTGTCTCCACAGGCAGCCGAAGCAGGCATGTATGTGCAGGTGAGCAGCGCCTAGCGCATAAGAATTACCTCTTTGTTACAGCCAGTTGCGCACATGTAAAACTGTGCAAGTATCGTACACACACACAGGCCCCTGTGCATGAAATGTTTAAATTTTGTAAGCCCTGGGTGCATACAACTTTGAATGGAAATATAAATTTGAATGAACCAGTCCTGCATGCTGGCACCGTCCACTTGCCAAGCTCATGCTGAAATTGCAATCTGCCCATGCGCCTGCAGATCCAGCTAGACGGGACTGTGCGTTCGAGTGGCTTGGGCGTGCCCCCTTTTGGCAAGTTCCTGGACGACCTGCCCGTGCTAACTTCAATCCGCACAACCCTCACAGATGGTATTGGGCCAAGTATTTGAGATGACCTAAATGTAGCTGCTCCTTGACTTGCTGACTGCTTTACGTCTACAGAAACTTTTCCTGTGTTCATGCCTTGTTTTGTTTTGCTCGAAACTTGAATGGCAGTAAGGGAGCCTGCAAAAACAGTAATCAAGCATCTGTTTTCGGTGAGTGTGGCGGATTGGCATCACTGGAACGTGGTTTTTTGCCATCATTTTTCTCATCTTTCAATTCATCTTTCATCTTGTCAATGTAGCATCTCGTTCATTGTAAACACAAATGCAACTGCACAGCCTCAAGACCACTGCAGTGCTGACACTTATGAATGTTAGAAATAGGAAGAAAAACCTAGCCTTAAGGGATCCCTGATGGAGGGGCAGGGAAGACTTGTGCATCCAGTAGCCCATCTCTATCATATCATCTGCCATAAGCCACTAGCTCATTGTGCCTCCCGTAATCAACCGGATAGCAAAATTCCAATGGCAAAATTCATATGCATTCTGGCTATTTGAATGCTTCAGACTAAAATGTGGTGATAGAAGGACATAATATTGCTTCCAGGCTTATCATCAAAACTTTGAGCGAAGGTGAGTTTGGAGTATACATCACGTACACAAGAAATGGAATTGGAATCCAGGGTTTTAGGGGACCAGTTGGCGCAACGAAGCTTAATTTTCCCTGCACATGTGGTTTACCTCAATGGCTTTTGTTAAGCCTCTCAGCAGATGAACTTCTTGCTCACAGACTCTGTGCTTGGAGCAGGCTGGACCAGATGATATTTTGTTAAGGTTACAAGAAAAAGGCTTCAGTCAAGTAGTTCGACTGTTGGCCTGCTTTAAAAAACAGTTAGGGAGGTTCACAAGCAAGTCCAAAAAACAAGGACAGCCTCAAGGAATGCAAGAATAGTTAAGCAACACCATAAGGTAAGGTAAGGCAACACCATAAGACTGCCCAACAATATCAAACTGTTCCCCCATGATGGGGTATTTGAGGTCTGAAGAAAATCATTGGAAGGTGCTCAAAAGTTGTGACCTCTTAGTGTCCAATAGGGAGCAGTAAAGACAGGCATGTACACTGGGAGATGTTTGTGAACTCTGCTTGACAAACACTCCGCGCACCGCCTACAGTGAAAGGCAAATGTAGTTTGGCACCAGTGAAACACCACAGGCACTGCGTGACAGCCATGGCCAACAGCCTGCTGAGTCGTCCCACCAGCACACTACGGCCAACAACAATGTTTTGTTATAATGCAGCTGTACAAAAGAAAAAGAGAACTGCACATGCAGAACTTCTGTTTCTTGAAGAAATTCCCTGCATCAATTAAGGAGAAGGAGACATTGGCCTGAAGAGCCGTGAGTCTCCTCCACTAGCCTGAGGGAGAGAAGAAAAAGAAGTGCCAGTTCAATTACTAAATACTGGGATGTGCACCTCATTGAAGCCAAATGTTGTGATGACATCATGTCTGATGCAACTAGAGCAACAGCCAGCGTAAGAAGCCAAATAGAACTGTAGATTAAAATGCACACTTGTACATCTGTACCTAAGTACAGCGAAAAAGCAAGCCACCTGAGTTTACTGAATTTATAGATTAAGCCATAAGCCAGAAGACAGTGTGACTGGTCAGACTGGTCAGACAGGACATACCATCCTGATTGGAGTGATGGGAACCATTTATAAATGTCATACTGATCTACCCCTCAGTAAGCTTGGCCTAGACCGGTGTAGAGTAAGAAAAGTTACTCTTGATCTAAACACTCATTCTATTCAATACGCAACAAAGATCATAAATACAAGTAGGAGGTTGAAAAACATAAAGGAAAGATCATATGGCTCTTTTTAGAACCCTCCCGACCCCCACTAATGACCTCCTTCCTCGTTTGATGGTGGAGGTTTGCCTGGTGCTTGCACCATGTGTAAACTTCTTCCTTAATTCACGCAAACAGGGGTTTCCTTGTTAGCGTAGTCTTTTCTTTTCTTTTCTTTCTGGTAGCCACCAGCCTGATGCTTCGTGTTTGGAAACAATACTGGGAGTCTATGTTGTAGCATTATATATTTGTGCCTGGAAAAGAACCCTTGAGTACAATTGAAAAAAGGGCACAACTTCCTTGTGACATTGTAGCTCTGGATCAATGCAGTCAGCAGGTCTACCAGGAACGCATGATATAATTATTTATAAGGGGCAAATGAAAAAGCACAGGGTCTAGCACACCGAGGCCAGCAAAAAAGAGGGATGTCCTACACCATGATATGTGTGAGGAGCCTCTTTGGTACTCATGCTCACTTCCTAAGTGGTCAGGATGATATATAGGCTTACTTTGTGGCATTGCTGTGCAAGGGCATGTTTCAATCTAGTATGCTGTTCAGTTGCTCTTGCTAGTTGTTGCTCTGGTCGTGTGTCATCACAATATTTGACTTCAATAAGGTGTATATCCCAGCGCGAAGGGTGTATAGCCTGTGTATCTCTTTGACGGCCATTTTTCGTTCCAACTGGCAGTATGCAAATAGCATCTGGTCTAGAGCAGGATCGAAGTTTATCTGCTGAAAGGTTTGGTAGAAGCCATTGGGGTAAAGTCCTTTTGGCTACATGTGCCGGCAAGACCAGACTTTGTTGAGCCATCCGTGTTTCCAATGTCTGTAAAAATGTTTCCTCCAAAATCGCCTTTGTTCAAGGTCTTAATGATGAGCCTGGAAGCAATGTTACGTCTTTCAGTCACCATGCTTAAAATTGATTCAATTTAGACTCTGCTTCAATTTGCATTCTGAAAGTCAGAAAGCACATGGATTTGGCTGTCTGGCTGATGACACAACAGACAAGATGAACTAGTAGCTCTGCCGGCGCCGTAAAGGTGGGCCATTTTCTGAGTGTAAAGAGTACCCATTCTAAATTTCATGACATTCCTTTTCTGTCAATACATTTTAAATGTAATATTTATTCTTGTATTGTCAGGCAAAAAGAATTGCTAGCTGAAAGATTCACAAAGGTGAGCAGTCTCTTCCAATAGTTATTGTAACCTGAGTTGGTACATACCAAATATGTAATATGATGCATTAGCATCTCCAAGTCTGTGATGCTTGCTCATGTGAGCTTTTAGTTTGCAAGCAATTGTCCTTAATGTTTTGTAGGATTCCATTAACATCATGATCAACAACGAGATGCAAACCTTTTCCTTATTTCACGCAAGCAGGGGTTACCCTGTTGGTGTAATCTTTTCTTAACTAGGTCTGGAGCTTCAAACAAAGTCTGTATCCTTCCAATTTTAAAATTTGACATATGTCCCGAAGGTAAAAAACTTGTCTGGCCAGACATGGCTTGAGATGATCATCTCATGAGCTTACGTAAAATTTGAATTAGAGATGTGAGCGCAGAAATGCTTTCAGAGGACGACGGGCAATGTGTGCACCATAGACCTTAAAACAACAAAACCACAAGATATCAACTCAGTCGTTCAGCTAAAGAAGAAGAACAGACTGCGCCTACATAGTTATCCCTATTTGCGTGAATTATTTAAGATACCTTAATTCAATACGCCTGACTCTTCGCAGATAGAAACCTCCACCTCAAATCAATTAACCTGTAATTTCAATTAAACCAAGATCTTCATGAACGTAGGTTGCGCGGAGGCGCGCAACTCGATGCAATGCCCCCATTTTGGACAGTTGTGAGGCATGCATATAACTGAATCCATTTGAGAAGCCCTTACACCGTTTCTCGACAACACTTTTGTGGGTAGCACGAAAAATAAACATGGTGGCCGTCGGTGTCCTTGCTCTTCAAGGCTCTTTCCGTGAGCATGCAGCCTTACTCAGGCAGGTGCCGAACGTGTCAGCCGTGGTGGAGGTGCGGACCGCTGAGGAGCTGGCAAGCGTGCAGGGCCTGGTTATCCCAGGCGGGGAGTCCACAACGATGGCTCTGGTGGCGGAGCGCTGGGGCCTCATCCCTCTGTTGCGCCAGTTCCTGGCCTCAGGGAAACCCATTTGGGGCACCTGTGCCGGCATGATATTTCTGGCAGAGAGGGCTGAGGGTGAGTAAACGTATGGTTGTTACTTGCAGTGGGCAAGTTAAGAACATGGACATGTGAGCTTTTACCAAGACCTTGAGTTACAAGCTTTTGCATCTACAGGAGCACATAGCAGGATGGACCATGGTTTGCATAGCTCGCTCTCCCTCGAGTCCCTGTGCATTCATGCACACACATGGACCCTTTTCAGCGCTAAAAACGTAACTTAATAATTCAACTGACGCTGCTGAGTCTGAGGACGCATGTGAACTGACGGCGTGACATAGCTGGAACCTTACAGCATGTAAAATCTTCCCTGCCGCGCCTCCTCTCATCTCTCTCAGGCACCAAGGCAGGAGGCCAGCCCTTGTTGGGAGGTTTAGATATCACTGTTTCTCGAAACTTCTTTGGAGCTCAGGTGAGTTGCCTTTTCACTAATAGGAGGTCTTCTTTGGTGACTTGCAAACGAACATACTCAAGGCAAGATTGTTGTGGCCTTGCTCCCGCAGATTAACAGTTTTGAGACAGTTTTGAGTGCTCCAGAGTGCTTGAAGAAGTATGGAGGGTGAGTCTTTGCCTGTTGTTGGCAACCATCATGCAGGTCTCCTGAGCCTTACCACATGCTCCTGCTCAGCATTGCTCCCATCCCTGTTCAAAAGTAGATCTTCATTCATCAGTCAAGTTTAAGTGCAAGATTCTGTTTGGTATGATGCTGCATTTCAGGGAGAACGTTTTCCGAGCAGTGTTCATCCGCGCCCCAGCTGTGCTACAAATGGGGAGTGCAGTAGAAGAGCTGGCGCATTATACCTTAACAGAGCAGGAAAAGGTTTGTACGCTTCTTTTGTGCATGGGTGTACCAGAAGACTTGAACCACCTGACATTAACTGTGTCCAAAGTGGCGCCTTCTCCAGCCAAATCCTTGAATTTTGACTTAAAACATACAGGGAGAATGTGTGGAATGATTTTTGAATAATGAGCAAGAAACTACACTTTAATTTCTAATGAGGAAGCTGTGCAAAAGTGCAGCTTAGATCTGCAACACTGGCGAGAGGTGGGCATGCATGCCCATGGAAATGCATAGTCTCGCATTCTGGCAGACAACTAGTGCTGTTCCCCTTATATTTCACCCCGTGCCACTTGCCTCCTTTAAAGCCTTTCATCCATTTGTACCCAATACTCCAGGCCTCCCAGAAAGGTCTTGAGAAAGTTGTTGTGGCCGTGCGATCGGGTGTGCTCCTGGCAACAGCCTTTCATCCTGAGCTCACATCTGATTTGAGATGGTAAGTTGGCGAACAAAGCTGGGGTGTTTGTTTTATTGTGGAGAAAGCACACTTAAAAGGACAAGTCACTGTTGTGGGTCAGCCGCAATGCAATGTGTGCATCTGTACGACTCCCTTTGCCTGTCTTATAATTCAAGGTTGGAGTTGGCCCATGCATTCTTACAAACAGACCAATGTGTAACCTCTGCACATGGCGTGTTTCGCAAGATTGCGCACAAAATTTCGAGGTATGGATGCGGTTGTGGCAAAAACTAGTCAGCATTGCACCATCTTCTACCTGCTACCACAACCTCAATACTTGTATGTTTGAAATGTGGACACGAGGGCAGGGGGGACGAGATTTGCACATGTGATGAGCCTTTAAACAGTACTGTAGACATTGCCTTAGGCCTCCAACACAGCAGTTAAGAGTGAGCGGCAGCTGAAACAGCAGCAATGATGAAGACTGCAGTGAAGATGAGCGGGTCTAGACTGAAGATATGTGTTACAATTTGATTGGCGTATCACGTATTGAGTGATGATCAAGGCTCAAGACATGCTACTCTGGATTTCCTTCCTGCAGGCACCAGCTGTTCGCTGACATGGTGTTTGCCCACGCTGGGCAGTCACAGCTGAGCAGTGAGCAACATGCCACTCAAAGTAAAGACGCTCTGCTGGGACGTGCCCCCAACAGGCCCCTTGATTTGCCTGTGTATGGCAAGCAGCACCTGGCCCTGGCGCAGTGAGGTTCCATGCTCGCTGTTTTGTAGAGTTTGATCGTTTGGTTTGTTGTCCATATGAATAAATTTTCATAGATTGGGTGAAGAGTACTTGAAAGGGTTACTAGCCTTAAATCTCAAGCAGGATGGGGATACTTGAACTGAGAAAACTGGAGGACGTTGGGCGGCGTCAAAGATCAATCATGATGATAAATTTCATTTTTCTTGCTGTGAACTGGGCGTACTGACAAGAAGCAGCAAAGCCTGGTTCCTGCAGAAACATGGAATGAAACAAGTTTACAAGTTTACAAGTTTAATGGAATGAAAAGAAGGGAAGAACCTGTTAAGCAGTTGAGTTACTCCCTGCATCCATAAAGGAGAGTGGGTCACATAGAGCCTAGACATGGCACAATTTTAGTTTACTTTCTTTCGTGCATGTAGTTACTCAGCTTTGATTCAGCAAGGAGCAAATAACCTTCCCCTTGATCTGATCAAAGAACTGTTAATATCAAAGAACAGTTACTGGGAAAAAGGTTTCTTTGGTTGGTCCTGCCTCCTCCAAGTTGGGGCACCTTGGGCTGAGGCATTGCGTGTCCCTGGGGGCCTCTTTCTGTCAGGTTGCTTAGATGCACCTAAGATTTTCAGGTTTTCAAGTATCCACAGCTTAGCCGGTTGCGAGCCTCTAGTGAAGTTCGAACCCCAAACCCACAGGTTGCGAGGGTGGATAGTCGACTTTCCATCGCAGGTGCCCCGCCGCCTGCAGGTTGCATTGATGCACCTCAGGCTGCTTACAAGAAAGGGTTTACAGGGAAGTGCCTTCACCTGGCTTCAGTCAAGAAGTGCGACAGCTAGGCTGCTTGTTAAAAAATGATAAGGATTTTTGGGGGAGGAAATAGTCGTAATAGCTTATTGTCGTTCTAATTCGAAAAAGGCACATCATGGGAACCTGTGGGAGTAAACAGAGGCGCATATGTCCTTCGGAGAGGAACCATACCTGCTTGCTGATGGCGTTCTAGCTGATGCCTAGTGTTGAAATGCATCAAGCTTGTGTAGGCAGTGAATGGACAGTGAATTCCAAATCACTGGTGCCAATCACGTAATTCGCAACTGAGAAGGTAAGGTGTGGTGACAAAGCTGTATCCGCCAAACGAGGGCGGATAAGCTGAAGCATAGCAGGCCTGTAATCTGAACCGCAAACTAGAAAGGCGCTCAAATCAAAGGAAAGGTTGTGTCTGAAAGCGAGAGCCATGCACCCGATTCGAAATTTGACTTCTCATGCACCCGTTTTGAAATGGATCACATGGCCCAGATGGCCGAGTTGGTCGCCATGAGGGGCCTTTTCTTGATCAGCACAGACGAGGGAGGGGGCTCTGGGGAACAAACAACAGCTTCAAGAAAAAATGCAAAATGCAATTCACTGAAACCCGCCTTCAGCTACGATGAGGTGTACCTCCCTCTTGTTGACATTGAGCTCCTGAACTCTGTGTACATCTCTGCTGCGTTGTCTTTGGTGTGGCACCTGGTGCAAATGAGGAGTGATAGGCAATTTGTGTTTTTTCGTAGGTAAGCGAGTGACTGGGCGACACGAGGTGACTCTAGAAAGAAAGTTTACAAGTTTACATGTTTAAGTTTGACCTTCAGCCAGGTACTACTAGTAGTTTGACTGATCAGGTTGCTGTGAACACCAGCCATCAAAAAAACATCCATAAGCTCTGAAATAAAACGATAGGAATCATTAGTTTGTTTCTGGAAAAAATTGAAGACATCTTCAGAACAAGTTTGAGAGAGATAAAAAGCTCCAGTCTGATTGACAGTAATTTTGTGAGCCATAGGGAAATTGTGAAACAAGTCTGCATATTGAAGCCTCGGCAAACACATTTGCATGCAACGGCACAAGAAAAGAGCGTGTTTTTCATCTTGAATAGCCTGCAACCCACACTTATCACAGGTACCATCATGATGTTCCCAGCTTCTTGTCTCAACTCTCAGCGCATGGGATTGTAACCTGAAACGTGCCACACTGCGCTGTGTCTGCCTGCCTAAATCCAGATGCAGATACCTAGGTACAGAATAAGGCGGTCCATCAACAGTCACCGTCCTTAGAGGCAAAGCAACCCAATTATGATATTTTGCAGTCTT
>LFIK01002633.1_pt1 | contig 14512 bp, 19 predicted proteins | sample 643401 | NCBI WGS metagenome assembly LFIK01 (sample SAMN03777447, study PRJNA286221) | soda lake metagenome | biome: soda lake; feature: Kulunda steppe; material: water; isolation source: sample T5-Br brine of Lake Tanatar-5 | place: Russia: Kulunda steppe | collected 2010-07 | reverse complement strand
CCGAGGGGAGGCACGCGCACACACACACACACACATTCTGCTCAATAAGGTGGGGGGGGGCTGCCGCGTGCCTCCCCTCGGTGTAGTGTACACACACATTCGCGCGCACACACACACACACACACACACACGCACACACACACACACACACACACATTCTGCTCAATAAGGTGGGGGGGGGCTGCCGCGTGCCTCCCCTCGGCACAACCGCAGCCTAGTGCTCACAAAACCCAGCTGCCCCCTCTCTCTCTCACACCCACACACCCACACGCACCAGGCGTGATTGGCCTGTGGCCCTCGCGCGCCGTCACCTTCCTGGACAACCATGACACCGGCTCCACACTGAACCACTGGCCCTACCCTTGGAAGAACCTGCCAGAGGGCTACGCTTACCTGCTCACCCACTGTGGTGCGTAGCGTGTGTGCGCGTGCTTGCGTGTGTGTATGTGTGTGTGTGTGTGTGTAGTTCAGTGTGCGGCATGGCCCTTCATCTCCGCGCAGGCGTGGGTGGCCCCTCATCCCCGCACAGGCATGGCCCTTCATCCCCTCCCTCGAAAGCGTGGCCTCTTCATCCGCTCCCTCACAAGCATGGCCCTTCATCCCCTCCCTCACAAGCGTGGCCCTTTTTTCCCGCACGAGCATGGCTGGGAGAGCCATGTGGACCATAAGTCCAGAGCTCAGTTGCGGTGTGTGCTGCAGCGACCGCGCCGCGCAGCGACGCACACACCCTCTCTGGCCGCGTGTGCCAACTGCCTGATGCTGTCGGTGAAGGTCCAGCAACAACCCTTGCAGCTGCATCATGTCAATCAGTGACATGCTTGGCATTGCCTCATGTGCTGCGCGCCTGCAGGCACCCCGTGCGTGTTTGTGGACCACCTCATGACGGAGAAGGTGTGAGCAGGGAGGAGGGATGGGGTAGGCAAACCACCTCAACATTCATCCCAGCAACTCGCCTGGGTTGCTGTGCAAGCCCTCTTTTTCCATATGCCCCCCCCCCCCGGAAGCTTTTTGACGCACCACACTGGACTTGCATGCATGCAGGGGGTGCGCGAATTGCGTGCACATGTGTGCATGCGCGTGTGCATGCAGCCAGCGCATGCGCTGCCATCAAGCGATCACCTTTGCACACAGCGCTCGGGTGTGGAGCATCTGCGCACCTCCGCCATGGGCAGGGGCGCCCTGTATGTCTGCTGCATGTCAAGAAGGTTGAGCATCGTGGCGCGCTCCTCCGCACGCGCTCTTACAGCGCACATTCACATGCATCTACACAAAATAAGCAAGTCGGGGTGGACTGGCAAGGGTCGCAGGCGCTGCCAGGCCTGTGCCCACGCAATTGGACTCACTGTGCAAAAGTGGCCTGCCCCCCTTGTCAGCCTAAGGCCTGCCTGCGCGCACTCTTGAATGCTGTGACCAGGAGTGCTCCTGCTTGAGCCACGCCGCCAGCACAGTTCTCGCTGTCGCGTTCAGGGAGCCAAGCCGCCTGCTCCTCCCTGCCAAACCTGCAAGGCCCACCCACCCTTCCACGTCTCGCGCGCAGGGGGGCCTCCGCCAGGCCATCCTGGAGCTGATGGCCCTACGCCAGAAGCATGGCATCAATGCCAGGTAGGTGGGTTTCAGGAGGGAGGGAGGCTGGGCGCAGCCCCCCCACCGCCCAGCATACACAGCTTGTCTGGGTGTAGGTGTAGGTGGGTGGGTGGATGTGCGATGCTAATGCGATGCTAAGACATGCGTCAGCGTGTGTAATATTTGCTGTGGTGCTTGAACGGGATTGCAGGGGAGAATTCTTGCCGTCCACACGCCTCGCTTGCCTTGATGCCTCTGAGCGCGAAAACACATGCATGCGGAACCACGCACGCTGCGTGCGCGTGCATGTGCAGGTCGAAGGTGCACATCCACAAGGCTGCTGGGGATTTCTATGCGGCAGTCATAGACGACAAGATTGTGGTCAAGATCGGTGAGCACCGCGCATGCCCCCCTCGCCTTCGCTCTGCCCGCCCCATCATGCGAAGTGGCTTAAAAGATGAACGATGCTGTTGGCCAGGGGCCGTAGGCAGCTCAACATCAGCACCCGTACTGCGCGTCGCTCCTTGCATGCGCGAGTGCCCACAAACGCAGCAAGAAATGCAGCTGTGCTTTGCCGTGGCTGTGCTTTGCTGTGAAGGATGGGCCGGGCTGTGAGGCGCCCCATGACTCCGCATCACCTTTCATGGCAAGCATTCCTGCGCGCGGGTGCTCCGCCGCAGCTGGGGATAGTGGTCCTCATGGGCGACACTTGCTTCCCTCTGCTGGCACTCGGTGTCTGAGTGCCTCAGTGTCCATGCCTTACAAAGGCCCAGTGCGCGCTGCGTCAAGCCCCTCATGTGATGCGATAGTGCTGCACTTCCCTGTGCAACCACTGAAACTGTTACCTGTACACACACAGGACCCGGTGACTTCTCCCCAAGGAAGGTGGGCATCACGCTGGGGGGGAAGCCCACCAAGCTCGCTTGCAGCGGCCACCAGGTGCGTGTGTGAGCAGCTGGGGGGTGCAGCTGTCGCCGCTCACGTGTGCGTCGATGTCTCCGCACAGGAGCCTGCAGTGTGACACTCCTTTTCAGTGTTGCCTCTGTGTATGTGTGTATGTGTGTGGACGCACACACACGCGCTTGCTCCCAGCTCTGTCTTGCCCCATCGTCGTGGCAGTGCATACTAAGTGTGCACGCACATCCATGCTGCTCTGGTGTGCTAGTGCAACCTGCCCGCTGTCTCCACAAAGACATTTCGGTGATGCTTCCTGGAACATGGTGCCTGCATCATGGTTGCGTCTGTGTGCATGCCTTACCATGTTGCAAGCCCTGGCAGCCCGCTTCTTTGAAGCAGCCCTCTCTTGTGAATGGTTATTATTGCAGTGCCTGGCAGATGAGGCCGTGGCACCTCCCTGGTTCTGTACTTATGGTGCAGTATAACCCTTTCCTGTGGTCTCTTGGTCAGCTCATGCACTCAACCTGGCCTCTGCCATTATGTTGCTTCCGTGTGTCCCCTGGATGCTCCCCCTGCACTCCTGTGTACCCTGGCTGCACTGCACCTTCCATCCCCCTCTCCTTGAGACCCTCCTGACTTTGCAGCATAGTTTTGCTCAGAGACTGTGCTGCCTGCATGATCTGCCCTCCTCATGGCCCTGACTTGCCGTGCGCCCATGGCCCTTGCACGTCTTTTACACAATCCTATGGCCCTTGCGCGTCTTTTGCACAATCCCGCCACAACAGTTTGCGGTTTGGGAAGCGGCCGAGGACTGAGCCAAGGAAGGAGTCAACTGGAGAGGCGTGGTGGTCAACGTCAAAGGCAGGCCAAGACGTGCTGCAATGATTTAAAGCAGGTCCGGGCAGCGAGCTTGCTTCAGACAGGGCCTGAAAGGTCTGGTGCACAGCCCCTACCGAAGGAGCAGGTGTCTAACTTGGTGTACAGTCTGACTCCTTGGGAATTCGGAATTGTGTATGCTTGTTATTTATCGCTGTCTCAGTAGTGTGCTTGAATGCTCGTACTCGGTAGGGTGCATCGCTCTTGCTGTGTAGCGCATGCACACCATGCTTGGCTGTAGATGCTCTGTTTAGTATGTGGTGGGGGCCTTCGGTGCACCAAATAGGCATGTAAGATCTAGTTGCGCAGCATCCTGCGGAGTGTAGGCCCTGGCTGGCATTGTATAGGCCTTGAGTGCAGAGAGAATAGGAGCCTGCATGCAGCATGTAATGTATTTGGGTTACGTGGACAGAACACATCATGAGCTGGGATGGTGCGTCAAATTACACCTGCACCATACATTCATGCACAAGCAAGATGCGCACCATACGCTTGAACTCAGGGCTATCAGTACATTGTACCTAACAGTATTGTACGTTCGTCAGGTGTTTAGAGTCTCCCTGCTTGGGGATACAGGCTTTCCATTGAGTCAATTGTTAACAAATGGAATGAGAGCGCAAATCATACCGCATCATGGACCAGAGTGTGAGGGGCGCAGTGCTACTTATGGTGGATGGTAATCTGAGGTCCCCTTGCTGGAGAGGCACATTGCTGATGTGGGTATTGCCTAATCAAATTCCAGTTGCTGCGTCAATCAGCACAGCAATCTGGGCTTTCTGCCCAGAAAGTAGGCTAGAAATGGGCAGGAGTGAACTGGTGTCTGGAAAGCCTGGAAACTGGACAAGAAAGCCTGGTGGGCCAGCCAGCCAGAAAGCCGCAATAAGGTAAGTATGCTCAGTCACTGACCTTTGACAGAACCTTACTTGCCAAGGATCAGTGATCCTTCAGGCTTGCTATACTTCTAAACATGTGGAAAGGATTAAAGTAAGTTTTCTTAGTAACAAGTTAAGGTTAACCGCCAGCCAGGTTGTTAGGCTGATTAGTTTGTTGGTCTTCACCGTCCAAAAAATAGTCTGTAATGCCCGAGATGGAATGGCAGAGTTAGTTGTGCCGCTGAGAAAGGAAATCAAAGCCACAATGGCTGCCACATACTGAAGAGCGTCAAAGAGTGAAGAGCGTTTTTCACCCTCACCTCACCTCACCTCACCTCCGAGTCTTTCTTGTTCGGATTTTGGAGTACGCCTCCCTTTACGTTCAAGTGTGAACTATTTTAAGAAAGCAGTAATAAAGCTATTAATTGGTATTCACTACGCAGCCTCACACCTGTGCTTTGATCCAACATCATAGATTAAGCAAACATGTCTTTATGCATGGCACAGCTGTCTTAAAACCACAACTCAGGCCTAGGCAGTATCTAGCACCTACATCAACCAAATTACGATGTTCAACTAGTAGTTAATAACTACCTCGTGAAAAGCAGGGCCAGACAATCTCATCAGTGTTGCAGAGGGAGCCCTGCCTCAGCACCATGCATTTCATCAAACTTAATCAAAAATGCAACATGGATGCAGCCTTTTGACTAGATTCGTTTAAATGCTGCGTTCAACTAGATGCATTAAGCAGCATTCTACTCTTAGGCGCCATCACTCATGTGTTCAGTTTGATGCGCTCACTTCCAGAAGCTCCGGTGTGAGTGAGTATGCAGCAAAAACCATGACTGCAAGTGCATAAGGCACAAGGAGAAGGGACGAGGGGAAAAGGGGAAAGCTTTTTCTAGACAGAACACCCATTATTCAGCGGCATGCCACAGGGCCTTATGGGCCTAGAAAAGTACCGTGGACCTAATTAAGGCTGCATCAGCAACCCAGCACACATCATGTTGACTCAACTAAATTTGGCGCTTCATGCTTGGCCCCGTCCTTGGGCAGCGCCAGCTTATACAGATTCAAAGTGCTTGCGCCCAGTCACTTCCCAAGTTCTGACCTACAACAAATAGGCTACTCTCATTCAGTCCCCAACAGGTGCTTTACCATTGTAGCCAGGTCGCTGCCATCCCCTGGCTGCGGTGTCAGCCGCGGTCCTTGCTGCCTCTCACAGCTCTGCTGGCCTGGCTGCCACGACAGTTGGCATCCTGCTGCCACATATTGGCAAGGCCTCTCCAGCCCAACGGACCTACCCCCAGGCCGGGACTCCTTCACACGCTTGGCGGGAGTCCATGCTACGGCCCATGGGCAAAGCGTCAACTGTGCTGGCGCTCTGTTGGATAACGCAGCTTGGGCTGGAGCAGGGGAGGCTGCGGGGTGACCTGACACAAGCACAGGGCAGCGGGGCAGGCTGAGGATGTTTTGGCGCATGGGGCACAGCAAGTGACCTCCTCAGTGTCGGGCCCCTTTGCCCGTGGCCAAGGCACAGCCAAGCCTGCTTGCGCACCATGCGCCACTGATCGCCACCTCTAGCAGTGGCTGGGAGGCAGGTTGCACGCGCTCCTGTGCCATTGCATGGGCTGCACAGCTGCCTTGCCCGCCAGCGTAGCAAGGCAGGGCTCACCCAGGGATCCAGCAGTGGGGAACGGAGCGCAGCACGTGCCAGGGTGCACGCCCGCATGCGCAGGGCCCTCGGTGCCTCTCACGACACACGGGTCGCAAGTCATACAGATGACCTGTGTGTGGCTCGTGGCTGTAGAACTAGGCACACGAGGCAACGAATGCGCACCAAGCGAGGCCTGGGACGCACGTGCCAGGGTGCACGCCCGCACATGCCACCTTGGTCAGATCCCCACCCAACTCACCTGCGCGCATGCATCAGGCCGCGCATCCCCGATGGAAGGTGGTGGCGTCCCAGATGCACCCGCCACATGCGGCTTCACCCGAGGCCTGTGCAGCGGGGGCGCGCAGTCCGGCGCGCGCGGCTGCCTTGACTGCGCGCGCCTGGGCTGCGGCTGCGACAAGGGCTGCAAGGGCGGCAGCGACAGCGCGCCTGGCCCCTCCTGCTGCATCTGCGCCTGCACCCGCGCCAAGGGTGGGGGCGGCCTGCTGCTGGCTGGCCAGGCCGCACCTTCCACGACGTCTCTTGTGCACCTGCTGCTCAACTCGCTTCTGTTGCCATCTGTATTGGCTGGGCCAGGGGCGGGCACAGGGTCACTGAGGCTGGTCACCGCGCACGCTCGCACCGCCACAGCAACACCACCTGGACAGGCAGAGCTGGGGGCGCTGGGCGGCGGGAGGAGGAAGGGCACGCCGGCGCCGCTAGAGCCTTGCGTGCAGGGCCTCAAAGGAGACAAAAGAAGGGAAGGATGATGAGCAGGGTGCTGCTGATGGTCCCTGTGGGGGCTCACACCCAGCAGCTCCCCAACTGGAGCCATCTCCACCTGCCCACCTGCCTGCTGCTGGTCCTGCTGCTGCTGCTGCTGCTGCTGCTGCTGCTGCTGCTCCTGCTGCTGCTGGTCCTGCTGCTGCTGCTGCTGCTCGGCAGCAGCCCGCAGTGCCCTGCAGCGTGCCAGCCACTCCACCATTTGGTGGGCCACCCTGCTGGTCACCTTCGTGGCCATTCGTTTCCCCCACTCCCGATCCTCCAGCTCCTCCTCTGCTCCCTCCAAATCCACCTGCTCACCCAGCCCACCCTGCTCCTGGTAGTAGTCAGACAGGTGGTAATAAGGCAGCAGCAGCTGGTGCTGCCGCTGGTCTGCCAAGCAGCCGCCTTCAGAGGGCATTCTGCTTAGAGGCCCTGTGCCAAACACCGCCAAGCTTGGCTCTGAGAGGCTCTCCAGCGGCAGTCTGCTGCTGCTGCTGCTGCTGCGCCTGTCGCCACATCGCCTGGCCAAGTATTTGTCCTTGTTCTGCTCTGTCCAGTGCGACTTGAGGCCAGCTCTCAGCAGCCAGGATCGGAAGGGGCTGGCCTGCAGGCAGGCAGCAGCAAGAGATGGGGCGTGAGGAACAGGGGCGGGGCAGGGGCTGTAAGTGGCTGGGCAGGCAGCAGTCCTGAGTGCTAAGGGCCTACAAAGGGCGTGGCTGGGCGAAGGGCGCGGCTGGGCAAAGGGCGTGACTGAGCAAAGGGCGTGGCTGGGCAAAGGGCGTGGCTGGGCAAAGGGCGTGACTGGGCAATGGGCGTGGCTGGGCAAAGGGTATGACTGGGTTAAGGGCGTGACTGGGCAAAGGGCGTGGCTGGGCAAAGGGCGTGACTGGGCGCTTAGTAACTCTGGACAGAGGGCGTGACTGCGGGCTGGCAGCAGGGCACGCATGCTGAGGCTCGTCAAGGCCGAGAGGAGCTGGGCACAGGCAGAGGGCAGTGGGGGAGGCACAGCACGGGCATGCTGAACGCAGACTAGGAGCAGCTTGAGCTTGGGCGTGTTTTTGGTCGGGGGCTGGGGAGTGCACAAAGTGGGGCACAAAGTGGGGCACAAAGTGTGGGGATTAGGCGCACAAACTGGCGAGCGCATTCCACAAGCTGCCTGTTCTGCATGGGGCGCACAGGGTGCTTAGCTAGGGTTGCGGATGCTTGGCTCCATGCAGGCGAGCAGTTGAGGTATTGCGGCCCCAGCTGCATGTGCACAGTGGTGGCCAAGCATACGTGCCAGGAGCGGCCTGGTCTGGCATGCCGCTACATGTGGAATGCCTTGGACACACACACACCGGGGTGGGGGTGGGGGCCGGTGGTGGGTACAGGCCCGCAAATAAGGGCAGTGGCTGGCGGTCAGAGGTGCTGCGAAGTAGGGGCCGGGGCGGAGGCGCGGCGTCCCGTGCAGCGTGGGGCGGCGGAAAAACAATCATGCGGGCGCGCGGCATGTCGGGGGCTGCCTGGCGAGACTTGTGCAGGGGCTGCCTGGCGGCACTGCAGGGGCTGCTTGGCGGGACTGGTGCAGGGGCTGCCTGGCGGGACTGGTGGAGCTTGTGCGGCATGTGCTGGGCTGCGGCACGGTACCCCCTGGGGATGTAGACCGGCCAGGGACCCCCCGCACGGCTCAGGCCTCCAAACTCACGCACATCATGGCCCTTCCCAGTACTTTCAGCGGCCTGCAGCCCTGCAGCAGCAGCCAAGGCCCGGCTCTTGCTGCTCCTGCTGCTTCCCCTGCTGCTGCTGCCCCTGCTGTTGCTGCTGCTGCTGCCATCTGAGTCACTGCTACACCTGCGACCGGAATCCTCAGCCCCATCATCTGCTGCCCCCAAGGTATTCCCAGCACCCATGGCAGCCTCGCCTACACCATGAAAGATGCGCAGCTGGCCGGTGCTGTGCCGCCTGCCCCAGCCTGCCCAGCCTCTGCTGGAAGACTGGGCAGGCCGGGCAGCAGCTGCAGCGGCGGCAGCCTCTTGCTTGGCCTGCCGCACCACAGCCGCCATTGCATTTGCGCGATCCAGCCCTGCGCGACGGAGGAGAGGGGCAGGATGGGGGGAAGCGCCGGGGTCCCGGAGGCCCGCCAGCCAGATGCGGCTCTGCAAGGCCACGAGCAAGGCGATGCGTGTATGTGGTTTTTGCCTGCTGCTCTGCAAGGCTCTGCAAGGCGGCGCGCTCTGCAAGGCAACGGGCTCTGGAAGGCCACAAGCAGCATGCGCATATGTGGTTTTTGTCTGCTACTGTCATTGTGCATGTGACCATGTCCACTGGGGGGGGCGGTGAAGCTAAGCTGGCATCCTCCCCAGACCCTGGAATCTGGTATTTAGTGCACCAGAGCAAGAGAGCCGGACAGGTTTGAAGACAGATGCTGCGGCAGTTGTGCTGAGTACATAATACATGTCAAAGGGAAAGTTCCGACGTGGGTCCCACACATGCAAGCTAACATCCCCATGCATTGCTAATAAGGATGGGGCCTAAGGCGTCAATGGCAAAAAGACCCCCACACACCCCTCATTGTCGGAGCTTGGAACACACAACACTCATTGCAGACCCACAGCCATCAGCCATCCAAGCAATGCAAGAGGACGTTGGCCAGCAAAGAGAAGCACGATAATATTGGTCATCCAAGCAATGCAAGATGACATGTCGACTGTTGCTCACTGGTGTTTTGTACTCATAGACTTCCCGGGTCGCTGGCTTAGGCCTGCGCACACAGGCAATTTGAGAAAGAGGCTGGCGGCAGAGGATGCTACCCCGCAGCAGAGCTAGGAATGCCCATACTAGGTAAGTCACATACAGTCGTTGCGTCATGGGAGCCAGGGGGATTTCTTGACTCAGCTTGTTTAAGGCTTGAAGTGACCTGTTTATGGGCACATTGCATGTCCCTCTATTGTATGATGTATTGCTTAACAAGGGGCTGGATGCAGCCTGCAGCGCTCCCTGATTTCTCCAGCACCTGTTTGCTTTGCTGGAGGGTCCATCCTTGTCCCTGTCAAACCGGGCAGACTGCCCTTTTGCAAAGCACCAAGTCTGCAGAGGGTCGTGCTGCGTGGTGCTCGAGGCGAAGACATTCCGCATCTGCGTAAGCACATGGGTCACACTCTCTGCCTCAGGCATTTGGCACATGCACGCATGGCTACCACAGCAGTTGCATGAGCAGGGTTGCTGAGGGTTGCTGAAACAGCAGCCGCATGAGCACAGCAGTTGCATGAGCACGGGTGCTACCACACGCAGCAGCCGCATGAGCACAGCAGTTGCATGATGAGCACAGCAGTTGCATGAGCACAGCAGTTGCATGAGCACGGGTGCTACCACACGCAGCAGCCGCATGAGCACAGCAGTTGCATGAGCATGGGTGCTACTACAGCAGTTGCATGATGAGCACAGCAGTTGCATGATGAGCTCAGCAGTTGCATGAGCACGGTTGCTGATGGTTGCTGAAACAGTAGCTGCATGAGCACAGCAGTTGCATGAGCACGGATGCTACCACAGCAGTTGCATAATGAGCACAGCAGTTGCATGAGCACGGTTGCTACCACGCGCAGCAGTTGCATTAGCTTGGTTGCTGCCAGAGCAGCTGTGTGAGCAACTTGTACAAGGGACTTGCAGCAAAACAAGCCCATTGATTGCGCCACAGGAGAACGCTCAAATACACAGCTGCAATGTGACGGCCTGTGCATGGCCACCAAAAATTACAAGCCGCGCAGCCGGCAGCTCTGATTTGCACCCTCAGGCACAATCACCCCATAACAGCACTGCATTGCAGTTGTGCCCCTTGATCTGTGGCTATGGTTTGACTTGCCAGTGATGGAGTTGGTCCAAACTTTGGCTTGAAAACAATGCTGATGGCGCCTCGGTCACTGTTGATGTACGGTTGAGACATAGGGACTGCCAAAGCAGATAAAGAGAGGAGCAATCAAATAAGCAGTTGCAGTGCATGCTGTGTGATAAGTGGGTCAATCCAGCGTCTGCCTCCGCTTTCTGTAGGCAAGCAGTGCACGTCAAGGAATGGACCTTTCGTCCTTAGACTTGTCACATACGCCTGTAGCATCCTTTTTTTGGCATGAGGCTAAGCGCGCTTCAATAGGCTCAGTGCGCAGAGCTTGGCAGCTTATGGGGCAGAGATCTTGCCCCATCTTACCTGCCAAGCTCTTAAGAGGCTGTGTTCGTTGTTTTGCAACATCAACGTGTGCCTGGAGCTGTTTCCAAACCTGCGTGAGAGTATGTGCACCAGGGGCAGATGCTTGCAATGTAGATGTAATGTGTATTTCACGGGTTACTGTTTGAGAAGTCTGTGAGCAGGGTGACAAACTTTTAATGGACAAATGCTTACAATGCAAGAAAAACGTCCCAAGACTTGCTGTAAAACAGTAATCATAGAAGCGCCATTCACCTGGTTTGATTCTTGACCTACATTGTGTGGGCTGTCTATGACTGTCATGCGTTTCAGTGCAAAGTTTAAAAGGTTAAGTGACTCCAGTGTGTCCTGCAAGTGCACAAAAGTATCAAAAAAGCCCCACATACGTCAGCTTGACACCGAAGTGTGAAATATTTTCACCCTTCCTGCCATACATGAAGCAAATGGTGCACTTCAGTTTGAGTGATTGAGCCGGTCTAACAAGGGGGCTTCTTGTGAGGCAATCAAACTAGCAACACTGCATAGCCAATCTGAGTACAACAAGGCTTGTAAAAGAGCCAGCAAGCCCTATTGTGGCCACAGTCACTCGAACAGCGATTAAACAAAAACACGCAGATACAGGTATATACCATGCATTGAATACAATTATTTCGAAGGATCCTCTTGAGCCTGATTCCAAAGTCTTTAAGATCCTCCCTTGTTCAAGGACCTCATTTGTCAACAAGTCAGCACAGGGCTCTTGTGCAGCAAGTGGGAGATGCATACTTGCGGGGCAGAGGAAGGGTCTTCTGTCTTCACCTTTCTTGCGCAAGCGCAATTGCACTGGCATGAGAGTGCATGTTCATTTAAGTTGCAAATCCAGCCAAGCTCACCCTGTTCCCATCAATCTGCTTCAGGGCCAAGCTCACAAGCTCTCTCCAGTCATTGCGTGTACATCCATCAGGCGATTCTTGCAAGGCCCTGTGCACATCCCGGCCAGCCTTGTGAGCCCGCCAAGCTGCCTGCAGTGCACACACAGATCAATGCATTGCACACATGGATCAATGCATTGCACACACGGATCAATGCATTGCACACCCGGACCAATGCACTGCACACATGGATCAATACATTGCACGCACGGACCAATGCATTACACACATGGATCAATGTATCGCACACACGAATCAATGCCTTGCACATATGGATCGATGCATTGCGCACGTGGACCAATGCATTGCACACACGGATCAATGTATCCTTGACGGGCCTACCGATCAACCGACTCCCATGACGAAGGCTTTGGTGTCATCCCACAATGCATCAGCACAATGTCTGGATCCAAAACATACCAAAGCAACCATTATCTCTCAAGCCTTAGGCGTGAGGTGCTTACAACCAAAGCTGCTGGATGGCCATGCAGTCCTCTGCTTACAACCAAAGCAGCTGGATGGCCATGCATGCACCCGTTCTTCTTAGCAATGCTGAGTCAGCACGCACTGTTCTGGCAGCAATATGCCCAGACTATGGCTTATGCACATGGCCTGGCAGTCCTCTGTGCAACAGACGCTCCAGGCATGATCAAAGGTGAGGGGAAGGGTGCACGGCCAGTGATAGGCGCAGCAATCTTGGGCATGCGGGATCAGGATGCTGTAAAGCATGGTTGGAGGTGAGGAAACACTTACCCCTATTTTGTAAGCGGCCCAATTGCAGCAAATAAACTCAGGTGTGCCTTTCAACATTAGTTGTGATGGGGGATGTTCAAGTACCTGCGTGGGTGAAGATATTTTCAATGCTTGCTCTCACTGTGCTCATGAGCCTGTGTTTTGCACTGATACCTTGTGGGACAGTAAGGAGAATAGCAAGGTCGTCGTTAGAAAGCACCAAGTCCAGGTCTCAAGAGGCTTTGAAGCATCAATTTCTTTGCACAGAGGTATCAAGTCTTGTCATGCACAGGCTCATAGACTGTCAGGCGCTGATGCCTGGATTGAGGAGCATTGATGAAGCGACGGTCCTCACCTGCTGCGAAAGAGGAGTGTGCAGGTCTCGGCCAGAATTCCATGTAGAATCTGTGATGTGGCCCTGGCAGCTTGAAGTCATAGATTCTGCAGGATTCTGCCTGTCAAGTTCAAATCCAGGGGAGAAATGCAAGACATGTTCTAATACAAACAACCTGGAGACTGAAGAGACACACGTCAAAGAGGGGTTACCCATGCACCACTATTTGCTGCTCATTCAGCTTGAGTGATGCGACAGTGGTAAATGTCTGAATCTCAGCACGTTAAGATTAAAAATCCAAAGACCTCGCAACACACAGCAATTGTTTGCAAACAAAGAAGCATTGCCACATGGACAGGCCTGTCTTTGCATTGAATTATGCTTAAGACTTACCTGCCTGCAAGCTCAGCCAAAACCACCATGAGCAGGGGGTCCTCAACCATCTGCAGCTGATGATTGAGAAGGCCTCAGCAGCACACATTGTTTAATCAAGCCGGCAGCTCATTCTTTACAAGGTAGTCCTTATTGCCAACCCAATTGCTTGATTAATGCAGCTAATGGACAATGGGAGCCCTCCACAAGACGGACTGTGCCATGTTTTGGAAGGAAGTACATGCATATGGAAAATTCGAATTTTGCATAGCGACGAACATTTGCACTCACCTCGGCACACACCCTTTGAAGGCAAAGAGCATCAGCAGCCACAAGTTGGAGACAGAAACGGATGCATCGGACCAGAGCGTTAGACCTTATTCCAATGTCTCGTTTAACTCATTTCCTGCTGGAAATTACAAATTGATGATTTTTTGGTTGATGCATATTTTTGTTGATGAATTCTCTCTTTACAAAAGAACCAATGAACCCGCAGTTGCCTAATGGACCCCGCATTGTCGCTCTTAAAATGCAAAGAATATCGTAAACCTTAAAGAAAGAACTTAGTAGGCATTAAGAGTGGTCATCAATCAACGTCGTTTATTAAGTCAACGGGGATCTGGAGGAGTGACTAGCAATTGATGTTGATTCACTAAAACCAAATTTGGCAGGTACAGCTATGGACGCCTTACCTAACCCCTTATCCTAAGTAAACATGCATGTAATTTCAAAGCAAGCTGTTTACAATCCAAGTTTGTTTATAGGTACCGGCCCAGTTGCTGGACTAACCTAAACAATCTTGGTCGTTTTGTTGTGGACCTCAGGGAAAGGCACTTGGATTATTGGACACCTTGTTCTGATATAAATCCGCGAGAGTGCAACAGCAAACGCGCCTCTTACCATCAATGGTGTGCCCTCCCTACCAGGAGGGCCATGGTCACACATTCGTCATACACCCTTCCTAGATACATGCTTCTTGATCTTCCTCGCGACGTTATTCGCAGCGTGGCTCGCTTCAGCTGAAGCGCAGACTTCCTGCCCACTTCTGTAGACTTCCTGCCCACACTCTACGAATTGAAACTGTGACCTGGACTCACAATACCTCCCCTACTTGTGACTTGTGTAATACTCATGATGTACAGGATGAGCAACATGTCCTTTTCCACTGCACCCATCCACACATGGTCTCCCTGAAGGACTTATGCTTCCCTCTTTTCTTCCGCAAGCTTAAACATCGCTGTATAGACTTTACTCTAATCTGCTACGCTCCATGATTCAGGACTGGTGCATCCAACACAACATGATTCCGGACACGCAATACGGGTTTTACCCAGGCAGAAGCACCTTGCAACCCCTATTCAT
>LFIK01002632.1_pt1 | contig 14514 bp, 19 predicted proteins | sample 643401 | NCBI WGS metagenome assembly LFIK01 (sample SAMN03777447, study PRJNA286221) | soda lake metagenome | biome: soda lake; feature: Kulunda steppe; material: water; isolation source: sample T5-Br brine of Lake Tanatar-5 | place: Russia: Kulunda steppe | collected 2010-07 | reverse complement strand
AGTTTGGGGATGCACCATTTGCCTGCCAAAAGGGTGCAAAATGGTGCCAGAATGGCCAAAGGCGCACACGCCGCGGCCCCACCTCGCATTTTCTCACACAGCCTGACTTTTTATGACATATGTACATGTTGTGCATGGTTGGGTCTGGAAATGGGGCCAGCAACTGGGCGGAAATGCTAATTGGCCATGTTTGGGGGGTCCAAAGGTGGGGACGACCAATGCAAAAAGCTAGAGATTTTTGGTTGCAGCAGTAGGCTGCTTACAAAAGGGTATAAAGCTCAGCGCTACAGGGTACTTGTGGTATTAGAGGAAAGACTACATCTACCTGCATTTGAGCCGGCAGACAAAGGGACTTAATGCAAGACGCCGGTCGCTCATTGCAGGCACATCAGTCGAATCTCCACGGCACCACGCACCTGGTGCTGCAATGTCGCTGCCTGTTCGTGTTTGCCCTGTCCCCCTACATGCACAGCTAAGTTGCTCAAGCTTGTGAGCGTGTCAGGGTGCTCATGGCCAAGCACCTTGCGCCTCAACTTCAGAACCTGCGTACATTTAAGGAACTATTGGGATTCAGACCTGGTGGGCTTTCTCAAGAAATCATTTGCCCAGACTTTCAATATTTTTGGCAAATAGATGCCCATTTCATCCATGAGACTCACCATTGATGGATTCACATCTCTTTAGCAATCAAGATAATGCAGCTGCAGGTCAGGAAGATCCAAAGCTTCTGGCAAAGGTTGGACTTCAAAAACACCAAAAAGAATTGGCAACAAATAGCAATGAAGCCCAGGGATGTTTATTTGTGATTAAGCCTCTTTGTAGCTTTTCTGCATTGTTTTAAAAATTACTTACCACTTGTTGTGTACTCTCAGCCTCCGCATGCTTGCTTTGTTCGCCCAAATTCTGCGCCAAATTGTGCAAGCTCTTCAGGACAGATGGATGCTCTGGGCCAAGCACCCTCTGCATCTGCTCGGTTGCCTGCGTACCAAAATTGATTGTGTGCGTGCATGCTTGCACAATTGTGTGCGTGCACATGTATGTGCATGTGTATGTGTCCATGTGCGCGTGTGTGTGCCCGTGTGTGTGTGCGAGTGTGCATGTGCGTGCGTGTGCGTCCGTGTGTGTGTGTGTGTGTGTGTGTGTGTGTGTGCTAGAGGGCATCCCTTGTGAAAAATCCACCAGGTAAACTCCGCACACCTGCCGCAGTAGCAATTCAGCTTGAGCCTGCTTGCCAAGTTGGCCCATGGTCCATGCCAGGTTGTTCAAGCTGGTTACTGTGTCAGGATGCTCGGGCCCCAGCACCTGGCGTCTCAGCTCCAACACCTACACTGCAATATACATTGTTTGAACTGGTTACTATGTTAGGATGCTCAGGCACCTCAGCTCCAACACCTTCACTACAACATGTTTGCCAGGGAGCCGCACCACACTAGCTGCTTGAGGAGGATTACTGATTCCAGAAATTTAAAAACAAAAGGTAAATAAAAGAAAGTAAAGGAAAGAAAGGAGGACTGGTGATGTCATTGGGTTGTGGGAGTCAATATCCATATGGTATGCTGGGCACTAGCATGTGCTCCGTGTGTGCCAAGGGGACTGGTTGCCAGTTCCAACTCCTGCACCTGTGCCACCTATGACTTTACGTACCTGTGCCCCCAATGACTTACGGCACGCACTTGGCAGGGCCACCAGGTAGTGAGCATTTAGTTGCGCGGGACTGAAACACCAAAGATGACCTCAAGTCTGTGCGCGTGCTTGATCCAGGCTTGTGCAGGCCAACCACTTGCTAGCTGTGCACCGATATGGAGGAGCACGGCGCATTCAATTAGTGCTTTTTGCCTTCAGTGCTATAGCAGGTCATGTCCAATCCAGCCTAGCGCACCTGTTTTTGCATGGACTCTGCCTGGCGGTGGTTGCCCAACTGACCCAAAGTTTGGGCCAGGTTGTTCATGCTGACAAGTGTGAGAGGATGCTCATGGCCATGGACTCTCAGCTGCACCTGCAGCACCTGCAGCACATTTGTACGAGGATCGCTAGATATCAGCCCATGGAACTTTTGCTGCACCTGCATCCCTTACAATCATCCCCTGCACTGAAACACTGCCAGGTGCCAGGCCGGTTTAATGCACACTCCAAGACCTGCAAGAAGCGACAGAAGATGCCAGTGATCTGGGGGGAGTGCGGTGAAGCAGGAAGTAAACATTCACGCCAGGATTCCCGTTTATGCTGCACTTATTTGGCTGTGTATGGGAGGCTCAATGGAAGAAGTTGCAATCAAGCCTTGTGCAGAACTGTCCGTTCAGCGCCTCACATCCATGGGCATCTGTGCCCCACCTGCAGCTTGCAAGCACCTAAGGCCAAATGCCAATCCTGACCGCCAGGGCAGTGTGGCTCAGTGCTTCAAGCAGTAACCCGAGCTAGGGTATATGCGCAGCTCACTCCTTGCACCGTTTTCGCCTAACATGCTTTGCGCAGCCCACTCTTGGCTCACCTGCTGCAAAATGGCCTCAGCTTCGCTAAGCCTGCCAAGCTGGCGCAGTGACTCTGCCAAGTTGACAGCAGCTGTCAGCGTGAGGGGGTGCTCAGGGCCTTGTACCCTTCTCTGGAGCTCCAGCACCTGCATAGTGGGTGTGGGCGGCATCTCAAGGAGCAGGTTGTTCTCTATTTGATCTTTCAAAGTGTGCTTGCACCTTTTTTGCAGCAGTGCACATTTATTCGCACAAAAGCTAATACTAACAAGCACATAGCATGTGAACACATACACACATGCACACATATAAGCGCGTCAGGGCATGGAATGCCTGCATATTCCTTGCTGGAAACATAAACAAGTCAGGTAAGTGAGCCATATTGGTATGACTGGTTCACTTGCGGTCGATGAAAGTAGGCTCATGGACAGGTGGGGCTACTCAAAATTTGTTGCAGGTAAGCTTCCTACGAGATGATCAGAGCTTGTGGACAGATGAGGACATGCATAGGAGGAAAACAATTGAAGCCTAAGCTCAGGGCTAAACATGCAAGAGGTCAAGCTTCCATACTGTGAAACAGACGCATTTGCATTGGCAATGCCAATGTGGCATAGGTGCAAGTGTTTGTGCTCTGTGGTGCTCCTGTGCAGCTGCATGTTGGAACAGGGTGTGCTAGGATCTCTTCTCCAGCAGGATTGACCCAATTGCCCATCTTTGATCCAGTTATCAATGACCCACCCCTTGGTGTTATTGCTTACAGCTTCATAACCTATCATGGCCAGCGCTCAGATTACTCCTGCATAAAAATAACGGAGGCTGCTGCCTGCTTGGTTGCAGCAGCCGCTGCCCTGCCCTACCTTCTTGAAGGAGCCACTCAGCATCATGTGCGACATTGGTGCAACCAGGGGGGTGCTCTGACTTACTCCAGAACTTGCATGGACCTTCTGCTTGGTACACCTTAAGACCAAAAGCTGGAAAGTCTTGCATGTTGCTACTCCCTTGAAGTCTTGTGCGTTTTTTTGTTAATGGAGGGTTTTAGCAAAAAAAAGCTTGAGAAGAGGATGCGGCAAGAAGAAAGGCTCATGCAGGGGCAAGATATTAAAGGATTGCAGGCCTAGGCCACGATAAGCCTGTACCAGTGAGCGCAACTCATGAATGGGCTGGTCGTTACATTACTCCTGTTATGAACTTGCAAAACCGATCCACGTGGCCAAAACCCTGGCATGCAGACTTTCTGCAACGTCCCAAGTACTGGGGGCCCAATAGGCAGATGCATGACAATGCCCACCTGCTGCTGCATAGACAGTGCCTGGGCATGCTTTCCGAGCACGCCCAAAGTCTCAGCCAGGTTGTTCATAACTGTTAGGGTGTTAGGGTGCTCTGGGCCCAGAACTTTTTGCATCAGCTGCAGAACCTGCACGGCAAAGCACATGCATCCCTGGACTAAGTTGTCTAAAGTAGGATGGGAAACAGCCTTTTGTGCTTCTGAGACAAATCTGCAGTTTCAGAGACCCGGACTCAACATGATCACCAAGCTTGCTTCATGCATTTCTGGTCAAAGCACTTATCCTGCACTCATGCCCTGTTGGTGTGTTTTGATGTCTAGGGCAACAAGAAGGCCTTGCCGTTCCCCCTTCTGCAGCCAGTAGGTTGGGCTGCACTGCACTGACACAATACTGCAAATCCTGGTCCCCCTGAGACAAAACGCACACCTGTGCAGTGTTTGTGTTGAGTGCAGCCCAACCAGACCTCTCAGACAAAATGCACACCTGCTGTCTCAGGATTGCCCCCAAGACAAAGCACACACCTGCTGTTTCAGGGGCTCCGCCTCCGCATGCTTGCCAAGCTCACCAATCGTCAGTGCCAGGTTGCTCAAGCTTGCCAGCGTGTCAGGATGCTCCGGCCCCAGCACCTTGCGCCTCAGCTCCAGCACCTGCAACCCGCCACATGGCCAGAAGGGCCACGATCAAGCACACACACTGCCTCAGGACTCCAGGGTCAGAAGGATAGCAGAGATCCCACCAAGTAGCCAGGGTTGACTGTGTGCACCCACCACAGCGCGGCAGGCTTCATCCCGCATCCTGTGCTGCATCAGATCTGACGCTGCACCACACCCCTTCGCGGAGACCACCCATCTGCTTCAGGGCCAGGCTTGCGGTCCAAACAATCCTTCACAAAGCTTGAATAACTGGCCTTGGCTCCTTTCCTGAGGTTTACTCCTCAAGTCTGCCACATACCTTCTGCTCTAGCTCCTTTGCCTCGGCACGCTTGCCTTGCTTGCCCAGCGTGACAGCAAGGCTCACCATGCTGGCAAGCGTGTCTGGGTGCTCCAGGCCCAGCAACCTCTGCATCCCTTCCAGCACCTGTGCACCACGCGTTTTATAGACAAGTAAGCGCTGCCAATCATGTCAGACAATGTGGCGGCCTAGAGGTCAAGCGTGAGTGAGAGCCCTGGGCCCGTCACCCCCAGATTCTGCTGATGCGCCTGCGCATCATGTGGTTGCCATGCCACACACTGCAACGGCCTGGAGCTTGAGTGTGCATTAGTGCCCTGGGCCCATCACCTCCTGTGTCCTCTCCTATGCCTATGCAGCATGTGCTTGCCACGCCAAACACTGCAACGGCCTGGAGCGAGAGTGTGCATAAGTGCCCCGGGCCCATCACCTCCTGTGTCCCCTCCTGTGCCAGCGCAGCATGTGGTTGCCACGCCAAATGCTGCGGCGGCCTGGATGGCACCAAGCGCACGCAGCAAATGCGGTCACAGATGCGAGGCAGGCAAATTGGGTTCATGCATGCCTCAGCTGTGCAGCCGTGCTCTGAGTCGTCACGGTGGGTCCCTAGGTGGTCTTCTGGCATTGCCAGCAGTGCTCGGCAGCTCGGAACTCATGACTCGGGGCTCCTCGTGGGTGTCAGGGCTCCTCGTCGGTGTCTGCCAGCGGGCCTTTCCTCAATGCCCATGGCCTCCCCACAGACCCCCGATCATGAGTCTCACACTCATTTCTTGGCAGCACCAACAGACCTTCCCGCAACAACCGCCACTACTGGCAGTGCTCGCGCACCAACGATGACACAGGCTTCTGCACTGTCCCACAGGGCCTCGTGTAGGTGTCTGCCACCAGCCATCTTGCATACATGGGCTCAGGCTCCCGCAGCGCTCACAGTTTTGTGCGCCGCGTCCACATCGCTGCGCACCTGCCGCTGCATGGCCTCTGCCTCGGTGTGTTTGCCTTGCTCCCCCAGGGTCACTGCCAGGTTGGCCATGCCCTTGAATGTGATTGGGTGCCTTGGGCCCATCACCTCCAGCATCCGCTGGACAACCTTCAGGCCACACCCACAGACAAGAGTGTACCAAAAACAAGTTACGGTATGGTTAAGGCGCAGCATGGAGTCAATCATTGCATAGCAGCTCCTCCGGATTGTGGACGATGCTTGCGGTCAAGATGCGTTTTGCAATGGAGGCTGCCAATTATCTGGTTGACACAAACTTCGAATTTTGACCTTGACTTTGACTTTGACTCATGAATCTGAATCTTGGCTATGGGGACAGCTGGGAGCAGCTCCACAGGTCTCTAGGGTGTCAGATTTTCATGGGACGCCTTACTATGATGAGCAGTGCTTCCCCAGCAAAGCCAAAAGTCAGGGCCTACACAGAGCAGACAAAAAGCTGAAGGCGGGCCCATGGTTTAATCAGGAAATTTGCTACCCACGCACAACATACTATGTTCTAGTAGAGCAGACCAAACAGCTGACCCAAGGTCTGTCCCACAACACTGCGCCGCACCTCTGATTGAATGCCCTCTGCTGTTGCATGCTTGCCTTGGAAGCCCAGGGACATCCCTAGGAACAGCCTGCTTTCAAGCGTGTCTGGGTGATTTGGCCCTAAAACTTTGCCAAATAGGGCATGCTGCATTGTGGTGTACCTCTCGACCTTGCGGTACATTCCTGCTGCAAATGCCACGTTTGATGCCTTGACACACGCCCTTGCTGCATTCAAGGCTGAGGAGTCTTGGAGGGCAGCACTCCCTGTGCCCGAGTCAATGTGCTGCCGAACCAACACCAGCGCTTGCTGCGCCTCATGCTCTGCGCTCGCAACAAGTGCCTCCTTGATGCCCAAAGAAAGCTGTGCATGGCCAATATCAGCTGCAATCTCGGCAAGGATACGCACGCGGTCACTTTCCAAAGACGCCTGCATGTGTTGGCATGTTATTGTGCACATGTGCATGTGCTTGTATTAGGGGCCAAGTCCATGCATGAGCCTCGTTACAAAGGTTGAACGTGCAAGGGACACTAAAGGCCTGCTTGATCGTGCACCGCGCACTCCTCTGAACAATTGTGCGCAGAGCAGGCTGGTGCTCTATTGCACCTGAGGCAGTGCTGCACTGTATGATATCATAGATGGTTGAGCTTAAAAAATAGAGTGCCCATTCTCTGTCCCTCCAGCACCCTTGCCAAGGCGTCACCCTTGCCACTTCGGGCCGCACCTCAGCTTTGCTAACGTCCAGCATCTCAAACAAGCGCTTAAGGCCTGGCATTTTGTATGCTAAGATTTCCAGCCCTGAAGGCCCCTTAGCTTTGATGGTGTGCCAAATCTCAAACAAGCACCTGCAGGTCCACAGGGCACAGTGTCAGCCCCATCTTTTGCCAAACCTAAAACAACTGCAATAAAGTTCAGAAGTGCTGGCTAAGGTGTTTGCTTTAACTACTCAACAAAGTCTGTCAAGCTGTCTCAATGGTACAGCACGTCAAAAATTTTGGGTTGTGGGAATTGTTTCCATTGTAAGGATATGCATGTGTGCTAGAAATACAGCTTTTGCAATTTTGTATTCACACATCACTGCATGGCTGATTGTTCAGTGGTAGGATGTTGCTGTCAGTGATTACAGAGTAGATATTTGCTCACCATATACGGGTAAGGGTCCGACCCTCTTCATCCAGACAAAACAGGGTTGCTTTTACCTGGGAAAAGTGAGTACGTGAACCCTGTTGTAGGTAACAGCGGACTCTTTGCGTCAGAAGGCTATACATGATAGCAAGGCATTCCTTATCACCCAAGCCATTGTCCTGGGCATACGCTTCTACGAAATCCAACCACAATTTTCCGTACCATGCCCACACTTTTCATGAGGCCTGTCATCCGTCATTTGATTTTGTTTGGGTTCGTGGTACTTTTCCTAAATATCGTGCTGATTCCTTATTGAGACTGGGGTGGAAAGCTCTATTGCCACTAAGTCTAGCATTATTCCATTGGCATTATTCAGAGATAAGTACCTGCCGCACCACTGTTGCCAGGTGTGAGATATCACTGAGTTGCAGCTCCCCTTTGTCTGCATACTTATTCTGGTTTATGGCACAAATATCTGCGTAACAAGGAATAGCCAAAGAAATGGGGGTGTGAGCATCCAAACATTTGCACAGTTGTGCCCTTTTGTGTTTGGCTGCTGCCACTCGTTTGATGTCAGGAACTTTTCTTGTGCACTGCACATCCTTTGTTCTAGGCGGAGCCCAATAAAAAGCAGCCAGAATTGCCCTCCAGATCCAAGGCTATATTTAAACCTCAGATCAAAAAGGTGCCCGTATGGGTGACTTTCTAAAAATCTGAAAGAGCAGTGCCAAATTATTATGATGAAAGAGTAAGCCTTACCGAGCCACACAAAGCAATCCGGCTCATGCTGAAGCCTCTGAGCCACGACCTCAATAAGGGTTAAGAACCGCCATGACCTGCATGTGGGACAGTCGGCCATAGAGTGACAACGGGCATGCAGTGACAAAGGGCATACAGCACAAGGCATGCACCTCTGACATGGAGCAGGCCCTTGATGCCATTTTGTTGAGACCCTGTTGGTGCCACTATGCAGCATGCTGGGTTGCATTCCAGGAGTTATGTTGTGTAGTAACATCACTTGCTGACGCAGTGCATTTCTGTGCTGTTAAGCAATCCCCCCAGACTTTCTTTTCACCAAGCCATTGATGCGCACCATGTATGCGAGAGGAAGAACTGTGGCGGGCCCACATTCTCAGGCTCCATGAGGTCCACATATCGGCACTTCCTGGAGCTGGTGCTAGGTATCACCTGTCATACATGGCACCAAAGACGGTGGCAACTCATGACTCCTACCCTCCTGCCCATGCCACCATTGCCCCATTTTCCTTACAGCTCCTGCTCGTATGAATTCTGGTCTTAGGTTGCTCTGGGGTTGCGAAGGTTATACTGTGAGTAGTTGAGCGTGATCTATGCACCTATCTCTGGACACATACTCACGATCTGAGCGCAGACCTCTCCTGTTGTGGCATCATGGCCCAGCTTTTGCTCCACATCCTTTGCCCATGACCTGAGCCAGCTCATTCGAATTCCACATTTTGTCACATGTAAAGTCTCCCTTGAGTCCTGCAGGAGCACAGCAGTTACGAACTGTGTCAGCAAGTATCGCTCAAGTCATGAAACATTTCAAAAGACATCTTGAATTCAAGGGCTGGGAAGTGCATTCACAGGTTTTTGCTTTGGATTGGCAGTCTATCAGACCCGCTGTCCTCTTTTGAAAGGCATTTGGCTCCTTGCAGGTGAGTCGCCCCCAAGCTTTTCTGCAGTTGGGAGCAGCCCCAATCGCTGGATCCTGGCATGTACAAGAAGCCTCCATAGAACGTAATGATTTTGCAAACTTGGCTGGCTAATGCATTATGCCAAGTGGTAATCTCAAAGATCCTACCAATGGCCTGGCAGCACATATTCTTTAAGTCACAGCCAGGACTTCCATGCAAAGTGGGGACTAAAAAGTGTGTGAACTAGAAATGGAATTTCCCCTTAAAATTGGGAAGAGTAATAGTTCAGCCATGTAACTGCTCAGCTGCAATGTTCCATGCATTAGAAGATTTTCTAGCTAAAACCAAACTAGTATGCTTGCAAGTCCACAATTGTCTACACAGTTTTTTTTTACTTTTCTTTCTTGCTAGTCCACGATGAAGACCTGATTTGTGACACATTTATGAGATTGTCTAGTGGAAGGCTTGAGCAAAATAAGCAGGCAAGTAAACAGTAGTACAGGTTGCTGTGTGAAAATGAAGCACATGAGTGCATAGATTGCCTCATCGCCAAGAAATCAATCCAACCCTATTGACAGAACTGCTCAGGCATCCTTGGCTCCCGCGCACCCACCTCATTCAATGGCGTGACCTTATTAGAGTGGCCCAACATCTTCAGCTTGCACTTTAAAGGAGGGGGTTCTAGTTTGACCGGCAATAAGATCTCGTAACACACACATGCACCCACATGCACGGAACAGTGCAGCAACAGTGCAGCAACAGGTGCAACACCTACTTTAAGGTATTTTCACATATTATAGGTCATGATTAATGAGTATTGATGATTTACGGTGTTTAAAAGAGCAGTGCTTAGCCTACACTATCAATCTTATAATATCGTTTGAAATGTTGTAGGAAGAGCATAGCTAAATAGTGGATTAGCTGCACCGCGCTATCTCAATTTTTTTCTTTGCAGCGTCCCCCGTGGAGTCCCTCAGTTAGGTCCCACTGCTTTTAGGTACGTGCATCCCTTGCTCCAATTTTTTAGTCATTCTCCCGCATGCAGACTTGATTCAAGTGTTAGTTTACTCCTGAAGTTCTTTCTGACCCAGCAGGCAGCTCCCCAGACTACAACCAGTGCAGATTGCCGAAATTGTTAGCTGTCCCAGGCTATTGGCGGGTCGCTCCAGGCACGAGTTCAAATGCAGGGTGCAGAGGCACCCGCGCACCATGACCCTTCCAAGGAGGCCACAGACTTTGTGGCCACTAACAAGTCATTGCGCTGCTGCTTTGTGTGCCGACTGGTGAAGTCAGAGCGCCAGGTGGGCAAAGTAACAATTGTTCAAATTGATGGTCGAGTTTAGAGTTTGAGCATGCCTGGACACACTACATTTCAAGATAGCTGTCTCCAAGCCTGGTGTGGCTAAAGCACCTTTGCCTCCTGAACGTGCCTGAGGTATGCAGAATCACTGTGTTTGGGAATGTGACTTTGTGGGTGTGGGTGTGGGTGTTGGAGTGTCCGCAGTGCGCTTGTGCATGCAAAATGGCACAATAGTTTGAGCCTGCACAAAGCAAGCCAAGAGCGCGTATTAGTGAAACAGCGATAACCAGAAGTAGCATTGATGCTACATCTAAGTGTGTCCTGTGCAAAATCCGTGCGTCCCGCCAAGAGCACGCACTCGTACACACGCACATACACACACACGCATGCACACATATGCGTACATCAAAGTGTGCGCGCTAACAATGTATGCCCATACAAGTTCATACACACAAGGCAGTTGAACTGGCCTTAGTTTGCATGAGGCCCGAGGGATGGGAATGTAAGCCAAGCTCTTGCCTGCTAATGCAACAAACGCAGTTCATTGAGGCCGGTTGCGACAACTGCCCATGGCTGGAGCTAGAGGAGGAGCCTGCAAAGGTGCAGGACTGCACGACTGGAAACTTTTCAGGGTAAGCAGGCGCTCTTGTGGACGCTCTGTTCGTAGCTTTGGTCTGCTGCATGTATGCCAAGTTTGCTGCGGACTTTGTCCAGCAGTTTGCTGTACGCTTGATGCCTCGCTTATAAGCGCGCAGCATGCAGCTCTTGAAAGCTGTGCATGCAGCATGCCTAATACCGGCATGGCTGTCGCAGCAGCATTCAGCCCTATCGCTCTCCCAGAGTGTGGCCGTGCACTCATTTTGAATGCATGCCCCCCAGGGACATACGAAGAGGACATGTTACCCAGTGGCATACTTAGCGGACATGTCACCCTGGGGCATGCGTAAAGGGCATGTGACCATCAGCATGATATGGGTAGGCGCAGGTGCCCAGGGTAGCTAATGAGCACGTACACAACCCAGATATTTTGGCCAAATCAGAGCACCATTTGGTAAATGCAGTGCGTTTGCTGACAGTCGTCAGCAACCCTGCAAGTGCCTGAATGCGCGCCTCTGGACCGCTGACCTCAGTGGTCCATGGACAAGTGCCTGAATGCGCGTTTAGACTGCTGGCCTCAGTGGGCCTCTTCAACTCCTCATTCCAGGGTCTTCACGCTGGCTCTCTAATGATATGCTGCCTCGAAACTTTCTATTAGTAATCGTCCACAATGTCTAGGAGGGAAGCATTAAATTCAGGGAAATGGGCTTGACCATGCCACTGAGCTTCACACAAGTGCACGTCCGCCCTGATCAGCCTTGCTGCCAGCATGGATTGTGGTCTGGGGAGGGGGGAGAAGGATCAGGTCACGGAGCACCAACCAGGCCAGTGCTGTGCCTTCTCCGCACAGGCTCGTTGCCGGCATGGGACAGGCGAGAGGAAGAAGTCAGGACCAAACATACTCGGAAATAAATTGTGTCTTTGCCTGCCTTTTTGCACAGGCTCATCACTGTCATGGACCCCAAGACAAGCTGGGCCAGCAAGTGGCTGCACTTATGTGAGTGTCCTTATTTGTATGCTGCACTCATTGGCATGTGCGTGCTCATACGCTGCGCAAATATGTGTGTCCATGTTTGCGTGCTGCACCTCTCATGGCCGGGCTGGCTGGCCTTGATGGTGTGGCATGAAAGGCTGTTTGTGAGTGTGGGTACTTGGCAACCGAGCATGTGGGTAAGTGAGGTAGCAAATCGGCACCCGTGGTGGAGTACGCCAAGCGGCACCCGTGGTGGAGTACAGCAAGTGCAGTAGGAAAATTGCATGGTTGCACAGCTGCAAGGCCCTCGTGGCCCCAGTTGGGCGCTGCATGGACCAGCGCTGCCATGCATGCTGCCATGCAGCACTCAGCGCTCCTCCCCATCCCCTTGCTGTGTGTCCAGTGTCCATGGGCTTCGTCCAGTGCTTTGTCCCGTGCTATCTCCATTGCTGTGTCCAGTGTCCATGACCACGGGCGCTGTGACCACATACCTCCTGGTGGCATCTTCTGCTGCTCAAGTGCAAGCATGTGCACAGCTCAGCATTGGCCAACCACCTGCTCAAAAGCCGCCTCATTCCGCACCATAGCTCACTGTGCATGCAAGCACATACGCGCCAGGGTGATTGTAAGAAGTCCAAAAATAAAAGCTGCACTCTGTGCATGCACACACTCGCCATGGTGATTGTACAAAGACGGGCACAGAGAGGTGCATAGAAGCCACCTCCTCCTGCACCATAGCACGCTGTGTGTGCTTGCATCCAATCGCCAGAGGGTGATGTATAAAAATTCAGGCACAAAAGTTCAGTGGCTCAGTCGCACTACATTTTGTCCTGAGATTGTGCCTCTCGATTGTGTGACTCCTGTCACACTACAGTTTGTCCAGAGATTGTGCCTCTCGATTGTGTGACTCCTGCGTGCAGCCAAGTATGTGCCTGGCGCCTACGCCATGGTCATCAATGACGACATCCCTGGCGTCGTGCAAGACATGCTGGAAGACAGGGGCATCCGAGTGCCGCATGCGCATGGGCAGTAGCTGGAGCACACCGCGGCTGTGTGCATGCCGCGCAGCTCACACTGCGGCTGTATGTGCATGCCGTGCAGCCAACATCATGGCAATGAGGCATGGTGCTCAGCCAACATCGTGGCAATGAGGCATGCCGCGCAGCCAACATCGTGGCAATGAGGCATATGGTGCTCAGCCAACATCGTGGCAATGAGGCGTATGGTGCTCAGCTGGGTGCACAGAATCGGGGCGCATCGGTTGTGCGCTGTCACAGACGTGTTGAACATCATTTCCCGCTTGGGGTGAACGCTCGCTGCTCTTGCGTACATGTGGATGCGTGGACGCGCGAGCGCACAGCACATGCGCCGCGCCCCAGCCCACACATCCCTGCACTCTGCCACCAAGCCCCCCTGCTCGGCGGGATGCAAGGAGTGTGCGCAAGCAACGCAAGCTCACATGTTTGCACAGCATGTGCGCCATGCCAAATTCTGTTCATGTTATGGATAGGGGAGACAGACTTCACAGATGAGGTCTCTTGGGCATCTGGCCCCCTATGCAGGCATTCTTTAACAGAACTTTGACCCAAATAGTTTGCCCTCCTCTTCTCTGGCAGGACCTCGCAAATTCTTATGCGAAGGGTGTGCAAGTGCAAGGTTAGCAAGGTTTTCCGAGTTCTGGATTGACTTCCAGCCAGGTAATAGGCTTGTTGGATTGATGGTTGTTGGACTGATTACAACCTCTCAGGTCCATCTACCAGGACTGTGCTATTGCCTCACACCATGGAAGGCAGGGCTGGTGGCATGGCTATTATCAAACTGTGTGTGCAAGGCAATGTGCGCATACTTACAAGATCTGTTTGCCTTGGGTACAGTATGCGCCTAGTTGGCGAGGCTCTCTCTGTCATAAACTGCCAACGTGCTGTCGCTTCAATTGCATGCACTTGGGTTGTCTGATGTGCCGATGTCTGCCCAGGACAACTTGGACTTTGAAAGGGAGTGGCGAGGATTTTGCCTGTGCTGCAAAGGTGTCTTCTTGTTTGGCTCAATGTGTCTACAGGTACCTTCTGTAATGTTTGCTGCAAATACCAAAGAAGTGCTTCAGTCATGGTGCAATATTTTGTGATCAGTCTAAAATTTTACGAACTATACTGGCGAACTCTTCTCTGAGATGAAGAGTGCAACTATGTCAAACTTGCTTAGCAAGGGTATAAGCCTAAGATAAGCTTTGTGTGAAGAGGATGCGGTAAGGTAAATCTGACAGTTCCAGGGAGCAAAGGGCCAGCGTTTTCAAAAGATGGTTGGCGTATCATACGCAAATTCTCCATTATTCTCCTGCGTGATGATGAAAGTTTTACGAGGTTTACAAGGATAAGGCCTTCAGTGATGTTGAAACATTACGCTTACAGTACTACCTTAGTAAGCTGGTCGTCCCACATTTTCTCTGCCATGGATGGTCTGATACAATCTTACATGTTCAAAGTAAGGCTGCTGAAGTGTGAGTCCATTGATCTCAGCCGTTCTAATAAGTTTAAAGTTTAAAAGGGTTAACCGCCAGCCAGATCGTTAGGCTGATTGGTTTGTTGCTGGTCTTCGCCAGCCAAAAAATAGTCCATAATGTCCGAAATGAAATGGCAGAGTCT
>LFIK01002630.1_pt1 | contig 14524 bp, 21 predicted proteins | sample 643401 | NCBI WGS metagenome assembly LFIK01 (sample SAMN03777447, study PRJNA286221) | soda lake metagenome | biome: soda lake; feature: Kulunda steppe; material: water; isolation source: sample T5-Br brine of Lake Tanatar-5 | place: Russia: Kulunda steppe | collected 2010-07 | reverse complement strand
GGCGCGTCGGCCTGTCCAGTGCGGATCAGGTGGATCATCGTGCTCAGCACCACGACAAGCGCCACCAGCACCACGCCCTGCACCAGCCCGCTGCCGCCCAGATTGGCGACCAGAACGCCCACCAGCGCCCATATCAGCGTCAGCGCATATTCCGGCGCGTGCGGGCGCGTCAGGAACACGGCCAGCCCCACGGCCACTGCAATGCACAGCACGATGACGGCAGCAACCTCTGGCGTGGCGATGCCGTAGCCGCCCAGCAGCAACCCCAGCGACACATGCGCCGCCGCAGTCAGCCAGCCCGCATAAATCGCGACAGGGGCCTGCGCCAGCCAGCGATCCCGCGCGGGGGCTTGCAACATTGCCCAGACCGCCGTGCCCAGCATCCAGATGATCAGCACAGCCGCCCATTCCGGGCTTTCACCTGCCACCCATAGCCACGCCGCCCCCGGCCCGAGGCTCAGGATCAGCGGCCCTTGCATCCTGTGCCAACCGGCGTCATCCCTGCGCGCCGCCGCGCCGTAAATCGCGCTGACAACCAGCCACAGGTAGATCAAACCCCAGATACCAAAGGCATAGCCCGCCGGTTGCACAGGCGGGTCGATCTGCGGGATGGGGAACTGATCCCGTTCAAACCCGGAAAAGGGCTCTGTCACCAGTGGAGAGAGCACGAAAGCCAGTGTCGCGATCAGGCTGAGGAAGGGCAAAACACGCATCATGGTGCGGATATAAGGTCGCGCTTTCGGCTTTCACACCCTTAACTGCGCAACCGCGCCCGATTTCTTGACCAGTGCGCCGACCGCTGGCAGCAGGTGGAGTCTGTAGTTGCAAATGATTATCATTAGCATATTAATGACATCATCCGATCTTCGAATCAAGGAGGGGACAGCATGTCCTTGAACAGACTGAAGATGCCTTTCGTGGCAGCCGGGGCCGCCGCTCTGCTGGCCGCACCCGCAATCGCCGAGGATGCACCGCTCAATGTTCTCGCGACAGTGGGGATGATCGCCGATGTCGCGCAGAACGTGGCGGGCGAGTGCGCCGTCGTCAGCACGCTGATGGGGCCGGGGGTGGACCCGCATTATTATGCCGCAACGCCCGCCGATGTGGACAAGATCGCCGACGCTGAGTTGATCCTCTATGTTGACCGGACGCTTGAGGAACGACTGGCCGATGTGCTGGACAATTTCCGCGACCGCACGCCGACCGTGGGACTGGCCAGCGCGAGCTTCGATGACGCAGAACTGCTCGAAGACCCCGATGCGCCCGGCGAGATGGACCCGCATCTCTGGATGGATGTCGATCGCTGGTCGCGCATTGCCCCCGTGATCGCCGGGGCCATCACCGAGCAACGCCCCGATTGCGCGGAGGCCATGGCCGCAAATGTCGAGACGCTGTCGGCACAGATGGAGGCGCTGCACGCCTGGGTGGTCGAAGCCATCGCCACGATCCCCGAGGGCAACCGCATGCTTGTCACAGCTCATGACGCCTTCTACTATTTCGCCGACGCCTATGGCATCGAAGCATCCGAGGCCATCGAGGGCATCTCCACCGCGTCCGAGGCCAGCATCGGCGACATCCGCGAAGTGGCGGAATTCGTGATCGAGAACAACGTGCCGGCCGTGTTCGTGGAAACCACCATCAACACGCGCACGATCGAGGCGCTGGTCGAAGAGGTGCAAAGCCAGGGCCATGACGTGGTGATCGGCGGCGCGCTCTTCTCGGATGCCATGGGCGACGACGGCACGACCGAGGGCACCTATATCGGCATGATCCGCGCCAACACAATCATCATCGCGCAGGCGCTCGGCGGCAGCTTGCCCGATTGGCCGGAGGCCTTGCATGATTGGGCGCATGCATGGGACATTTCCCACTGACGCCCTGACCTGATAATCGGGCAGCCAGCCGTGCGTGTGGATGTCCCACGCGCACGGCAAGCATGAAAGGGCATCCGATGCGCGATGACACGCTACACGAACCCGGACAGGCGCTGCATGTCGAGGATCTGACTGTCAGCTACGGCACGGCCCCGGCACTGTGGGATATCGATCTGGACATCCCGCCGGGGGTAATGTGCGCCATTGTCGGGCCGAACGGTGCGGGCAAATCCACATTGATCAAGGCGACCCTGGGGCTGGTGCGGCCGGTTGCGGGGCATGTGCGCTTTCTGGGCCATGAGATCGGCGCGATGCGGGGCCGGATCGGCTATGTGCCGCAGCGCCATTCGGTGGATTGGGATTTTCCGACAACTGCGCGGGATGTGGTCGAGATGGGGCTGTATCGGTCCCTTGGCTGGTTCCGCCGCCCCGGCCGCGATGCGCGCGCGCGCGCCATGGACGCACTGGCCGAGCTGGGCATGCAGGATTACGCCGACCGCCAGATCAGTCAGCTTTCGGGCGGGCAGCAGCAGCGCGTCTTTCTGGCCCGCGCACTGGTGCAGGATGCCCCGATCCTGATCCTGGACGAACCCCTTGCCGGGGTGGATGCCAGCACCGAGGCCATCATCATCGATTTGCTGAAACGGCTGCGCGACGCGGGGCGCACGGTTATAGTCGTCCATCATGACCTGACCACAGTGCAAAGCTATTTCGACTGGATGGTGATGCTGAATGTCCGCATCATCGCGCAGGGGCCCGTCCGCGATGTCTATACCCCCGAGAACCTGCGCGCGGCCTATGGGCGCCAACTGGCGATGATCGCCGTGCCCGAAGGGGGCGCGGTGTGACCATGCTGGCGGATCTGATGGCATCGCAGATCGTGCGCACGGTGCTTGTGGGTGCGGCGATGCTGGGCGCGATTTCCGGGATGCTGGGCGCATTCGCCGTGCTGCGCCGCCAGAGCCTGTTGGGTGACGCACTGGCCCATGCGGCGCTGCCCGGTGTCTGCCTGGGCTTTCTGGTCGCAGGTGCGCGCGATCTGGGCAGCATATTGGCGGGCGCGTTCCTGACCGGGGCGCTGGCAGCATTGGCGATGATGCTGATTACCCGCACCACACGGCTGAAGACCGATGCGGCGCTGGGGATCGTGCTGAGCGTGTTCTTCGCCGTGGGCGTCGTTCTGCTGACCCATGTGCAGGCCACGGGCGGGGCGGCCAGCGCGGGGCTCGCAAGCTTTCTGTTCGGGCAGGCCGCCGCGATTCTGGCATCCGATCTGTGGATCATGGGCGGGATCGGGCTGGTGGTGCTGGGGTTGGTGCTGGCGCTGTGGAAGGAATTCAAGCTGGTCAGCTTTGACGCCGATTTCGCCCGCGCGCAGGGGTTTCCCGTCACCATGCTGGAAGCGATGCTGACAATCATGGTCGCATTGGCGATTGTCGTGGGATTGCAGCTTGTCGGCGTTGTGCTGATGGTCGCGCTGCTGATCGCGCCGGCCGCAGCGGCACGGCAATGGACCAATCGGCTGGGCATGATGGTGGCACTCTCGGCGCTGATCGGCGCGGGTTCCGGCGCCGCCGGTGCGCTGATCAGCGCGACCACGCGCGGACTGGCGACTGGCCCGGTGGTCGTGCTGGTCGCGACTACGGCGGTGCTGGTATCGCTCGCGCTCGCGCCGGGGCGCGGGCTGGTCTGGCAGGCGCTGTCGGCGCGCCGGGCGCGGGCGCGCATCAGCGACGGACGCATATTGGCGGCGATGCAGGAATTGGCCGAGGCGCATGATGATCCGCGCTACCCGGCCGAGCAAGGCATGCTGGGCGCGGCCCTGGGCAAGGCCCCTGCCCCCGGCCAGTTTGACGCGCTGGAACGCCGCGGCCTGATCCGCGCCGTGACACATGCCCCCGAACCCACCCCGCATTGGCAACTGACTGAGGCAGGCCAACGCGCCGCCCGCAGCGAAGAGGATGACAAGACGTGATCGCGGCATTTTTCGATTCCATCCCCGCGATGATCCTTCTGACCGGGATACTGGTCGGGGCCTCTGGCGCGCTGCTGGGGTCGTTCCTGGTGCTGCGCGGCAACGCGATGCTGACCGATGCGATCAGCCACTCCATCGTGTTCGGGATCATCATTGTCTGGCTGCTGACGCGGCAGCTCTCCGGCCCGGTGCAACTGATCGGTGCGGCGGCAACCGGGGTGCTGACGGTCGTGCTGACCGAGGCGCTGGCGCGGTCCCGGCTGGTCAAGATGGACGCGGCTATCGGGCTGGTCTTTCCGGCGCTGTTTGCGATGGGTGTGATCCTGATTTCGCTCTATGCGCGCGATGTGCATATCCATGTCGATACGGTGCTGCTGGGCGAGATCGGCTTTGTCTGGCTGAACACGGTCACGATCTGGGGCCAGCCGGTGCCAGTGGCCGTGGCCACGCTGACGGCGGTGCTGGTCATCAACCTGGGCTTTGTGCTGGGCCTGTGGAAAGAACTTAAGCTTGCGAGCTTTGACCCGGGCCTTGCCGCCGCACTGGGCTTTGCACCGGCTGTTCTGCATTACGCGCTTCTGACACTGACCAGCATGACAGCCGTCGCGGCCTTTGACGCGGTGGGCGCGATCCTGTTCATCGCCTTTGTGATCGTGCCCCCCGCCACGGCCTACCTTCTGACGCGCCGACTGTGGCTGATGCTGGTACTGTCCGTGGCGCTGTCCATCGCGGCCTGTGTGGCGGGCTATGTCCTGGCACGAGTATGGGATGTCTCCATCGCCGGGATGATGGCCAGCATGACCGGGCTGTGGTTCGCCACTGCGCTGCTGTTCGCGCCCGATCGCGGGCTGGTTGCGCAGGCGCTGCAGCGGCGCGCCCAGGCGCTCGACCATGATTGCCGCGCGCTGGTCGCCCATCTGTTTACACATCAGGGCACGCCAGAGATGGCCGAGGAAAACACCCAGCGCGCCCTTGTCGACCATCTGGGCTGGTCGCGCCCGCGCGCGCGCGCCGCCATCCTGCGCGCCCATGATCGCGCATTTATCGAACGGCAGGGCGGTCTGCTGAGCCTGCGCGACAAGGGCGTGGCCGAGGCGGAACTCATCTTTGGCACAAAAGGCACCAACCGGGGCTGAACCGTGTTGAGCGGCCTAGTGGCAGGATCGCCATCGCCCGGCCATGGACGCGCCTACGCAAAAGGCCCGCATCTTGCGATGCGGGCCTTGCACATCCTTCGGGCGATGCGCTCAGTCCTCGGCGGCCTCTGCCTCAAGGCGGGCCAGATCGCCAGCGCCCTTGGCACTGACATCGCGCTCGACAAATTCAATGATCGCCATGGGAGCCATATCGCCATAGCGGAAGCCCGCTTTCAGCACACGGACATATCCGCCCTGACGGTCCTTGTAACGCGGTCCGAGCACGTCGAACAGCTTGGCGACATACTGGTCCTGCTTGAGCTGCGCGGCTGCCTGACGACGCGCATGCAGATCGCCGCGCTTGGCCAGAGTGATCAGCTTCTCGATGATCGGACGCAGTTCCTTCGCCTTGGGAAGCGTGGTCTTGATCTGCTCATGTTCGATGAGCGAGCCTGCCATATTCGCGAACAGCGCCTTGCGGTGTTCATGTGTGCGGTTCAGGCGGCGGTATCCTCTCGCGTGACGCATTTTCCAACTCCTTCAACGTCTCGTTTTATGCTTTGTCCGGCAAGGGCTGCGTGACCCTCGCTCTCCTTGGGGCGATATGCCCGGGGGCGTAGGGTGGGTTGCCACCCACCTTACTGTAGGGTGGGTGCCAACCCACCCCTGCCCACCTCAGAACTGGTCCTCGAACCGTTTGGCCAGTTCGTCAATATTCTCGGGCGGCCATTCCTCGACATCCATGCCCAGATGCAGCCCCATGCCCGAAAGCACTTCCTTGATCTCGTTCAGCGACTTGCGCCCGAAATTCGGGGTGCGCAGCATCTCTGCCTCGGTCTTCTGGATCAGATCACCGATATAGACGATATTGTCGTTCTTCAGGCAGTTGGCCGAGCGTACCGACAACTCCAACTCATCCACCTTCTTCAGCAGCAGCGGGTTGAACTCCAGACCATCATCATCATCCTTCGCACCTGCCGATTCCGGCTCATCGAAGTTCACGAAGACCTGCAACTGATCCTGCAGGATGCGCGCCGCATAGGCCACGGCATCTTCGGCGCTCACGGCGCCATTCGTCTCGACCTTCATGGTCAGTTTGTCATAATCCAGCACCTGCCCTTCACGCGTGGGCTGGACATCATAGCTGGCCTTGCGCACGGGCGAGAAGATCGCATCGATCGGGATCAGCCCGATCGGCGAATCCTCGGGGCGGTTCTTGTCGGCAGACACATAGCCCTTGCCGGTATTGACCGTCAGTTCCATGTACACCGACGCACCGTCATCCAGATGGCAGATCACCTGTTCCTTGTTCAGAACCTCGATCCCGGCACTGGTTTCAATATCCGCCGCCGTCACGACAGCAGGCCCTTGCGCCGAGATCGACACACGCTTGGGCCCTTCGACATCCATGCGCAGCGCAACGGTTTTAAGGTTCAGCACGATATCGGTCACATCCTCGCGCACACCGGGCACCGAGGAGAATTCGTGCAGGACATTGTCGATCTGAACGCTGGTGATCGCCGCGCCTTGCAACGACGACATCAGCACGCGGCGCAGCGCATTGCCAAGCGTCAGGCCAAAGCCCCGCTCCAGCGGTTCTGCCACCACGACGGCCTGACGCATCGGGTCGCTGCCCGGTTTCACGTCAAGCTGCGAGGGCTTGATCAATTCCTGCCAGTTCTTGTGGATCATGCGTGTCGCCTCCATTCCTGTTGCTGCGCCATGTCCGAAACGCGGCAACGCCCGAGGGCAAAAATGACAAGGTCGGGCCGCATGAATCATGCAGCCCGCCGAAAACGTATCGACCGGTCAGACGCGGCGGCGCTTGGGTGGGCGGCACCCGTTATGCGCCATCGGCGTCACATCGCGGATCGAGGTGATGTTGAACCCGGCAGCCGCCAGCGCCCGCAGCGCGGATTCGCGACCCGAACCGGGGCCCTGCACTTCGACTTCCAGCGTCTTGACGCCATGTTCCTGCGCTTTCTTGCCAGCATCTTCGGCGGCAAGCTGCGCGGCATAGGGGGTCGATTTCCGCGACCCCTTGAAGCCCATCGTGCCAGCCGACGACCACGAGATCGCATTGCCCTGCACGTCCGAGATCAGGATCTTGGTGTTGTTGAAGCTGGAATTCACATGTGCGACGCCAGCAGCGATATTCTTACGCGCCTTGCGCTTTACGCGAATCTTGTCACGAGCCATCTGTGCACCCCTTCCTTATTTCTTCTTGCCGGCAATTGCTTTTGCCGGACCTTTGCGCGTGCGCGCATTGGTATGGGTGCGCTGGCCGCGCACAGGCAGGTTGCGACGATGGCGCAGACCACGGTAAGAGCCGATATCCATCATGCCCTTGATGTTCATCTGCACTTCACGGCGCAGGTCGCCCTCAACCGTGAAATTCGCGTCGATATGTTCGCGCACTGCCAGAACTTCGGCGTCTGACAGCTCGTTGATGCGGCGGCTCGGCTCGATGCCCACTGCGGCGCAGATATCCCGTGCCGATTGGGGGCCGATGCCGTGGATGTAGGTCAGTGCGATGGGGACGCGTTTCCCCGTCGGAATGTTGATGCCAGCAATACGTGCCACGCGGGTTTCCTTTTTGTTGCGGTTCCGTAATCCCAGAACCTTTTTTCACAACACGGGGGCAACTGTCCCGCGTGCCTTTCCAAACTGAAACACGCCCCGAAAACCGAGGCGCGATTCGCTTGTCGAGAGTTTCGCCTATGACCTTTTCCCGAGCGCGTCAAGTGCCCGCGGAACGCTGCCGCAAAACGGGCGGGAGCGCGCCTCAGGCGTCCAGAACCCGCGCAATTGCGCCGGATACATCATCCACCGCACCCATGCCATCCAGCACGGACAGCCGGTCCTTGGCGTAGTAATATCCCAGCAGCGGAGAGGTCTGTTTGTAATAGGCCATCAGACGTGTGCGCAGCGCATCCTCGGTATCGTCGCTGCGGCGCAGGAAATCGGTGCTGCCGCAGGCGTCACAGACACCGTCAACGCGCGTCGGGCGGGTCGTGTCGTGATAGACCTCGCCACAATTCGCGCAAGAGAACCGGCCTGTGATCCTCTCGACAAGCGCCTCGTCATCGACGCGCATCTCGATAACGTGATCGATGGGCGTGCCGCGATCCGCCATCAGACGCTCCAGCGCATCGGCCTGTGCCAGCGTGCGCGGGAACCCGTCAAAGATCGCCCCGGCACCATCCAGCGAATCCAGCTTCTCGGAAATCAGGCCGATCACGATCTCATCGGTGACCAACTCACCCCGGGCCATGATCCCGGCAACACGGCTGCCCATCGCCGTGCCCGACTCCTTGGCCTCGCGCAGCATGTCGCCGGTCGAAAGCTGGACCATGCCGCGCCCCGTGACCAGGCGCTTGGCCTGCGTGCCCTTGCCCGCGCCGGGCGGGCCGATCAGAATAATATTCATCGCCGCGTCGGTGCCTTCGGCTTGGAGCCGCCCGGACGCTTGCGCCCCTTGCCCCGCAACTGTGATTTTTCCAGCAGCCCCTCATACTGATGCGCCACCAGTGCCGATTGCACCCGATTCATCGTATCCATGGTCACCGACACAACAATCAGAACCGATGTCCCGCCGAAATAGAACGGAATGGCCAACTGCCCGCGCAGGATTTCCGGCAACAGACAGACCGCCGCAAGATAGGTCGCCCCGACTGTCACCAGACGCACGACAACGTAATCCAGATATTCCTCGGTCCGCTTGCCCGGACGGATGCCCGGAATGAACCCGTTCTGGTTTTTCAGATTGTCGGCCACGTCCTCGGTCTTGAACGACACGTTCTGCGTGTAGAAGAATGTGAAGAACACGATCATGGCCGTGAAGAACGCCAGATAGGCGGGCTGGCCGGGGCCGAAATAGGCCAGCATCGTCGCCATGAAATCGCTCTGCGCGCCGCCTGAAAATGTCCCGATGGTTGTCGGCAGCAACAACAGTGACGAGGCAAAGATCGCCGGGATCACATTGGCCGGGTTGACCTTGATCGGCAGATGCGACGCGCCACCGTCAAAGACCTTCATGCCCACCTGACGCCGCGGATACTGGATCGTGATTTTCCGGATCGCCCGTTCCATGAAGACAACGAAGGCGATCACCAGAACCACCATTATGATGACACCGATCACAACCGCGGGCGACAGGTCACCCGAACGCCCCTGGCTGAGGAACTGTGCAAGCGCGGCCGGAATCTCGGCGATGATGCCCACGAAGATGATCAGCGAGATACCGTTGCCGATGCCGCGCTCAGTGATCTGCTCACCCAGCCACATCAGGAACATGGTCCCGCCGACCAGCGTGATGACCACCGCCGCACGGAAGAACCAGCCCGGATCGGTCGCCAGATCCCCCGCTTCAAGCGACACGGCCAGCCCGTAGGATTGCCCGGTGGCCAGCAGCACAGTCAGATAGCGCGTATACTGGTTCAGCTTGCGCCGCCCCATCTCGCCTTCTTTCTTGAGCTGCTTCCAGGGCTCATACATCGCGCCGATCAACTGTACGATAATGGCAGCGGAAATATAGGGCATGATCCCCAGCGCAAAGATCCCCATGCGGCTGATGGCGCCGCCGGTGAACATGTTGAGCATGCCGCCAATGCCGGACGCGGCCTCATCCATGAACTCACGCAGCGCAATCCCGTCGATCCCCGGCACCGGGATATAGGTGCCGATCCGATAAACGATCAGCAGCCCCAGCGCGAAGAAGATGCGGCGGCGCAGGTCAGTGGCCTTGGCCAGTGCTCCCCAGCTTGTATTGGCCGCAAGTGAGTCTGTCGCAGATGCCATGCGCGTCTCTCTTTTCTCATGTCAGCGCCGCCTGACCGGGGTCCGGTCGGCGGCGCGAAGATCCCTTGGGTAGTGATGTAAGCGGCGCGGGCACCGCTCACAACCTTTATTCAGCGGCCGCCGGCTCGTTTTTCTCTGCGGGCGCGGTAATCTCGACACTGCCGCCCGCTTTCTCGATGGCCTCGATCGCGGTTTTCGACGCGCCAGAGACCTGCAGACTGACCTTGCTGGTGATGTCACCCTTGGCCAGAACGCGCACACCGTCCAGCTTGCGACGCACCAGACCGGAGGTGACCAGCGCATCCTCGGTGATGGTCTGGCCAGCGTCGAGCTTGCCTTCGCCGATGAACTTCTCGATCAGGCCAAGGTTCACGACGGCAAAGCGCTTGCGGTTGGGCTTGTTGAAGCCCCGCTTGGGAAGGCGCTGATAGAGCGGCATCTGCCCGCCCTCGAAAGCCTTGATCGCAACGCCCGAACGCGATTTCTGGCCCTTGATCCCGCGGCCACCGGTCTTGCCCTTGCCCGAGCCCGGACCACGGCCCACACGCATCCGCTTCTTGGTTGCGCCGGGATTGTCACGCAGTTCATTCAGTTTCATGTCGCTTCTCCTTCATGCCGGAATGCCCTGCCAGCGACGGATCAGGACAACGCGGCTTCATGTGTAAGTCCGGCCCTTTGGTCGGGCCGGACATGGCTGCGTAGGGTGGGTAAAACCCACCTTACCTCAACCGCGTTCCTCGATGATCTGCACCAGATGCGGGATCTTGGCGACCATGCCGCGCGTCGCGGGCGTGTCTTCCAACTCGCGCGTGCGATGCATCTTGTTCAGCCCCAGACCCTTCAGCGTCGCGCGCTGGATGGCCGGGCGGCGGATCGGAGAGCCGATCTGCTTGACCACGATGGTTTTTGCCATTGCGTCCACTCCTTACGCGTCCACAGTCTCGGCTTCGGGCTTGCGCAGAATCTCTGCCACCTTCTTGCCGCGACGCTGGGCCACCTGACGGGGGCTTGCGGAATTGCGCAGCCCGTCAAATGTTGCCCGGATCATGTTATAGGGGTTCTGGCTGCCAAGGCTCTTGGCGACCACATCCTGCAGGCCCAGCATCTCGAACACGGCGCGCATCGGACCACCGGCAATGATCCCGGTCCCCGGCACTGCCGCGCGCAGGATCACCTTGCCCGCACCATGACGCCCCTCGATGTCGTGATGCAGCGTGCGCCCTTCGCGCAGCGGCACGCGGATCATCTGGCGCTTGGCCTGTTCGGTCGCCTTGCGGATCGCCTCGGGCACTTCTTTCGCCTTGCCCTTGCCGAAGCCCACACGCCCGCGCTGGTCACCGACCACCACGAGGGCTGCAAAGCCGAAGCGCTTGCCGCCTTTCACGGTTTTCGACACACGGTTGATCGCAACCAGACGATCGGCGAATTCCGGGGTTTCCTCGCGGTCGCGACGGTCCCGGCGGTTTTGTCTTTCTGCCATAATCGTCTCCTCAGAACTTCAGGCCGCCTTCACGCGCAGCGTCGGCCAGAGCCTTCACCTTGCCGTGAAAGATGAACCCGCCACGGTCGAAAAAGCACTCTTCGACACCGGCGGCTTTCGCGCGCTCGGCAATCGCCGTGCCGATCTTGGTGGCAGCGTCCTTGTTGTTGACACCGACAACGCCGAAATCCTTTTCCAGCGTCGAGGCCGAAGCCAGGGTGACACCCTTCGAATCGTCGATCAGCTGAACGCTGATATTCTTGTTCGAACGGTGCACCGACAGGCGCGGACGCCCATTGGCCGTTTTCTTCAGTTTGTTCCGAACGCGCAGGCGGCGTTTCTGGAACAGCTTTTGCTTCGTGTTCGCCATCTGATGCGCCCTTACTTCTTCTTGCCTTCCTTACGGAAGATATACTCATCCTTGTAGCGGATGCCTTTGCCCTTGTAGGGCTCGGGCGACCGCCATTTGCGGATATTCGCAGCCGTTTCACCAACCGCCTGCTGGTCCATACCTTCCACGACGATCTCGGTCTGTTTCGGGGTCGAAACAGTGATGCCCTCGGGCACCTTGAAGATCACTTCGTGGCTGTAGCCCAGCGACAGCTTCAGGTCCTTGCCCTGCATCGCGGCCCGGTAACCCACGCCGACCAGCTCAAGCTCTTTCTTGAACCCGTCGGTCACGCCCTGCGCCAGGTTTGCGACCATCGAACGGGTCATGCCCCATTGCTGACGGGCGCGCTTGGACAGGCCGCGCGGCTTGACGCTGACGACATTGCCATCCAGCACGATATCGACATCGTCGCCCGCAGTGAAGCTGCGGGTGCCCTTGGGGCCCTTGACCTCGATGGTCTGGCCCTTGACCTCGGCCGATACGCCCGAGGGCAGTTCGACCGGCTTCTTGCCAATACGAGACATCTCAGCCCTCCTCAGAACACACGGCAGAGCACTTCACCGCCGACATTGGCAGCGCGCGCATTTGCGTCGGACATCACGCCCTTGGGCGTCGAGACCACTGAAATCCCAAGCCCGTTGCGGACCTGCGGGATATTGCTGACACCGGAATAGACGCGGCGACCGGGGGTCGAGATCCGCTTGAGTTCGCGGATTACCGGCGTGCCATCGGCATATTTCAGGCTGATTTCCAGCTCTTCATGCCCGGCATCGGTGGTCACACGCTCGTAGCCACGGATATAGCCTTCATCCGCCAGCACATCCAGCACCCAGGCACGCAGCTTGGAGGCGGGCGAGCGCACGGTGGACTTGCCGCGCATCTGCGCGTTGCGGATGCGGGTCAGCATATCGCCGAGAGGATCGTTCATCGACATGGTGCGATCTCCTTACCAGCTCGACTTGACCATGCCCGGAATCTGACCTTTCGAGGCCAGGTCCCGCAGCGCGATCCGCGACAGTTTCAGTTTGCGATAGTAGGCTTTCGGACGACCCGAAAGCTGGCAGCGGTTGTGCAGGCGCGTCTCGGACGAGTTGCGCGGCAGTTGTGCCAGTTTCAGGTTCGCCTTGAAACGCTCTTCCATCGGGCGTTCGGGGTCGGCTGCGATCGCTTTGAGTTCAGCCCGCTTGGCAGCATATTTTGCCACCATCCGCTGACGCTTTTTCTCGCGCTCGACCATTGCTTTCTTGGCCATTCGTTCTCTCCCTCTCGCGTCAGCTGTTGAAGGGCATGTTGAAAGCTTTCAACAGCGCCTTGGCTTCCGCGTCGGTTTTCGCGGTGGTGCAGATGATCACGTCCATGCCCCAGACTTCATCGATCTGATCGAAGTTGATCTCGGGGAAGACGATATGTTCCTTGATGCCCATGGCATAGTTGCCATTGCCGTCAAACGATGTGCCCTTGACGCCGCGAAAGTCGCGGACGCGCGGCAGGGCGATCGTGATCAGACGGTCCAGGAACTCATACATGCGGTCACCGCGCAGGGTGACCTTGACGCCCAGCGGCATCTCTTCGCGCACCCGGAAACCGGCAATCGAATTGCGGGCCTTGGTGATGACAGCCTTCTGACCGGCAATCGCGGACAGATCGGCCTGGGCCGATTTGATCTTCTTGCTGTCCTTGACGGCCTCGCCGATCCCCATGTTCAGCACGATCTTGTCGAGCTTGGGGATCTGCATGTCGTTCTTGTAGCTGAACTCTTCTTTCATCGCGGCGCGGATGCTGTCCTTGTAGACGCTCCGCAGGCGCGGGGTGTAGGTGGCTGTGTCAAGCATCAGATCGCCTCCCCGGTTGTCTTGGCGAACCGCACTTTCCTGTCACCTTCCATGCGGAAGCCGACGCGCGTCGCTTTGCCCTTGCCATCGATCAGGGCCAGATTGGACAGGTCAATCGGCATCGCCTGCGGCAAGCGGCCGCCCTGGGTCTGCTGCGATTGCTTGGTGTGGCGGATCGAGATGTTGATCCCCGAGACCACAGCCTTGTTGTCCTTGGGCATGACACGCTCGATCTCGCCTTTCTTGCCCTTGTCCTTGCCGGTCAGCACGATGACCGTGTCACCTTTTTTCAGTTTCGCAGCCATCACAGCACCTCCGGTGCAAGCGAGATGATCTTCATGAAGTTCTTCGCGCGCAACTCACGCACCACCGGCCCGAAAATCCGGGTGCCGACGGGCTCGTTGTTGTTGTTGAGGATGACGGCGGCGTTGCGGTCAAACCGGATGGCAGTGCCATCCTCGCGCCGCACTTCCTTGGCAGTACGCACGACCACGGCCTTGCGCACGTCGCCCTTCTTCACACGGCCCCGCGGAATTGCTTCCTTGACCGATACCACGATGATGTCGCCCACAGACGCATAGCGCCGTTTGGACCCACCGAGGACCTTGATGCACTGCACCCGGCGCGCGCCGGAATTGTCAGCGACATCCAGATTGGTCTGCATCTGGATCATTGTAAGTCTCCCGACCTTTGGGCATCCCGCCCAGGGTTTCGTCAGACTGGCAAAGGGATCAAGCCGTAGCTTCGGTCACCACCTGCCAGCGTTTGCTCTTCGAGACCGGCGCGCATTCGATGATGCGAACTGTATCGCCGACCTTGAACTGGTTCTCCGGGTCATGTGCCCGGTATTTCTTGGTGCTGCGCACCGTCTTTTTCATCATCGGGTGCGTGAAGCGGCGCTCGACCAGAACCGTGACGGTCTGGTCATTCTTGTCGCTCGTCACCTTGCCTTGCAGAATGCGCTTGGGCATGTGCGTGCTCCTCAGTTCGCCGCCGCGTCGCGGGCTTTTTCGTTCAGGATGGTGGCAACGCGCGC
>LFIK01002628.1_pt1 | contig 14525 bp, 18 predicted proteins | sample 643401 | NCBI WGS metagenome assembly LFIK01 (sample SAMN03777447, study PRJNA286221) | soda lake metagenome | biome: soda lake; feature: Kulunda steppe; material: water; isolation source: sample T5-Br brine of Lake Tanatar-5 | place: Russia: Kulunda steppe | collected 2010-07 | reverse complement strand
GTCCAGCGCTGCAAATACTCCCATTGTCTCCTCCATGCTTGCGGCTTCGGCGCATGCCAAGGCAATGCAGCTATCTATCACCGCTATGGGTAGTAGGTTGAGAGTGGCGATTACGCTAAGTGGTGTGATGGCGGGTGAGCTTCCGGCTGTGCAGCTCGTAGTCGTCCCACGCGCGCAGCCAGGCCGATTGCGCGTCCTCGGCCGCCAGAGTGAGCCCGTAGACCTCGGTGAAGAAGCGCAGGCTCTCGGCGTAGCGGTCGGTGTAAATCTCGACATGGCCGAGATTGGCGATATCGAAGCAGGGCGCGGGCATGGCGACCTCCTGTGGCGGTCAGAGCGCATCGACGGGGCGCGGAAAGACGGACTGGAACCCTTCGGCATAGCGGCAGTCGCGCCCGCCGGCCTGGCCGCCCGAGTTTCGCTTGAAATGGTTGGCACGGTTCTGAGCGACACGGGTGTAATACTCTCCCGAAGATGCTCCTGCCCCTGCATGCATTCGATCGCGGCGCGCTTGCGCTCCCAGACCGGCGTGATGTCGAGGAAGGTATCGGGCTTCCAGCCCATCTGTTCGGTCTGGTGCGGCTCGAAGAGATAGACCTGCGGCGCGCCGGGCACCGGGCCGCCGGGGGCGTGCCCCCGGGCGTGCGCGATCATCCGGCACTCCAGCGTGAGCTTCATGGCGTGCATGTGATCGGTCTTGTAGGGGTCGTATTGCGAGTGGGTGAGGATGAAATCGGGCGCGACGGCGCGCATCACCTCCACGATCCGCTCCTTGTCGGCACGCGCCACCTCGAGCGGGTAGTCGCCGAGATTGAGGCACACCAGCTCGTGCACCCCGAGTTCGCGGCCGGCGCGCTCGGCCTCGTCGCGGCGGGGCTGCTTGACCTTGTCCAGGGTCATGCCGGGCTGCTTCCAGAGCCTGGCGCTCTCGCCGCGCTCGCCGAAGGGCAGGCACAGCACCGTGACCGCGCACTCCTGCTGGGCATGCAGCGCGATCGCGCCCCCGCAGCGCCAGACGAAATCGGCGGCATCGGCGCTGACTACCAGGGCGGATCGGACGGACGGCATGGTGCGACTCCCGTGGTGCGAATGCTTGCGCGGGTGCAATGCGACGCCGGACGGGCCAATTCGAAAGCGCGTCTCTTTTCATAAGTTCATGCTATGAAAGGTGGTCCGCGCGTGGTCGGGCTGGCATTCTTGCGCCATCACCGCGACCGGGAGACCCGCCATGATCGACGCCGCCCAGCCCCCGCGCATCGCCCTGATCGGCTTCGGTGAAGCGGCGCGGGCCTTCGTCTCGGGATGGCCCCCATGCGATACGATTCGGGTTGCGGCCTTCGGCATCAAGACGCGCGCCCCCGGCGGCGCCCCCGCGATGCGCGACGCGTTCGCCGCCCATGGCGTCGCGGGCGCGGACACCCCCGCCGCAGCGCTCGACGGCGCCGGGACCGTTTTCAGCCTCGTCACCGCGGATCAGGCGCGCGCCGCCGCATAATCGGCGCGCGGCCTCGCCCCGGGCGCGCTCTGGCTCGATTGCAATTCCTGCGCCCCCGACACCAAGCGCGCGGCTGCCGGGGCGATCGCGGATGCGGGCGGGCGCTATTTCGATGTCGCGGTGATGGCGCCGGTGTATCCGCTGGGCCACCATGTGCCGCTTCACTTCTCCGGCCCGCACGCGGATGCGGGCGCGGCGGCGCTCGAGGCGCTGGGGATGCGCCCGGCCATCGCCGGGGACGGGATCGGCCAAGCATCGGCGATCAAGATGATCCGCTCAGTGATGGTCAAGGGGATCGAGGCGCTCAGCGCCGAGTGCTTTCTCGCCGCGCGCCGCGCCGGCGTGGCGAAGGCGGCGCTCGAGTCGCTCGAAGGCTCGGACCCCGCGTTTGCCTGGTCCCGGCGCGGCGCCTACAATCTCGAGCGGATGATGGTTCACGGCGAACGCCGGGCCGCCGAGATGCGCGAGGCCGCGGCCACGCTGAACGCCCTCGGCCTGCCCGACCGGATGAGCCGCGCGGCCGTCGAATGGCAGGAGGCCGTCGCCGCCGCAGCCGCAGATCCCGGCGCGGAGGATCTGCTCGCGCGGGCGGACCGGTTGCTGGACCGGCGGTGACGCCCGGCAATCTGCGCCATCTTCGGGTATTCCTCGCCGTGGCCGAGGCGGGGTCGGTGACCGTGGCGGCGCGGCGCTGCAATGTCTCGCAGCCCGCTGTCACCCAGGCCATCGGCAAGCTCGAGCGCCAGGGCAGCGGCGCCCTCGTCGAGCGCACACGGCAGGGCTTCTTCCTGACCGAGCGCGGCGGCGTGCTGGCGTGCCGCGTGCGCCGCGCCTTCGACCGGCTCGCCCCCGCGCTCGCGGAGTTGTCGGCGCGGCTCCCCGCGCGTCTTCGTCGCCCGTGCCGACAGCGGCATCGAAAGCTTCGAGGACATGATGGCGCACTCCGTCACCCATTCGACGATGCCGCCGGGCAGCACGGGCTATACCGTCGCCACCGCCACCAACCAGGTCCTCGACACCCGGCTCGACATCATCCCCGGCTATGACGGCGGCGGCCCGATGTTCAACGCGATGGTCTAGGGCGAGGTCGCCAGCACCACTGCCGAGTATGGCAACCTGCTGGCCAATCAGTGGAATCGCGTCGAGGACGGCACCATCAACGTGCTCGCCCAGACCGGCAGCACCCCGGTTTCCGGGCTCGATGACGTGCCGCTGTGGATCGATTTCGTCGACGCGGATGACGAGCTTTACGGCGTCGTCTCGGCGCTGACGAGCGGCTCGGAAATGGGGCTGTCGCTGTTCCTGCCGCCGGATGTGCCTCAGGACCGCGTCGATTACCTGCGCGACATTCTCGATGAGGCGATGAACGACCCGGACCTGATCGCCGAGGCCGAGGAGCGCAACATTCCGCTGCCCGAATACGGCGACTGGGCGTTCGTGCAGGCGCAGGTCGCCGCCGGGCGCGAGCAGCCTCAGGAGGTGCAGGACTGGTTCCGCGCCGCCGTCGAGGCGGACTGAACCGCCCGGCGCGATGATCCCGGCGCCGGCCCGGATGCGTCCTGGCCGGCGCCTCGTGGCGAGACGCGGAGGCCGCCTTGGACAGCCACACCATGACCGCGCTGGTCGAGCCCTTCGGGCTGCTCTTTCAGCTGCACATGTTCGCCTATGTGTTTCTCGGCGTCGCCATCGGCACGATGCTCGCCGTGATCCCGGGGGTCGGTGCGCTGATGGGCATGGCGCTGCTGCTGCCCTTCACCTTCGCGCTCGACGCCCACACGGCGATCGTGTTCATGCTCTCGGCGCTCGCGGTCATGACCACCGCCGACGCGATTCCGGCGATCCTGTTCGGGGTGCCCGGCACGCCCGGCTCGATGGCCACCGTCATCGACGGCGATCCGATGGCGAAGAACGGCGAGGTCGGCCGCGCGCTCGGCGCGTCCTTCACGGCCTCGGTCATCGGCGGGGTCATCGGCGGCGCTCTCTTGCTGCTTTCGGTGCCGGTGATCATGCCGCTGCTGATGGCGACGCGATCGCCGGAGCTGCTCGCCTTTTGCATTCTCGGCCTGTCGATGGCCGCGTCGCTGTCGCGGGGCGCTATGCTCGAGGGGCTGGCCGCGGCGGGTATAGGGATCCTCTTCGCGCTGATCGGGATGGACGCGCAGACCGCGACACCGCGCCGGACCTTCGGCGCGACCTATCTTTGGGACGGCGTGCATGTCCTCGTGGTGGTGCTCGGAATCTACCCGATCCCCGAACTCGCCATCGAGCGGGCCTCCATCGCCAAGGACAAGCGTGACCACGGTCAGATGCGCGGCAGCCGCCGCGGGATGCGCGACACGCTGTCCAGCATGCTCATCGTCACGTGCAGCTCCGGGCTCGGCGCGGTGATGGGAACGCTGCCGGCGGTGGGGCGTCGGTGATCCAGTGGCTGGTCGATTCCGACACGATGATGCGCACGCGCGGCGAGTCGAAGTTCGGCCGCGGCGATGTGCGCGGCGTGATCTCGGTCGAGGCGGCGAACAACGCCACCGTGGGCGCCGCGCTCCTGCCGACGATCGCGCTGGGGATCGCCCGGTCGGCGCCGATGGCGCTCCTGCTCGGCGCGTTCCTGCTTCAGGGGGGCGCGCCCGGGCCTGACATGCTCTCCGACGAGCTGCCCTTCACCTTCATGATGGTGCTCACCCTTGTCGTCGCCAATGTGATCGGCGGTTTGCTGGCCTTTCTGCTTGCCGTGCAGCTCGCGCGCGTGGTGTTCGTGCGCGCGACGGTTCTGGTGCCGGTGATCATGTCGGTCGTGTTCATCGGCGCAGTACAGGCCTCGCGGCAGTGGGAGGATGTGGGGTTCCTGCTCGGGATCGGGCTTGTGGGGTGGTTCATGAAGCGGGTGCGCTGGTCGCGCTCGCCGCTCGTGCTCGCCTTCATCCTCGCCCCGCTCGTGGAGCAGTATCTCTTCATCTCGATGCGCCTGCATTGTTGGCGCTGGGTGCTGGAACCGGCGGTGTCGGTGATCCTGGTCGTCACGGTGTTCCTGCTGATCGTGCTTGGCGTGCGCGGCGCGCGTCAGGCGTATCACAGGCTCGGCGATGGCCAGACGCGCGCCCTGCGCCCCGCGCTCGACGCGGATACGATGACCGCGATCGCCGTCTGTGCCGCCTCGGTCGCGGCCTTCGTTACGGCGGCCGACTGGGCCGGTTCGGCGCGGATGATGCCGCAGACCGTCGCCGTGTTCACCTTCCTGACCGCGCTTGCGGCGATGGTGGTGGGGTGGTGGAAACCAGTATACGACGCAGCCGCCGGTTCGGTCGCCCCGCCGCCTGACCAGGGCGCCGAGTATTTCGACATCGTGACCGCCTTCGGCGAGATGCGCAGCGGAACCATCGCGGCGCGCGCGATGCATTACGGCGTGTTCTTGCTCGGCTTCGCGGTGCTCGCCTACGGGATCGGAGTGCTGCCCGCCGTGCCGATCTTCATGATCTGCTACATGCTGATGGCGGGTGAGCCCTTGCGCGCGACGCTGCCGGTGGCCCTGGTGATGTCGGCGGCGTGCTACTTCCTGTTTACGCGGTTTCTGTCGCTGGGCTGGCCCGTGCCGGTATGGAGTCTGCTCGCCTGGATCGGCTGACCCGGCGCGTCGCGGACGTGGCGCGGATCGTGCGCCTTCGCGGCGCGTTCATGCGCGCGGTCCGCCAGATCACACCGCGCGCCACTCATGCCCGAGCTTCAGCCGATGCGACACCGCCGCCGGCTCGACGAGCGAGTGCTCGACGAAACACCCTGCCTGCGCCGTGCGAAGCAGTTCGACGAGCGTTTCATCTTCGGCGTCGCTGTCGATCGTGACATCGAGAAAGAAACCGCGGGTTCCGGCGACGTGGGGCGCTCCCGGCGCGACATGCCGCTCCCACTCGGCGCGCGCCTGCACGCGCAGATGGTGTATCTCGACAGCGTGATGCCGGGCCATCATTCTCAGATTCGTCATCAGACACCCGGCGAGTCCGGCCAGAATATAGGCCAGCGGCGGCGGGGCGCTGGCGTTGCCGCCGAGGCTCGGCGGTTCGTCCGTGGCGAGCTCCCAGCTCGTCTTCATCTGCGGCCAGTGGACCGTGATGTCATTGCGCATTCCCCCCTCCGAGACCCCCTCCGCCTCGAAGATGACGTCGTGAACGCTCGCCTTGCTCATTGTTGCCGCCCCTGTCCTGCTGTGTTGGTCCCGGCCAATCCTTGCCGGGCGAAAAGTATTGGCTCAATGCCTGCCGCATGCAGGTTGCGACGCCCTAAGAGGAGCGTCGCAGGGCCTGATCAGCGAGGGTGTCGTCGCGGGGCACGACGGCCGTGCTGCGCAGGATGACGTCCATTGCGGGATTGTCGCATCCGTCGGGATCGGGGCCGTGGGGCGGGGCCTCGAAGATCATCGCGCCGAGGCGGCGTGCGGTCAGGTGCGCGCGCGCGGCGTCGGGCTGGCGTTCGGCGCAGTAGGCGCGCAGCCCCTCGGCCACGGGCCCGGTGTCGAGATGGCGCGCCAGCGCCTCGGCGTCGCAGGCGGCCTTGGTCACCCCCATGCCCACATGCGGCCGCGCCACGCAGGCGGCATCCCCGGCGAGCGCGACGCGGCCCTCGGCCATGACCGGCGAGAGATGATCGTAGATCGGGGTGAAGAAGGGCGGCTCGGAGCGCTCCAGGATCTCGAGAAACTGCGGCGGCAGGGTCCGGGCGGCCAGATCGCGCATCCGCGCGATCACCTGCGGACGCACCAGCGGCGGCGGGATCGAGACCGGATGATGCACGCCCTCGGCATCGGTGAGCATGTCGTCGAGATCGGCTTGCGCGACGGGGACATACCACACGAAATTGTAGCGTCGGTGCCCGGGCCGCAGATCGTTGCCGGGTCCCGCGATCGGATAACCGACGATCTGTGTGCCGGTGGGCAGGAACATCGCGAACTGGCCGAACAGATCGCGCCGGACCGCTTCGGAGAGATCCGCCTCGCGCGCCAGCGCGCGCCATACCACGTATCCGGCATAGCGCGGCGCGACCTGCGGCAGCATCTGCCCGCGCACCGCCGAGCGGAACCCGTCCGCCGCCACGAGCAGCTCCGCGCCGTGGCGCGTGCCGTCCGCGCAGATCGCCTCGACATGATCGCCGTGCTCGGCGTAGCCGGTGACCGTCACGCCCGGACGGTAGCTGCCCTGCGGCATCAGCGCGCGCAGCAGCGAATGCACCCGGTCCCAGGAGGTGACGGTCTGCGCCAGCGCGATGCGTCGGCAAATGCCGCCCGTGCGGTCGAAGGCGACGCGATCCGTGACGTCCACCCCGAGATCGTGCGTTGTCGCGCCCGCCGCGACGATCAGCCGGTCGAGAACGTCATGCGTGACGATCCCGGCGCCGCGGCCCGACAACTCGACCGGCGTGCGCTCGAGCACCGTCACCTCCCATCCGGCGCGGCGCAGCATGGCGGCTGCGAACAGCCCGCCAATGGATCCGCCGCAGATGATCGCCCGCTTTGCCATGATCCCTCCTGCCGCCGCGTCCGAAAGCGGACTGGCGCCTCGCTGTTTATCAAGCTATAAATAGCGAAGTGCAAGCGGGAAGCGGCGTATTGCGGCGCCGCAAGAGGAGGACTTCGCGATGCTCGATGACGCACGCAGACACGAACTGGGGCAGCAGCCGCACTGGTCCGGGGAGCTGGTGAGCGAACTCGAGGCGAATTGCGGCCGCAACGGTCGTGTCGGCAGCGCCCTGGTGAGCGAGACCGATGACTACCGCGTCTGGCTGATCACGCTCGCACCGGGCGAGCGGCTGCCGTTTCACACCCATGTGCTGAGCTATTTCTGGGTCGCCACATCGCCGGGTCGGGCGCGGTCGCGCGATGCCGGCGGCGCGGTGTCACATGTCGAGTACGAGGTCGGGACCACCCGGCACATGCACTACGCTGCCGGCGAGTCGATGACCCACGACCTCGAGAATATCGGCGAGACGACGCTGCGCTTCACGACGGTCGAGGACAAGCGTGCGCCCAACGCGCCGCTGGCGCTGTGACCTGACCCCGGCGGCGCGTCACGCCCGCGTGCCGCGCGCCGGGTAGCCGTTGCCGGTCGCCATAGCGATCTTGTCGGGCAGGCTGGCGATGTCGGGGCGCGCGAAGGGCATGTTCGACACGTTGATGAGATAGAGTCGGCCCGAATTGTCGACGAGAAACAGCCCCGGCTCGCAGAAGACCTGCGTCTCCGCCTCCTTGATCGAATCGCTCAGATAGAGCCCCCAGCCGCGTGCCTGCGCCTCGGTCAGCCCGTAGCCGACGGTCAGCGCCCCGAGCTCCCACTCGCGCACCGATTGCTCGGCGCGCCCACGCGGGTCCATCGACACCGCGATGACCTCTGTGCCGACCTTCTCGAAATTCGGGAGCAGAGTGCTCAGCTCACCGAGGAAGCCCTTGCACACCGGGCAATGCAGCCCGCGATAGAAGACCACCATCGTGAAGCTGTCCGGGGTGCGCCCGGCGAGCTGCCAGGTGCCGCCATCGACGGTTGGCACGGAAAGTTCGGGTGCCGCTTGCGCGGGGATCGGTCTCGTCATCGTCAGTCCCTTCAGTCATTGTGAGCGGTCGTGGCGTCCGCGTTTCAAAGCGGATGCACTGTCCAGTTCTCGGTCAGCTCGCTGCCCGCGCTCCGGATCACCTTCGCGATCGGGCAGAAGCGCCCGAGATCGGCCTTGATCGTCTCGAGCTGCGCGGCGGTCGCGTCGGTCTTGACCTGAATGTCGAGGGTGATGCGCGGGAAGGGGACATCCACCTCTTCCGACAACGACACGCCGCGCCTGTCGAAGGTCGCGCGCGAATCGATCGTCATCTCGCCGATCGTCACCCCGTCGCGTTCGGCGATGCGCTGGCTGATCACGTTGGTACATCCAATCAGCGCGGAGATCAGCGTCTCGGTGGGTGTGAGGCCTTGATTCGTGCCCCCCCGTGCCTCCGGCTCGTCGATCGTCGCGGTGACATCGCGTGACGTCACGTCAGTACGTGCGTGACTCCTGGCGCTTCCCGAAAGCGACATCTCTGTGAGGGTCTTCATGCGAATGGCCAAGTCTTCCTCCCTGTTGCGGCAGGTCCGGCGGGCGCTGCGTCATGGCTTGCTAATTATCATACGATAGATAAACTCGAAACCGTCGACCGGCAATCCCCGGATCGGCGGACAGGGGGAGAACGCAGATGAAGATGAACGCGTTCGCTTACCGGCGCGCGCAGAGCGCCGGGGAGGCCGTCGCGCTCGCTGCCGAGGCGGGAGAGGATTGCCGCTTTCTCGCCGGCGGGCAGAGCCTGCTCGCGGCGATGAATTTCCGGCTCGACGAACCTGCCACGCTGATCGACATCTCGCGCATCGCGGCGCTGCGCGGCATATCGGTGACGTCCGGCGCGGTGTCGATCGGCGCGCTCACCCGCCACGCCGATCTCGAGGCGAGCGGCGAGATCGCCGCGCATCTGCCGCTCGTCGCGTCGGCGATCCGCGAGGTCGCGCACCCCGCGATCCGCAATCGCGGCACCATCGGCGGCAGTCTCGCGCTCGCCGACCCGGCCGCAGAACTGCCCGCCTGCATGGTCGCGCTCGACGCGACGCTGCACCTGACGGGTCCGGACGGCGTGCGCGCGGTGTCCGCGGCGGATTTCTTTCACGGCCTCTACGAGACCGCGCTGGCGCCCGGCGAGCTCATCACCGGGATCGAGATCCCGCGGCCCGGCCCGGAGGCGCGCCACGGCTTCGACGAGCTCGCGCGCCGGCACGGCGATTACGCGATGGCGGGGCTTGCGGTGGTGCTGGGGGCGGACACGGCGCGCGTGGTGTATTTCGGGCTGTCGGACCGCCCGGTGCGTGCGCAGGCCGCCGAGGCCGCGATCCTGCGCGGCGAGGATCCCGAGACCTGCGCGGCGCTTGCCGATGACGGGCTCGAGATAATGGAGGACATCAGCGCCGGCGAGGCGACGAAGCGTCACTATGCGCGCGTGCTCCTGCGGCGCGTGCTCGGCCGGATGCGCGGTCAGGGGGCAAGATGAGCGAGACGATGCGGATCACGATGACGCTCAATGGCGAGGCGGTCGAGGCCGATGTCGCCCCGCGCACGCCGCTTGCCGATTTCCTGCGCGAGGAGATGGGGCTGACGGGCACCCATGTCGGCTGCGCGCACGGGGTATGCGGCGCCTGCACGCTGCGCGTGGACGGGCGCGTGGTGCGCGGCTGCCTGATGCTCGCCGTGCAGGCCGACGGTGCGGCGGTCGAGACCGTGGAGGGGCTGTCCGACAGCGGCGCCCTCGCTGATCTTCAGGCCGCTTTTCACCGCCACAACGCGCTGCAATGCGGCTTTTGCACGGCGGGCATGCTGCTGACGGCGGCAGAGCTGCTCGAGGGGCGCGACACCGCGCCCGCGCGCGCCGAGATCCGCGCCCACATCTCCGGCAATTATTGCCGCTGCACCGGCTACCAGGCGATCGTCGACGCCGTCGCGGAGGTCGCCGCCACCCGCATCGGAGGCCCGGCATGAGCCCGCTGATCCCGCAGGACCGCCCCAACAGCTATATCGGCGCAGCCGTGCCGCGGCCCAATGCGCGCCGTCTGCTCGAGGGACGCGGGCGCTTCGCCGACGACAGGGTCCTGCCGCGCATGCTGCATGCGGCCTTCGTGCGCTCGCCGCATGCCCATGCCCGGATCACCGGCATCGACACCGCCGCAGCGCGCGCCGTGGCCGGTGTGGTCGCGATCTATGACGGAAACGATATTGCGCAGCTGGTGACGCCCTGGCAGGGCGTGCTCACCCATCTTCAGGGCATGCGCTCACCGCCCCAATACGCGCTCGCGCGCGACGTGGCGCGCTGGCAGGGCGAGCCGGTGGTGATGATCGTCGCGCAGAGCCGCGCCATCGCCGAGGACGCCGCCCAGCTCGTCGGGATCGACTACGAACCGCTCGCTCCGGTCTGCGACATGATCGCCGCCCTCGAGCCCGACGCGCCGCGCATTCATCCCGAGCTCGACAGTAATCTGTGCTTCGAGCGGCGCATATCCGAGGGCGATGTCGACGCCGCCTTCGCCGATCCGGGCGCGACGGTCGTCGAGCGGGTCTTCGATTTCGGCCGCCACACGGGGGTTACGCTTGAGCCGCGGGTCTGCATCGGCGATTACGACCCCTCCGAGAACCGGCTGACGATGCACTATTCGGGCCAGGCGCCGCACATGATGCAGGCCATCATCGCGCGCCACATGGGGCTGCCCGAGGCCAATGTGCGTGTCATCGCCGAGGATGTGGGCGGCTCCTTCGGTATCAAGATCCACACTTACGGCGACGAGATGGCCACGCTGGCGGCGGCCAAGCTGTTGCGCCGGCCGGTGAAGTTCGCCGCCGACCGGATCGAGAGCTTCCAGTCCGACATCCATGCCCGCGATCACCGCGTCACCGCGCGCGCCGCCATGGACGGCGACGGCCGGCTCACCGCCGTCGAGATCGACGACATCACCGGGATCGGCCCCTACAGCGTCTATCCACGCTCCTCCGGGATCGAGGGCAACCAGGTGCTCAACCTCGTCGGTGCGCCCTATGAGCTGCCCGCCTATCGCGGCCGCCTGCGGGTGGTGTTTCTCAACAAGGTGCCGATGTGCCAGTATCGCGCGGTCGGCCACCCGATCGCGATGGCGGTCATGGAGGGGCTGATGGACGCGCTCGCCGCCACCGCCGGGATCGATCCGGCCGAGCTGCGCGCGCGCAACCTGCGCGCCGATGACAGCTACCCGGCCAGCTCGCCGCAGGGGATGCGCTTTGCAGATCTCTCGCACCGGGCCTGCCTGGCGAAGCTGCGCGACATGATGGATTACGACGCGCTGTGCGCCGAGCGCGACCGGTTGCGCGGCGCGGGCGTGTATCGCGGCATCGGGCTTGTGAGCATGGTCGAGGTGACGAACCCCTCGCCGATGTTCTACGGTGTCGGCGGTGCGCCGATCGCGGCGCAGGATGGCGCGACGGCGCGGCTCGACGCCTCCGGCGCGGTGCATGTGTCGAACTCGATCACCGAACAGGGCCAGGGCACCGACGCGATCCTCGCCCAGATCACCGCCGAGGTGATGGGCGTTGATCTGGCGGCGGTCCATGTCACCACCGGCGATACCGCGACCGTGCCCTATGGCGGCGGCACATGGGCATCGCGCGGCGCCGGGATCGGCGGCGAGGCGATGCGCCGCGCCGCCGCGGCGCTGCGCGCGCAGGTGCTCGACGTCGCCGCGGCGATCCTGCAGACCCGCGCCGACGAACTCGACATCCGCGGCGGCGCCGTCGTCGATGCCGGCGGCCAGGAGCGCATCGCGCTCGCCGAACTCGCCCGCACCGTCTATTACCGCGGAAACGAATTGCCCGACGGGCTCGAACCCGAACTCATCGCGACGCGCCACTTCAAGATATCGGATTACCCCTTCGTCTTCACCAACGGGGCCATGGCCTCCCATGTCGAGGTCGATATCGAAACCGGCTTCGTCACCCTGCTCGGCCACTGGGTCGTCGAGGATGTCGGCACGATCCTCAACCCGAAGCTCGTGGACGAACAGATCCGTGGCGGCGTCGTGCAGGGCATCGGCGGCGCGCTCTTCGAGGAATGCCTCTACTCGCCCGACGGTCAGATGATGAACGCCACCATGGCCGACTACCTCGTGCCGATGGCCGCCGAGATGCCCGACATCGCCATCGCCCATGTCGTCACCCCGACGCGCACCTCCGAACTCGGCGCCAAGGGCGCGGGCGAGGCCGGAACCGCCGGAGCGCCGGGCGCGGTGATGAACGCGGTCAATGACGCGCTGCGCCCGCTGGGCGCCGAAATCACCCGAATGCCCATGACGCCGGAAAGACTCCTCAAGGCAATCGGAACCGTCTGACGCGAGGGGCGGCGGCGTCAGTCCGCCGTCCAGCCGCCATCGACCATGGTCGCGCTGCCGGTCACCAGCGCCCCCGCATCCGAGGCCAGATACACCACCGCGCCCATGATATCCGAGACTTCGCCGACGCGGCCGAGCTTGATCTTGCCCTCCACCCAGGCGCGGCGCTCGGGATCGTCGAAGGTGCCCTGCGTGAGCGGCGTGCGGATGAAGGTCGGGCAGATCGTGTTGACCCGGATGCCGTGGCCGCCCCATTCGAGCGCCATCGCCTTCGTCATCCCCTCGAGCGCGAATTTCGAGGCGCAATAGACGGCGCGGTCGATGCCGCCGACATGGCCCATCTGGCTGGAGATCTGAATGATCGAACCGCCGCGACCATCCGCAACGAGCCCCTGCGCGACCGCCTGCGCGGCAAAATAAGCCCCGCGCAGGTTGACCGCCATCACCGCGTCGAAATCCTCGGGCGTCGTCGCGAGGGCCGGCGAGTGGCGCGCCAGCCCGGCCGAGTTGACCAGTATGTCGAACGGCCCTTCCCGCGCGACGAAGGCCGCGCTCGCGGCGATGTCGGCAATGTCGAGTGCGTGCGTCTCGACCGACAGGCCCTCGGATGCAATGCGCCCCGCCGCCGCCTCCAGCCTCTCGGTTCCGCGCGCGGTCATCACCACATGCGCCCCCGCCTCGGCAAGGGCGACGGCACAGCCCAACCCGATCCCGGAAGACGCCCCCGTCACCAGTGCACGGCGCCCCTCGAGCCGGAAGGACGGCGTGCGCGGCAGCGGCTCCTGCGCGCTCATGCCCCGCCCTCGCGCCGCGGCACGGCGGTGCCGTAGGGGATGTTGCGCCCACCGTAGCGGCGCACCCGGATGTTGCACTGCTCGCCGTGCCCGACGAAGCCCTCGAGCATGCACAGCCGCGAGCCGTACTCCCCGATCATCGCCGCGGCCTCGTCGGTGAGCACCTTCTGATAGCTGTGCGTCTTGAGGAACTTGCCCACCCAGAGCCCGCCGGTGTAACGCCCGGCCTTCTTCGTTGGCAGGGTGTGGTTGGTGCCGATCACCTTGTCGCCATTGGCGACATTGGTGCGCGGGCCGAGAAACAGCGCGCCGTAGCAGGTCATGTTCTCGAGGAACCAGTCGTCGCGGTCGGTCATGACCTGGACGTGCTCGGAGGCGATATCGTCGGCGACGGCGAGCATGTCGTCATAGCTGTCGCACAGCACGACCTCGCCGTAATCGCGCCAGCTCGCCGCGGCGGTTTCGGCGGTGGGCAGGATGGCCAGCAGCCGGTCGATCTGGGCCATCGTGTCCTCGGCGAGGCGGCGCGAATTCGTCACCAGGACCGCAGGCGAGTTGTAGCCATGCTCGGCCTGGCCGAGCAGGTCCGTCGCACAGAGCTCGGCATCCACGGTCTCGTCGGCGATCACCATCGTCTCGGTCGGCCCGGCGAACAGGTCGATCCCGACGCGGCCGAAGAGCTGGCGCTTGGCCTCTGCGACGAAGGCGTTGCCGGGGCCGACCAGCATGTGCGTCGGATCGACGCTTTCGGTGCCGAGCGCCATCGCGCCGACCGCCTGGATGCCGCCGAGACACAGGATCTCGTGCGCCCCGCCCAGATGCATCGCGGCGACGATCGCGGGGTGCGGCTTGCCGTCGACCGGCGGCGCGGCGGCGACGATACGCGGCACCCCGGCCACCGACGCGGTTATGACCGACATGTGCGCCGAGGCGACCATGGGAAACTTCCCCGCCGGCACGTAGCATCCCACCGACTGCACCGGGATGTTCTTGTGGCCGAGGATCACGCCGGGCAGCGTCTCGACCTCGATATCGGTCATCGAGGCGCGTTGCGCCTCGGCGAAGCCGCGGATCTGGTCCTGGGCGAAGCGGATATCCTCGAGATCGGCGGGATCGACCGAGGCAACCGCGGTCTCGATCTCGGCCTCGCTCAAGCGGAAGCGCTCGGGGCTGTAATCGTCGAATTTCTCGCTCAGGTCGCGTACCGCGACGTCTCCGCGCGCCTCGATATCGGCGAGCGCGTCCTCGACGATCCGGCGAACCTTGACGTCGTCATCGGCCCGCTCCGCCGCGGCGCGTCCGCGCTTGAGATACTCGATGGCCATTCACTCCCCCGTTCTT
>LFIK01002627.1_pt1 | contig 14525 bp, 13 predicted proteins | sample 643401 | NCBI WGS metagenome assembly LFIK01 (sample SAMN03777447, study PRJNA286221) | soda lake metagenome | biome: soda lake; feature: Kulunda steppe; material: water; isolation source: sample T5-Br brine of Lake Tanatar-5 | place: Russia: Kulunda steppe | collected 2010-07 | reverse complement strand
GCGCAGCTTGTCGCCGTTGGTGTCCACCACCGTGATGTCGTTCTCCTCCCGGGCCAGGTGTTCGGCCAGGGTGCCGCCGACCTGGCCGGCGCCGAGAATGATGATCTTCATGCCGTACTCTCCGTCTTGCCCTCGGTTCCATGGGCGTCATCGGGCTCGGTCAGCAGGCGATAACCGACGCCGGCCTCGGTCTGCAGTAGCCGGGGGGACTTTGGGTCGTCGCCAAGCTTGTGGCGCAACTTGCTGACGACGATACGCAGATAGTGGGTATCCTCGGAGTGAGTGGGGCCCCATACCTCACGCAGCAGTTGGGTCTGAGTCACTACCCTTCCAGAATGGCGGCAGAGCCGTTCCAGCACCGCATACTCCTTGGGGGTGAGATGCACAGGTGCCTCGTCAAGCCACAGGCGCCGAGAGGCCAGGTCGATCACCAGATCGCCACGCCGGTAACATCCCCCTTCCGGGGGCAAAGAGGCCGCTTGGCGATGCCGCAACAGCGCGCGGATTCTGGCCAACAGCTCCTGAATGCCGAAGGGCTTGGTCACATAGTCATTGGCGCCGTGATCCAGAGCACGCACCTTTTCGGCCTCCTGGCCTCGCACCGAGACCACGATCACCGGCACTTGGCTACGCGCTCGCAGGCGATCCAGTACCGCTTGGCCATCCAAGTCGGGCAAGCCTAGATCCAGCAGTACCAGATCGGGAGCCTCCTCGATTGCCATCGCGAGTCCCTCCCTTCCGCTAGCCGCCTCGTGAATCACGAACCCCTGAGAGGCCAGGCTGATGCGAATGAAACGGCGGATCTGTGGCTCATCGTCAATCACCAGGATGCGTTGAGGTTCAGTCGGCATGGTCGTCGCTCACTTCCATGACGTCGGGGAGCGGCAGATGCATCACGATTCGCGTCCCCTGACCCTCGGGGCCTGGCTCGGCGGCAATGGTGCCGGCATGGGCCCCCAGCATGCCGCGGCAGATGGCAAGCCCCAAGCCGCTGCCCTGGCGACCACGGTCTCCTTCTCCGCCGGTGATGAACATGTCGAACACTCGCTCGCGAAGATGCGGTTCGATGCCCGGGCCCTGGTCGGTGACCGTGAGCCAGAGCTTCCCCGAGTCGAGCCCGGCTTCGATCCTGAGTGAACCGCCGGGAGGCGAATAACGCGCGGCATTCTCGATAACGTTGACCAGCGCCTGCTCGATCAGCGCTGGGTGCACATGCAACAGCGGTAGCTCCGCAGGCCACTCCCGCTGCACTTCCAGGCCCTGCAGCAGTGGCGACAGCCGCCTGATGGCGCTCGCCACCAGGTCGTCCAGGGAGATCCAGTCGCGTTCCAGCTTCAGCCCGCCCTGACCCAGGCGTGTCATGTCCAGCAAGTTCTGGATATAGCGATCCAGCCGCTCGCTTTCACTGAGAATGCCATCGAGCAGTTCGGCACGATCGGAATCGGTGAGCTGGTCTCTCAGATCACGCAGAGTGCTGGCCGAGCCGATGATCGAGGCCAGCGGCGTTCTCAGATCGTGGGAGACCGAGGAGAGCAGCGCCGAGCGCAGGCGCTCGTTCTCCTCGGAGAGCCGCGAGGCCTCCAGGTCGGCGACTAGACGCGTACGCTCCAGCGCCAGAGCCAGAAGGCGCAACATGGCATCGATTTGTCCCTCCTCATCCGGAGAGGGCGGCCGTTCCCGCTGGCCCAGGGCCAGGCCCATCAGAGCGACCAGTCGATTCTGTTCCAGTAGCGGAATGATCTGCCAGTTGGTATCCATCGGCTGCTGCGTGCCCTTGCCACTGGGGCGCAGATGGAGACGGCTCCAGGCCACGGCCGTCATAGCTCCGGCATCCAGCGTCGTTCCTTCCGGGGCGCTTTGTGCTGGCGTCATGTCCCCTGATTCGTCGGTAGCACACAACATGACCACCGGACAGCCGAGCCAACGCACCAGGGTTGCGACGCCCGCTGCTTCGACCTGCTCACGATGCGTCGCCACCGCGAGCTCCCTTGAAAAGGCCAACAATTGATAGGTCTGTTCGCGGCTGGCACGCAGTGCCAGCAGCCTCTTGCGCGCACTGCCGGCTAGCTGTCCCACGACCACCGCGACCAGCAGATAGACGACCACGGTTACCACCTGGTCCTGCTCTACCATGGCCAGGGAGTGGCGTGGATCGGTCAAGAAGAAATTGAAGCCAACAAACCCCAGCAGGGCAGCCAGCATGGCCGAGCGGGTTCCTGCCAGCATCGCGCTGATCAGTACCGCACCGAGAAACAGCAGCGAGAGGTTGCCCAGTTCCAGCCAGGACTCCAATCCAGCGGCGAGTCCCAGGGCCGCAAGGGTCGAAGCGGCCGCGACGACCGGATCACGCCAGCGCCACTGGATCTCGCGCTGACGGGGCCGGAAGCGGGGCCGTTGACGAGCCTCGGCAACGACCACCAGGTCGAAAGGCCCCCCCAGGCGGGCCAGTCGCTCCGCCACCGGTCGGCGCCAGATTCGCCAGCCCGAGGGGCGTGCATGGCCGACCAACAGGGTGGCCACCTTGAGTTCCCTGGCCAGGGCCGCCAGCTCTCGGGCTCGGTCCTGTCCTGCGATGACCCTTGTCTCCCCGCCCAGACGTTGCACCTGAGCAAAATCTTGCTCCAGCACCTCACGCCGATGCGGATTCTCTCGCTCACTGTCGACATAGGCCGCGCACCAGTTCACCCCATCACGTATCGCCAATCGGTGCGCTGACCTCACCAGGGCGGCATCTTCCGCCCCGCCGCTCAGCGCCACCAGCAGGCGAACGGGAGCAAGACGGTTCCCCGGACAGGACACCTTCGCTTTAGGCTCTTGCATGATTTCCCCCTTGCTTCGCTCATGACGTGGGTCAGCGCCGCCAGAACATCGGCGTCAGCAACACCAGCACCGTCAGAATCTCCAGCCTGCCCAACAGCATCCCTACACACAGTAGCCACTTGGCGGCATCCGGCAGCGGTGCGAAGTTGCCGGCCGGGCCAATGGTTTCGCCCAGCCCCGGCCCCACGTTGGCCACCGCAGTGGCTGCCCCCGACAGCGCCGTGACGATATCGAGCCCCATCATCGCCAGGCCCAGAGCCAGCCCGGCGATGGTAAGAAAGAAGAAGAACGAGAAGGCCACCACGCCACGCGTTATGTCATCGGTGATCGGCTGGCCATTGTAGCGGGTGGGAAAGACGCCGCTGGCGTGGATCAGATAGCGCAGCTGGTTGCGAAGCAGGATGCTGGCAATCTGGAAGCGGAAGATCTTCATCCCTCCACTGGTGGAACCACTGCAGCCGCCGACAAAGGTCAGATAAAAAAAGGCGACGATCGCCATTGCTCCCCAGCTACTGTAGTCGTCTGAGGCATAGCCAGTCGTGGTTACGACGGAGATCACGTTGAAGGTGACGTGAGTCAGCGCCTCGCCGGGAGGGATGCCTAGCCAGATACGCCACCCGGTCAGAGACAGAATCACGACCAACAGCACTAGCAGCAGGCCCTGAACCTGCTGATCCCGCCAGAGCGCCATGCGCGCGCCGCGTAGGAACCGAATGTAGAGTACGAACGGTAGTGCGCCCATGAGCATGAACAGGGAAGCCATCCACAGCAGGTGGGGCCGATCCGCATAGGCGCCGAAGGAGGCATCCGAGTTGGCGAACCCACCGGTCGCCACCGAGGTCATGGCATGCACCACGGCATCCAGCGTTGCCATCCCACCCAGCCAGTAGGCCAGCATGGCCAGCAGGGTAAAACCCACGTAGATCGCCAGCGTGGCCTTGGCGATGCCGCCGGTGCGTGGCATCACTTTGTCGGACCAGTCGGAGGACTCGGTGTGGAAGAGCCGCATGCCGCCCACCTTGAGGAAGGGCAGTATGGCGATTCCCATCACGATGATGCCGATACCTCCCAGCCACTGCATCATCCCTCGCCATAGCTTGAGGCCATCAGAGAGGGTATCGATGCCTTCCAGAATGGTGGAACCGGTGGTGGTAATGGCCGATACCGACTCGAAGACCGCATTGGTGAAGGAGAGCTGGGGTGCTCCCAGCACCAGCGGCAGGCTGGCCAGGGTGCTGATGCTGACCCAACTGAGGGTGGTCACCAAGAACATCTGCCATGGCTTCAAAAAGATCTCGACGCGCAGGGTTGCCAGCCAGCTCAGAGCCACCGCACCCAGCACGATGCCGATGGACTGGGCGAAGGCCCGGGCATCTGGCTCCTCCTCAATGATCAGCACCAGCCAGGGCACGGTCATGAAGGCGGCGAGAACCAGCCAAAGCACCGACAACACCTTGAGGATCGGCGCCCAGTCACGCCACTGTTCCTGCACATCTTGCCAACGACTCGCCATGGTCCTAATCACCTGTCGCGACGCGCTTGAGGACGCTCAATGGACCTCATGGCACCACAGCCCTTACTAAAAAATCCGTAAAAATCAATCTGGACGGGACGCGACCTGGTCATGCAGCAGAGGAACGGAGTTCTGGTCAATTTTTTGCGGTGAGTAATTCTCACCACCATTATGTTAATGAAAAACAAGGTTTTATTGTGGTGTGAGCGCTACGTTGACACCACAGGGTAGGGGGGTATCAATCCAATGCAGATGGTGTTGTCGGCGGCTAGGTCCGCTCTTGGCCGCAGGCGGCTGTCAATTGCCTTGGCTTCGTCATCCTTCGGCGACCTTCCTGGCGATATAGAACCCATAGCCGAAATACTCGCCATGTCGCTCGTACAGTTCGATCTCCTGCCGCTGCTCCTCGACGATGGCTCGGGCGGTGGGGCTGTTGCCATGGGTCTTGAGGAAGGCCGGGAAGCGCTGCTGGAGCGGGCGGTAGTAGCCGTCGAGCCAGCAGCGGCGGGGGAGCACGAAGTAGCCGAGCGGGGTGTAGCCGTGGCGTTCCAGCACGGCCATCTTGGCCGAGGCGGTGTCGACCTCGGGGTACTGGGCGCGCCAATAGGCCTCGAGTTCGGCCGGGCGGTGCTCGGTGAGCCAGGTCAGCTCGGAGATCGCCAGGATGCCGCCCGACTTGAGGAACCGGTGCCACTCGCGCACGCCGCGGGAAAAGCCGATGTTGTAGATCGCCCCTTCGGACCAGATGGCATCCAGCGATTCCGGCGCGAAGTCGAGCGCTTCCATGGAGGCGTGGCGAGGGGAGATGCGCTCGGCCAGGCCGGCCTCGAAGGCGCGGGCCTCCAGGGTGTCGAGAATCGGCTCGAGGAAATCCACCGCCACGATCCGGGCATCGAGCGCCTCGGCGAGCACCAGGGTGGCGGCACCGCTGCCGCAGCCCAGGTCGGCGATGCTCAGGTCTTGGCGGTCCCGTAACCCGGAGAGCGCCAAGGCGAGCCGGGTTTCATCCTGACCGCCGGGCCCCTGGCGCTCGGTATCGCGGTGCAGGTCGGCCAATAGCTCGAGTTCATTCATGGCGGATCGCTCCTGAGCTGACGTCGGGCAGGGACGCTACAGCGTCTCTTCCAGCAGCATGGCGAGCCGTTTGTGGTGGAGGGCATCGGCGGCGGCATCATAGGAAGGGGCATCCTTGGCCGTGAAGCCGTGGGCGGCCCCCTGGTAGAGCTCGGTGATGAAGTGCACGCCGGCCGCGGCCAGCGCGCTGTCCAGGCGGGCGATCTGCTCGGCGGGCAGCAGCTCGTCCCGGTCGGCATGGCCGAGATAGACGCGCCCCTGGATGGTGCCAACCACGTGCACGGGGCTCGCCGGGTCGTCGGCCTCCGCCAGCCGCGCCGAGTGGAAGCCGGCCGCGGCGGCAACGCGGCCGGGGTGCTCGGCCGCCATGCGCAGCGCGAAGGCGCCGGTCATGCAGTAGCCGACCACGCCGATCCTGCCGTTCGCGAACTCGGGCTCGCGATCGAGGCAGCCGAGCAGGGCGGCGAAGTCGCGGGATTGCGCCTCGGGGGGCAGGTGGCCGGCATAGCCGAACAGCGCGGGGCGCACGTCCGGGTCGCGGAACGACTTGCCTTCTGGCACCACGGGGCCGCGGGCATCGCGGTAGTAGACGTTGGGCATCAGCACCGCATAGCCGTGGTCGGCGATCCGCTGGGCCTTCTCGTGATAGCAGGGGCGCAGGCCGCCGATATCGGTGAACAGCACCACGCCGGGCAGTAGACCCTGGGCACCCGCGGGCGTGAAGAGGTGGGCGTCGATGGTGCCGTCGGCGGCGGGAATGTCGAGGGCGCGAGACATGGGCGGGCTCCGGGTGTCGGTGGGAGGAGGTCATCGCGACGCAGGTCGCCAGGAATGCATCTTACAATAGTCATTTACACTCCCCACGATTGGCCAGAGGCCGAGGAGCCAGACCATGCAGCGCACTTCCGCCCACTCCCCTGACTCACCTGCCCAGCCGGTCCTGTTCATCCCTCACGGGGCGGGCCCCTGCTTCTTCATGGAGTGGAATCCGCCCGATATCTGGGACGGGATGGCCGACTTCCTGAAGGGCGTGGCGGCTACCCTGCCGAGCCGACCGCGGGCGATCCTGATGGTGTCGGGTCACTGGCTCGCCGATGACTTCCGCGTCACCGCCGGTGAGCGACCCGAGCTGATCTACGACTACCACGGTTTTCCCGACCACACCTATCGGCTCGACTATCCGGCCCCCGGCTCGCCCTTGTTGGCCGAGCGCATCGAGACGCGGCTCTCCGAGGCCGGGCTTGCGAGCCAGCGGGACCCGGCGCGGGGCTTCGATCATGGCATGTTCATTCCGCTGAAGCTGATGTTCCCCGAGGCGGAGATTCCCGTGGTGCAGCTGTCGCTGCGCCAGGACCTCGACCCTGCTGCCCACCTGGCCGCCGGCGAGGCGCTGACGGCGCTGCGCCACGAGGGCGTGCTGATCATCGGCAGCGGCATGAGCTTCCACAACATGCGCGGCTATGGCGATCCGGCCTTCACCGCCCCTTCGGAAGCCTTCGATGCGTGGCTTACCGAGGCCGTGGAAGCGTCCCCGGAGCAGCGTCGTGAGGCGCTGCGCGACTGGGCCCGGGCGCCCAGGGCGCACCAGTGCCATCCCCCCGGCCAGGAGGAGCACCTGATTCCGCTGATGGTGGCCGCCGGCGCGGCGGGGCAGGACCGCGGGCGCAAGGTCTATTCGGAGCAGGTACTCGAGACTCAGCTATCGGCCTTCCGCTTCGGCTGAGGGCCAAGCCCCAGGGAGCCTGCCGGAGAGCTGTCGCCGGCACTACGGTGGGCTAAGGTGAGACCTGTGAAGTCGAGGATCGAGGACGCCACGCTGTCATCCTTCCTGGGCTGCCCGTTGCTGGAGGGACGGTGCCAGGTGCAGCCTGTCCTGCCTCCGCGTTCGTGGAAGGTGTCGTTCCCCCTTTTTTCAGGCCAAGGAGGTAACAGGCGTTGCTCTATTACGTGGCAAAGGTGGCCATCACCGCCGTGCTGGTGGTGCTGATCTCGGAGATCGCCAAGCGCAGCTCCTTTATCGGGGCCGTGCTGGCGTCGGTGCCGCTGACCTCGGTACTGGCCATGCTCTGGCTCTACATCGACACGGGCGATGGCGGCAAGGTGAGCGCGCTTGCCGGCAGCGTGTTCTGGCTGGTGCTGCCCTCCCTGGCGCTGTTCATCGCGCTGCCCCTGCTGCTGGCGAAGGGAGTCAACTTCTATCTCGGCCTCGTCGTCTCTATCGCCATCACCGCCCTCTGCTACTGGCTGATGGTGACGGTGCTGCATTTCTATGGCGTCGAGCTGTGAGGAGCGGCGTGGCAGGCAGGTGGTATGCTAATTTGTTACCTATCGGTACATCGAACCAGACGAGTGACTGGAGAGGGAAATGAGCAACCGGTCAGACACCATGCACCTGCTGCAGCGTCACCTCCCCGATATGGTGCGCGAGTTTGGCGTTCACGACCTGGCCCTGTTTGGTTCCATGGCGCGCGATGAGGCTAAAGAGACCAGTGATGTCGATATCCTGGTGGTCTTCGATGGTCCGGCGACGGCAGATCGCTATTTCGGTCTCCAGTTCTACCTGGAGGACCTTCTGGGACGCCCCGTGGATCTGGTGACCGACAAGGCGCTTCGCCCCGAGCTCCGCCCCTATATCGAGCGTGAGGCCATGCATGTCTGAGCGTCGACCCCGTCGCGAATGGCGTTTCTACATCGATGACATGATCGGTTTTGCCGAGAAGGTGCTGGCCTATACCGAAGGGCTGACTCAGGAAGACTTCATCGAGCATGACCTGACCTACGATGCCACTCTGCGAAACCTCGAGCTGATCGGGGAAGCTGCGACCCGAATCCCCGAAGAGATCCGGGAAGCGAATCCCGATATTCCCTGGCGCATGATCATCGCCACCCGTAATCGTCTCATTCATGCCTATCTCGGCATCGATGACGACACTGTCTGGAGCATCATCCAGTCCCACATCCCCGAGCTTCTTGATAGGCTCGAGACCCTCAACCGCTGACGATGCACGCCCGACTCGTGCCGTTGCCCAGCGGTTCCACCCGGATCTGTACCGGGATGCGCTCGTGCATCTCCTGGACGTGGGAGATCACCCCCACCCGGCGGCCCAGTGCCTGCAGGCCGTCCAGGGCCTCCATGGCGAGTGCCAGGGACTGCGGGTCGAGGCTGCCGAAGCCCTCGTCGATGAATAGCGACTCGATCACCAGTTCACCGGATGCCATGGACGCCAGCCCCAGGGCGAGGGCCAGGGAGACCAGGAAGGTCTCGCCGCCGGAGAGCGAATGCACCGAGCGTCGTTCGTCGCCCATGTCGTGATCCACCACCAGCAGGCCCAGCGGTGAGCCGCCCCGCGTCAGGCGGTAGCGGCGGCTGAGCCCGGCGAGGTGGACGTTGGCGTGCTCCAGCAACAGCTCCAGGTTGTAGGCCTGGGCGATGCGCCGGAACACCTTGCCGTCGGCGGAGCCGATCAGCTCGCTGATCTGCCCCCAGCGGCGATGCTCGGCGCGGGCCGCTTCCAGTTCGCCCTGGCCGGCCTGCTGGCGCTGGCGTCGGCGGTCGTCGTCGCCCAGCGCGAAGGCGGCGGTGTCGCGGGCACGCTGGGCGGCCTCCAGCTGCGGCGCCAGTTCGGTTAGGGCCTCGGCCAGGGCCGCCTGGCGGCGGCGTAAGGCATCGGCCATGGCGTCGCCGAGCAGGCCTTCGTCGTTCTTCTCATCCTCCTCATCGACCAGCCCCTGGCCGCGGCGGTGGCGAAGCAGGGCGCTGCGCCGCTCGGCCAGGGTGGCCGCGGCGCGCTGGCGGGCCTGGTCGGCCGCTTCGATCCGCCGCTCCTCCTCGTGCGCCTCCTCGTCGCCCTGGGCCAGCAGGCGGGCGAGAGTGGCGTCGTCCAGCTCGGGATGCTTTTCACGCCATTCGGCGAGGGCACGGGCGAGCTGGTCGCGCTCCTGGTGCAGGGCGGTGAGTTGCTCCTCCTGGTGCGCAAGTTGCTGAGCGAGCCGCTGCTGCTCCCGCTCGGCGTCGTGTCGACGGGAGAGGGCGATATCCCGGGTCCGGCGAGCCTGGGTCTCGGCGTCGTCCAGGCGCTGCTGCCAGGCCTCTGGCGTGGCGTGATCGCCGAGCAGGTCGCGCAGGGCCCGTTCGATGTCGTCATGCCGGTGCTGCAGAGCGGGAAGGCGCTGGTCCAGCTCGGCCAGCTGTGTCTCGGCGCTGGCCTTCTCGGCAGTCAGGCGAGTGAGGGCGAGCTCCCCCTGGTGCAGCGAATCCTCCAGCGGGGCGAGTTCGGCCTCGGCGCGCTGGAGCTGCTCCAGGCGTGCCCGGTGGGCGTTGCGTTCCTCGAGGCTTCGCTGGCGCTGCTGGCTCAGCCAGGCATCGCGCTCGCCCACTGGCACAGCGCTCAGCTCCGGGATCAGCGGGTGGGCCTCAAGCGCCCGGCGGGCGGCGTCCCATCGCGACTGGGCGGTCGGCTCCTCCTCCTTCAGCTGCTGCTGGGTATCCCGGGCGACCTTGTACTGGGCCTGCAGCGCCTGATGAGCATTCAGCGCCTGCTCATGGTTGCTGCGGGCGGCCTCGAGTTGGCGCTCCTCTTCTTTCTGCTGGGCGGCGAGTTGGGCCGCTTCAGGGGTGGCCGGCGGCTGCCGGCGCCAGGGGTGGTCGAGACCGCCGCACACCGGGCAGGGCTCGCCCTCCTGCAGGCTCTCGCGCAGCGTGGCGATGCTCTCGCTTCTGGCGGCACGAGCCCGGGCGATGAAGGCGGCGAGGCTGTCATGATGGGCCTTGCGCTCCTCCAGCTGCCGGCGGGCGGCCTGGCCGTCCCGGGTGAGGGTCGCCAGGCGCTGATCGGACTCAGCCAGGCGCTTCTCGAGCTCACGGTAAGCCTGGTCGGCCTGGTCGGCCTCGCGCCAGGCGGCCTGCAGCTCGCCCAGCCCCAGCTGACGGGCGGCGGCCCCGTCGTGGGCCTGCTGGATGGCCTGGCGGGCGGCGTGATGGTGTGAGTGCTCACCCACCAGCTTGGCCAGGGCCGTCTGCCACTGGCGCTGCTGCTCGAGCCGCTGGCGCTGGGCGTCGTTGGCCTGCCGGTGTGCCTCGCGCTTGTTCGTGACCTGCTCACGTGCGCGGTTGCGGTCGGTCTTGAGCTTGGCCAGCTCGCGCTGGCACTGGGCCAGGGCATGATGCTGTTCCCGGGCCTCGCGCAGCGCCGGTTCGGCCCGCTGGCGCGCCTCGCTGGCTGCCTGGAGCTGCTTGCCGGCGCGGTCGTGGGCGGCGCTGGCATCCTGCACCGTCTGCTGCGCCTGGGCCAGTGCCTGGCGGGTATCGTCCCGGGTGCGCTCGACCTCGGTGATCAGCTCGGGCAGGCGGGCCTGGCGGGCGAGATCCTGGCGCCGGGGGGCGATCAGCCGGCGCCGGTCGCGGTCGGCGCGAAGCCCGGCAAGGGCTTGCCACGCGGTCTCTGCGGCCTGTTGCTTCGTCATGCCCTGGCGGTAGGCGTCATCCAGGCGGACATCGTCGTCGTGCCAGCGCTGCTGCGCCTTGCGCGTCTCTTCCTCGGTCTGCAAATGCGTGAGGGCCTGCCCGGTGGCCTCGGCGTCTCGCTCCAGCGCTGCGCGAGCCTCGGGCTCGGCGGGGAGATCGTCGGCGAGCTTCGTCTCCAGGGCCTCCACGGCCTTCCTCGCCTCGTTGGCCCGGCGGTAGGCGGCCACGGAGATCTGCGAGTATTCACTGGTGCCGGTCAGGCGCTCCAGCAGGTCGCTTCTGGCGTTGTCGTCGGCCTGGAGGAAGGCGGCGAACTCGCTCTGGGCGAGCAGCACGGCGCGGGTGAACTGGTCGAAGGTGAGCCCCAGGCGCTCCGGCAGCAGGCGCTCGAACTCGCGTTTCTGGGCGGTGAGTAGGCGGTCGTCGTCGAGGTCGGTGAGCGTTTGCTCCACCGCCTGCAGGCGGCCGGTGGCCTTCTCCCGGGCGCGGCGTACCGCCCAGCAGGCGCGGTAGCGGCGGCCGTCCCGGCCCAGGAAGTCCACCTCGGCGTAGCCGCTGCCGGTGCCCCGGCGCAGCAGGGTGCGCGGGTCGCTGGTGGTCAGGGTGGAGTCCGGGGTGTCGGCGATCTGGCTGTCGCGGCTGGGTGCCTGGCGCAGCCGCGGGGTGCTGCCGTAGAGCGCCAGGCAGAGGGCATCGAGCAGGGTGCTCTTGCCCGCCCCGGTGGGGCCGGTGATGGCGAAGAGCCCCGCGTCGCTGAGCGGCGGCGCGGTGAAATCGAGTGCAAGCGGACCGGGCAGCGAGGCGAGGTTCTCCAGGCGCAAGGCGAGGATCTTCATGGGCGGGCCTCCGGGGCGGCGGCGTCCGTGTCGTCGGCGTCGAGCACCTCCTGGCGTAGCCGATCGAAGTCGGCCAGTACCGCTTCGCTCGGCGCCTCGCCCCAGCGCGACTCCCAGGTGCGCTCGAAGAGCCGGCGCGGGCCCAGAGACGTCAGGTCGACCCGGTCGGTGGCGGCGTCGCCCTCCACCGTCGGCAGGCGCCGCTCGAGGCGCAGCAGGCGCAGGGCCTTGCCCTTGAGCGCCGCCTCCACCCGGGCGCGCAGGTCGGGAATCGGCGCCTCGAGCTTCACGCGCACCTCCAGCCAGGGCCAGAGTTCGCGTTCGAGAGCCGGATCCTCCTCCAGGGCCTCGAGCTCGGCCAGCACCCGGTCCAGCGGCCCGGGGCCGATGCGGTGCATGGCCACCGGGCGCGGCACCGGGATCGCCTGGATATCGGTTAGCGCCTCGCCGTCGAGGGTGACCGCCACCACCTGGTGGGGATAGCCCACCTCGCTGAAGTCCAGGGGCAGCGGGCTGCCGCTATAGCGGATGCGCGGCTCGCCCACGTGCTGGGCGCGGTGCAGATGGCCCAGCGCCACATAGGCGATCTCCGGCGGGAAGAGGGCGGCGGAGATCGACTCTTCGCCGCCGATCACGATGGGCCGCTCGCTGGCCTCGGAGACCGCCGCCCCGCGCAGGTGGGCGTGGCTCATAGCCACCAGCGCCTGGCCGGGCTCGCGCCGCTCGCAGGCCGCCTCGACCAGCTGTCGATGCACCCGGCTGATGCCGGCGACGTAGTCGTTGCGTGGCGTGTCGTCGTGCGGGGTATCGCGGGGCGGGGTATCGCCGGGCAGGGTATCGATGGAGCTGTGGTCGTCACGACTCGCCCGGGTCGAGCCGGTCACCTCGGCGGGGCGCAGGAAGGGCAGCGCCAGGCACCAGGCGCGGGTCTCGCCCGTCTCGTCGGTGAGCGGCACCAGCAGGCGCTGGGCGTCCAGGCGGCCGTCGTCGAGCCAGCTGACTCGGCCCAGGGCGTGGGTGCGCAGCCGGCGCATCAGCGGCGCGGGCAGTTCGATGCGGTTGCCGCTGTCGTGATTGCCGGCGATCAGCACGATATCGAGGCGCGGCAGCCGCTCGTGGGCGGAGACGATGACGTCATAGAGCAGCTCCTGGGCGCGCAGCGAGGGGTTGACCACGTCGAAGATATCGCCGGCCACGAGCAGGGCATCGGCCTGGCGTTCCTCGAGCGTATCGAGCAGCCAGGCCAGGAAGGCGCGGTGCTCGGCATGGCGCTCCTGGCCGTGAAAGCTTTGGCCCAGGTGCCAGTCGGCGGTATGGATCAGTGTCAACATGATCGGCGGGGCTCCCTTCCCTGGCTGGCGTCGAAAGGCGATAGTCTACGCCACTCGAGAGCGGCTGTTCAGGAGCGCCCATGTCACTCACACCCCTACACGACTGGAACCTGGCGCCACGTGAGGCCATCGCCCTGCAGCGGCGCCTGGCCGGCGCAGGAATCGGGTGAATTCGAGGTGGTGGAGCGGATGGTGCATCGCGAACCGACGCGGATGCCCTGCATTCCGGGGCTGCTGTCGTTTCGCGAGGTGCCGGCGCTGGGGGCTTTTTCAAAGCTGACGGTGCGGCCCGAGCTGGTGACGATAGCCGGCGGAGCCTTCATAGGCGAGAGCGTGACGAGCGAGAGAGTGTGCCCGCGTCGGGCTCGGTTTCTGCCACAATAGCAGACCCCATTTCCCTGCTGCCGCGAGAGTCTTCATGTCCGCATCCGCCGAGCGCCCCCAGGATCAGGCCCTTAATGCCACCCGCGCCTGGGTCGAGACCTTCGTGGTCGCCCACAACGTCTGCCCCTTTGCCGGTCGCGAGGTGGCCCGCGACACGATCCGCTACGTGGCGGTGGACGCCACCGATTGGGAACGGGCCCTGCTGGCTCTGGTCGCCGAGTGCGAGCGACTCGACGCGACTGCAACGATCGAGACCACCCTGCTGGTGTTGACCGATGGCCTCGAGGAGTTCGACGACTACCTCGACTTCCTGGCCATTGCCGAGGCGCTGCTGACTCAGCAGGGCTTTGACGGTATCTATCAGCTGGCCAGCTTTCACCCCGACTACTGCTTCGAGGGGGCGGAACAGAACGATGCGGCCAATTTTACCAACCGCTCGCCCTTGCCGATGCTGCATCTGCTTCGCGAGGCGGGGCTCGAGGAGGCACTCGAGCACTACCCGGACCCCGAGGCGATCCCCGAGCGCAACGTCGCCGCCATGCGTGAGCTGGGCTCCGCGGTGCTGTCCGATGCCCTGCTGGCGCTGCGTGACGGCAAGCGTTGACGCTGGTGCTGGCCGCCTGGTCGTGGGACCTTTAGTCTCGGACTTTCCAAGATGATCGAGGAGTGTGCGCATGAAACAGGTAAATCGCGCCGGAGCCCCGGTAGATGTGGCCGGCGATTTCCCGGACGTGGGCCAGGCAGCGCCTGCCCTGACCCTGACCAACACTGACATGGCCGATGTAACGCTGGCCAGCTTTGCCGGTCAGCGCAAGGTGCTCAACATCATTCCCAGCGTCGACACCCCGACCTGCGCCACCTCCACGCGCCGCTTCAACGAGTTGGCCTCTCAGCTGGACAACACCGTGGTGCTGGTCATCTCCGCCGACCTGCCCTTCGCCGCCAAGCGCTTCTGCGGTGCGGATGGGCTGGACAACGTGGAGACCCTGTCGACCTTCCGCCACCCCGAGTTCCACCAGGGTTGGGGCGTGGATCTTTGCAGCGGCCCCATGAACGGGCTCTGCGCCCGTGCGGTCGTCGTGTTGGACGAGAACGACAAGGTG
>LFIK01002626.1_pt1 | contig 14527 bp, 12 predicted proteins | sample 643401 | NCBI WGS metagenome assembly LFIK01 (sample SAMN03777447, study PRJNA286221) | soda lake metagenome | biome: soda lake; feature: Kulunda steppe; material: water; isolation source: sample T5-Br brine of Lake Tanatar-5 | place: Russia: Kulunda steppe | collected 2010-07 | reverse complement strand
GCCTCCTCAGGATCAAACGGCGTTCTGGCGGCAAGTGCATTGGAGGCCGGCCCTCCATCAAAGCCGCCACTCTTGAAGCCCTCTGCCACGCTGAGATAGAGCAGCGCGCTATCGCTGACATTCCAGTTCAGGGACAGGCGGGGTGTCGTCGCGTTCCACGATTCATCCGCCGTTATATCGTAATCCTCGCTCACGGAGTGTGCGATCACCTGCGGTGCAATCCCCTTCTGCGAGATATCCTTTTCTTCATAGGTATAGCGAATACCCGCGGTGATGCTTAAGGTTTCAGTCAGGTTGTAAGTGCCGTCCGCAAAAACACTATAACTGTTGGTCTCGTTCGTTGACTCGCTCTCCATCAGACCGAGGGGCGTGTCCCTCGTGGCGGCCACGAAAACCTTCAGATCCCTGTCCCGTGAGGCTTTCTCGTTGAGGTAGTAAAGCCCCGTGACCCACTCGAGGCGATCCTGCAGGCCCGTGCCAGCCAGGCGCAGTTCCTGACTGAACTGTTCTGAGGATTCATCCGCAGCGGCCCAGGAATCGGGGATGCCCGGATTGATCGCGGTGGCCCAGAATGCAAGCTCCGAGAAGTCCTCATATTCTGATTCCCGGTAGGCAGAAATACTTGTGAGGGTCATGGTGCCGACGGTCCAGTCGGCACGCAGTGAAATTCCCGCGACCTTGACCTTTTCAAAACCGAGGTCATCGCTGAAGGTAGTGAACGGGTCCCTGAACGCTGCCTCATCAAACGCCAGGCCGGCCCCCGTGTATATATGCGCCGGGTCGTAGCCGTGGTATCTTCCCACAGGTATTTCGTCTGCTTCGCTGTAATCGACCGTCAAATTCAACTCCAGCGTATCGGTGGGCTGGGAGCGCAGGGCGGCGCGCAGCCCAAGGCGATCAATGGTGCCCATGTCCTCGGGCAGAAACACGCTGCTGGTATATCCGTCCCGTTCCCGATAATTGAGCGAGACCTTGCCGGAGGTAGTGTCTGTGAGTGGGCCTGATACAAGGCCGCGGACGCTCTGCAAGCCGAGATTGCCGCCCAGGACTTCGCCCTTTGCATAAAACTGGTCGGTCGGTTTTGTCGTAATGTAGTTGATGGCACCCCCGATGGCATTCTTGCCGTAAAGCGTACCCTGGGGTCCCCGCAAGACCTCTACCCGTTCAAGGTCGTACAGGTCGAAGGCCGTACCGGCGGACCTGCCGATGTAGACCTCATCGATGAAAGAGACCACAGAATTGTCGGCCCCGGCGCCAACTGCATTCGATCCGATGCCGCGAATATAGACCTGCGGTCTGCCAAGGCTATGGGTCGAGATGGTCAGCCCCGGCGTCAGCTGGGAAACACCGGCCACGTCAAAAAGGTTGGCCTCGGTCATGGCTCGCTGGTCGAAGGCCGTGACCGCTATCGGGACCTCCTGCAGCGTTTGTGCGCGCCGTTGCGCAGTCACCACCACTTCCTCCAGGGCCTGCGCTGCGACCTGCGATGCGCATGTTGCGATTGCAGAAGTGGTGAGAAGCGCCAAGGCGAGTGGCGTACGGTTGAAAATCAAGGGCTTCGAATACTGCATTGCTATCTCCCTGGCTTGTTCTTTTTAAATTTGCCGAGTGCCATGCACCCACGCTCTTGCTCTTGTCTCGACGTTAACGAATACCGCTTGCCCGAGCTTGATGCGGTCAGACATGACCTTGATCTAAAGGGACAAGGCGTTGCTGTATCATCCGGGTCCAGAGGCTGTACTGCCGTGGACTCCTATTGAGCGCGTTTCAAAATACGCTAGGCGCTTCGAAAGGCATCCAGCACCGCGTCACAGAATGCGCTGGTACTCGCGGAACCGCCTTGATCGGGCGTGAGTATCCGGCCTTCCTGAAAAACACGTCTGATGGCTGCATCCAGGCCGCGTGCCGCTTCACCGAGGCCGAGGTAGTCCAGCATCATTGCTGCGGACAACAGCGTGGCTGTCGGGTTTATGATGTTCATGCCCGCTATGTCGGGAGCGCTTCCATGTGCAGACTCGAAATACGCATAGTCCTCGCCGTAACACCCACTCGGCGCAAGCCCCAGGCCGCCCACCAGACTTGCTGCGCCGTCTGAAAACAAGTCGCCATACATGTTCGGCATCACGACGACATCCAGCTCCTGCGGCGCCTTGATCATTCGGTACAGGAAATCGTCGGCCAGAAATGTCTGGAAAGCTACCTCGGGGTAGTCGGGGGCGACTTCCTCAGCGATCGCCCTGAAATAGCCATCGGTCCCCGGCAGGATGTTGTGCTTGCAGGCGCATGTTACCCGTCCGGCGCGCCCGAGCCGGGCTGCTCGCTGGAGAGCCAGTTCAAAAGAAAAGCGAACTACCCGCTCAGTTCCCTCTCTGGTGATCAATTTGAGGGCATAGCGACCCTCTCCCATTGCGTTCACAGGTTTTTGGGAGTAAGGACTGAATAGATCCATCCCGGAAAGTTCTGTCAGTTCGCCCTCAATTCCCATGTAGATGTCTTCGAGGTTTTCGCGGACCACCACAAAATCGATGGCTTCCGGGTTGAAAAGTGGAGAGCGCGCTCCGGCCATCATTCTGGCTGGGCGTACATTGGCGTAGGTCTGTTTACCCCAGCGCAGATAAAACAGCGCCCTGGCGTTGGCTCCGTTTGTTGAACCAAAAAGAGTGGTGTCCGCGTCGTCGATAATCTGCCGTGCGCTGTCAGGGAATGGGTCGCCCACGGCGGCCTGCGCCGCCGCACCAACTTCCGGATAGGTCCACTCGATACCCAGTTCCAGTTGATCCAGCAATGCCACGCTGGGCTGCATGACTTCCGGGGAGGCATCCTCGCCCTCGATAACTGCAACCTTCATGAGTCAACGCCTTCTCTTGCTTTTCGTGTTCGCCGTTTACCCGGGAGCGGAGCAAGGAAATCAGCCACCGGAGTACCGTCGTCAGCATCCGGATGCTGGCGCCCTCTGTCTTGATATAATGAGACCGCTACTTGACGTTACTGGACGCTGAGGAGGTCCTGCGGATAGCCTGAAGCGTTTCCAATCACGCCCGTTTATCGTGCTCTCACATCAAGTCGCCAGCCGATATAAAGGTAAGCTGCAAGGTCGCATCAAGGCTGTAAGCTGATAATGAAAAACACTGCTCTGGCAAGTGAAGGCCCCGATTATCCAGGTCTTGGAATGGCGTCCTATACGCTATCGCTCCTATTCGTCGCGTATATTTTTTCTTTCATAGACCGGCAGATTCTGGCTTTGCTCGTCGGCCCGATCCGAGCTGAATTTGGTATATCGGACTTCCAATACAGCCTGCTACAGGGGGCCGCGTTTGCGATAATCTATACCTTTGCTGGCTTGCCCCTTGGCCGGCTGGCTGATCGCAAGTCCCGCGGAATGATTATTGCGGTCTCTGTCATGTTCTGGAGTGCTTTGACGATCAGCTGCGGCCTGGCAAAGTCTTTTACGCAGCTGTTTTTAAGCCGTATGGGCGTTGGAGTGGGGGAGGCGGGTCTTTCGCCGGCCGCTTATTCGCTGATTCTGGACAGCTTTCGTCCGGAGCACGTTGGCTACGCAATGGCGATATACAAGATAGCCGTCCTTATAGGAGGAGGTCTTGCGCTTATTCTGGGGGGGCGGTCTACGATTATTTTCTTGCGCTGGGCGGCCTGCAGCTTCCGCTCCTTGGGTTGCTGAAACCCTGGCAGGCTACCTTCGTGGCTGTGGGCGCTCCGGGAATTCTGCTTAGCCTGCTGTTTCTGACGATAACGGAGCCGACCCGGAAGGATATGGTCGTGGTGGACGGTAACGAGCCTGCCGGGCAGATTCCTTTCCGGAGCGTGCTGGCTTTCCTGTGGGAGAGAAAGCGCACCTATTTTTCGCTTTTCTTCGGTGCGTCAATGATGACCATGGCCGCCTATGGCTCTACTGCCTGGTATCCTGAATTCCTTTATCGCAACTATGGACTTTCCAAAAGCGAGGCCGGAGCTTCCTTTGGTACCATCATCCTCGTGGCCGGGAGCCTTGGCGTTCTGGCTGGCTCCTGGGCGTCGAAGAAACTTGCGGAGAGGGGATACCTGGACGCCAACGTACGGGTTATTGTGATCTCCTCACTCCTGGCCCTGGGGCCTACGGTATATGCCCCGCTTGCGGGAAGCGCCAAGCTGACGCTGGCTATGCTCATCCCGGCAACCTTTTTCGCTTACTCCTTTGTGGGGGTGCTGGCGGTCTCCCTTGTCGTGATTACGCCGAATCAAATGCGCGGACAAATCACCGCGATCTATATTTTCGTGACCAATATTATTGGAATGACTGTCGGGACCAGTGCTCTCGCCGCGCTGACCGATTTTGTTTACCGTGACGATGGCGCGCTTAATTATTCCATCGCGACGACGAATGCGGTTTTCTACCCCCTCGCCACGTTGCTTTTCTGGTACTGCCTTCCGGCTTACCGGCGGAGCGTGGAAGACGCGCGCAGCTGGGCATCTTGAGGTAGCTCCCCTGGGGCCCGGGACGGGACGTCCTGACAAAATCCTTGACATGAGCGGACAGTCTTCTTAACTTGAACGAGAGAAAGATAACGCATGCAGGGTGTTCTGCCTGATGGGGACGGACCGCATCACCTACCTCGCACGAAGTCATACCGTTAACGGGTTTGAGCCGCTGGTCAAGGAGCTCGGCGGGGATCCCGCCGAGCTTTACAGAAAGGCCGGTCTTAGCGCCAGCCTGTTTGACGACCCCGGTATGCAATTGCCCAGCATCTCTCTGGTAAAACTGATGGATATGGCTGCGAGGGAGCTGCAGAGGGCGGATTTCGGCCTGCTGCTGGGCTGCAGGCGAAAAGCCCTTTCGGAGAGCATCCCCGGGCTGCTGTTCATGCAGTCTCCGGACGTGCGAGCAGCGCTGAAGACACTGACAGATCATTTTCACCTGGTGAACGAGAGCATCGACTGGCGGCTGGAGGAACACGGTGATCTGGTCTCGCTTTTTCGCTATGACCACCTCGCGGCGGAGGCGCCAACCTTTCAATACACGTCCAAAAGCGTGGCCCAGCTGACGCGGGCTTTAAGGAATATTTGCGGCGATTCATGGCAGCCTTCATCGGTTCATTTCAACTACGCTGCCCCCTCGTGCGTGAGAGAATATAATCGACTCTTCGGACAGAAGGTTCTGTTCGATCGACAGTATACCTGCATTGTTTTCCCTGCGGCTGATCTTGACCGTCCAGTTCGTGGGCATAACAGGGATTACCATAGTATCCTTGCCCGGCAGATTGCAGAAATGGAAGAGGATCAGCCGGGTAAGATTGATTTCTGCGCACGAGTGAAGCTCTTGATTCGCCACAAGATCCAGGTCGAAGAGTGCACGCAGGCGAGCCTCGCGGCGATGCTCGGGTTGCACCCCAAAAAGCTGCAGCGTGAGCTGAATCGACATGGGGTCACCTTCCGCGAGTTGCGAGCCGAAGCAAGGCTGGATGTAGCGGAGCATCTGCTGAAAGACTCCAATATGTCGCAAATCATGCTCTCGGAGATCCTCGGCTTCTCCGAGCCAAGCGTTTTTGCCCGGGCCTTCAAAATCCGGCATGGGGTGTCTCCGACGGCCTGGAGAAAAAAAGCCGCCGCGCGCAATCCCGCCATTACCCCTGACTGCCGTTAAACCTCTGGTTTCCCGGTAGGCCCGAAATGGCCTTATGAGGTCTGCAATGGTTGAAAGAATGCGAGAGCTTGAGCGGAGGCAAGAATGAACAGACCATTGCCTCGCAGAACGCAAGCCCAAAGAACAGAGGCCTCCGACAAGGCAATGTACAAGGCGGCGATCAAGCTCATCGCCCGGGATGGCTCCAGCAAAATGACCTTCGCCAAACTCGGTGCGGAAGCCGGCGTTAGCAGGGGCTTGCCCGGGTATCGCTTTGGATCGAAGAGCAACCTGCTTCAGGCTATTACCGAGCGAATACTTGAGCTTTGGGAAGAGCGGGTAATCAAGCCGGCGCATGCGGACGACGGGGGGCTTGATAATCTTAAGCTGATGGCCAGGCTTTACCTGGAGGCGGTCGTCGCAGGCTCTGATCTTATGCTGGCCCAGTATCGACTGATGAACGAAAGCTACTCTTCATCCCGGGAGCTGAGGCCTATCTTTCAGGAACATGACCTGAAAGTCAGGCGATCTATCGTAAACGGCCTGACGACGGCGCAGCGGGCCGGGGAAATAGAGCCATCGACAGATCTTGAGTCCTTTGCAGTACTTTTCCTCGGGATGTTGCGGGGCATAACGCTTCAATACTTCATCAGTAGCACGGCTTTTGACATAGAGGCGGCCTATGCTCGGATCGAGGAGACTTGTGAAATGCATCTGTCACCTCGAGCATCGTAGCTTGCTCAGGCATTTCGGGCCCCGATTGACGTTATGGGTTCACGAATGACACAGGATAGAGGCTTTCCGCACGCTTCAGCTGAGACAGCAGGCTTGCAGCTATCTCTCCACCGAGCACGTGGCTTACATTACTGACGAATTTGCTGTTGATCAGAGGGGTCAGCTCATCCAATGTCGACGGCCCATCGCTCATTTTCCCCAAAAGCGACGCATGCTGACCATCCGCCATGGTCAATTCAATGACGGTGTGCTCCGTAGCAACGTCGGGATCGGCCTGCACAGTGATTTTCTCGCGCAGGCTACCCAGCTCTGCATTTGTCAATGCATCCGCAGAGTAGGAGCTCTCGGATGCGGTATCCCATCCCGCGAGCACAAGTGACGCAATTTGTGGAAAACAGAATTTAGCCTCCAGGGGCGACTGCGGCTTCAGGATGCTGGCCGTGGCGAGGGCGAGCGGTGAAACACGGAGTGATACCTCCCTGATATCAGCTACCGGTGCAGCATTTTGCTGCTTGAAGCCCGCGAGACCATGAATCATTGGATGGGTGGCCAGGCAGGCGGCATGCAGCTTGAAGATATTGTCGCGGATCAACCAGCTGTCTGGTTCCGGAAGGACCCATTCAGAAGGGGGTTTGCCGGCGTACAGATCGAAGAACCCCTTTTTCTCTTCCAGCGATGACTCTGGTGCGGTATAGCCCCGGGCAGCAAGCCTGGCGGATAGCAGGCCATTGGCCGCCGCGGCACCGGCATTGAAAGATTTCGCCATGGTCCCGAAAGTACACTTGACCCCCGCGGCCTGGGTGGTCGCCAGGCCCAGGGCCTGCTTGAGCTGTTCCGGATCAAGGCGAAGCAGTCGTCCGCACGCAGCCGACGCGCCGAAAATACCGACTGTGCCTGTCGTGTGGAAGCCCTTTTCGTAGTGATCGGGCGTTAGCTGCTCGCCGACCCTGATCGCTGTCTCGTAGCCAGCAACGATAGCGGCAATCACCTCGCGTCCTGAAAAGGGTTGGCACGTCGCCAGGGCAAGCACGGCACCAATGACCGGGGAACCAAGATGAATGCCCTGCCCGGGATGGGTGTCGTCAAAGTCGTTGACGTGCCCGGAAGCAGCATAGAGCCGTGCAAGGGAGGGCGCATTCGCTGTTACGAACCTGGTCGGGATCAGCGATTCCGGCGCCATTGGCTGGCTGAACAGCTCCTCTCCGAGAATAAGTGTCGCATCTTCAATGGCGCCCCTGATGCAGCAGCCGGTGAAGTCGGTCAAAGCGCAGCGTGCGAAATCTGAAACATCTTCCGGGAGCGCTTCATACTCGATTCCTGCAATATATTCCGCCAGCACGCTGGTGAAGCTTTCCTGCATAAAATTCATCGTGACCACCTGATGCCGCCCGTCAGCCGTAGTGTCAGTAATCAGCCTGCTTCCTGCGTACCAACGCGGATCTGTCCCCTTGAAACACCAGTTCATCATTCTGGTCCACACCATAATGACGAAAGGTTATCGAGCCCGCGCCTTCATCCTCGATTTCCTTTGCAAGGATTTCAGTGTAAGAGTAAAGGGTGCTTCCATGCAGAACCGGGCGAAAAAGCCTGATGTTGTCCATGCCCGTTTCCCGGATGACCTGCTCGCCGGTATCTTGATAGGCGAGGCCTATAACTATCGCGATCGTCACGCCGCCGTACACGATTGATTCACCGACGTGAATTTTTCCGGCTGCATGCGCGGTGGCCATCATGTGGTCGTCAAAGTGTCCGGAAGCGGTGTTCATCACCAGGTGACAAATCGTAACTGCTTCGTTCTGGGTCACTGTTTTTCCGCGCGCATGTTTATAGACCGCGCCAACCTCGAAGTCTTCATAAAAATTATCATTGCCTGTCATGTCACTGGTTTTTGGCATATTTGAGTCCGGGCAGTGTTGGTAGAGGAGGCGGATGCCTTTTTTCAGTCTTTCAGGAGATTTGAGCGCGTATACTCGATGACGAGGTCCTGCCGTTGGTTGAAGCCCTGAGTATGCCAGGTAACTATGGCCGCGCCCGGATGCTTCCTGGAATAGCGTTTGGACAGGACTGTGCTCCTTGCCGTCAAAGTGTCACCCACATAAACAGTCCTGTGGAATTCGCAGTTGTTGATGCCCACGAACGGGCCTCGCAGGCTGAGATCCTCAACGGAAAGACCGAGAACGATATTGAAAACCAGTAACGGCGCAACAACGATGTCCTCATGCCCCTGAAGCCTGGCGTGCGGCTGATTGAAGTAAAGCGGGTTGTACATCTGCGTCAACGACACGAAAAGACTGTTGTCGCCGGCGTTTACAGTGCGCCCCCAGTGATGATCGAAAGCCACTTCCGGCTCAAAGGCCGAAAGACTGTTGCCCTTGTCCCACGGAATGGCCCGCTTCATGAAATCGGGCTTGTTATCTGTGGGATCAGACATTCCGGAGTCCTCCTGTCCTGCGGTCATGCGGTGACCTTACCCAGAAGTTGGTCGGAGATAATCCGGAGTTGGATCTCCGATGTACCTTCAAATATCTTGGTAAGCCGCGCGTCCCGCCAGTAGCGCTCTACCGGGAAGTGGGTTGTGTAACCAGCCCCGCCAAGTATCTGTAGTGCATCGCTCGCGACACGCTCGGACATTTCCGTGGCAAACCATTTGCTCATGGATGCTTCCTTGTCGCAGCGGCCTCCCTGATCAATCTTTGCACAAACGCTATAGTTCAGCTGCCGTGCGGCTTCAATATCGGTCGCCATTCGGGCAATCTTGAAGCGTATGTCCTGAAACTGTGACAGTGCCTGCCCGAATTGCACTCTCTCATCCGCATACTTCATGGCAGCGTCGAGGGCACCCTGGGCGAGCCCGATCGCCCTTGCTGCAGTATGAGCCCGGGCGATTTCCAGACTGCTCACCATGCGCAGGAATCCCTGGCCCTCCTGACCAATGAGGTTCTCTTTGGGTACGCGGCAACCGTCGAAGGCGAGCTCGTAGGTATTCCAGCCGAAGTAACCTATCTTGGGGATAGCGTGTCCGTCGCAATTTTCGGGCAGTTCTCCCCGAGGCTTTTCTATCAGGAATGCACTGATACCCTGATGCGGCTTTTTTTTGTCCCTGGGGGGGGATGTGCGCGCGAAGAGTACGAGTCCGTCCGCGCCGTCGGCGAAGGTGCACCAGTATTTGCTTCCGGTTATCACATACTCGTCGTTTTCCAGTTCAGCCCTGCAGGCTATAGCCGCCAGGTCTGAGCCGACATTGGGTTCCGATAAAGCGACAGCGGTAAGAAAGTCGCCGGCCACAGCCCGTTCGCAGTAGACTTGTTTCTTCTCTTCTTCCCAGTTCAGCGCTTCGAGCATCTGATATTGTGATCTTGCGATGATGCTGCTCACACTCATCCAGCCGCGAGCGAGCTCCTCCGCCACCAGGCAATACTCAAAACAACCCAATCCGCTGCCACCATATTTCTCGGGTGCCGTGATTCCGAAAAACCCCAGCCCAGACATCTGATTGATAATTTCACGGGGAATGGCGCCTTTCTGGGGATCCAGCCTGTTCGCGGCGGGTAGCACCACGTCATTACTGAATTCGGCAGCAGCGTCCTTGATCATCTGCCGCTCTTCGGTCATGTAGGTCATTGCTTAGCTCCAAGGCCTGTGTTTCTTCGCGGTACGATCTATATCTTGTCCTGCAAAAGGAGTCGGACCGATTTTTTATCCAGTTTCCCCAGCGGAGTCCGTGGGAAGTCTGTAACAATCTCGACCAGCTTCGGCGCTTTTACGCTGCCGAGGCGCTTTTTCGCATCGGTGATGATCTGATCGGGCGTCAAGGAAGAGCCCGCTTCAAGCTTTACCTGCGCACGGACTTCTTCCCCCCATTTTTCACTTGGGGTGGCAACCACCACTGCCATCTCGACACCCGGTATTGCCATCAGTGCGCCCTCGACCTCCGTGGAATAAACATTGAAGCCGCCGGTGATTATCATGTCCTTCTTGCGATCGCAGATGTAGAGAAAGCCGTCCTCGTCGAGGTATCCGATATCGCCAGTGAGATGCCAGCCGTTCAGCCGTACCTTGGCGGTTTCTTCCGGATCCCGGTAGTAGCCCAGTGAAACCATCGGGCCCTTTACGGCGATTTCACCGATCTCGCCCGCCGGCAACGTGTTTCCCCGTTCATCCAGGATCCCCAGCTCAGAGACTGGCGTCGCCCTTCCAACGCTTCCAAGGCGGTGGTCCGGAGCCACCCGTCCTTCCACAAAGTGGTCTTTCTGCCGCAGCGAGGAAATGTACATCGGGCACTCTGTCTGTCCGTACCCACCAACCATAATCGGCCCGAGCACGCGGAGGGCCTCTTTCAGTCGCTCCACCGATATGGGGGCGGATCCATACCCCAGCTGCCGCAGGCTGGATAGATCAAATTCGTCCAGATTTGGCTGGTCCAAGAGGTTGTAGATTGCTGTCGGGGGTAGAAAAAGGTCGGTAACTCCCTGTTGCTCTATGGTTTTCAGAATTTCCTGCGCTTCGATTCGCTCAAGGATCACAAACCTGCTTCCTGAGGACATATGGGCCAGAGCGATGCGGCCTCCCACGTGGGTCATCGGCGCAGCGCATAGCCAGACGGCGTGCGTGCCTTCGTCGGCGAGTGAACGCGCGGCAAAATCCAACGCACAGAAATTGCCGTGAGACAGCATGACCCCTTTCGGCTTTCCGGTGGTGCCTCCTGTCAGGGGCAGGGAAATCAAATCCTGCGCGCTTAGCTGAGGTTTCTGTCCCCCGGCGCCGCCCTCCGCAAGCGGTGGCTCGACCGGAGCGGTGGGGGTTCGATCGTCATCCATGCAAACAGAGATTGGAGCAGGAAGGCTTCGTTCAATCACTTGTCGGGCCGGTTCTGCAAAAAGTTCTTGATAAAAAACAGCCCGGCAGTCGAAGGCCAGCATTGCATCGACGTTGTCCTGTTCTGAGTTCCGGGGGTTTATGGGGACCCAGACCCCACCGGCGCGAATAAGCCCGATGGTCGCAATGAAGGCCTGGTCTGAGTTCAGTGAATAGATGGCACCCCTCATCCCTTTCTGAAAGCCCTGCTTCATGAGCGTGTCGGCTATGCGGGCGGATTGTGAATCCACCTCGCGGTAGGTGAGGTTGCGGCCACGGAAAGATATGCAGACCAGGTCCGCATGCCTGTCAAAAGCGTCTTCAAGCACGGTGATGAAAGACCCGCTGATCTCTGGAGAGCCCATGCAGTTGCCCTGTAGCGATTAACGTTTCCGAATGACCCATATAACTTGCTGAGCGTATAGCAATATAGCCGAAGACGACCGATGGAACAACATGTTGCCGCAGCTGCTTATGCTGCATGGTTTCGAGGGTTCGCCAGCATTGCTCTCGCTGGCGGTGGACAGGCGATAACACGATAGGTTGCTAGTCAAACAGCAAGTAAAGTGCTAGCCTTCAGCGGAGAATGGTCCAGCAGCCATCAGAAACCCGGCAGTCTCGTGGTAGCAGTCAGAACAACGGGTTTTTGAACTAAATATCGTAAACCCCCACAACAGGTGATGAGACATGCCCAACAATACTCCCAGGCGCCTGCGCCGCTGCCAGCTCGCGGTGCCCGGCATAAGCGAAAAAATGCTGACAAAAGCTGCCGGTCTCGATGTGGATCACGTTTTTTGTGATCTGGAGGATGCCGTTGCGCCGTCGGCAAAAGTAAAAGCGCGGCAAACTATTGTCGCTGCCCTGAACGATCTGGACTGGGGCCAGACAGTGCGCTGTGTGCGGGTGAATGATGTAACCACCCAGTGGTGCCATGATGACATCATAGGCATCTTGGAGGGGGCCCGCGAAAACGTGGACACAATCATGTTGACCAAGCCGTTCACGGTGTCTGATGTGCTTTTTGCAGACAAGCTGCTCAGCCAGATGGAGAAAAAGCTTGGCCTCAAGAAAAGGATTGGTCTCGAGTGCCTTATCGAAGAGGTAGAGGCGTTGCGCAATGTCTGGGAAATCGCCCATTGCTGCGAACGGCTTGAATGCCTGATCTTTGGCATGGGCGACTATTCTGCGAGCCAGGGTATGTCGGTAAAGGACATTGGTGAATCTGCATACCCAGGCGATGTATGGCACTATCCGCGGTACCAGCTGACCATAGCCGCGCGTGCCGCGGGTATCGACGCAGTAGATGGCCCGTATGCGGACTTCAGCAACCCCGAAGGCTACGAAGAAGAATGCAGGCGCGCGGCAATTCTGGGGATGGTCGGTAAATGGGCCATACACCCGTCGCAGCTTGCAGCCGCGCAGGCTGTATTTTCACCCGATCAGGCCGATGTTGATCTGGCGCGGGAATTGATTGCGGTCTTTCGCGAAGCGGAAGCCCGCGGCATCGGCTCAGTCAACCACGGCGGCAAAATGGTCGATGCTGCGACCGCGCGCGTTTTCCAGAATATTGTCGACCGGGCAGATCAGATAGGAATGTAGCAATGAGCGAAGGCAATCAATTTCGGCCGCGACGCTCCTGCCTCTATATACCCGGGGCAAATGCAAGGGCGCTGGAGAAGGCGGCATCATTGCCGGCGGACATGCTTATCCTTGACCTGGAGGATGCGGTCGCACCGGAAGCAAAAACCGGGGCGCGGTCAGCGGTGGCGTCTGCCGTGAAAGGAAAAGGGTTTGGTGATCGCGAAGTGGTCGTGCGCATCAATAGCCTCGATACTGAGTGGGGGGCGGAGGATCTTTCCGCTGCCGTCAGTGCGGAGCCAGATGGAATACTGGTGCCAAAACTGACCAGCGGCGATGAGCTCCGCAAGGTGGACGAGGCGCTCAGCTTGGCCGGTGCAACTTCTCAGCTTGCCCTCTGGGTGATGATCGAGATGCCCCTCGCCATTATCAATATCGGCGAAATTGCCCGCGCGTCGCGTGATAGTCGTCTGGCCGGATTTGTGCTGGGGACAAACGATCTCGCCAAGGCCATGGATGTCCTGCCCACCCCGGACCGCTCCGGCTTTCTCGTATCACTTTCACTCAGCGTCGCCGCTGCAAAAGCCTACGACCTCACGGTGATAGATGGCGTCTTCAACGATATAAAAGATCAGGCTGGGTTCGAAGCAGAGTGCCTGCAGGGCCGCGTGCTTGGATTCAACGGAAAAAGCCTTGTCCATCCGTGCCAGATCGACACCGCCAACAGGCAGTTCGCTCCCGATCCCCAGGCGGTGGCGCGGGCAGAAGCTATCGTTGCGGCCTTTATGCTTCCGGAAAACCGGGGTAAAGGGGTGATCAAGCTGAATGGAGAGATGGTTGAGCTGCTGCATTTTGCACAGGCTAAGCGCTTGCTCGAAATTGACAATACTATTCGCAAAGCGGGCTGAAACTGGGTTCCCCGGCTCTCATTCATTTCAAGCGGGTTTCAAGACCGAGCCCACCGGGCTGCCGATGAGGAAGGCGAGGTCATTTTTGTCACATCGTTTCTGTGTCCGTTCGATCTTGCCCTCACCGCCTGGAACAACCCGATTGACGCTTTTGAGGCGGGTGTTTGTGTACGTTGAGGATGGGCGTGAGCCTGTGAACCCTCGGCATGGCCCGCGAGTTTTTCAGTGACGGTATCGCGGTACACTCCCTCTGGCCCATGGCGGACGTTGATACGGAGAGGTTGCCAGCCCGGACCCTGCCGATGTTCTTGGGCTTGCTGGCCCCGGGCGTTCAAACCATTGCTTCGATGAGGTGGGGCCCCGGCGTCGCCAGGGCCTTTGACAGCTGCGCGTCGAACTCGGCGACAGTGCCTGCACGGCTCGCATTCAAGCCCATGCTCCGTGCCAGGGCCGTGAAGTCGAGGTCGGGATTTGAAAGGTCGAGCATGGAAAGGGTGCGCGCGTTGGGCTCGCCAGCACCCACCCTTTCCAGCTCGATGTTGAGGATGGCGTAGCTGCGGTTGTTTAAGAGAATGGTCACCGTGTCGACCTTCTCCCGCGCCAGGCTCCACAGCCCCTGCACCGTGTACATGGCGCTGCCGTCCGCCTCGAGGTTGATCACCTTCCGGTCGGGGCAGGCGATGGCAGCCCCGAGAGCGGCGGGGATGCCCTGACCGATGGCGCCCCCGGTGAGCGTGAGCCAGTCGTGCCGTGGGGCGCGCTCGGTAAGCAGGTAGGCGCCGAGACCGTTGGTGGCGCCTTCGTCGACGACGATCGCATCCTCGGGCAGCTGCCT
>LFIK01002625.1_pt1 | contig 14528 bp, 27 predicted proteins | sample 643401 | NCBI WGS metagenome assembly LFIK01 (sample SAMN03777447, study PRJNA286221) | soda lake metagenome | biome: soda lake; feature: Kulunda steppe; material: water; isolation source: sample T5-Br brine of Lake Tanatar-5 | place: Russia: Kulunda steppe | collected 2010-07 | reverse complement strand
GTGTGTGTGTGTGTGTGTGTGTGTGTGTGTGTGTGTGTGTGTGTGTGCGTGCGTGCGTGTGCCCTCATTCCACCCCAGCAAATGACTTGAGAGCTCAATACATGAACCGCAGGCTCTTCAGGCGTCAGACCCTGGGCTTAAGAGCATAGAGGGCTCTTTCTTCTCAGATGCAGCTCCTCACATGCCAAACTCATGTTATGTTCCTTCTACTCCGACTCTTGCTGCCTACCCACCTGCTTGCTCAGGGCCTCCCTCGCCTTCTCCAGCTGCTGCCGCTCGTCGGTGAGCGCCTGGGCGCCGCTCGGGTCGAGGCTGAGGGACAGCATCCTGTGCGGGGAGCGTGCGGACCACGACATCACAGTGAGTGTAAGCGCCATCAGCCTCGCGCTGCAGCCTCTGAGCTGCGCACGCGTGTGTGCATGCATGCATAGCTTGTGCGTGCCTTGGAGTCCCTGGGGCAGGGACGCTCCTCTTGTGCAGGGAGGCCCCTCTTACACAGCCTGACAAGCAACCCAACCCCGCCCGCACGCACCTCTTGCGCAGGGACGCCTGCTCCTCCTCCTGCGCCGCCACCTTGCGCAGCAGCTCGGCCTCGCGCTCCTTGCCCTGCACGGCACAGGTCGGGCGGGAGGAGGCCTCGGTGCCCCTGCGCCTGCTCCTGTTGGCATGGAGCTCTGGGTGGAAAGGGGGGCCTGGTCTGTGGGGCACGCAGCTAGGCATGGAGCTCTTAGGGTGGGGGGGAGCGCCTGGTCTCTGGGTAATGCAACTAAGGGGCTGGGAAGCCCCGCACATGGTGCGCACTGCAACGCCTGCTGCCAGCGCAGCCGCCAACGCAGACTGAGGCGTAGGACAGCCAGGCACACGACGAGGAAGCCCCATCTGCAGCGCACGCACAGGCTTGAGCACCACGCTGCACCCACATCACACGCTCGCACGCACGCACGCATACGCACGCATACGCACCTGCTGCTGGTAGTTCCAAGCCGCCGTGCGCTGGCGCTCGGCCTCGTGCTGCGCGGCCTCCAGCGCGGACTGGGACGCGGACAGCTCGGAGCGTAGGGCCTCCACCAGCTGCTCCGCAATGCCCAGTTGCTCCTGTGTGTGTGTGTGTGTGTGCTTATGTGTGTGTGTGTTTGTGTGCGCGCACGCGTGTGAGGGCGTGCACGAAGGGCCAGGTAGCATGGAGCGCACAGCAGTGCGTGGCGGCTTGCACAGGATCATGCTTGCAATCAGGCGTGTGGTCCAGAGGGTGCAACCCACCTCCCGGTCCAGCAGCTGGGAGAGCTGGGCTTGCAGCTTGAGGCGCTCCGTGCTCAGCGCATCAATGTCTGCAGCGGCGTCCGACTCCTGTGCAGGCGCGTGCGGCAAGCGCGGATTCAGCGTGCCAAGACCTTGGTTGCAGGCTAGATCACATGCCTCTGCCTCAAGAACCCCTCGCGTGCTCAATGCAGATGGTACCTCTTCTCGCAATAGAGCGTGCAGCACAGCACCCTCCCCCTCACAGTCTCTGTCACAGCCCCAAGCACCAGGCGCACTAGCCCTCACACCCTCACCTGGTTGTCGCGCACCCTGCACAGCTCAGCATGCACTGCCTGCAGCTCCTGCCCAACCTCCTCCAGCTCACGCTGCGCTGCCTCCGTGCGCTGCTGCTCCTCTGCCAGGGCGGCCTGCAAAGTACATGTGTGTGTATGCGTGGTGTGTGTGCGTGTGCGTGAGAGGGAGAGAGGGAGATCGCATGTATTTGTGCATGTGAGTGTTGAGAGGGGGCTGTCCAGTGCCGTGCACTTGCACCATTTGTGCGTCCTTATGGGTTTGAGGATCAAGGCGTGTCTTATACTCTGCGACGCAAGCTGCAGTATGTTGCCTCCCACTGAACGTGCTGTAGCCTGCGCACCCCAGCCCCATGGTTCATTGGAGCCCCACTACGCTGGCTGTGCAAGCAGGTAGGCAGGGGAGGCAGGCGGATGAGCGCTGCCACCCCCACCTGCAGCCCCTCAATCTGCTGCTCCAGCTGCATGCGCTCATCTGCCTGCTGCTGCAGGCTGACCAGCTGCTGCGCCATCGCAGCACGCTCGTCATCAGCCTGCTGCTGCAAGCTGGCCAGCTGCTGCTCCAGCTGTGCGCGCTCTGCATCTGCCTGCCCCTGCAGCCCCTCGATCTGCTGCGCCATCGCAGCGCGCTCGTCATCAGCCTGCTGCTGCAAGCTGGCCAGCTGCTGCTCCAGCTGTGCGCGCTCCGCATCTGCCTGCCCCTGCAGCCCCTCGATCTGCTGCGCCATCGCAGCGCGCTCGTCATCAGCCTGCTGCTGCCAGCTGGCCAGCTGCTGCTCCAGCTGAACGCACTCCGCATCCCGCTCCTGCTTGGACATTTCCCATGAGGGTGGACATTGTATGCGAGGGTCAGTCACTGACTGAATCCTCCATCTCACAGGCACCTGCTGCTGCAGCAAGGCGTGCAGTGTGCAGGCAAGCTCTGCTAGCATAACTACCGTGAAAAAAGCGCTTCGCTGACGGCTGAGTTGCAAAAGACACACACACACACACACCCCACCTGCCGCTGCTCCCCTTGCTGCTGCAGCAGCTGCACCTGCAGGCGCTCCACCTGCTGCTGCAGCTGCATGCGCTGCTCCTCAGAGCGGTGCTGCACAGCGGCGTGCGCCTTGTTATTCTGTGCGCATGGCGTGCAAACGTGTGGACTAGTGAGCAGGTGGACCTGAGGCCCTGTGCATGCACGGACTGTGGTCATGCACGGACTGTGGTGTTGTTGCCCAAGGGCAACCCTCGGTACTAGCACTGCAACTTATTTTTGAACACAAACCAGGCAGGATAACGAGAGGGTAGAAGAAGGTGAGACCAAGCCCTCCCGCCCATCCCGCAGCAGTGTCTTCGCCTCTAATGGTGTGTCACCAAGGCCTGCGCTGCTGCGGTGCGCTGCTGCACCTCAGCCTCAGATGGACCATGCACTTCGACCTCAGGCAAGCAGGCAGCCTCAGCCCGTCACAACCCCGCACCTCCAGCAGCAGCGCCTCCACCTCCTGCTGCGCCGCCCGGGCCTGCAGCTCTGTGACGCGCTGCCGCAGCTGCAGCCGCCCCTCCTGCGCCTGGTCTTGCGCACGCCGCGCCTCTGCACGCAGCTCTGCCTCCCTGGCTTGTACCTGCGTGTGTGGCGCAAGGGGGGGAGGGGGCAAGGGAGGGTGTGTGCCGTTGCTCCTCCTTTTGGTCCGGTCGGATGCTGCCCAACGTCCAGACCCTGCGAGGTGCCCTGAGGGACACACCCTGCTTCAGGTGGTGGGCCTGATGGAGGGTGGGAGGGGGCTCCAGGGTGCATGCTTGCTCCCTGCCCCGCCCTGCCCCCTGCCCCCTGCCGCGCCACAACACGGCTCCCCATGCAGCACCCTGCGCCCAACCCTGCCCGCCCACCTCATCCAGCTGCGCGTGCAACGCAGCACGCTCCTCGCCCTGCGCGCCCTGCATCCGCGCCCGCAGCCTCTCCCGCTGCCTGCCTGCCGCCTCCTGCTCCTCGGCCAGCCGCTGCTGCTGCTGCACCTCCGCACCCCTGGCCTCCTCCAGCACCTGCACGCGCGGCGTGGGGGATGCGCATGCCACAGGCATAGTGTGTGAAGGGGGGGCATAGTGTGTTAGGGGGGGGCATAGTGTGTTAGGGGGGGGCATAGTGTGTGAGGGGGAGGCATAGTGTGCGAGGCATAGTGTGTGAGGGGAGTTGCACTGATTCTGCGCTGAAGGGCATCTGAAGAGGTGCAAGGCGGGGGCGCAGGCTGGACCGAGGTCCAGTTGAACACATGCCGTTTTGGATGCTCCATCATGCGCACATGTTTACACGTTTGAACGGGCAATTCCTATTGCACTCTGGGGGTAATGATGCACGCACGCCCCAGGCCAGCCCAACCTGCTCGACCTCCTGCTGCAGTGCCTGCCTCCGCGCCGCGGCGCCCTCGAGCCCGCTGCTGACCCCACCTCTGCCCTGTGGCCCTCCCTCCAGCGCTGCTGCCTGCTGCTGCTGCTGCTCCTGCTGCTGCTGGCCCTCCTGTTGCCCTCCCCCCTGCCCTGGGCGCTGGCGACCCTGCCCCTGCTCCTGCCCCTGCTCCAGCTGCTCCAGCTGCAGCTGGCTCCGCGCACCCAGCGCACCCACGCCCTTGAGCCCCACCTCCTCAACCTGCAGAGGGGCGGAGGAGCAGAGGGGGGGCCTTCAGGTCCCAGGGCAGAGGGGGGTGAGCTATCCAGAGGAGCACGTGGCGTTTGACCCCATGGCAGGCCCTTGGCAGGCACACCCGCCTTTGGCCAGCGCGCCCCATCCTCCTGCACTCCACCACCAGTCACCCACAAGCCAATCAAAGTTGTTCGCTCATCCTCCTCCTGCACTCCACCAGCAGTCCCCCACAAGCCAATCAAACTCAATCGCTCGCCCCTGCGGCCTTGCTGCTTGCCTGGCCCCCCAGCCCAGCGAGCCGCCAAGCCACTGTGCAGCACCTAGGATGGCCTGCTGCAGTCCCCTCCCACCTGCCCCTGTAGCCAGGGGCCACGTGCTTCCGTAGCCACCCTTCATCCCCTTGCCAGCCCCCTTAACTCAGCAAACCACAACGCCACCCTGCAGCACCCAGGGCGGCCTGCCCCACACACCCACCCACGCACCCATGCACCCACCCATCCGACCACCCACCCACCCGCCCACCCACCCACCTGCCCCTGCAGCCATGCCACATGCTGCTGCAGCCACCCCTGGTCGCTGAGCGCCTGCTGCTCCAGGGCCTCAGGCGTCAGCTGCGCGGCACGCGCCTCCTGCACCGCCTCCTCCGCTTGGGCGCGGGCGCTGCACAGGCGCTCGTCAGCAGCCACGAGCGCTGAGGCGTGCGCGCCCTGCTCCTGCTCCAGCTGCGCCTCCAGCTGCTGCAGCTGTGTGGCGTGTGAGGGGGGCATGGGGGTGAGGAACAAGCGTGTGCGCGTGTGTGCATGCGCGTGTGCGCACCAGGCACCTTCAGCAGTTTTGAGTGCGGAGGCGTGCGGCGATCTGGCCTCGCTCTAGCTGCGTCTCTTGCTGCTGCAACCAGGCAACAATCGCATTGAGTACTTCAATTGGGTTCCTGTGCACACAGGTGCTTGTCCCTTTGCTGCAAGCCCCTCACAGCACAGTGTAGGCTGCAGCCAGCGGGCCAAGCTCCACGCACCACCCCACGCACTCTGCAGCCCCCACCCTGCAGGCACCATGTCCGCAGCACCCGCCCTTTGTCATGGGCACCCCATGCGCCACAAAGTGGCCAAAACACGTGTGGACGGAGCACTGACCTGCGACCGCAGCTCCCCAGCCACTGCCTCTGCCTGCGCCTCGTGCTCTGCCAGCCGCGCTGCAGCCTGCGCCTCATGCTCCGTCAACTGCGCTGCAGCCTGCGCCTCGTGCTCCGCCAGCCGCGCTGCGGCCTCATTGCACGCAACCTCCCACTCCCTGAGCTCCTGTTCGGCGCCCTGCTTGCAGACGCGTGGGATGGCAGCCACGTGTGTTGTATGCTGAGCGGGGTTGAGGGGTGGGGGTGGGGATGGGGGCAGGGCGTGCTTGAGTACATGTGCACGTGTTCATCGCTCCCCTCTCCCAAGGGGGATGAGGTGCTCCCCCCCAATCCGCTAGCCACCCGCAGCCAGTAAAGGCACATGCTGGCACCCACAGTCATGCGCATGACCCTGCCTGCAGCAGCAGCGCAGCCGCGCCCCCCCGCCCACCTGCAGCTGCGGGCGGCTGTCCCCGCAGCAGTGCAAACCCTCAAGCCCGCACCATCCGCACCCCCCCGCCCCACCTGCAGCCGCGTGCGGCTGTCCTCCTGAGCCGCAAGCGCGCTCTCCAGCTGCACGCGCATCTGCTCCACTGCCTCTGACTCGCTCGCCCGTGCATTGGACAGCTGCACGCAAAGAGGGGGCCCAGGGCTGCGTTGCTTTTGCGTGCAACTTCCGTGGCATCGAGGGGCTGCACGCCCCTGGGGGGGTCCTCTATATCCGCACATGGTGGTGTGCCAACGCCGTTGACAACGGCGGCAAAGGCGGGAATGGCAGCAGCGCGTTGGCCCTATGTGCTTCCCTCAAAGCAGGTGCATATTTTGGATTGGCCTGGTGGAGTGGAAGCTGCCTGAAGAATACAGCACTTGCATCTTGCCACAATCTAAAGGCCGAAACCTTGTTGTGCCTGCCCCTTTTTCTGCCAAATGGGGGGCCATGACAACGCAAGGGTTGCAGATCTGCCAACCTTGCACCCATGCTCTAGCACAGTGTTCACACACGCACCTGCAGCTGCAGGGAGTCTGCCTGGCGACGCTGCGCATCGGAAGCCTCCTCCTGCACTGCGAGACCTTGCCTGCAGGGCAGCGGATTAAGAGAGGCACCGGTACTTGAAACCCTGGAAATCGGAGGGAGCAATTAGTGCGGCAACTCGCAGCCCCTGTTCACAAGCAGGCGGCTGACGCAATCCGTCCTCCCAAGGACATGCAGCAATTTGGGCCATGAAGGCAGTGGACGCGCGGAGCACCCTGTGATGGGTGAGCAATGAACTGGGTCGCAGCTGCAGCAGGCCCCACGCCCACGCCCCTCCCAGGGCGCCTCAGCTTGGGTCAGGCCTCCCTCCACCTTTTTCCCACTGCTCTGCCCGTAATGTGCACACGCTTGCGCGCAGGTGCGGGCTGGAGGGTAGCTGCGCATATCAGCCTGGCTGCACTGCTTGCGCTGAAACGCCCACCTTAGTCCCTCCACTTGCACGCCTGCCGCGGCTGCCTCCTCTGCAGAGGCGAGGGGCGCAGGGAGGGGTGGGTGAATGGCGCCGGTGCAGCCCGCCTGGACGGCCGCCAGCATGCACGCATCAGACTGCAAGGGACGGGCTTTATCATAAAGTTTATGCACCCAAACCACCTCATTAACCCCCTGTGCCTCATTGGTGGCAGCCCCATGGGCGCCCGCCGTACTCCCTGCGCCGCAGCAGCCCTGCCTGTGGCAGGATCTGCCAATCAATGCTGGGCAGCCCCACAGTCAAGCCCCCTCAAGCGATCAGCCCCATCCCTCCAGCTGCTGCTGCTGCTTGCCTCGGCTCTAGAGGAGAGAAAAATGAAAGGCTACGCGAGCAACGAATGCGCTGCAAGCAAGCAGTACAGGGGAAGGAGGGGCGCCCACCCCACGCAGGCACCAGCAGCATGGCCTTCCTTCCCTCCCCTCCCTCCTCCCACCCCCGAGCTGCAGCAGCCTCACCTCGAGCAGCCTCGAGCGCACGCCCGCGCTCCTCGAGCAGTAGGAGCGAGTGCTCCTGCTGGGATGCGGACGCCGCCTCTGCAGCCTGCAGGTTGGCCTTGAGCTGCTGGACCTCCTGCGGCAGCCGGGGTGGTGGGGGGTGCAGGTGGGGCGCGGCAGGGGCAGCGGCAGGCTGGGTGGTGCAGCAGCAGCAGCAGCAGCAGCACCAGTGCTGTTGTGGGCCTTGAGAGCTTTTGGTGTCCTCGGTCCTGGGCTAACTTCACGCAGCTAGGTGCGGTCACCCTCCTCGTTTCCATTCAGGGTTCATCATCCAGATTCGCAAGGAGTAAGAAAAAGGAACTGCACTCACACCTGCTCCTCAAATCGCACTCCCACCTGCTCAAGGGCCGCCCGCGTCTCATGGCCCGTCCGCTCCAGCGCCTGCAGCCTGAGCAGCTCCTCACGCGCCACGCACACCTCCTCACCCTCCTCCTCGCTGCCCTCCCCGCCGCTGCTCTGTGAGCTGCGCTCCTGTTGGCTGTGGCTCTGCGGATCGTGGGAGGGTCAAGGACACCGTGACTGGCTGTCCCGGCTCTGCAGTTCACTGCATGAAACCTGCAGGTGCTCAATTGGAGGCGGCCAAAGGGCTGCTCGCGGCTGGTCCTCCCACCCTGCACGGCTCCTGCACCACCCTGCATGGTGCCTCAGCACAACAGCACAACACACCCACTGGGGGGTTCACACAATAAAGCACGAACGTGGAACACAACTCTGATGACAGAACACCCACCGGGGTCAGCATGGCGGAGATGTCGTGCTGCGGGAGGGAGAGGAGCGTGTTGCCCAAGGACCTGCGGTAGTGGTTGCCATAGAATTTGAGCGCAAGAGGGATGCATGGCTGGGTGCCAGTGTGTGGAAACGTAATCGTTCCCCCTGTGCTACTTCATCCGCCCTCACGTCAACATCAGGTCGCACTTGCTCGTGCGTGTGCTCCAGACTCAACAAGAGAGTGCTCAGATCGACTTGACCAGGCGGGTAGGCCCACCTGTACTGCTGCTGGTAGGCGGACGTCATTGGCAGCACAACGTTGGCCATATTGCTCCTGGACTTGCGGTGGTGCCTGCCAGGGATCTTGGTGCCGGAGGAGGAGGGCCGGGAGGAGTGCCTGCTCTTGTTGCCCCCCTGAGCAGGTGTGTGTGTGTGCGTGGGTGTGGGTGTGTGTGTGTGTGTGTGTGTGTGTGGGTGTGTGTGTGTGTGTTTGTGTGTGTGCCTGCTCTTGTTGCCCCCCTGAGCAGGTGTGTGTGTGTGCGTGTGTGTGTGTGTGTGTGTGCCTGCTCTTGTTGCCCCACTGAGCAGGTGTGTGTGTGTGTGTATGTATGCTGCTGCTCTAAGCAAAACATGAATGCCTGGTCTCCTTTGCCGCCCAGTGTGTGGGTGAAAGTGCAGTGGACATGATTTGACGCTTTGGACTCACAGCCCCACCCAACCAGCACCTGCTTTGGGCCCTCCCCTGCTTGGCCCCCCTCGCCCTCCGCCCCTTCCGCTTGGCCTGCAAGGCTCAAGGACTCAGCCAGGGCTGCCGACAATGCGGCCTCCTGTGCCACCAGTGCCTGTGGAGTGCAAAGGCAACGGATGCAGGGGCCCATGTGATGTCGCCTTCCACATTGTGCTGGTCGCACCGTCGAGGGAAGAAGCACGAGTTGAGAAAAAGAGGCTGTTGGGAGTTGAAAGATAGAGGCTGTGCGAGCAGTGGGCAGAACCGCCCACCTCCTCCTTCTGCCCCAGCTCAGCCACCCGCGTGGCCAGGGACGCGCGCTGCTCCTGCAGCTCCTGCTGAAGCTGCTGCTGCTCCTGCTGCTGCTTCACCTGCTCCTGCTGCTCCTTTAGCTCCTGCTGCAGCTGCTGCGCCGCCTGCTGCTCCGCCGCGTGCTGCTCCCTGCAAGGATGGGTCGAGCGCAGGGAGGGACGCGTGGGGGCAGGTTGGGGGCAACCACAAAGAGCATGGAGGCGCGGCGCTCTCAGACGGACTCGGACTCACACTCACACTCACACTCACACGGACCGGAGCAGGGGCAGAGGGCCGCCCCTGGCTTCCATCGCCCCGCCCCTCAAAATGTGTGGGCAGAGGGAGAGGGGGCAGCTGGCACAGGCACAGGCCCACTCACTTGGCTCGCGCCAGCTCCCTGCCCTTGTGGTCCAGCGATGCGCTCAGCTCGTCCAGCTGCAGTCGCTCCTCCTCCAGCCGCTCCATGGCCTTGGTCAGCCTGGGATGTGGGGGCGTGGGGAGCAGGGGTGGGGTGGGGTGCTGCATCCACGCCGGCGTGGCTTTGCCGCATGCCAGGGCTGCCTTCACCCCCTTTTCAGACGGGCAGGGCCTCTGCGCTCGGGAACCTGGTTGCATGCACTTCCCTCGCCCCTCCCCCCTTGGTCGGCCCTGACATGCATCTTATGCTCGTGGAGCTAGATGAGCATGCTCCTGGACCTGCTTTGCCTGTGGCAATCAGGTGCACGCATGCTGATGGCATAGCCTGGCCCTGGCAACCCGTGGGCGTCAAAAGAACAGGGACAGCTGGCGGGACGCGGCCCTGCACGCACGCTCTCTCACCTCACGACATGGGCCTCGTTCTGCTGCTCCTTTGCAGCAGCTGCAGCTGCACGCGCCTGGCTGGCCTCAACCTCCCTCTTGCATTCATCCGCCTGCCATGGGTGGGGGTAGGGCTGAAACTCCGGGTGAGGGGCAAGGGTGGGAGGGCGCCTGTGAGAGGGCACCAATGGTACTGCATCACCCCACCAAAGGCTGCGGTGCTCTTCCCTCACCTCGTCAACGGACGGTCATCCCCACACACCAAAATAGGGCGGTAAGTGGCCCCCGAGTCCCTTGGTCGCCCGGCAAGGTTGCTGCGGCGGCTGCGTGACGAGGACTCAGCCCCTGTGAGCTGCACCACGCGCTGCCCCACCACTGCCACGCACCTGCCCCTCAGCCCCTGAGCTACACCACGCGCTGCCCCACCTCGGCCACGCACCTGCCCCTCAGCCCCTGAGCTACACAACGCGCTGCCCCAGCACTGCCACGCACCTGCCCCTCAGCTCCACCACTGACCTGCCCCTGCACCTCCCTCGTCCGCTCCTCCAGCTGCGCCTGCTGCCGCAGCAGCTCGGCCTGCAGACCCTCCACCTCCTGCTGCTGGTGCCGCAACTCTGCCAGCCGTGCTTGCACCTGCAGTGGGGCGTCCACGGTTGAGGGCGGTGCATGCTCAAGCGCACGGAGTGCACGAGGGTGCGTGGCAGGGTGCGTGCGTTGCACAGGAGGGAGTCCAGCAAGAAGCCGCCCTCATTCCTGTGCTTCCTGCTGTTGGGCCAGGAGTGGGAGTGCAGCAGATCCGCCTCAGCTCTTGCCTCTGGCACTCGTACCCAACCTCCCACTTCTGCCCAGTGCCTATTGCCCAGGCACACACACACTTGCACACACACGCGTGCGCACGCACGCACTCAGACACCTGCACTCAGCCACAAGCACCTGCTGTGCTGCCGCGCTTGCTGTGGAGTCGGCTTGCTGCTGGTCTTGCAGCTCTGCGCTCCAGGCGCGAAGGCGGGCGTCCTCCGCCTCCAGAACCTTGCTCCGCTCCTGCAAGGACGCGCGTGCGGCAGGTGCATCGTCAGCACAGAAGCGCAGGGCATCGCAACAAACATGCCTTACGAACCCATCCAGGGCATGCAATAATGTCCCTGGCATGCAGCGTTATCCCAGCCGCCTGCATGGCTTCCCTGGCAATGCGCACTGTTTGCCGCACAGCTCGATCCACCACACCCTGCACCCGGCAGTCGCTGGCTGCCTTGACCACCTGCTGCTGATCGCCCATTAGACCGTAGCTCACAGCCTCCAGTCGCGCACAGTTTACTTGGCACGGAGGCCCTGCTTCCAAACCTGGCCCCAAGCTCTGAGCCCCTTGCCCCCCTGCCCCCTGCCCCCTGCCCAGGGCAGACGTCCACCGCGTCCACGCACCCTGCACTCAGTGGCCACCTTGACCAGCTGCTGCTGCTCGCCCACCAGCTCGCGGCTCAGGGCCTCCAGCTGCGTGCGCTGCTTGGCGCCGGCAGCGGCCTCCTCTTCCCCACGCGCGCACAGGCTGCGCCCCTCGGCCTGGGGGCAGTGATGGGGGGGGGGTGAGGGGTTTTTGAGGTGGCCTGGTTGTCAGCAGCAGCGGCCCCCTCTGCGCCACGCGCGCACAGGCTGCGCCCCTCATCCTGGGGACAGTGAGCGAGGGAGGCGGGCCACACAACGGGCGCAGGAAGCAGAGGCAGTCATGACATTAAAGGCACGCTTCAGAGATCCCCCACCCGCCACCCTCCCCTTTGATGCAGACCCTTCTCTTGCTGTCTGCTGTCAGTCCCTCCTCCTCCTCCCCACCCCCGCCAGCAGCACCACCCACCTGCAACTGCTGCGCACGCTGCATGAAGGCAGCTGCACGGGCGAGGCCAGTCTGCAGGCAAGGATGGTGCGCATGCGTGGGTGAGGGTTTGTGTGGGGGCTGCACCTGTTTGATGTGTGTGAGCTGCACACCTGCAGCTGCTGCACCCACCTCTGTACGCTGCTCAAGCCTGATTGCCCCAGATGCACCCCTTCTCATCCTTTTCATCCTTCCCATTGGACAAAACTTCAAAACCCTGCCCCCAAACCTACACATTCCCCTGCAGCTCCAGCGCCCACTGCTGCACGCTGCACCCCGTGCGCACCCCCTCCTCCCCAGAACTCACCCAGAACGCCCCCCCACCCCCACCCCCCAAAAACCCCACCCACCTGCAGCTCCAGCGCCCACTGCTGCACGCTGCCCTCCCGCTCCAGCAGCGCAGCCCTGCGCTGCTCCAGGCCCACTATGGCGGCACCAGCCTCGGGCGAGGCGCCCAAGATGGAGATGGAGGGGGTGCGCCAGGCGGCGCCGGCGGTGGTGGCGGAAAGGAGGGCGGGGGTGGGCGGGGACTGCGTGCGTGCGTGCGTGCATGCGTATATGCGTGTGTGAGCGTTTTTGTGTGTAAGGGTATGTGTGTGGGCGTGTGTGTGTGTGCTTGTGTGCGCGCGCGCATCCGTGCGAGAGTGTGTGTATGTGTACGTGTGTGTTTGAGAGAGTGTGTGTGTGTGTGTGTGGTCAGCAAATTGTGGCTGCAACTGCGACCTGCACACCCCCAATGACCAGCAGCCAGCCCCCGCTGCGATGGACGCTCCCCCACCGCTCACCAGGCCCAAAAGCACGAGCGAGTGCGCGCAGGCTTGAACACCCACCAGCAGCTCATCAATCTCCCGCAGCTCCTGGGCCACGCGCTCCTGCTCCGCTGCTGATGCTGCTGGGTGCAGCGTCCCCGTGCTCGCCCCTGCACCCCCGCCGCCCTTGCCCTTGCCAGCACCAGAGCCCCTGCACATGGTTTGGACAACCGCATACTTGTGTGAGCGCGCGCACATGCGCATAATATTATGCCATTGAGCATGTGCCATTGACCACGTTGCCATCACCCGTCCCTCTGTTCCCAAGCGCACCCACACACACACACACGCACGTGCGCACACACACACACGCACACAGCCGTGCCCCCCCACCTGTGTGCCGCGTCCCCGCCCTTGCCATGCATGAGGCCGCGCAGCGCCACCGCCTGCTGCTGCAGCGTGTGCCAGCCCTGCAGCACCTTGGCCTCGCGTGCCTCCAGGGAGGCCTCCACGCTGCTCAGGACCTGGCCGGGTGTGGTGTGCGGTGCACAGGTGTATGGGCGCTGAGATGCATCCAGGCAGGCGAGGGGCGCCGCAGTCTGCGTCTCTCATTGTCTCTTATGGGTGGCGGCGCTGTCAGCCTCCGGTAGGGGCCACTGCTAGCGCAGCCTCCTCTTTCATCCCCGTGTGCGGCCAGGCACGCGCGCTGCGGTGTTGCACTGCGCAGTGGGTGTGCTGCTCAGTAGCAGCAGGCATGTGCGAGCGCAGGAGGAAGCCCACGTGCTTTTTGGCAGGCCGTTGGGGGGACCCCATGCCCACCTTGCGCGCTGCCTCCGCCGCCTGCCGCTCCTTGGCCGCGGTCGCGGCTGCTGCCTGCGCCTCAGCCTGCGTGCAAGACAATTGCGGTAATATTGTTATCGTTACAGTTGTTATTGTTTTTGTTATTTTTATTTGCTATTACTATTCTTCTTGTCGAGCACAACTCCCCCCCCTCTTGGCATTCCCTCCATTCAGTTTGATGGATGGATGGTACGGGCACCCAACGGAGGTGGTTAGGGGTCCTCAGGGGCTTGAGCAGATGCAAGGAACACGCACCTGCGCTTGCTCCGCCCTCTCCACAAGGTCCTGCAGGCGCGCGCCCTCGTGCAGCTGCCGCGCGATTGTGGTGGATGCGGAGGATGCGGTGATGTGCGCTGCGCGCTCGCGCTCCCTGCCGGCCGCCTCACGCTCTGCTGCAACCTGAGGGAGCAGTGGGGTCGATTGGGGATTTGTGTGGATGCCTTTAAGGGATTAAGCAAAGCAAAGGGTCACGCACCCGTTCCTTTCGCTGGCCGCCTCACGCTCTGCTGCAACCTGAGGGAGCCATGGGGGAATTTTGGGGGTTGTGCGTGGACACCTTTTGATGCGCAAGCCTGTTCCCTTCGCTGCCTGCCTCACGCTGTGCTGCGAGCTGCAGGAGCACGTGTGTGTGTGTTTTGTGTGTGGATGCCTTCGGTTGAAAGGCAAACTAAAAAAGGGCTCCATTTGCCCGTTCCTTTCGCTTGCTGCCTCACGCTCTGCTGCTGTCTGCAGGGACAGGTGCGCACACACAAGCATTTTTTGGGGCATCAGAGGAAGGCAGCAGCACGCACGGAGGGCTGCCAAGCAGCACGCGGCCCAACGCTCATCACGCGGTACCACTCTGTCCTCTGCGCAAGGCGCACATTAGGCACGCACCATGAGCACGGCTTCCAACAGCAGGTGCAGCAGCGCCAGTTGGGTACCAGCATCTGCTGGCGGCTTCAGATGGCTCCCACTCACACGGCCACACTCAGGGCTGCTGCACCAGCCACCGCTTGTGGGAAGGACAGCACGGGTGGAGGTAGAAGCTCAAGCCTTATCTTCCCTCCGCCGTGCACCTTGCACGCACCGTGAGCGCAGCCTGCAGCTGCTCTTGCAGCGCGTCTGCAGCACGCGCTTCCTGCTCCGCCTTTGCAATCGCCTGCTGAGCGCGCGTCTCCTTTGCCTCCGAGCGGGCCAGGGCCTGAAGCGGTGCGTCGTTGTACGTGTTTGCGTGTGTGTGTCTGTGTGTGTGTGTGTGTGTGTGTGCGTGTGCGTGTGTGTGTGTGTGTGTGGGG
>LFIK01002624.1_pt1 | contig 14535 bp, 17 predicted proteins | sample 643401 | NCBI WGS metagenome assembly LFIK01 (sample SAMN03777447, study PRJNA286221) | soda lake metagenome | biome: soda lake; feature: Kulunda steppe; material: water; isolation source: sample T5-Br brine of Lake Tanatar-5 | place: Russia: Kulunda steppe | collected 2010-07 | reverse complement strand
TTGGAAATTTACAAGGCTAGGGTAATTGCCTGCCAGAACGTGTGGCTGGTCGATTTGTGGCTTGTCATCTCCAGCACAAGAAACAATTTATGATGCCTGAGATAAAATCATTCATAATGGCTTTGTTTGTTGTGCCACTGAGAGAGGAACTTGGCGCCAGTCTACCAGATAGTGACGATATCATTGGTGATAAGACTTATGCAAAGCTTTAAGCATAGGGGTTTCCACAACAAGAACCATACAACATGATGAATGCATCCCGCGCCTTTAAGATAACCTTGTAACCTTTTAAGATAGAGTATCTTGGGGCTTCAGCACCTGCTACATGAAAGTGATTTTAGTGAAGGAAAACTATGCAGGCTGCGTCAATTACCGATTGCTTACTGATGACTTATAAGTAGTACTTATTACTAGGCCTCCCAAGTAATTTGTACTAGGAGTGAGGAAGAGGAGACATATCATCCCAAAAAGCTGTGAGTGCCGCACTCGAGGCGGCCTCCACTAGGGGAAATCTTTATGAGAGAACTTGAAGAACTAGTGAGGATGTGGAGGACGACAAGCCGCCCCCTACTCCAGACCAAGACTTTGACAGCAAACGTGTTCTTCAAGAGCATGTCTACTTGTAGTCACTTTGTGCGCATAATGCAGAGTGAGCATGTAAGTTGAGAGCAGTTTTGTGAGCTTTTTACAACAAATGGCTGTGCGAATGGCTGAGTGTGGGCAAAAAAATCGACAATCCCTAATAGTTTAGAGCTGCTATCAAGTTCTACAACAGCTTGCTGTCCTCCAATAGTGCCACCCTTAAGCAGGTCCCTCACGCTTCAAGCGTAAGTTACCTCAAGCTTCAGCCTCCAGCTCAGACGTTTTGGGCCTCTGACATCTCGCACGCCTTCAGATTTTTGTGAGGCTGCGACACATATGAAGAAGAATTCTAGAAGGAGCAACCTATTTGTTACTCAGATTTGACTGCTGACTTGAGGTTTAGGATGTCACGCCAGATTTATGCAGTGCCAGATTTATGCTGCATTGTGAGCCGGAGGTTGGTTGAGTTAGTTGTTATGGCCATGCCGCGAGTCTAATTTGGATGCAGCAGTCTCTCGGCGTGACAAGGATGAGGAAAGTGAGGAGGGACATCTCTAACATGAACCATCTGGAAAGCGACAACAAGCTGGTGACTTATCAGTATTGGACCGCCTGTTCCCTCCTAGATCTTAAAGCTGATCCACACACTCGTATGCGGAATGGGGGTGCATGCATGTGCCCCCCTGAGGCTACCTTGCTATCTGTACCTTGACCTCCTTAAGCGTGTCACATAACGGTCCTCATAACGGTCCTCCGTTATGAGTCATAACGGTTATGAGGAATATGAGCAGGTTCCGTTTGCGTGCACATACTCTTGCAGTGGAATCCTCCGTCACGGAGACGGTCTGGCGCAGCAGAAATGGCCATTGTGACGAGTGCGCATGCTCTTTGCAAAATGAGGTGCGTGTGCTTTTTCACTGTCAAGACTTGTTTGCTTGCTCTCTCAGAATGAAGCATTTGTTCCTCTTTTTCCCTTTTTGCCAGTCCTTTTCTGCGTAGACGCCATTGCATGCCTTGCCTAGTCAGGCTGTCTATGATTTCCTTTCTCAATGGTAAAACAAACTCTGCCATTTCATCTCGGACAGTATGGACGATTTTTGGGCTGGCAAAGAAACCAATCAGCCTAACTACCGTAGTGGTGACCAGGCTGGCAGTTAATCCTGACTTGTAACTGAGCCAGATCAACGACTTTTTGAATGAGCTGTCATTCCTGGCATAACAGTGCCGTAACTTAGTGCAGTAACAGATTTATGCTGCATTGTGACTCGGAGGTTGGTTGAGTCCGTTGGCAGAGTATTTTATCTTGTTGTCAGTTCAGCTATAGTTGTATTTGAGAATGTCAAAGACAAACTACAGTAATAACTAGTTTGCTCCTAGCGACCTTGTAAGATTTGCGCCAGGGAGTAGACCCCTCTAGCCCTTGGGGGGCAACAGGCGTGGCAGCGCCCAATCCAGCCCAGTCCAGTCCACCTGTTACATAACGAAATCATGCTTTCCTTGATCACCAGATCACCTCCAACTACCTGACCAACCACCAGGCTCAGGCTTCGGGCTGGACTGGGGTCAGACCAGTCCATTAAAAGCCGCGATCGTTCCCTGGCCAGCCCATTAAAACACCCTTCTTAAAGCGTTCCTTACACTACTGTTCAGTGTGAGCATGTCCGACAGCAGCTGCATGCGGCGCTGATCTTGCCCATCTGTAGGCTGTACAAACAGAGGAGGTATAGGGAAGGATAAGGGTATCAGAGACGTGATTTACTCCATTTCAGTGAGCAGCTTCAAGCTAAGTTAGCAGTAAGACTTTTAGACTGAGGCTTATTTTGTAGAGCTTGTAAACCTTGTATCAGAGACTCCGCAGTCTCATCTTGGGCAACCTATTGTCTGCTTCAACTTGAAGCAGCACCAACTTGAAGTTGGCGTACACTGTTGCTGTCCACGGCCAGTCCACTTACCTCATTTGCTCAACTACAGCTGTAGCTGAATGTAATGGCCAAAACATCTGGCTTCCAGACACTACGTTTCTTCTGATTTGAGCGATTCTACTTTTGGTTTAGGGTTGCAGGCCTTTTAGGCTTCAGCTAAGCTGCCCTCGTTCGGCGGATACAGCTATGTCACCTTACCTAACCTAACCGTAATGGCCTTGCCACGAGTCTGGTTCGGATGCAGAAGTCTCTCAGCGTGACAAAGCTATATTTCCTCTTCTTGCACTTATTGTCTTTTATGAGCAGGCTAGTAGACTCACTTCTTGACTGAAGGCCTTTTTCTTGTAACCCCCGAAGTCTCCACTGCCAGTGGAGGCAGTCAGCCTATCGCCACCAGCAGGCTGGTAAAGAGATACCTATGCAGTCAAACCTTAAACCTATGAAGTGAGCAAGACGCTCCCAGCATCAATCAAGGGAGAGGAGACACATTGGCCCAAATGTGTCTCCTCCACCAAAAAGGCCAGCTGGCGGTCAAACCTAGCTTAAGAAGCCTTCAACTCGTGTCAGGTGCAAGTACCAGACAGCCCACCGCCCAAGAGGAGGATTCAAGCATTTTGCAAATAATCTGAGTGCACAGAGCGTGCGCCGAAAGGAAATGAAAAAATAGTTCGAAATTTAACGTTACCCAGCACAGTAAATTTAAAGCATACACTTCTAAAGCACAGCGCTGATTAGGTCTCAACTCTCTCGGGACTGAACTCCATCTGGTGTCACTCCTAAGTAGATATAAGTCATACAGAGTCATACAAGAGCTACTCCTCTCATGCCTGACATGGAAGCCTTGCGTTCACACTTCTGACCGAATTACTTTTGCCGGGTGCATAGTGACGCACAACCCTTGCATAATATCCCACATAAACTGCGAATTTATGGGTCGGAAAAACAGGCTGCTGCACAAGCTGTGTTCGGGAGCAGCTGTTTGCATTGAGTGGCCTGGAAATCGACACGCCTTGCAAAGAGTCTGCCGGCATACACAAAAAGCAAAGCAAGGGCTTGAACCTGCTTCTTGCCACTCAGCGCTGATAACATGCTAAACAATCGATGACTTCAAGCAGGGCAAGCACCTTGCAAGCCTCCCAGGCACTCCCCTAACAGACACTCGCATCTGCACAATGATTATTATCCCGCTTTAGAGACACAAAGTCATGCGCAAGCCCCGCGGCACTGACCAATGACGCGCGGCAGACCTCGCATTCCGGGCATCCGGCTCACACCTCTGTTGTACACACACGCCAGCAAGCCCACACGGCTCCTGCGTATCCCGAATCCTTGATCTGCTGCTGTTCCCGGCCTTCACCTAGTTAGTGTACCAGTAGACCAGCTCACCCTCCTTGTCTGGCCGCACAAAGCAGCAGGCCTCGTAGTCCTGCCACAAAGCTTTGAACACGTTGCGGCTGTCGCGTGCGTAGTAGTCACCCAGCACCTGCGCGCACGCGCGTTCCAGGTGCCAGCCTTTTTCCAAGTGCACAGCCAAGGTCAAGCAGCTCTCGGCCAGCAACAGCTGCAGGGGCCGGTGTGACATGGTGTGACATGGTGTGACATGGTGCCTTGGCCATCTTGACACGGTGCCTTAGGGGGGGGTGGCAAAAGGGGAGGCACCTGCCTCCTGCATGGAAGCACTCCCCATTTGCGCCGGCCACAGGTGCAGATTTGCGCAGGCAGCACACACCCGCATGACCTGGCGTCGTGGCGCTTTGCCCTGACGGATATCCCTCCGGAAACCAGGGAATGTTGGCCAAGGGCCAGCATGGCGCTCAGGCCGAATGTCAATGCCTGTGAAGTGCACACCCAGTCTCACATCCTAGTACTGTGCACGTCGTGCCTCTTAGGCCCGGCATCGATGCAAGCACACACAAGCAAAGCCAGGCGTAGCCGCTCATGCCACCCACTCCCTTGGCGCGGCGTGGCAAATGCTCATGGCCCGGGAGCATGTGCGGTGTGCTGCTGCGCTCGCCCTTGTGCCATGTACGCACAGCCCACACAAACAAGCACACACGCAGGACATGCACACTCGCGCACGCCTTGCACGCATGCATGCACCCACATCCATACTTAGAGACACACAAACACAGCACTTTTTCCTCATGCGCACACTCACACACACAACACGCCCACATGCACACATGCGCACACATACACAGGGGCCAGGCGCACCCCCCACCCCCATTCAACCTTTGCGCGCACCTTTTGGATTGCCTGCGTGGCCTCTTGCGCATGGTAGTGTGGCATGTAGGAGAACAGGTGGTGGGCCACGTGTGTGTCCGCAATGTGGTGGAACACCACATCCAGGAAGCCGTAGCTGCGAGGCAGAACATAACCATTAAGCGGGATGGAGTATTCCATCCAGGAGCCTGTCATTGCGTTGAGGCGGTGGGTGCGGGTGGGTGCCAGCAGCATTTGTCCCAGGGATGGATGGATCGCCTGTTTCTCAGTTACAGTGCGCGCAAGTGATTCGGCAAAATGCGAAATGAGTTGAACTAATTAAACGCATGTTTGCCTGAGTTTTGACAGGAGGGGGAGGGGGAGAACTGACGCCAACAAAATGTCACCCCACGTCCCCTGATTCCACACACGTACATCAGATCACAATGCTCAAGGGGTTGACGTGGGGCTACTCTGAGATCCTAGATGGAGCAAGAAAGGTGCATCACAAGGCCCATCTTGGGGGATGTCTCGATTTAATAAAACCTAAAAGCGCAAAGGATCCAAAATGCGTGAATCCCCCATCCCTGATTCGTCCAAAAGGCACAGAGGTACAGTTCAGGCAAAGCAAGCTCAGGGAGGGTTCAGGCAGCACCCACGTGCATCACACATGTCACACACCCACGGTCCTCTACCCAAGGACACGCTCCTCACCCACAAAAAGCACAAACACATGTATGGGGTACACACATGCCTGAAGTCCACCCACAAACAAGCTCGCCCATCACAGCACACAGGCGCGCACACAAAAATGTACGCACACACGCACACATACACACGCACACACGTGCATATGCACACCTGCGGTCCACGGTGGCCAGCGCACCCCTGAGCCAGTCCCACTCCTTGTCGTCATAGTGCGGCAGGTTAGGGTGGGTGTGCTGCAGCAGCGTGATCATGACCAGCCTGCAGGCGATGCAGGGGGCAGGGCGGTGGAAGCTTTCGCCCTGGTGCATGTGCATGAAATATAATGAGTGAGCGCATACACACACACACTTGTGCGCAGGGGCCTTGTCCATGGCTACATCCAAGCTGCTGCAGCGGCACACGGCAGGGGGCAGAGGAGGAAAGAATTTTGAGGCACAGGGAGGCAAAGGTGAGGAGCCTGGCCATGCACAGATGCAACCTGCCTTGACGCTCTTGAGTCAGCCTCCATGGCCATTGCAGCCCTCAAGGCGCAGTCCCTCTGCGGTATCTTGGCTGAATCCTCCGAGTGTTTGTCTCAACCCCACAACACGCAGCGACCAGGAAACTTGATCGATGGCAACCCACTGTAATGCAGGGATGGTCCGGAGGCCGAGTGCACGGGCCGCGCCGCGCGCGCACGCACCAGTGGTTGACGATGAAGTAGGGCACGACGTACATCTTGACCAGCCACGCCACACCGTACACCTTGGCCAGGCCCACCAGCCCTGCAACCACGACGGCGAGCGCCTGCGGGCAGGGCAGGGCGGGACACACGTGCATATGGCGGCGGCGGCGGCGGCGGCGTGCGCGCGCGGCAGGGCACTGGCTCGACCTTTGCCTGTCTGCTCTCTGTGACCCATGAAGGCAGACTGCGCGGGCTGTCATGCACGCAAAGCCTGCACAGAGGCTGTCACGCACGCGGAGCACAGGACCACAGGAAGTTGACCTTCCAGCCCCACAGTTGACGGCTGTTGCAGGGCCTCGGGGGGGGGGGGGCCCCCCTGCCCTTCGCCGCACCCGAGCACACGGGCACGGCGCGTGCACCTTGCTTACACATCACGGTGCGCACCTCCCCTCTGTGGTGAAACAGAGCCTGCCCAGGCCAAGCGCCCCCCTGGATGGGCTTGTTGCGCATGGGGGCACACGTGGTGGATGGGCTTGTTGCACACGGGGGCACACGTGGTGGATGAGGCTCCCCGTCATTACTGATGCGAGCAAGCACTGGACTGAGCACACGAGCACCCGACTCACGGCGTCGCTGATGGCGACCTCCGCACGCTCCTTTTTGGTGAAGATGGGGGAGTTGGGGTCAAAGTGGTTGGCCCAGCTGCGTGCAGGACAAGCAGCGCCAGCGGCCGAGGGGGTGAGGTAGGCGTGTGCGAACGCTGAGTGCAAGTGGGGGCGCTGTGGTCGGCACACTGCAGGGGCAGCAGCGCCAGCCAGTCAGGCAGGTGGGCAGGGTGCGTGCAAGGCAGGGGGCCGCCGATTTGCAGAGAGGGGACAAGGCCATGGATTTGCTGAGAGGGGCCATGGATTGGCCATGGGATTTGCTGGGATTTGCAGAGGGGCCATGGAGGCCGCAGACTAGCAGAGAGGGAATAAGGCCGTGACAAGGGGCAGGCAGTAGGGCTTGCGTGATGGGGGCGTGGTCTGCGTGAGGGCTGTGCTCTGCAGAAGGGCAGCAGCAGCTGCGGAAGGACGTGATGTGCTGTCCTGAGGGAGGACGAGGTGTCCGTGCACCGGGGAGGTAAGCTGCGCAAGGAAAAGGATGTGATGTGGTGTCCTCACATCAAGGCAGGACGTGGTGTCCGTGCACTGGGGGGCAAGCTGCGCAAGGAAAAGGGCGTGATGTCCCAGCACTGGGGAGGACAGCCACCGCCTGCGGCACCGCGGCAGCGATGGTGGCCATTCATGCCGCTGCGCCGCGCCTCACATGCACTGCTGCCTGCCTGGGAAGGGTAGGGATCTGGCGAGCAGGAGGTCTTGGCGCAGCTGGCGCAGCATGACTAGGGGGAAGACTCGGGCGGGGACCTTGTGCAGGTGCTGAATGCCGTAGTGCTATAGAGCAAGCATAAGGGCTCAAAGGAGAGTTGTGGACTGTTGTCTGGCCCAACGAAAGGGGTACACTCCTCAAGCTCCTCGGTCGTCACAGAGGAGCCTGCACTCTCTTCAATCCCTCACTTGATTGGAAGTGCATGTTGTTGTACCTGTGCCCTCATCAAAAGCGTGCTTGTGAAAGCACCCCTCTTGATGAGGGCACAGGTACAACAACATGCACTCCTCAGGTTGTGAGCATGCAAGACCATTGCTCAGCATGAAAAATGATCGATCACACGGCCTTTTGCAGCATGCGCACACACACACACATACACAACACACGCACAGGGGCGCGTGCACGCACCGGTCGTAGAACCTGCCCCCCACGTTGAAGAGCAGGTACAGAGGCCAACCCAGCAGCTGAGTCACCAATATGGACCCTAACCTAAATAGGGGGTTCTTCCAGAGGGCAGGCGCACGCGCACCGGCGGGCATGACCTTGGGCACAAACACCTGCACAAAATCATTTCGCTGTCATTGTAAAACCACAGGAAAGACACGGCTGCCATCCAGTTGTGCGTTTTCATTTTCAACAGTAGTGCGGGGCGGACAGGACAGGCACCTGGAAGAGAGGCGCCGCGGCAGGGTAGAAGTCACGCCTCTGCCACCAGTGCATGGCCAGGCACATGCTGCTGCTGCAAGCTGCATGCGTGCCCCACACCCAGCAAGGGCCTAACAAAAGCGGAGGGCTGGAACAGCTAGAGTAGACCGGCCTCCCCGCGCTGACGGGCACTGGGGGTGAGAAAGGGAGGGGGGTACTCTCGCTCATGGTGGTGCCACACTGACACCCCACGCCAGCCTACGCCGAGTCACGCAGCGTGCTTTGTGAGCCTCGTCAAGGCCGCACACCTCTTATCACCCAGTGCACAAAGCATCACCTCCCCTGCACGACGCATCTGCAGCCGCCTGAACGCAGAGCGCGCTGGCGGACACCAACTTGAAAAACCCTGTTGAACTGGTTGGGCAGTTGAGCTGAGCACTGCTAGCGTCTGTGTTGCGCTCCTGACATGCGCGACACAGCACCCCATTTTCATTTCCTTCCTTAACCCTCTCCGTATCCAATGATCAGGTCCTGCTTTCCTCCATTCAGGGCCTGCCAACCCCTCCAGTGCCATTCCACCATTACACACGGGGTCATTCTGCCACAGTGGCTCATCCGCTGTGGTTTGACCCGGTGCCACACTGCCAAGCTCTTGAGGCCACCTAACATCATATGAGAAATACCAAAAGATGTCCGCACTCCCCCGGGGCCTCACCTCATCCTTCTCTGTGCTGCCTGTGTGTTGGTGGTGGCGGCGGTGGGAGTGTTTCCTGCGCGAGCATGCGTGAAGGCAAAAGCATGCCCTCCTTGCACAGTTCCTGGGCACGCAGCCTGGGGTCCTGGCTCTGCCCTTGTACACAACACACTCATTTAGACAGACCCAACCGCCGCAAGAGGTGCCCAGGACCTCGAATGTGGCTGCCTCGCTCTCCCAGCAGCAGGGAGCTGTGCAGGACCAGAGAGGTCGCAACGAGAGCCATGGCAGTACCAGCTGAATAGGTTGCATGCAAGATAAAGGGGAGGTGCCCCTGCCAAACCCCATGTGCAAACCCCTGCCGCACCCCCTAACCCTACTGCATCGCCTTCTGCGCAAACCCCAGCCCTTGCGCAACCCACTACCGCACCATCCCAAAACCCAACCCTGGGAGGAACCGGACACCCACCAGGAGAAGTAAGGCACCAGCAGCAGCGAGTGGAACACCTGTGTCGTGAGGAGGAGAGGAAGGTCTCAGTCGAGAGTGTTGCCGGCCCATGCGCTGCCCGACAGCCATGAGCTGCCCAGGCACATATTGGCATGTCACCACAACACATGGCGAGCAAGTTTGAGCATGGCAAGCACTCTGGGAAGGAGATACCAGCGGGAGAGGGGGCTGGTAGGATGCCAAGATTGCGTGAACAGGTGAGGACACTAGTCAAATTTGCACTGAGCCAGCTGGGGCCTGCCTCACCAGGCCCACAGAATCGTTGAGCCAGCTGTAATCCGAGAATGCTCCATGTCCACACTCATGCGCAATCACCCAGATGCCGGTGGCCACGGCGCCCTGCACACGCACCATTGGACGCATTGATGGTGCGCGCTCTGGAGCTCAGGAAGGCCTCAAGACCTCAGGCACATTCCCAGTGGAAGATTCACAAAAAGGCTGCAAAATCACAACAAGGTTCAACAAGGGTGTACTGTACCCCAACGACAGGTGCAAGCCTCAGGAGCAGAGCAAGGGGCACTCAACAGGCTGTTGCCCAATGTGCGCAACAGCTGCCAGCGCCAGCCGCAGGTGACATGGATGCAAAGCAAGTGTCACGCTGCTGACACGACACGCTCGGTGCGCTCGAGAGGCCCGGCGAGCGAGCAGAGCACAAGTAACGCTTGCCCACGTTGGGGGTGTCGGGGCAACACACCCGTTCACCTCTGCACACCTCAGACGGACTCACCTGCCAGAACCAATACATTGGCCACAGCACAAGCCACGCCAGTGGCCTGGGCACCGCCGAGTGATCAATCCAGGTTGCGGCGTACGCTAGCGCAGAGCATATTAGGACGTCCACCAGCAGATAGCTGAAGGACTTGAGGGTGTCCCTCTTCCAGCAGTGGGCAGGAATAGCTTTACGTAGGTCACCAAGCGTGAAGGGTGGCCTGTCGCTGGGAACGCGCGCCCTCTCGCAGGCCGTCAGCGCATTCTTGGGTGCTGCCCCCTGAGAGCGCTGGCCCCCTGCACCCATCCTAAAAGATTGCCCCACTTTCTTCCTTGATTAATTTGGTATTGCGTTACGCAGATTACCAACGCATTTTGCCAGACTTACCGACACGCAGTGTAAACATAAACTTCAACTTAATCAAATATGATTCTTTGCATGCTTTGCCCTTGGACTCGTCCAGGCAGGGGGAGGCCCCGAAGACTAGTGTTAAACTCAAGACCTTGTAAGAGATTATATAATTAGTGCATATTCAGAACAACATGACAAAATATCATGGCAAAATACTCAGCCATCAGCAGGGGGACTGGGAGGTGTGGTGGCTACGCTGTCCCTCTTGGCGCTTCCTGGACGCTGCGATCCGCTTTTCCTCACGTAATCTGTCTTTCTCTGTCTCCATTGCATCCACCTCTGCAAAAAAGCATGCAAAGCGTAGGGGCAACATTGTTACCGAGTTACTTCTTGGGACAAAACACAGGCACTTTTCTGAACACTTAAACTAATCAAACCGATCTTGGGATCTCTTCTGACTGGGCCTTTCTCCATGCTGCCAGCATGCAGCGGTGACCAGCTTTTCAGACAATGCCTGTTTCCCTTGATCACCAAATCATCGCCAACTGCCAGGCTTGATCTTAAACATCAGGCTCAGGCTCGGGCTGGACTGGGGATAGGCCAGTCCATTGGCCGGGATTGTTACCAGGCTGGCTCATTCAAAGACCCTTGTTGTTGGCGTTCCTCAGCGTGAGAAGATTGGCGTGTTGAGCTAACAGAGCAAAACAATTTCCAAGAGATCCTCACTTAAACCATCCTGAGCATAAGTACATATGTATTTGGCCTCTGTTGGACTCTTCTGTGCTTGGTCTTCCTCTTGGTCTGGTGGGCAGGGAGATAGGCTTGGGCTTGCTTGGGACCTGCTTTAGTGGGTGGGTGTGTCTGGTTCTTTTCCCCTGCTTTTGCTGTGTGGAAATTTGGGTGGGGGTTTCCAGGCGTACTTGTTCTTTCCCTGTCTCTGACGGGGGTTTGGTACACGGTACTTCAGACCAATGTGTCTCCTTTTCCTTAATTGATGCAAAGGATATTTTACCGCCTGCGTAGATTTTCTGTTTCATCCCCAGCAATTTTCTCCCTGTGGCCATTCAGGGCGGCCTGTTGGGCGTTGCTGTGTAGCACCAAATTGTAGTGTGCAGTGCTTGAATTGCTTTGCGTCGTCATAAAATAGAACACTGCAGACTTCAATGGAACACACCTTCACCAATCTCTGCGACAGCACCATAAACCTGCCTGCGTCTGCGCACGTGCTTGCCATGCAGCAAGACAAAAGCCGGCCTTTAACCCCACATGCACTGGAAGGCCCTCCATGGACCCTGATCTCTTCTAATGACATTTGAAAACCTTGAATAAAACCTTTTTTTCTATTAGTATGTGGTAATAACATTAGATTTTTTTGCTTGTTTAGCAAAATTTTGAGTGGAAGTGGGAACCCAAGTGGAACACATGTTGGTTGGAACACCTCACACAAACTGGACCTGCAGGAGACCCTGCGCAGCTTTACTGGTATCGTTTCTGAAGTCCCAGGCTGTGCAACAGCAAGTCACCATCAAACCAATACAGGGCAACGCAGCTCAAGGTATGCAATGTTATTGCCTTGGAGGCGCAGGGAAAAACAAGGCCCCTGCAATTCCCCACATGGAAAAGTAATTGCACGCAATCCATCGACATCTTTAAGACAGCACAAACAATGCTTACAGGAAATGTGCAACTTTCTGTATGTTGTGTACAACATACTTATGTTGATGAGTAGACATACTTCCCGGCAATGGAATTTGGGCGTTTGGGTGGGAGGCCAGGTGCTCCCAGAGCTTGCGGTGTGAATGGCCCTGTTTTGCAGGCTCTCTGCCCTCTGGACTGTCAGATTGCTGGAATGATAAGTATATGAGCTGTAAAATTTGATCAGATGATCATGAGCGGGTATCCAAAATCAGCACGCACCGCACCCCCACCCCTGTCCCCTAAACACACACACACACACATCCTTATTGACACAAAATCAGCACTCACCAAGGTTGACATTCTCTATTCGTGGCAAGCCACATGGCAATTTGCGAACAGCGCCTTGCTCTTCCAAGAGGGGCATGAGTTTAACTTCATGTGGTGCGCGCTGCAGGTCCTGGTGTGATTCAAGCATAAGCCCAAGAGGAACACGTAAGGGAGATTTTGAGGCCAGTGCGCGCGCTGCATCTTACGTGAGTAGCTTCCATGCTCCACGGTCAAGGCACGCATTCAATGCACGTCAGCAGTCAGAGGGCAAGACAAGCAACTTGCGCATTGCATAAGGCATACAAACCAGCACATTCTGGCAAAGAGCCTGTCATAAATCATGGCTCATGAAGTAATTTATTTCCGCAACCCTTGTTGAAAATGGCATTCAGTTATTTAGCCTGACGTACATAGTTGCACAAAGTTCCTAATGTATGAAAACGCTACCCTTCCTTCCTACCTCGGTTGCTTCTTGCAAGAGGGCGTATATCTTTTTGGTGATGGGTGTCATCCACACTTTTGGATCAAGGTTGAGATCACCACACACTGTAGCCACGTACTGTTGCACAGTACCTGAGAGCAATGACATGATCCAAGAGTGAACCCCAAAATTCAAATGGTGCACTATGCCGAACCTAACAATCCTTTCCCACCTGCAAGCATTGCAGTCACTCCAGCCAATGCGCCAAGATCAACTTCCAGGTCATCTCGGAAGACTTCTTCTCCAACCCTGACATACACCTGCACACCAAGGCAAAAGTGAGCACCCCTCCCAGCTAACACAGGCATCTGTTGAGGTTATCTGAGGTTTTGCAATTATCACAACTGGGCCGCAAAATCTAGCGTTGAATGTAAAAAAAAGGTGGGGGATCTCCCATTTAAAAACCACGAGAGACCTATGCCCTGTAGATGCACTCTACCTGGAGTAAAACTCTTGTTTCTTCTCTCCGTTTATCCATGCCATGCACATGACGAGCATAGCTGGCGATAGCCCTTGCTAGTTCTTCTGCGACAGACCTGGGCAGGACAGGGAGGTGGCGCCAAGAACAAGAGGGAGCTCTGCTCTGTTCTCGATCAAAGATGAAAATTCGCAAAGGCAAAGTCATGTAAGGTTGGTCTCTATTGGTGCAAAGATACCACCTTTCCAAATCCACGTGAAAGTTGCAAATCCAGACAGATCATCAGCATTGTCAAGGCCATCAATACCAAACCAACTACCACGCATAAGACAAGAATGACATAGGAGCGCTTTAGGGATTGATTGGGACCTCACACATAGGGCAGGTTTGCCAGGACCTTCAAGCTGCTTTGCTTTCTAAAGCATGTATCCCGACATTATTCTCACGCCTCTCTTGGGGTACTGATTCAGTACTACTGAACCTCCGGAAGTGCACTGAGACCGAGTTGGTTGGTGTGTTGGTTGGCTGGTTAAGCGCCGATCCCGCCCAGAGACCAGCTGTAGCACTCACCTTTCCTCTACTTCACTCAATCCCATAGTGTAAGCCAGCCGCATTGCCACCTTGCCAGGGTCCCTCCAATTGGGTTCTACACAGCAGGTAGAAGCCCCACCAGGTTGGAACCTAATTTGTTTGCAAGATTAGCTGCCCAAATTTTGGACACCTACCATTGCTCAATTTGTACAGCATGGAAAAACGCTGCCCCTCACGGAGGTGGATGGTGACTGGCAGCTGATGAGGACGCAAGGGTGGAACATATGTTGTCAATGTTGTCAATGTTGTCAATATGATTGACGAATTTCTCCTTACTCTTACAGCCAGCAACCTTACCATATGGCTTGGGCGCTTCTCCATATTGGAAAGTGGCCGTCTTCCACCTGGTCAAGCCTACTGTGCTCAACTTCGCATCCTTAGTATCATGGTTAAAGACGGTGCGTGTGAAAAAAAATATTTATTTACGTGTCTATAAGTATGGCATGAGCTGACTTGGAATTGACCCCTTGACAGAGCGTTGCAGACTGGGATCTCGCCTGGGAGGCTGCTACACGTACATTGGCATGCATTTCCCAGGTGTGCTTTTTTGTTAACTCATAGGAGAAGATGCTACTGCTGATCTTGCATGTGTCCTTGGTGATAGTGTCGATTTGTTCAATACGTGCATGCACAGGCTCAGCGGGAGTGTGTGTGTGTGTGTTTGTGTGTGTGTGTGTGTGTGTGTGTGTGTGTGTGTGTGTGTGTGTGTGCGTGCGTGCGTGCGTGC
>LFIK01002622.1_pt1 | contig 14538 bp, 27 predicted proteins | sample 643401 | NCBI WGS metagenome assembly LFIK01 (sample SAMN03777447, study PRJNA286221) | soda lake metagenome | biome: soda lake; feature: Kulunda steppe; material: water; isolation source: sample T5-Br brine of Lake Tanatar-5 | place: Russia: Kulunda steppe | collected 2010-07 | reverse complement strand
CCGCAGCGTGTGTCGTCGTGCATATGCGCACGGGCATACGTGGTTGTGTGCAAGCGCGGGGTTGTGGGGGCCTGCATGCGCGCGCACCTGCAGGTGGTCAGGTGGTCTGCGATGCTGCAGTGTTGGGAGTGACTTGGGGCAACCGATTTATCGGTCTGTGTGACTAAAAGGCCTATGTGATGTGGGGGCCTATGTGATGTGGGGGTCTATGTGACTTGGCAGTCTACGTGACTTGAGAGTGTCTGCGACTCGGGACAAACACATCTTTGTGACTTGGGGGTCTATGTGACTCAGGTCAGACACGTCTATGTGACATGGGGGTCGGTGTGACTTTAAGGCCTATGTGACTTCAGGGCCTGTGTGACTTGGGGGCAAACGTGTGTCTATAGGGTACAGGGTTGGTGATCACCTGCCAGCAATTCAGGACTGACACCCACCTGCCAGCAATTCAGGACTGACACCCACCTGCCAGCGCCGCGAGGTCGCCTGAAGACACTGCATGTGAAGCCGCCTCCTGAAGCGACGTCAGCTGCGTGCGCAGGCGCGCCTGTGTGCGCTCGAGGCCGACCCGCATCTCCTCGCCCTTTGCCTCGGCAGCAGCGTGGATGCGCTCAGACTCCTGCATGAGCACGCGCGTCCCCATGAGTGAGCGCGCGCGTGTATGCATGTCAGTGTGTGCGTGCACTCATGTGAGTATGCACGAGTGAGTGGGTGAGTGTGTGTGTGAGAGAGAGAGAGATACAGGGGAAGGTGCAAGTGAGCATGAGCAAAGAGCAGTGTGGAGTCAGGGCATGAGGCCCCCCCTGCAAATAAGAGTAGGCTCCTGCAAGTGCACGAGTGCACGCGCAATCGGCAGTGCATCTGCTCTGCCCTTTGCTCAAAAATTACAAACCGAACAATACCTGGGGCCCAGTCTGCAGTCCTACGGGTCCCATTTGCCGCCCTGGAAGTGCTGTTTATAAACAAATTTGCATCCACAGGCAACCCATTTTTGTGCCCGCCGCCTGCACATCCTCAAAGCCGCCCAAGGGCGCGTAAAGCCACATGCAGATCACACACCTGCAGGTCATTCGCGATGTCCGACATCTGCTGCCGCAGCTCGGCCGCGTCTTTGGCGGCCTCCTCGCGCGCGCGCGTGGCTTCCTCCACCAGCGACTCGTACTGGCTGACCTGCAGAGGCCAACACACAAACATGACTGACCTGCAGAGGCCAACACACAAACACGGCTGACCTGCAGAGGCCAACACACGAAGATGACTGACATGCAGAGGCCAACGCACAAGCATGGCTGTCCAGCAGGGGCCAACACACATACATGGCTGACCTGCAGAGGCCAATACACAAACACAGCTAACCTGCAGAGGCCAACACACAAACATGACTGACATGCAGAGGCCAACGCACAAGCATGGCTGTCCAGCAGGGGCCAACACACAAACACGGCTGACCTGCACAAACACGGCTGACCTGCAGGGGCCGCGCACCAACATCCGCGTGCAAGCATTGGACACAAGGGCATTGGACACAAGGGCGGCAGACCTTCAAGGCACGCAGCACGGCAGCCCCACCCTCATGCATGCTTGCACACACAGAACAGCAGTTCCACCCTCATGCATGCTTGCACACACAGAACAGCAGTTCCACCCCCATGCATGCTTGCACACACAGAACAGCAGTTCCACCCTCATGCATGCTTGCACTCGCAGCACAGCAGCCCCACCCTCATGCATGCTTGCACACACAGAACAGCAGCCCCTCCCTCATGCATGCTTGAGCAGACAGCACTGCAGCCCCACCCTCATGCATGCTTGCACACACAGCACTGCAGCCCCACCCCCTTGCATGCTTGCAGTTGCGCCGTGCCAGCCTGCACCAGCACAGCCTGCCCCTGCAGAGGCATGTCATGCTAGCACTGCCGGCACAGCAACAGCCTCTGCACACTCGAACATGAAGCCCAGCCATCAGGTTATAACTGATGTGGAAGCGCGTGGTGCAGCTGACAAGGCCTTGCAGAGGGGGGCAGGGGTACCACAGGCAACTCATCAAGTTTGCAGCAGAAGGAAAAATCAGCCACGGGCAACTCCTCAAGTTTGCAGCAGAAGGCAATCAGCCACGGCAACTCCTCAAGTTTGCAGCAGAAGGCAATCAGCCACGGGCAACTCCTCAAGTTTGCAGCAGAAGGCAATCAGCCACAGGCAACTCATCAAGTTCGCAGCAGAAGGAAAAAATCAGCCACGGGACCCTTGCGTAGGGTCCCTGAGATGGAGGTCGATGGGTTCTGACTAACTTGGGGCCCTACATTAGTACGCAAGGGTGGTGTCGACAAAGATGTAAGGAGGGCCTAGAGGAGGATGCAAGAAGGGCCACGGGGCGCACAGGTCTTATGGTGGCAGCTTGCCTGCCTGCCATCTGGCAGACTGAAAGCTGAAGTGGGTCTGTAAGACTGTACTAGGAGTGAAAGAGACAGCCTACCTGTTTGCTTTTGTGGGCGTGAAAGACTGAAATGGTGGGCCTGAAAGACAGAAGTACTACCGAAACAGACAGCCCACCTGATCGCAGTCGAAGTTGTAGGCCTTAAAGACTGTAATAGTGAACTGAAAGGCTGAAATGGTGAGCCTGAAAGAGACAGCCCACCTGTCTGCTGTAGTGGGCCTCCACATCGACCAGCTTGCCCTCAGCCTCCGACGCGTGCCTGCAGATTTGTGTGGGAGCAGATGAATGGGGAGGGCTTGAGAGGCAGCATCGATGGAGCGAGGAATGCTCCTGACTTGCTGAATGGGGCGCACTGGAAGCGCAGCCCAGTCATGGACAGCCCAGTCATGGTCAGCGGCGAAACATGCACGCAGCCGGTGCAGGCAGCAAGCATGGGAAAGGAAGCACGCATGGAAACGGCCGTGCAAGCAGGCACGTACTTGTAAACACGCTTATGCACGCACAAGGCACCACCTCACACACACATACACACATATGCACGGACACAGTGCTCTTGCAGCTCAGCAGGGAGAGCGGCCGCAGACGAAGCACCAGCACTGCTTCAAGCTACACACAGCTTCACACAGAAATACAACACACAGACGCGCACACACACGCACACACGCACACACCTGCGGGCCTCAGCTAGGTAGCCCTCCAGCTGCTTGACCCGCTCTGCCAGGCTCTCCGCCCTGCCCTGGCTCAGCGCTGCAGAGTGCTCTGCGTCGCTCAGCTTCCCGCGCAAGCCCAGCACCTCCCCGCTCGCGCTGCGGCGGTCCTCCAGAAGCGCCTGCACGTGGAGCACGCATGCACGTGCACACACTTTTTAAAGAAGTTGTGCCGCCCATCCGATGGCATGCACACACAAGCGCGCGCGCATGATTCACAGCCTCTTACCCCTACACAAGCTGCCCAGCAGCGTGAGCACATGGAGCACACAGCATTACATGTGAACCCACCACACGCGCAAACTTAAGGGCAAAACTGCGTTGCCAAATGGACAACATGCACACGGACCATGTGCACATGCCACCGCCTACACCTAATTGATTGTATAGCATCACCATGATGGTGCTCTTTTTTGTTGCTGCACTCTTCCTGATAAGGTGCTTGCACGCGTGCTGCGCTATGTGCAAAGGCAGGCGTGTATGCGTGGCTAGCTGGCACCGTGCTCCTTTTCTTGCTGACCTTCTCCAAGCTCTGCACACAACACAGCAGCCCTGGAGCGCAGGGCCGCAGCACCTCAGGCGCAAACCCGATGACAGCCCCCTCCCACAACCCCGCGCAGCCATGCGACCACGCTCTGGACGTTACAACACAGCACCGGCGGCGGTGACGGCTGCAGCAGCAGGGCCACAAGGAACTGAAGCGCGAGCGCCCACCTTGGATTTGCTCTCCAGCTCCTCTTCAAGATACTTGATCTTGGCCTCCTGGAAGCGTGCCGCCTGCGCGCAGGGCCATGTGCACATGGGCGCGCACACCTCGTGGGTGTATGCCTGTCACAAGAGCCATACGGGCCAGGCTGAGCATGCACCCTGCTCGTGCACCCTGAACATTTTGGCATTGTACTTCCTTTCTCCCGCACGGTCGTGTGGGCCAGGCTGAGCCCGTACCCTGCTCGTGCACCCTGAAAATTCCAGCAATGCGCTTCCCTTGTCCTGCGCAGGCGTGTGGGCGACACACGCACAGGCCTGTTTTGGCTCTCTGGGGCTGTGGTGCTGCACCCTTGGCTGTGGTGCTGCACGCTTGCCAAGCGCTACCCGTCCAGACTTTTCTTCTCCCCTGTCCCTGGCTGTTGTGCTGCACGCTTGCCAAACGCTCCCCGTCCACACTTCTTCTCCCTTGTCTGTGGCTGTGTGTGGGCACTGGGTCTGCAGGGAGCCACGCCCTGCTTCTTTCTGAGCAAGCACAAGCGCATCTGAGGAGGCTTGGCCCTAATATCACGCATGCCACTCAGCAGCAAAGGTCAAGAGCCCTGCCACTCAGAGATGTGGAATGAGGACCCTGCCACTCAGCCATGCGGAATGAGGGCCCTGCTTGCCATTCAGCAACGCGGAGAATTAGAGCCCTACCACCCAACTCCCCGGGGCAAGAGCCCTGCCACTGAGCAGCGCAGAGAATCAGAGCCCTGCCAATTGAGCATGCGGAAAATCAGAGCCCCCTGCCACTCAAGCAGGCGGAGAATCAGAGCCCTGCCATTCAGCAACGCGGAGAACGAGAGCCCTGCCACTCATCGACACAGATTGAGGGCATCAGTAATGGCAGGGCACCTCTTTCCCTGGCTGGCCAGTCGGGATTCTGCGGAGAGTGCGGCTACAAGAGCGAGCGTGCGCACATGACACACACATGCCACATGCTCCCAAGCAGCAGGCTCGCCCACCTGCTCATACTGGGTGCGCTGGAGGTCCAGCTGTTTGTGTGTGTCAACATCCTTGATTGCCGCCTCCAGCTCGGCGGTCTGCAGCTGCAGCCGGTCCCTGCAGCCATGCATGTGGCACAGAGAAGGCGCCACCCATGGAACAGCAGGGGGCGACACAGAGGAGGCTTGCAGGGATGAGCAAGCGCGACAGGCTTGCAACTGCCTGCAGGGCCCAAACGCGTGCAGCTGCCTTGCCATTCATTCCCTGCAACAGCGAGGGCGGCTGAAGTGGCTGGCTTTGTGCCATGACTCAGGTGGCCGTTCCAGGGGGCTATTTCAGGGAGGGTCTCAGCAATCAGTAGAATCAGCTTCTACGCACACTCACACTTCCCCGGTGTCTGGCCATAAAACCAGTGTGAGGTTTGACGCACATGCGCACGCGCGCGCACACACACACACCCCTCAAGCACACCTGCGCCCCTTCCCCATGTACCCCCTGTACCTCTGGTAGGACCCAGCGCCTGGCAGGACCCGCCCTGCATCTGCTCTCTGTCACCCCACCCCTCCCCCGCACGTCCTCCCCGCACACCTCACCTTGCAGCACCCAGCTGCGTGATCTGCACGGCCTGCGTGTCGATCAGCTGCTCCTTGGCGGCCAGAAGGCGCTGCAGGTCGTCGCGCTCACGTCCCACAGCCTCAAGCGCACGCTGCAGCTCCGCTACCTTGTCGTGGCGCGCGCGCAGCTCCCGTGTCAGCTGCCCAAACTGTGCATGCTCCTGCATGGTGTGCGCACACGTGGTGCGTACGTTTTGAGCAAGCATTTGTGCATTGGTGCTCGCAGCTTGGTTTGGTGCAGCGTAAGTGCCCGCAGCTTGGTTTGATGCAGCGCACAAAAGTAAGCACGTGCACGCAATCAGAATTACGCACCAGCAACCCCAACCGGCCTTGGGCCCCTCAGGCTCATATCACCTGCACACCAAGGTTGCTTGCTGTCCACAATGCTCATGCATTTGCGGCCAACACCTGGGAGCTCTGCTGCACATGATGGGACATGCACACCTGCCACACCCATGGCCATGGCCATGCGCCCTCATGGGTACAAGCCACTACCAGCCACAGGAGGTGAGCGTGCATGCAGGCAGCATCCACGCCAACATGCAAGCACAGTACCTTTTCAAATGGTGCTGTTGTGCCATGCAACCTTTCCATGCGCTGCAATTGTCCGGAGGAACGTATACAAATGCGTGCAATAACTCTGCGAGCCGACCAGCTTCCAACTCCGTCCCCTCTGCACAGGGGTGTCCACCACTGAAAACTTCAGGCGCCAATAAGACACCACCAGATCAAAGACCAAGCCCCATCTGATAAATCTCCACGTATCTGTTTAGCCTCATGTTGGGAATACAGCACAACTTGTGTGACTCACACAAGCAGGGCAGTCCAAACACCCCTGTGCAGCCTTGTTGATGCTGCAGCGTTGTGACAAGCCATGATAAGTTCCTGTTGCTGCCCACACACAACCAGGGAGCCTTACAACATGATGAGCAACACCTCGTGCACTTTAGGCATATACTAAGTGCAAAGTAGTGTTGCTTTCCTGACAAGAAGCAATCGCTAGCATATCGTGCCCTAGGCAGGGGACTGCTTCCTAGCTAGGCGTGTGCTTTGCAACCACATTGCCTTCATGCCTTGCACTTCTTACGCATTTATTCACATTTATTCGTATGATTCCAGAGTTTCAACACAGCATTCCTTTCCATCCTTCTTAACCATGCACCCTGGTGCCAAGCATCGCGCGTGCATGGTCGTACCACCAACCCCATGCTCCCTGCTGGACAGAGAATCATGCTTCATTGCACATCTTCAACATGTTGGAAACATCACTATGTGATGAAATTGCTAGCATGTGTACCTGCTGGCCTTGGCGGAGCTGCTCCTGCAGCTGCTCCACTTGCTCATTGCAAGCCCGTAACTCCTCCTCCCAACGACTCTGCTGAAACTCAAATTCCTGCAATACGAGCCGCCGTGAAGTTGGATTGGTGTGTGTAAACACATTTGCACGATGCCCTTGGGGAGCACAGCTCTACGCATACACATCAGTCTGCATGAGAAAGCTAATGATGATGACTGATCGGAACCTGGCTGGCCTGCCCGCACCTGAGCAGCTGCATCATAGGTCAGTTCCCTCTCTGAAACCTGCACATGCAGGCCATGGACCAAAACCTGAGTTTCATAGGGTTGCAGAGGGGAACACCGTTCGAATACATGAAGCTCAGAGCCTGCCTTGGCTTTCTCCAGGGCCAACTGGGTCTCCAGGTAAGATATCCGCTCTTGGAGCTGAGCTGGGTCTTGACTGGCCTGGGGAGGCTGGCTGGCCTCAGCCATCCGCCCTGCGGCCTCTCAAAGCCAAAAGGTTTCGTTCAATCCTCTGACTACGCGACTTCACAATGTTTAATTTCGGTATTTATTTCGAAATTGATACTGTGCGAGTTGGGATTGCAAGTTCTGCAAGCCCTGTTGCTGAGGCATTGACTTAAACTTCAATTGCAGCATTGCAGATCTGTAAAGGCATCAAGCTGGTGATGCACCTGCAACAGCAGCAGTGTTTGATCCACGCAGCTGCAAGCAGGCAGAGATGCTGCATTTGCGCCAGCGGCCCCCCCTTCGTGCCCGTGCACTCGTTGTCCCGGCAGCAACCCAGCAAGGCAGCCTTACCTTTAATTGTAGCTGAAGATGGTACAACTCCTTCACTTGCCAGTGCTGCCCTGAGACGTCCTTCCACTCGTTATGTAACAAGGGCGTCTAGTGCGGCAGGCAGCAGCAAAATGGATCCAGAGGTGGGGCACGTGCCATGCTTGCCGCCAAATTCATCCACAAGAGTGCGCTATCATATCAAGAATGCAGGCAAAGGATGATATTCGTACGAAGTGTATCACACGGATCATTAAGCAAAGGAGGTACTTGGGCAACAGCTGCGCCCTTGCAGTGCACTAATTCAAGCTGATGTAAATGCAACCTTGAAAAAGCACACACACACACACACTCACACACACGCATGCTCAAGCACACACATACACGTACACATGTGTGCACACACATACACACACTTGGCCACTCGCATGCAGGCGGTGCGGGCCAACGTGAATCGGGCAGCGGCAATGCTGGATGAGGTGCTGAATGACATCCTACAGGAGCTCCTGGTGGACCAGGCTGCTTCGTACCTCACGGAGGAGAGCCCTGAGCTTAATGAAATGGAGGTGAGTGGGTGGCACCCACACGTTGCACCTAATTGAAGGCAGTGAAGGCATGCGGGTGGCATTTGCGCGTAGCAACTTCGCTGAAGGCAATGGAGGCGTGCGAATGGCGCTTAAACACAGCAACTTTGCTGGAGGCAACGGAGGCATGTGGGTAGCATGCATGAGTAGCGCCTGAGGTGAAGGCAGTGGAGGCTTGCGGGTGGCATGTGTGCGGCGCCCAAGACGAGCAAGATGGGGTCACATACGTCGTGCCCCAGATGCCGCACCTGAAACGTTCTGAGCGCTCACCATGTCTGCGCGCAATCAAGCTCCTTGTTAAGGTGGCCTATCACCCAGCCAGGCAGCAGGCCTGCAGCGCACCAGAGGGCATGTGCCTGTCTGAGCCGAGGTGCCAGTTCATGATAAACAAGAACGAACGCAAGCACCTGCATGGACGATACGCATCCCGGGCTGTGTAGCCCCCGCTTCGTGCACACAGGAGGCCTCTGTACTCTGCCATCTCCGCACCGTGTGCACACAAGTGGCCTGTGCGCTGTGAGGGGTGCAGGCTGTGCGCAACGCGGTCATCCAACGTATTGAGCTGCTGGACGCAAACTTCCTGGCGGCGCTGAACGGCTACATTCAGGTCAGAGTCTGGTGCTATCGGCCCATACAAGCCAGGGTCTAGTTCGCCAGGCCCAAATGGTCAGGCTCTATGGGAGAAGGCGCGAGCAGTGTGGGGGTGCATGCCATCAGAGGGCTTCGTGGGAGAGGAGAACTGGCTCAGGTGTCCCTAGGGTGCGAGGCACAGGTGCGGCATGGGCAGGCGACCATCGGGTGCAAGGCACAGGTGCGGCATGGGCAGGCAACCATGGGGTGCGAGGCACAGGTGCGGCATGGGCAGGTGACCATGGGGTGCAAAGCACAATCAAGGTGCACACAGGCAAGTGCCAAGGGCGCTGCCCTGGGCTGCCGCAACACTCGCAAGCGAGGTGCGCGCGGGCACAGGCGCAAGCCTGGGGTTCTGGTGGGCACGCCCACGCTTGCAGCCTGCTGACGTTGTGTTTGCGTGTTTGTGTCATCATGTGTGAGTGCTTGCCCGTGGGTTGGTGACAGAGCATCGTGGCTCGGTGTGGCAGAACCAGATGCACGCCCCCAGAGCTGCTGGCCTTCAGGCCTTGATCTGCGCACAGCGTGCATGCCTGCACACGCCATCGCACGCACATCCCGCGTGGGGTGTCCCACAGCTTTTTCTCCTACGCTGCCGCCCTCTTTGGAGCGACACACCCCAGCCGCCATCACAGTCAGACGGAGCCAGCACTGATGGGTTGCAGGGCCCTGCGCCACGCGCCCTCAGCAGTGCAGGGGGTGCTGGCGCTGTTACACGGACCTTGAATGTTCACCCATCCTCTCCTGTAGCCTTGTGCAGCTCCAAAAGAGTGCCCGCCAAAAAACGATGCCCCTCCTTTTATTCCGCCCGGTGCAGCTAAGGGGAAGGCCCATGCGCTTGTCCAGCCCAGTGCAATTCTATACCATGCCCACCACACAAGTGTGCCCACCCCCCTGTCTCGCCCAGTGCGATTCTATACCATGCCCACCACACAAGTATGCCCACCCCCCTGTCTAGCCCAGTACGATTCTATACCATGCCCACCACACAAGTCTGCCCACCCCCCTGTCCAGCCCAGTAAGGCTCAAGAGCATACCCGCCCTCACATCCAGCCAAGGCTGTGCGGCTGCATGCAGGCCAGGGATTTGCTGTGGATTTTGCATCAAAACAAAAATGTGCATACGCGCGCGCACAGGCTAGCAGTCAGTCGATTTGACTGGAGGCCTTCTTGTAATTCCTTATTCCTAATACGCGCGCACACACACACACACACACACACACACACACACACACGTACGCGCACACACACACACGCAAAAAACACATGAGCTAGAGCGAGACATGCGTGCTCGCACACACACACACATGCACATGCCAGGTGACGAGCGTGCGGCCGAACGACGGCATGCTCAGCATCCTCCTGGCGCTGAGGGACGAGGTGCTGCGCCAGGTGTCCATGCGCCTGCCGGCCACCGCCAGGTGAGAGCTGCGCATGGCGCGGTTGCGCTGGGCGAGAGGGGTGAGAGGCCTGGGGCTGCTTGCCCCCCATGCTTCCCTTTATTTTGGGAGCTGCGCCCTTTGAAGGCTGTCAAGCAAGAGAAGTAGCTGACACCTGCTTCCGGGCTGTTCGGCCAAATCGCCCCTTGTCGCCTGATGCCGGGGCTATTTCACAACCGGCTGCCACAACATGCGCATGCACACACAAGCACGCGCACGCGCACACACACACACACAAACACACACACACACACGCATGCAGAGGCACAAGCACATGCACCATCTTGCTGTTTGAGGTGCATGGGCAGCACCAGCTCCTGCTCATGAGTGTGCAGCTGTCTTGTGTCTGGCCAGGACAGAGTGCCAGCATAGCTAGCCAGGGGGTGCAGTTGCAGTGTTTAGGCAAGACAAGATTGACTTTCGCCGGCGCGGCTCACACAAACAACCGCGAAGCGCCTCCCCACAACACAGATCTCCCCCCCCTTTCTTACAGGGCCTGGAGGCAATGTCTGCTGGTGCGCTCCCCCTTGCATCTGTGCCCGCGCTACAGCTTTACCTAACCTGCGTGTAGGCTGGTAGATGCTGCATACCCGCTATAAGCTGGTAGATGCTTTGCACCCCCCATAGGCTGGTAGATGCCGCTCACCCTCCACCGCCCTCCTCTAGACTTTCAGGCTCCACACACTCTCCGCAGCCTTCCTCTAGGCAGGAGGGCGCCACGCACTCATCATGCCCAGCCTGTGCTTGTGCACGCTTGCCCACGCTGCACGCTCGACTTCGCCTGCGCTGCCAGCTTGCCCCTCAAATCAGTATGTGACGCCGCGCGTGTGCGCTGCTCGTGTGCAGGGTCATGGATGCCGCGCTGCAGCTCATGTACAAGGACAACCGCGTGCAGCTGCTTAAGGCCGCCATCGACTGGCAGGGAGGCAAAGGGGACTCTGGCTTGGAGCAAGTGGAGCCTGCAGAGGCCTCTGGGCAGACAGGTGGGAGTGGACTGTGAGTAGGCAGGTAGGTGGGGATGGGCTGTGAGCAGACAGGCAGGTGGGGGGGCACGCCGGCACACGGAGGCAGCTCAGAACTCAGGCGCTCAACCACTCAGCTCAGTGCAGTCAGGGCTCCTTGTGGGTGTCAAAGCTCCTCGTCGGTGTCCGCCAGCACAGCGCATGCACACACAGGCAGGCTAACAGACAAGGCGGTAGCTTTTGGCTCCGCACCCGCTTTGGGCTTGATGGTGCTGCACCCTGAATTGATAGACAGGGAGAGCAAGCATTGCAAATCACTGTTTGCTACGGAACCTGGGCACCGACCAGCACGCTTCGAGGGCTGCACCTGAACGTGTTGGCAAGCCCAAAAGTCTTTGCGGACCTGATACCTAGCAGTGTGCCAGATCATGAGGAACCACAAGTGAAGCCAACAGACCACCTGGAGGCGCGTCTACGCAGACTAAATACCTGGAAGCTCACGCAAAGGGAAGGAGCCTCTAGAGTAGCTTACGGATCACCTCAGTGCATGTGTTTGGCGCATGCAGACACCACAGAGGCGAGTGCCGCAACCATTGATGTGCAAGCTGGGGGTGAGAGCGACCAAGAAACTGCACACATGCAAGTGAGTCTGCCCTCGCCGTGCCCTGCATTTATGACGTGCCCCACCTCGTGCACTTTTGGCGCGGAATGTCCACAGTGTGCATCGAGCGGTGCCATCCTCTGCCTATCACAGCAAAAGAAGGTCAAGGATTAAAAGCCTGTAGGCGTTGCGGCCTTGGTGGCCACGCTTCACCTGCTCTTCGAGAGTTGCCTGGGGGTTGGATGGGCGCACTGAGGAATGCGTTCCGGTGAGCGCATTGAAGAATGTGTGCCAGTAGGCGCACAGTGGCCTTTGAGGCACTCCGGTTAAGGACTACCGGTTTTGTGGCGCCTGCATGGCCTGGATGGGGTATGCAGGATGCGCTGTGTGATGTTGATGGTTGCACAAATTGTGTTGTGTGATGGTGTTGGCTGCACAAGACGTGTTGTGTGATGGTGTTGGCTGCACAAGACGTGTTGTGTGATGGTGATGGCTGCACAAGATGTGTTGTGTGATGGTGATGGCTGCACAAGACGTCTTCTGTGATGGTGATGGCTGCACAAGACGTGTTGTGTGACGCCCTGGAGGGATATGGCAGTGCGGCGCCTGCATGGCCTGGATGGGGTGTGCAGGATGTGCTGTGTGATGTGCATGGCTGTGGCGGATGTGCTGTGTGACGCTGAGGAGGCTGAGGGGCGGGTCTGGATCAAGCGCTAAAGAAAAAGAGTAACGTTCAAGGCGGGAGCTTCTTTGGGTGTTGGGCCACACGATGTGGTGGCTTCAGCCGGGGATCTTCACTGGAGCGTGCATGGGTGGGCATTCCCCTACCCAGGGGCACGCGCACATCTCCGCGACCTTGCGTCGTAGTGCAAGGGCGCCTGTGCTGCGCAGAAGCTCCTCGCCACTGGCCACAGGAACAAAGCACATGCCCGCCTGGTTCTGCCCGTGCAGGCGCTGCTGGCGGAGCTGCCATCTGGCGTGGACGCAGACAGCATGGTGGCCACGTCCTCGCAGCTCATTGATGACATGGAGGAGCAGCAGGTCATCGCAGACAGGTGCGGCTGGCAATGGGCCGGGCAAGTGGGTGGTGTTTGTTGCTTGCAAGGGAGCAAAGCAGGCGAGGTCTGGCGCACGGGAGGAGCAGCAAGCAAAGCAGGCATGGGGGCTGGCAGGCCTAATGTGCTATTGATGGGAGGGGCTGCAATCAGGCTGTGGGCATGGGGGTAGGCACGCCTGGTCTGCTGCTGGCAGGAGGGCGAGCAGGCATAGGGCCGGCGGTGGGGATGGCAGGCTTGGATTGATGCTGGCAGGAGGGGGGGCAGACAGAGGGGCGGCGGTGGGATGCATGGATGCGGCGGATGGAGTCACACAGCAGTGGGGGAACCAGCAGGGGCGTCGACGGGCTGAGAGGGCCCCTTGGCAACGCCATGGCAGGGGCACGCCTCCCTCATGACGCACCATAGGCGCCCGCGTCCATGTGCACCATTCTATGGCCCGCACCTGGTCGGGTCTACTGGTCCGGGCTGCGCAGGGTAGCATGGAAGTGTGCATGGATGCGTGCACGGATGCAAAGGCACCTGCACGTAGTCATCGGAGCACGCATTGACGCATACATGGATGGATGTGCGCGCTCGTGGATAAGCACAAGGACATGCTCAGACGGTCCGGGTCAGGTCAGAGGGCCGACTGCTGGCCACTCTACAGTTCTGTCACACGGGGCAGCAAGTCCTTGTTTGCCTGCGTGCGGCCAACCTCGGCCTTGCCCCCTCGGCCCTCGCAGGCGCCTGCTGGCACGCATGTGCCTGGTGCGCGAGGAGGTCCGGTGGCTGGACCAGGAGCAGACCTTCACCAGCAGCAGCGGCAGCAGCCGCGAGGAGGAGGAGTCCGGCAAGCGGCGCGTGTCCTCGGCCTACTTTTCGCGCTCCAACGTGCCCCAGCGCTGCATTGCATACTTGAAGGTGGTGCATGGCATCCTTGAGGGCGGTGCATGGCGCACTTGACGGTGGTGCATGGCGCACTTGATGGTGGTGCAAGGCGTACTTTGTGCGCTCCAACGTGCCCCAGCGCTGCATTGCATACTTGAAGGTGGTGCATGGCACACTTGATGGTGGTGCACGGCGTACTTTGTGCGCTCCAATGTGCCCCAGCGCTGCATTGCATACTTGAAGCTTGTGCATGGCGTCCTTGAGGGCGGTGCATGGCGCACTTGAGGGTGGTGCTTGGCACACTTGATGGTGGTGCACGGCGTACTTTGCGCGCTCCAATGCGCCCCAGCGCTGCATTGCATACTTGAAGCTTGTGCATGGCGTCCTTGAGGGCGGTGCATGGCGCACTTGAGGGTGGTGCATGGCACACTTGATGGTGGTGCACGTCGTACTTTGCGCGCTCCAACGTGCCCCAGCACTGCATTGCATACTTGATGGTGGTGCACGGCGCACTTGAGGGTGGTGCATGGCATCCTTCTTGAGGGTGGTGCATGGCACACTTGAGGGTGGTGCATGGCGCACTTGAGGGTGGTGCATGGCGTCCTTGAGGGTGGTGCATGGTGCACTTCAGGGTGGTGCATGGCGCACTTGAGGGTGGTGCATGGTGGACTTCAATGAGGGCGGTGCACGCCCAGACGCTCCCCAGTTGTCTTAAGCGTACTAGAAGGGGGCGCGCAGGCACACGCATAGTTTGCACAAGGGGGCGGACCATGGGTGCTGCTTGGTCTGCAAGGGGCCGTGCCCTTGACAGGCAAGGGGGTGGTGGGAAGGCTTCCGCCTACCCTCCAGCCTGATCAGGCTGCCCTTGGGGGGGG
>LFIK01002621.1_pt1 | contig 14538 bp, 12 predicted proteins | sample 643401 | NCBI WGS metagenome assembly LFIK01 (sample SAMN03777447, study PRJNA286221) | soda lake metagenome | biome: soda lake; feature: Kulunda steppe; material: water; isolation source: sample T5-Br brine of Lake Tanatar-5 | place: Russia: Kulunda steppe | collected 2010-07 | reverse complement strand
TCCAGCATGGCCGATGGTTTGTCGCGAAACAGGGTTCGTGAACGTGCCTGTATGTACCCGCCCTTGGTTTCGAAGCGCTCGTTGAGTTCGACGGTGTCAAGGGATTGCTGGCCGCGCAGGATAACTTCATCAAAATGCTGCAACAGCATGTCATTGAGCCCGGCAAGCGCCGTGACATGGCGATAATAGCGCTTCATGAATTGCTCGACAGCCAATCGCTCCGGGGTGTCACGAAAGCCGAAAAGCTCGGCAATGGTCCTTTGGTGGTCAAACAGCAGACGGTCTTCGGCTCGCCCTGTCAGCATGTGCAGGGCATAACGCACTTGCCATAAGAAGGCCTGCCCCTGGCTGAGAATCCTCAGTTCAGCGTCATTCATAAACCCGTTGGCGACGATATCAGCGTATTTTTCGGTACCGAAATGACGTTTGGCAACCCAGCCAATCATCTGAATATCACGTAGCCCACCCGGCGAGCTCTTGAGGTTGGGTTCCAGGTGGTACTCGGTATTGTTGTAACGGTAGTGACGGGCAATTTGTTCCTGCCACTTGGCTTCAAAAAATCGGTCGGCAGGCCACAAGCGATCAGGACTCAAGCGTTGTTTCATGGCCTTGCGCAAGTGCTTTGGCCCGGCGATCAGGCGGGATTCAATCAGGTTGGTGATAACCGTAACGTCGTTTTTCGATTCCCGCTCGCAATCGTTAAGCGAGCGAACGCTATGGCCAATATCCAGACCGATATCCCACAGGAAGGTAATAAAGTCTGTAAGTAACGCGCGGTAAGGGGCGTCGTCGTCTTTTTCCAGCAGAAACAGTAGGTCAATATCGGAATGCGGGTGCAGTTCCCCGCGCCCATAACCGCCAACGGCTAGCAGTGCAATCCCGTCATCCGGCCAGGCGTGCTGCTGCCAGGCAATCGCCAGCAGTTGATCCAGGTACCAGGCACGCCCACGCACCAGATCGCGGATATCCGCCCCTGCCCGAAAGCGTTCGTCCAAGCGTGCTTGGATGTGATGCAGGGCAGCCTTGAAAGGCGCAATGGGGGAGCGCAACCCGGCCATTTCAGCGCGAAAGTCGTCCAGGTCCAGCAGCGACAGGTCGGGTTCGAAACGGTAATGGTGAAGTAGCATCAGGTGCTCAAAAAGCTCAGGTCTTCATCGTCACGTGCGGTCAGCACTTCCACGCCATTCTCAGTTACCAGCAAGGTGTGTTCCCATTGAGCCGACAGGCTGCGGTCCTTGGTAATGGCTGTCCAGCCATCGCGCAGCACCTTGGTCTTGTAGCCGCCCACGTTGATCATCGGCTCGATGGTAAAGCACATCCCGGGGGCCAGGGTGATGTCCGCGTCAGGGGCATAACCATCGTAGTGAAGAAACTGAGGGTCTTCATGAAAGCTTTTGCCAATGCCGTGCCCGCAGAAATCGCGCACGACGGAATAACCGTGCTCTTCCGCATGCTTCTGGATAACGCGAGCAAGGTCGGAAAGTCGCGCACCCGGCCGAATCGCTGCAATGCTTTTATACAAGCATTCCTGGGTCACCCGGCTAAGGCGTTCTCCCTGAATGCTTTTGCCGATCACGAACATGACGCTGGCGTCGCCGTGATAGCCGTCCGCTGTTTTGACGGTAATGTCCAGGTTCATGATATCGCCGTTTTTAAGCGTCTTGCCATCATCAGGAATGCCGTGACAAACCACATGATTGATCGACGTGCAGGTGGCCTTGGGAAAACCATGGTAATTCAATGGCGCCGGTGTGGAACCGAGTTCTTCAACAATGAACGCATGGCAAAGCCGGTCTATCTCTCCGGTTGAGACGCCCGCCTTGACAAAGGGGGTGATCATAGCAAAAACACGGGCCGCCTGGCGGCCAGCGTCGCGCATCTTTTCGATTTCAGCAGGCGTTTTAATCGGAACGTTCATGAGGTCTCGAAGGTGTGGGATGTCATTTTTCGCACTCAAAGAGGTCAGGTTTTTAACCACTGTATGCGTTACGGCTTCATCTTGATCGGGATCTATGGTATAAAGCTGCGCGCTTGACTGCAATCGCCTTACTATTGGAAGTCTGATTTAAGTTGACTGCTTAAGCGACAATCCGTTGGTGTGCAATGGTGCCCGCCAACCAAACAGCAAGCCTTAAAACACACATGCACCGTCACATGGTCCCGGGTGCCTTTGCGTGCTGCTTACCTGCAACGCATCGCCGATGAGTTTTCAGCGGCGGGTGATATTGTAGAGCGATGCGATCAGTCTGTACTGAACGTGTCCGGTAGCATCTCTGGTCGGATCCATGGGGTGTATGGAGGCCTAACCCGAGTTTCAGGAGTTTTTATTATGGCACACGTCAATATGCGTGATCTGCTCAAATCCGGTGCACACTTTGGTCACCAGACCAAGTACTGGAACCCGAAGATGGGTAAATATATCTTCGGTGCACGCAACAAGATTCATATCATCAACCTTGAACACACGCTGCCGGCGCTGAATGAAGCGATCGACGTGGTTGAGAAGATGGCTGCTTCCAACAATAAGATCATGTTTGTCGGTACCAAGCGTAGCGCGAGCAAGGTGATCAAGGAAGAAGCTAACCGTGTCGGTCAGCCGTTCGTTAACCATCGCTGGTTGGGTGGCATGCTCACCAACTTCAAGACCATTCGCCAGTCCATCAAGCGTCTGCGTGATCTTGAAACCATGCATGAAGATGGTACGTTCGAGAAGCTGACCAAGAAAGAAGTCCTGATGGCCACCCGTGAGCAGGAAAAGCTTGAGCGCTCAATCGGTGGTATCAAGAATATGGGAGGTCTGCCTGATGCCATGTTCGTGATTGATGTTGATCATGAGCGTATCGCGATCAACGAAGCGAACAAGCTGGGTATCCCGGTCATCGGCGTCGTGGATACTAACTCGAACCCTGATGGCGTTGACTATGTCATTCCGGGTAACGATGATTCCATCCGTGCCATCCAGATCTACGTCAAGGCGATTGCTGATGCCTGTGCCAGTGCCAAAGAAGGTCGTCCTGACGAGTTTGTTGAGGTAACGGATGCTGAGCAGGCATCTGTTGACGCAGAAGACAGTGCGGCTGCCGAGTAACGCTGGCTGCCACTAGATGAGGTGCGTTGCACCGCATCGCATCAGGAGGGGGCTGAGCCCCCTTGTTCCCGCTCAGGCGGACCTTATCTTTAATTTTCTAGATCCCATTAGATCAGAGGTGAATTATCATGGCAGCTATCAGTGCCTCTCAGGTGAAGGAACTGCGCGAACGTACCGGCCTTGGCATGATGGAGTGCAAAAAAGCACTAACCGAAGCGGGTGGCGATATCGATGTAGCTATCGAGAACCTGCGCAAGAACTCCGGCCTCAAAGCCGCCAAGAAGGCGGGGCGTACGGCGGCTGAAGGAGCCGTTATTACGCGTGTTGCAGACGACGGCAGTTACGGAGTGATGGTTGAAATCAACTCTGAAACTGATTTCGTTGCACGTGATGACAACTTCAAGGATTTCGTCGCCAAAATTGCTGATGCTTTCTTTGTGGCCAAGACTGACGATGTGGCTGCTGTTATGGACGGAGAACTTGAAATTGTCCGTGAGCAACTCGTTCAGAAGATCGGTGAAAACATTGGCGTGCGTCGCGCTGCTGTAATTGACGCTGGTGAAGGTAATCGGGTGGGTGATTATGTTCATGGTGGCCGCATTGGGGTGCTGACCGTTCTGAAAGGTGGCAGTGCTGAGGCTGCCAAGGACATTTCCATGCACGTCGCCGCGATTAATCCGGCGGTTGCGCTCCCTGAAGATATGCCCCAGGAAAACCTAGATGCCGAGAAGGCCATTATTCTGGCCCAGCCGGATATGGCGGGTAAGCCAGAAAACATTGCTGAAAAAATGGTTCAGGGTCGCCTGAAGAAGTACCTGGCTGAAAACAGCCTGACCGAACAGCCATTTGTTAAAGACCCTAACCAGACCGTTGCTGAGTATGCAAAAGCGGCTGGTGGTGAGGTGTTGAGCTTTACCCGCTTTGAAGTGGGTGAAGGTATCGAGAAAGAAGAAGTGGATTTTGCCAAAGAAGTCATGGAACAGGCAGGCCGCAGTTAAGGTCTTGTGTTTCAGGCAATGAAGGCGTGCGCTCATGCGCACGCCTTCGCGTATCCGCGCCAGTGGTTTTATCGCGCCACTAGGTAGATAACTTTCATACGTATATAATTCATTGATGAACTTATATCAGGTGTGTCTGCAGGGTGGGAGTGTTCCCGGATAGACTGAATTGCAGAGATACAAAAGGTTATGCATGAGATATTGAGGTTTTCACCATTACCGGTTCAAGCCAACCCGTCTGTCCCATAAATCCTGCCAAGGAGACTCTTCATGTCCCATCATGCCAATGACCCCTTAACGGCGGTTATCCCCAACAAGAAACCTGAAGGCTCGAAGTCAAAATATAAGCGTATTCTGCTCAAGCTTTCCGGGGAAGCATTGATGGGGGAGCACGATTTCGGGATTGATCCTAAAGTGCTCGACCGCATGGCGCTTGAAATCGGTCAGTTAGTGGGGATTGGCGTCCAGGTGGGCCTGGTGATTGGCGGCGGTAACCTGTTTCGGGGGGCAGCGCTCAATGAGGCGGGCATGGACCGGGTGACGGGGGATCACATGGGAATGCTGGCAACGGTGATGAATGCGCTGGCCATGCGCGATGCACTGGAGCGCTCAAATATTCGTTCCCGGGTGATGTCGGCGATTCCGATGAGCGGTGTTGTCGAGCATTATGATCGAAGAACCGCCATTCGTTACCTGACGTCGGGTGATGTTGTTTTGTTTTCCGCCGGCACCGGTAACCCGTTTTTTACCACGGATTCAGCCGCATGTCTGCGAGGTATTGAGGTCGATGTCGATGTCGTTATCAAGGCCACCAAGGTCGATGGCGTCTATGATAAAGATCCGGTCAAGTACACTGATGCAGTGAAATATGACCACCTTTCCTATGATGATGCGCTGGAACAGAAGTTAGGTGTTATGGATTTGACCGCTATCTGCCTGGTACGTGACCATGATATGCCAGTGCGGGTATTTGACATGAACAAGCCTGGTGCATTGCTTAACCTGGTGGTTGGGGGTAAGGAAGGCACTTTGATCGACAGAGGTGAATAGGGTGATTAACGAAATCAAGAAAGATGCTGAAGGGCGCATGAAAAAGAGCGTGGAAGCGCTGCATACCAACTTTAACAAGATTCGTACCGGGCGCGCGCATCCGAGTATTCTGGATTCTGTCACCGTTGAATATTATGGCGGTGACGTGCCGCTGAATCAGGTGGCATCGATCAATGTTGAAGATGCTCGAACGCTGATGATAGCCCCTTGGGAACAGAATCTCGTGCCGAAGATTGAAAAAGCCATTATGACCTCTGAGCTGGGGCTCAATCCATCCAGTGCGGGTAATGTGATCCGAGTCCCCATGCCAATGCTGACAGAAGAAACCCGCAAGGGTTATATCAAGCAGGCACGTCAAGAGGCCGAGCATGCCCGGGTGGCCGTTCGTAATGTGCGCCGTGATGCTAACGGTGATTTCAAGTCTTTATTGAAAGACAAGGAGATCACAGAGGATGATCAGCGTCAGGGTGAAGACGAAATCCAGAAACTTACGGACAAGTTTGTGGCAGAAATTGACAAGGCGCTGACAGCAAAAGAACACGATCTCATGCAGGTTTGATGCGTCTCGAAAAACGTCACGGGGAGCCCGGCTGCCCGTGCGGCTTACTAAAAGCCGGTTGGATGAATGGCCATTGGTGTATAAAACCTCATGACGTCAACGTTGCTTCCACAACAAAAACCAGCGAGCCATCCTGACGATGGCGGGGGATCTGATCGCAAGCCTGCTCATGTCGCCATCATTATGGACGGCAACAATCGTTGGGCGAGTGCTCGTGGCCTATCGGGTGTGCGTGGTCATCGTGCCGGCGCTGAGGCCGTTCGCAACATCGTCCGACGTGCTGCAGAGCAGGGGGTTGGCACTTTGAGTCTGTTTGCTTTCTCTAGTGAGAACTGGAGGCGGCCGACGCCTGAGATCAATGCACTGATGGAGCTTTTTCTCATGTCTTTAAAACGCGATGTCAAGAAACTCCATTCAAAGTCTGTTCGGCTGACCATCCTTGGTGATCGCCAAGGCTTCTCCAAAACCATTCAGAAGTATATCCATCAAGCCGAAGAAATGACGGCTAATAACAGTGGTATGCATCTGATTGTGGCAGCCAACTACGGGGGTCACTGGGAAATTGCCACAGCGGCCCGCAAGCTTGCCCAGCGTGTCGCTGAGGGTGAGTTGCTGCCTGATGATATTGATGAAAAAAGCATGAGCGAGGCCATGGGAATGCAGCATGTCCCCGCAATTGATCTATGTATACGCACCAGCGGTGAGCAGCGGCTTTCCAATTTCATGCTCTGGCAACTGGCCTATGCAGAGTTGTATTTTTCACCCCTCCTGTGGCCCGATTTTGATGCCAACGCATTTGATCAGGCACTGGCAGACTTTGCCCAGCGACAACGACGCTTCGGGATGAACGGCCGTCAGATAGAGGTTCAGGGTGCTTAAGCAACGAATTATTACGGCCGCCTGGCTGGCCCCTTTGGTGCTGGCGGGCCTGTTCGGTCTGCAAGGAAACGCTTATGCGTTTTTTACTGCCCTGATTGTCCTTTTGGCGACTTGGGAATGGAGTAACCTGGCGTGCATCACTGCCTCGTTCTGGCGGGCGACTTGCGTGATCGGCATGGGGGTGCTGATGCTCCTGCTCTGGCTGACAGGCAATGTAGAAGCTGATTGGCTGTTATGGGCAGGCGCTCTTGGTTGGCTGCTCAACCTGTATTGGGTCATTCACTATCCGGACAAGATCACCCACTGGCAGTCGCCGGTTCGTCGGCTAGCAATGGGGGTGTGGGTGCTGCTGCCCTGCTGGGTTGGCTTTAATGTCCTGGCCGAGGCTGGTAGTGTCTGGCTGTTGTTTGTGCTTTTGCTGGTCTGGTCAGCCGACATCGGCGCCTATTTTGCGGGTCGGGCCTTTGGCCGTCGCAAGCTGGCATCCAATGTTAGCCCTGGGAAATCCTGGGAAGGCGTGATGGGCGGTGTAATCGCAACGCTAGTGTTGGCATTGGTTGTGGGGAGCTGGCAACAGCTAGGCTTTCTCGGCACCGGTCTACTGATGTTGATAACGCTGGCTGTCACCTTGGTATCTGTGCTGGGTGATCTGCTTGAAAGCATGCTCAAGCGATACCGCGAAATTAAAGATTCAAGCCAGTTATTGCCTGGCCATGGCGGGGTGCTTGACAGGATTGACAGCCTGACAGCCGCCATTCCTCTTTTCGCCTTGCTATCGCCACTGGTGTCTGTTTTATGAGCACGCAACAATGGGTAACGGTGCTGGGGTCCACCGGCTCAATCGGCACGAGTACCCTTGATGTGATTGCGCTTCATCCAGAAAGGTTCCGGGTGTTTGCCCTGACAGCGCATCGCTCGCGTGAAACCCTGTTGGCACAATGCCTGACTTTCCAACCCAGAATAGCCGTACTGAACGCAGCAGAAGATGGTGACTGGTTGCGCAATGAACTGCAAACGGCCGGTGTTGATACCTTGGTAGAAACAGGTATTGAAGCTCATAATGCTGCGGCATCTGACCCTTGCGTGGATGTTGTTATGGCGGCCATTGTCGGAGCGGCGGGTTTATTGCCCGCCCTGGCCGCTGCGCAAAGCGGCAAGCGGGTGTTATTAGCGAATAAAGAAGCGCTGGTAATGAGCGGTGCTCTTTTTATGCAGGCAGTGGAAAAATCTGGGGCAACGCTTTTACCGATCGACTCTGAACATAACGCCATGTTCCAGTGTCTACCTAACCAGCATCGCGGAGGTCTGGCGCAATACGGCGTAACGCAACTGCTGTTAACGGCGTCTGGAGGGCCTTTCAGGGGGTGGCAGCACGACGCGTTGGGAAGTGTGACGCCGGATCAGGCCTGTGCTCATCCCAACTGGTCGATGGGGCGCAAGATCTCTGTTGATAGTGCCACGCTGATGAATAAGGGGTTGGAGCTGATAGAGGCCTGCTGGTTATTTGATGCCACCCCGCAACAGATTTGTGTGGTTGTCCATCCTCAGAGCGTGATCCACTCCATGGTGGCCTATCAGGATGGATCCGTACTGGCCCAACTGGGCAATCCGGATATGCGTACATCGATTGCCTACGGCCTTGGCTGGCCAGAGCGTCTCGATGCAAACGTCCAGGTGCTGGATCTTTTTCAAGTAGCGAGGCTGGATTTTGAGCCGCCGGATGAAGGCAGCTTTCCTTGTCTCAAGCTGGCACGCGACGCCATGCAGGCAGGCGGTACTGCACCGACGATCCTGAATGCGTCCAATGAAGTCGCCGTCGCGGCTTTTCTGGAACACGGTCTTGCCTTTACAGGCATTGGCGATGTGGTGGCCGCTGTCCTTGATCAAGCGTCAGTGTCTGATGTGGACTGTCTGGAGACTGTGCTCGAGGCAGACCTGTATGCACGTAAGCTAGCACAGCAATACCTTGCACAACGGCTTGGTAAGTGGGTTTGTTAACCATGTGTAAAACATCTCGGTAATGCGGCTTAGGGGAGAACTACGTGGGCCTGATTCAGAACATACTGGCGGTGATCGTTGTACTGGGTCTGCTGGTGACCTTTCATGAATTCGGCCATTTTTGGGTCGCTCGGCGCTGTGGTGTCAAGGTGCTGCGTTTTTCGGTGGGCTTTGGTAAACCCTTCTGGTCGCGCACCGACCGTTATGGAACCGAGTTTGCCGTGGCTGCCATTCCGCTCGGGGGGTATGTCAAAATGCTCGACGAACGGGAAGGGCCCGTGCCGGATGACCAGTTGGATCAGGCATTCAATCGCAAGACTGTGTGGCAGCGCATTGCCATTGTCGCCGCAGGGCCAATCGCCAATTTCCTGCTCGCCATCGTGGCCTATTGGGCAATTTTTGTTGTGGGTACCACCACGGTGGCTCCCTTGGTTGGCGATGTGTCGCCTGCTTCGCCCGCTGCCAAAGCGGGGCTTGAGCGTGGAGACGAAATTGTTGCGGTTCAGGGCGAATCTGTTCGTGCATGGGATGCCATCAACCTTAAACTGGTGGCTTTGATCGGCTATGACGGTCTGCTGGAAATTGAGGCCCGTCCTGAAGGCGCACAAAAGGCGCGCACCTACGCATTAGAGGTCGAAAACTTCATGGTGCGCCAGAACCCGCCTCAGCCATTTGATACTTTGGGGTTTGAGCCATGGCGCCCCGATATACCCGCAGTACTTGGGCAGGTGTTGGAGGGTGAAGCCGCGGCCCAGTCCGGGCTTCAAGCAGGCGACCGGATCGTTGCCGTTGATGGCATGCCCATCAACGACTGGATGGAATTTGTCAATATTGTCAGGATGAGCCCCGGGCAAGCGCTATCTCTTACGATTGAACGGGGCAGTGATCAGCAATCGCTGACACTGACGCCAGGCACGAATCCCCGCGCTGATGATGCCGAGATAGGCTACATTGGCGCCGGTGCTGAAGCCGTCAGCTGGCCACAGGAACTCCGCCGCGACATTCGCTATGGCCCTTTGCAAGCCGTTGGCCAGGCCGTTACTAAAACCGGGGAGATGTCGCTGCTTACCCTGGATGCAATTCGCAAGATGCTGGTGGGGTTGATTTCTCCCTCGAATTTATCTGGCCCTATTACCATTGCCCAGATATCGGGTGATTCTGCACGGGCCGGGTTTGAGGCCTTTGTTGGCTTTATCGCCTACTTATCGATCAGCCTGGGAGTACTTAATTTGTTGCCGATTCCCGTGCTGGATGGTGGCCATCTGCTCTACTATCTGGTGGAAGTGGTTCGTGGGCGACCGGTTTCTGATCATGCGCAGGCTATTGGGCTGCGTATCGGTATCACCATGGTGGGTACCTTGATGATCATGGCGCTTTATTTTGACTTGATGCGTCTTTGGTAATGAAGTGAATCACGCGGACGTCAGTGGATATAATGTCGCGTGGCCAAGCAATAAGGTGTGTAGAGAACAAAATTTGTCACTACTCTGCACAAATGTATATGGTGCCTGTCTGAGTCATAACGACAGACCTAAGCGAGCGGACTGACTGCATGAAAATCAAAACACTAGGGATGGCGGCCTTACTGCTGGCCGCGACCAGCGGAGTCAAAGCACAAACGTTTGACGTTTCCGATATTCGCGTAGAAGGGCTGCAGCGTGTATCCGCCGCTTCTGTTTTTAACGCCTTTCCCGTCGGTGCTACTGATACCGTCGATGAACGGATGCTGGCTGAGGCGGCCAGGGAGCTGTTTGCAACAGGCTTGTTTGATGATGTTTCCCTGGCCCGTGAAGGGGATGTGCTGGTTATCCAGGTGGAAGAGCGTCCGACCATTGCTCGTCTTAATATCGAAGGAAACGAGCAGATTGAAGACGCTGACCTGCGTCGAGGTCTGAGCGAGGCTGGTATGTCAGAGGGGCAGGTGTTGCAGCTGTCAACGCTTGACGAAATTCAGCGTGAGCTGGAGGGCGTCTACCAGTCTCAAGGGCGCTATAACTCCGACATTGAAACAAGCGTTGACCCGATTGATGAGGGGCGTGTTCAGGTCAATATTTCCATCCGCGAAGGTGAAATTGCCCGCATCCACCAGATCAACATCGTTGGTAATACCGCCTTTGATGATGACACACTGATGAGTCAGTTTGAGCTTGAGGACAGGCCCGGATTCTTCTTTGGTTGGTTTTCAAACGATGAATATTCCCGCGAAGCTCTGTCAGGTGATATTGAGCGCCTGCGCTCGTATTATCTGGATCGCGGCTATGTCAACTTTGAAGTGACCTCTACGCAGGTATCGATTGGCCCGGAGAAAAACAAGATATTTGTGACCCTCAACGTGGATGAGGGCAAGCAATATCGGGTCGGCCAACTCAGTTTTAGTGGGGATCTGCAAATCGCTGAGTCAGAAGCGCGTTCTTTGCTGAAAACTGAACAGGGTGAGGTTTTTTCACGCCGCGATCTGAATGCCTCCACAGACGCCATTCGCGAGCGTTTAGGGGCAGAGGGCTTTGCCTTTGCTCAGGTTGAAGGCAGGCCGCAGCTGTCTGGCGATGGCAGCTCAGTTGATCTGGTCATCAATGTCAATCCAGGCCAACGAACGTATGTCCGCCGTATCGAGTTTGTGGGTAATACCACCACCGAAGATGAAGTCTTGCGTCGTGAAATGATTCAGATGGAGGGCGCGCCTGCGTCGACAGATGCGATTTCCCAGTCAAGGGTGCGCCTGGAACGTTTGGGGTTTTTTAGCCAGGTACAGGTGGATACCCGCAGGGTGGCCGGTGAACCCGATCAGCTGGATGTCACCTATGAGGTTGAAGAACAACCCTCTGGCTCTGTTTCCGCCAGCCTAGGTTTCTCGCAAAGTGCCGGGGTTATTTATGGCGCAGCATTATCCCAGAACAATTTCTTAGGTAGCGGTAATCGGGTCAATATTGGCGCCCAGCGAAGCGACACTTACACCAGTGTAAATTTTGGATTTACAGACCCCTACTGGACCAAAGATGGCGTTTCTCGGGGTTATAACCTTTTTTATCGCGAGACTGACTACGAAGACTCTGATATTTCCACTTATTCAACGGATGCCTATGGGGCAGGGATCAACTTTGGCTATCCGATCAGTGAGCTAGCGCGGATTAATGTCGGCGCAAGCGTTGAAGATACAACGGTTAAAACCTATAACGATACCGCTCAGGAAATTTACCAATACGTCGATGACGTGGGCGAGAGCGCCCAAAGCCTGAAGCTGACCGGCAGCTGGACACGTAATAATCTTAATCGCGGCATCATGCCAACGGCGGGGGATTACCAGCGTGTTTCCATAGAAACCGCTGCGCCAGGTAGTGATACCAGTTATTACAAGGCCAGGGCGCGCGCACAGAAGTTATTTCCGCTGGATAATGATGACCAATGGTCACTCAAGTTCAGAGGCAATCTGGGGTATGCGGATACGTTAGGTGGGAGCAACCCCTATCCCTTCTATGAAAACTTTTATGCCGGTGGCCTGGGCTCGGTACGCGGGTTTACTTCCAATACTCTGGGACCTGAAACGACCCCACGAAAAGGTAATACACGTAACAACACTCTGGGGGGGAACGTACTGATCGAGGGAACTGCCGAGGTGATCTTCCCGTTGCCGTTTATCGATAACCAGAACGCCTTCCAGGCATCGTTATTCTATGATGTGGGTAATACTTATCTGACTGACTGTTATGCCGTTGAGTCTGGCCCATCGCGCTGCTCATCTGGCGTTGAAATGAGTGATTTGCGTTCAAGTGTCGGTATTGGGTTTTCATGGTTGACGCCGGTTGGCCCGCTAACCTTCAGCTTTGCTGAGCCTGTAGATACCAACCAAGGTGACGATACCCAGTTCTTCCAGTTCTCTCTGGGGCAGTCTTTCTAGCGGTATTTTCACTGTTGATAGCATAAGTATGGAACCCGGCAGGCTGAGCCCTGTCGGTTAAAAAGGTGGAGTATCTTTGCTGATGATTTTTTGATCTGGGATACCTTTGCCCGACGCACCATTTTTCACAAGGAGTTAATTATGCGTAACCTAATGGCCGCCCTCGGGGTGTCAGCCGCTATGCTCTTGCCCGTTCAGGCTGTTTCGGCGGCTGAAGTGGCCGTATTGGACTGGCGGGCTGCCCTGATGAACACCCAGTCTGCTCAGTCATCCCTGAACCGGCTGGAAAGTGAAGTTGGCAGCAAACAGAACGAAGCACAAAGTCTGGGTAATGAATTGCAGTCACTTCAGGAGCGTTTACAGAGCCAGGGTGATTCCATGGGTCAGTCACAACGTGATTCTTTGGTGGCTGAATTGCAGCAGAAAGGTGCTCGCTTCCAACAGCTTCGCCAGGAAGTGCTGCAGGCACAACAGCGTTCGGAGCAGGCCTTTCTGGAACAGTCGGAAGCCAAGCTGGAACAAGCCGTCGATCAGGTCATTCAGCGCCATAACATTGATATTCTGGTTGAGCCCCAAGGGGTGTTGCATTCCTCCCAGGACCTGCCCAACCTGACCAATGAAGTCACTGAAATATTCAATACGCTGTAAACAACGGATCCTTCCTGGTGTGACCTGGTCTCACCCTTGGCCTGACAGGTTTTTATGACGCACACACAAGTTTCAATGACGCTGTCAGATATTGCGCGTCACCTGGATATTCCTGTCAGGGGAGATGCCAATGTTACCGTACGTGGTTTGGCGACACTGAAAGAGGCAGCGCCTGATCAGGTTGCTTTTCTGGCCAATCGTGCTTACCTGAAAGATCTGGCGTCAACTCGGGCAGCAGCAGTGCTGCTGCATCCGGATCATGCGAATGACTGCCCGGTTGCTTGCCTGGAAATTGCCAACCCCTATGTCGGCTATGCACGCTTATCACAGCTGTTTGATCCTCTCCTCGCAACGCCTGGCCAGGCGGGTATCCACCCAAGCGCGGTAGTGGCGGAAGATGCGGTATTAGGCAAGGGTGTGCGTATTGACGCTAACGCTGTCGTATCATCAGGCGCTGTCATCGCGGATCATGTGGTGATTGGTTCGGGAAGCGTTGTCGGGGCTGATACACAGCTGGGTGAAGGCTCGCACCTGCATGCCAATGTCACTCTTTATCATGGCGTGGTCATCGGCAAACGGGTCATTTTGCACAGTGGTTGTGTCATTGGGGCTGATGGCTTTGGGTTTGCGCATGACGGCGCAGGCTGGCATAAGATTGCCCAGTTAGGCGGAGTCATGCTCGGCGATGATGTTGAAGTGGGCAGTTGTTCGAGCATTGATCGCGGCGCCTTGGGTGATACCGTCATTGGTCATGACGTCAAAATCGACAGCCAGGTCCAGATTGCGCACAACGTGCATATTGGCGACCACAGCGCCGTGGCTGGCTGCGTGGGTATTGCTGGCTCGACTCGGGTAGGCAAGCATTGCATGCTGGGTGGCGGTGTAGGCTTGTCTGGTCACATCAGTCTGTGTGATGGCGTTCATGTGACTGGGATGAGTCTGGTGACCAACTCGATAGAAACCCCCGGGGTTTATTCCTCTGGCACCGGTGCCATGGCCAACCAACAATGGCGAAAGAACGCTGTGCGTTTCAAACAGCTTGATGAGATTGCCAGACGCCTGACCAAGCTTGAAAAACAGCGTCAGGCGTGAGCTTGGCATGCGTCTGAATATTTTTGTGAAAGGTTGAGGCGTTCCGTCATCAGGTTATAATGCTTGCCTTTGCCAGCGGAAGCGTTGGGTGTATCTGGGCCAATCCCAGAGTTTTAGTTAAAAGAGGTCGCTACGATGGTCATGGATATCAACGAGATTCGCGAATACTTACCCCACCGCTACCCCTTCCTGTTGGTAGATCGGGTCACTCAGCTAAGTGTCGGTGAGTCCATCGTTGCGTATAAGAATGTCAGCATCAATGAGCCCTTCTTTAACGGTCACTTCCCTCATCACCCCATTATGCCTGGCGTGCTGGTGCTGGAAGCACTTG
>LFIK01002620.1_pt1 | contig 14538 bp, 6 predicted proteins | sample 643401 | NCBI WGS metagenome assembly LFIK01 (sample SAMN03777447, study PRJNA286221) | soda lake metagenome | biome: soda lake; feature: Kulunda steppe; material: water; isolation source: sample T5-Br brine of Lake Tanatar-5 | place: Russia: Kulunda steppe | collected 2010-07 | reverse complement strand
TCGCATCGCTTTCGCTGCCGAACGAGATCGACCATCGCGCTTGAGAGGTGTTTCCTGTGCGGAAGAAAGGAGTAGGTTAAGGATCTGCGTCTTGCATTCGGGGATGGAGGACGTGCACATGGCAGATGTCGGCCCTTCAACGGAGAAGGGAAAGATGGCGGAAGCAGGAGAGCCGAGCTTCGACCAGCCTTGGGTGGAAAAGTACCGTCCAAAGGTGTTGGAAGACGTGGTGGGGAATGCAGAAGCTGTGGAGAGGTTGAAAATCATTGCACAGGATGGGAACATGCTGAACGTCATATTTGCAGGACCTCCAGGTACGGGAAAAACCACAAGCATCTTGTGTCTTGCGCGAGCCCTCCTTGGACCTGATTACAAGGAGGCTGTGCTCGAACTCAATGCCTCCGACGACCGTGGCATTGATGTAGTCCGAAATAAAATCAAGATGTTCGCACAGAAAAAGGTCACCCTACCTCACGGTAGACATAAAATCGTGATCCTAGACGAGGCCGACAGTATGTCCTCCGCGGCTCAGCAGGCCTTGCGAAGAACAATGGAGATATACTCAAACACTACAAGGTTTGCCATGGCATGCAACCAGTCCACCAAGATCATCGAGCCGATCCAATCCAGGTGTGCCATTGTGCGATTTTCTAGGCTCTCCGACGAAGAGATTTTGGAGAGGCTAATCAAGGTTGCCGAGTTGGAGAGAGTGCCCTACGTACCAGAGGGGTTAGAAGCCATCATTTTCACAGCTGATGGAGATATGAGACAAGCTCTCAACAATTTGCAGTCGACATGCAGTGGTTTTGGTTTCATCAACCAGGACAACGTCTTTAAAGTGTGCGATCAGCCACATCCGCTCCTTGTGAACAGTGTCGTGCAACATTGCTCGGAGGGGGAGCTTGACAAGGCCTATCAAGGAATCAAGCACTTGTATGACATGGGGTATTCAGCCATGGACATTATAACCACACTCTTTCGAGTGATGAAAAGCTATCAAGCATTAGACTTCGTCAAGCTAGAGTACATGAAAGAGGTTGGGCTGACCCACATGAGAATAGGGGATGGGGTAGACTCGCTCTTGCAGCTTTCGGGCCTGCTAGCGCGATTGTGTAAAATCCATCAGAAAGCTCAATCATGAAGAGAGAGAAGAGCAGGATGACAAAATTTGCAGAGTATTTACATGCTTATGTACGTGAACGAAATGCCGGTGTACTCTTATTTGTCTCTGTCCGCTGCACAAGTTCATCCTCCATATCTTCACTCAAAGAAAAGTGGTGCTCTATCACTGCATCGATGCTACTTTCCTCCATATGTGCATACAGCGACGCCCCTCCTTGTGCTGACTTGATGCGCACGGCTGGACCCTTGCCACACTTGCCCATGCATTTGCATTGGCCAACCTCTATACCACCCAAACCCATGGTGCGCTCCTCAAATACCTTTTGTATTTGCTCAGAACCTCTCTTCCCGCACGACTTTCCACCGCATACCTCCACTGAGCCCAAAGTGGAAGTCATGAGGGGGAGTTCTGCTCGGAAGACGCCTGGGTGCTCAAAGACGGAAATGGTGGGTGGAATGATCCCTGTACATCGAAGCTTCATGCCCTGCATAGCATCCACTGCTTCGCCTTGCGATGACGCTTGAGCGGGCTCCTCTACGGGCAAACTTGCCCTGCGTGCCTGGGCCTGTGCTTTGGATCGGAGTAGGCGGGCATCTGCTTCGTCTTCGCTCTCGCTTGACGACGATGACGAGGAAGACGAGGACGAAGACCCCTCTTTTTTGCTGTTAACCTTGTCCTTCTTCTTTTTCTTTTTCTCCTTTTTCGCATCCGATTTGTTTCGTTTCCGGGTGCTATCCATTTCCTCCCGCAACGCTTGTATGTTCGCGTTCAGCATCCGCAGCTCCTCCAGCACGTCGCTCAGCCCCACCTCTTCACGGCAATCACTCCCTTCCTTCCCCTCGACCTTGGAAGCGCACACCACGCCCGAGGCCGTTCGATTCGAGCGCTGGCCTCTCCATCCTTCGTAGTATTGCTGGTGCGACACCTGTTGGTAGGTCGTGGCGCTTCGCAACCGCCACAGCCGTCCGGCACGCCGTTCGTCCGTCCTCGAGCACGGTCGTGCGTCCAGCTTGCCGGCACGAAGACGGCTGGACGTACATCCAGGCGCAGCCATGCTTCTAGCGTCGCTCCTTTCGGCGTGGAAGAAGCTTCGCAGCACGTGCGCAATGGACGACGACGTCTGATGACGTTGTCGCCTCCGCCATCGATCCGGACGAGCAGCTCCGCATATTTCAGACGCGCTTTTGTTTACCATTTTGTATGGCTACGAGGAATCTGAAGTCTTCGATCGTCCTCTTCGGGCATAGCTCAAAGGGACGCCTTGTATGGGGAAACATTGGGACGGGTCGGCGGATGGTGGGTCGTATAGCGCGGAGGACCACCGACCTCCGGACCGGCGCGTGTCGGGCACGCGCCATCTGCTGATCTGTCACGCCAGCTGGGTCACCTTCGAATGAGGTGGCATGTTTCGATTGGTCCACGAAGCGGTGCCCTGGGTTCCCGCCACCCCCGTGGATCGCATCGAATACCCCCCTTCGGTGGGTTCCCAATGCCCCCCTTTGGGGACCTGGGTGGTACGGATCGAGACGTGGACTTCGTAACCGAAACGGCAAGACCAACGAACGTTTCGAAAGCAGCAGCACAAGCGACACGTAGCGTACGATTGGCGAGCGAGGCGCGAGGAAGAGGACGAGGGAGGATGGAGAGAGGCGCCTGCGTCGCACAGGCCAAGCACGGGAACGCGAGGAACGCCAAAACCGCCGTCGAAGCGAAGGTCCGAACACGGACCGGGAGACGAGCAGTTGGTGCGTGGAGGAACAAGCAAGTGCGATGCCGTTCCCAAGCTGGACAAGAAGAACAGCTCAAGTTCGTCACTCTTCCGGGTGAAATTGGCGCAATCAGACGTTGCATGCATGGATCCACGTCGAAACCGCTGTTTCGAGACGATGCGGCCTGCGTGCTTGCGGAGGGATCTTCCGAGACCGTGGATCCAAACACCGCCCTAGGCGAAGCAGTGGTCACGCGCTTCGTGGACGACCTAATCGTACGTGCTGTTTCCGAACAGGACATACACCAGATCGTGATGGTGGGCACGGGCATGAACACACGTCCCTATCGCATGCCGTGGGGGATGGGAACCATGTTCTTCGAAGTAGGACCAGCAGAATGCTTGCGCACTGCGGAAGAGAAGTTGAAAGAAGCAGGTATCCGTCCACCCAAAGGCGTGTTACACAGGAGAGTGCCTGCTGGTTTGCAGTGGGCTGATGGGAGCTGGTATGGTTCCTTGGCCAAGGTCGGATATCGTGGTGATCGTCCGAGCATCTGGGTGATCAGTGGTTTGTCTGACTTGAATTTGAACGAGGAGTCGTACGAAGCCGTGCTAGAAAACATCTCGAACGGCATGATGCTCGACTCCTTCGTGGTGGGCGAATTGCCGGTGGCTGCGGACGGTACCAATCCGGTAGATTCGTTGGCTTCATGGGACATCCTTGCGATGTCCACACGGATCGAGGATGCCGTTGCCGTGTATGATGTGGACTGCAGTCCCGAGGAGAGTGCGTCGATTGCTCAGCGCGGCACCTTGATTCGTGGGAAGCAGACCAAGCTATCTCGCCACCAGCGTCGCGTGTACACCACCTACACAAACCAGCTGGAGTCCGATGCGGACGAGTATTACTTCGACAACATCGTGTGAGTTTGGAGGGCATCGTTTCCATCGGTGACTCTTTCCTCTCTGTCCCCTCTGGTTTCGTGTACGGTGCAACTACGCCTTTCTTTCATCTTTTTTCTACACTGTCTCTGGTCTTCGTTTCCCCTTGATCCTTCCTGCCCACCAGGATCCACCGCAGCCGGCAGATCCCAACCGAACCCTTCCTCTGCGCGACAAGGTCGCATGCCACCTTCCCTCCGGCCTTCCTCCTTCTTTTCTCTCGCATTCGGACGTGACCCGTCGAGGACCCCCGGACGGCGGTTGGGACCCCTCCTTCCCCCGTTTCGAGATCTCCATCGAGATCTTGGACCGTGCATCGATATCTTCGCGGCTTCTCCTTAGATTCTCCCGTCACGAATCCAGCCCACCGACCAGAGACGTTGGTGACGAGTGGACGGTCGAGCACCAAAGCACGCGCGTTGCAAGACTTCGGACGCGTCCGAAGCGCGATCCAAGAGCCGATCGAGGTGTGGCGAGGTCTCAGGAGGCGAGACAGCCGACGAAGGAAGGCACCAAGGTGAAACAGGCGGGAAAGAAAGACAATCGAAGCCGGAAGAAGCCATGAAAGCGACCTGCTTGCGTACCGAAGGAAAAGGGCAGACGGCGGTCTTCGCAGCTGCCAAGCACGTCAACAGGACCAGGAGCAGAAGAGGAGAGTGGACCAAGAGCAAAGGATGCACGTGGAAAACCAGCACGTTCCGACCCTTGCGCGAGAGCATCGTCGAAAGGACACGCTGCCGTGTGGCCGACGTAGAAAGCGCAGACGGTGGATCCACTTCCGAAGAGAAGCCGTACGCTGAAGTGGAGATCGATTGCGAGGCGGATCCCTCCTACACAGTGATCTCCGTCAAAGCCTCCAATCGACCGGGATTGCTCAGTGCTCTGACCAAAACGTTCCGGGACCTCGGCATCGATGTGAACAAGGCGGTCGTGGACAGCTCGAACGGTGTGGCCGTGGACACGTTCTACGTACTGGACTCTAGTGGGAAGAAAATCACCTCGGATAGGGATGTGCGTAACATTAAGAGCTACATCATGACCTTCCTCGGAAACATTCCTGCTGCAGGAAGGATGGAACGACCAGCTCTGGCGTTCTTGAAGCATGCCGAGGAAGGAACTGCAGATGAACGTCGGAAGTCACAGCTACTGTACAATCTTATGGATACGTACACAAAGAACGACGTGCTTAGCATCCAAGAAAGTATTGTTCACCATGTCGAATACACGCTTGGACGGAGCAGATACAGATTCGACAACTTCGAGGCTTACCAAGCCACAGCTTTAGCCGTCAGGGACAGGCTGATCGAAGTCTTCAATGACACCCAGCATCACTTCTATGAATCGGATCCAAAGAGGGTTTACTACCTCTCGATGGAGTTCTTGATGGGCAGGAGTCTCCTCAATTCTCTGTACAACCTTTCGCTGAAAGATGAGTTTGAGCTAGCCTTGCGTGAATTGGGATATGACTTGGAAACAGTGGTGGAGGAAGAAAGGGATGCTGCACTGGGAAATGGCGGCCTTGGTAGACTTGCTGCTTGCTTTTTGGATTCAATGGCAACCCTGAATCTCCCTGCTGGCGGGTACGGGATGAGATATCAGTACGGCATGTTCCGTCAAGTTTTGCAGGAGGGATTCCAACATGAGCAACCAGACTACTGGCTAACCTTTGGAAATCCATGGGAGATTCAAAGGATGAATGTAGCATACCCAGTGAAGTTCTATGGCCATGTCAGTGTTCACGAGGAGGATGGTCGCCAGGTCTTTAGGTGGAATGCAGGTGAAACAATTGAGGCGGTTGCTTACGACAATCCCGTCCCAGGCTACAACACTGATAATACCATCAACCTCAGGCTCTGGTCTGGGAAGCCTGACCATGAATTTGACCTTGAGTCTTTTAATACTGGTGACTATGTGTCGGCCATTCTTGCCAAGCAGAGAGCAGAGACTATCAGCAGTGTTCTCTACCCGGATGACAGGACATACGAAGGAAAGGAGCTGCGTTTAAGGCAGCAGCACTTCATGGTAAGTGCGTCTCTGCAAGACATGCTCCGTAGGTTCAAATCTCAGCATGGCAGCAACTTTGATCTACTCCCGGAAAAGGTGGCTCTGCAGCTGAATGACACCCATCCCACCATTGGAGTTCCAGAACTCATGCGCTTGCTAATGGACGAGAATGGTCTAGGTTGGACCAAGTCATGGGAACTTGCTACCAAGATTTTCAGCTTTACAAACCACACTGTACTACCAGAGGCACTTGAGAAGTGGCCTGTGTCCCTTATCGAGAGGCTCCTACCTCGTCACATGCAGATCATTTACGACATCAACTGGCGTTTTCTTCAGTCCATCAAAGAGAAGGTGGATGATGAAACGCTCGGCCGGTTGAGCATTATCGAAGACTCTCCCTATGATGGAGAGAAGTTTGTCCGCATGGCGTATCTGGCCATGGTGGCTAGCCACACTGTCAATGGTGTTGCAGCAATCCACAGCGAGCTCATCAAAGAGACCATCTTTGCAGACTTCTACAAGATATGGCCAGAGAAATTTCAGAACAAGACAAATGGCGTGACCCAGAGACGCTGGCTCGCCTTCTGCAACCCGAAGCTTCGTAGCATCATTACAGAGACCCTGGGAACAGAAGAGTGGATCACCAATCTAGACCTCCTGACTGGACTCAAGGAGCATGCGGATGATCCAGAGTTGCAGAGAAAGTGGCAGGAGGTCAAGCAGCACAACAAGGCAAAGCTTGCAGAACTTGTCCAAAAGACAACAGGCATAAGTCTTCCTACAAACGCTATGTACGACATTCAGGTGAAGAGAATCCACGAATACAAGAGGCAGCTACTGAACATCCTTAGCGTGATTGACAGATATGCAAGGATCCGTGGCATGTCCGAGGAAGAGAAAAAGAATGTTGTTCCTCGTGTGGTGATTGTTGGTGGCAAGGCCGCGCCAGGATATGATGCTGCAAAGAGGATCATCAAGCTTGTGAGTGCCGTGGGTGACCGAGTGAACAACGATCCTGCAGTTGGAGATTTATTGAAGGTTGTCTTCATCCCCGACTACAATGTGAGTCTAGCAGAGACTATCATACCGGGCTCTGAACTCTCGCAGCACATTAGCACGGCAGGAACAGAGGCCAGTGGCACAAGCAATATGAAATTTGCTATGAATGGTTCTTTGATCATTGGGACCATGGATGGTGCCAATGTTGAAATTGCCGAGGAGATTGGCGAAGAGAACATGTTCATTTTTGGAGTAAGAGCTCACGAGGTGCCTCACCTGCGTGCTACCCGTGGGGAGTTCCAGACACCAGACAGGTTTAACGAGGCTGTCAGCATGATTTCGCGCGGAGAGTTTGGTTGGTCAGATTTCTTCCAGCCTCTGGTCGACAACATCAGTGGTTCCACAGATTTCTACCTGTTGGCCAATGACTTTCTTTCATACCTCGAGGCCCAGGAGCAGGTGGATGCTGCTTACCGCGATCAGGCCCGCTGGACCAAGATGAGCATCTTGTCAACGGCTGGTTCAGGCAAGTTCAGTTCCGATCGCACCATCCAGCAGTATGCCAAGGAAATTTGGGGCATTTGCCCTTGCTGCTTGAAGGATGCATGAGACACCATCTTCCTGTTGCGTGTTCGCCGCCTTTCTCGGGCGGACACGTCCAAGCTGTACAATTAGGACGAACGAAGAAGGCACCACTAGGCTTCTTTTCGTGGCTTCCAAGTCACCATGCTCTTTCTTGCCTGCACTTGGGAATGCATTTGTCTCCCCCCCTTACGTCCATCCGTTGTGACATCCGTTGTGAAATTGCATCTTCACGTCGTGCGTTCCCCGCCATTTCTCGTCGTGCGCGTTTCGCACGCGTCGACGTCGTCGCACGATGAGCGTCACCATCGACGTCGAAGTGTTTGGCAAGCGGTTGGAAAAGCTGTATCAACATTGGAAGGTACGAACGAACGGACGCGGAAGCGAAAGGAACGGATGGACGACGGTGCAAACCTGTGCTCTGCGTCCTGGATGGAAAACAAAGCAAGAAGGAAGTTTCTGTGACGTCGCACGAACGCCCGCTGACGCAGGAAATCACACGAAACAGGACGACGAAGAAAGATGGAATCGATCTGGAGCGATCGTCGTGGGTGCAGGGCCAGCCAGCGACGAACTGCGCTACTTGAAGAGCGTGGCTCTGCAACTTTGGTTGTTTGGATACGAAGTGCCCGAGACGTTCATGGCATTTTTGCCGAAACAAATCCACATCGTGACGAGCCCGAAGAAAGCATCCTTGCTGGAAAAACTCAAGGAGGAATGCAAGAAGCGGACCGATGCAGAACTGATCCTGCACGTGAAGCCCAAGGGGGAAGATGGGAAGAAGGAAATGGCTACTGTGCTTGATGCCATCAAAGCTGCTGCCATGGACAAACCAGTCGGAATTCTTCCAAAAGAACAACGTGAAGGTGTGCTCATGAAAATTTGGAGTGAAAGTTCTCAAGCAGAAAACATCGAGACGGTTGATGTCGCAACAGGTCTGGGGCACGTGCTGGCTTGCAAGGACGAGAAGGAAGTCCTGAATGCAAAGAAAGCATCTCACCTCTCCGCTGAAACCATGAAACGATACGTGGTGCCGCAGTTGGAAGAAATCATCGACAAGGAGAAAAAAGTAGCGCACTCAAAGCTGTCGGAGAAGACTGAGGAAGTCATTACCAACCCTACTAAGATCAATGTCAAGCTGAAGAGCGAGAACTTGGACATATGCTATCCTCCCATCTTTCAAAGTGGCGGCAAGTATGATTTACGGCCGAGTGCACAGTGTAACGACGAGAATATACACTACGGAACGATTGTGGCATCCCTTGGTGCCAGGTATGCTAGCTATTGTACCAATGTAGCACGTACGTATTTCATCGACCCAACAAAGGAACAAGAGGAGGCGTACGATGCATGCTTGAGAGCTCAGCAAGCTGCAATTGGTGAATTGAAGGAAGGGGCTGTGCTGTCTGATGTATATGCCAAGGTCGTTTCTACTTTACAAGAATCCCCCAACGGAGACAAACTCCTTGGTCATCTTACGAAAAATGTTGGATTTGGGATGGGTCTTGAATTCAGGGAATCCAGCCTGATTCTTAATGCAAAAAATGCGGCCAAGGCAGAGCCAGGCATGATTTTCAATGTGTCTGTAGGTTTGCAAGGGTTGGAATGTGCAAAGGATGGCTCCACTGATCTGCAATCATATGCTATACTTGTTGCGGACACAGTTCTTGTCAAGGAGGGTGGAGCGGCACCTGAAGTTCTAACCACTAGCGCAGTAAAGTCTAGGAAAGAGATATCCTACCAACTGGACGAGGAAGGCGACGAGAATGAAGAACCACAAGCTCAAAATGCGCCAACAGTGAAAGACAGCAAGTTGTCAGCTCTAGCTGCGAAGTTGCGGTCAGACATTGGGAGTGAGAAAACTGCTGAGCAGTTGCGTAAAGAGAAGCAGGAGGAACTTGCCCAACGAAAGAATGAGGAGACACTCAGAAGGCTTACGGAGACTGCTGGAAGCAAAGGTTCCGCCAAAGACAAGGTGAAGAAGGAATTGATTGCCTACAGAAGTGTGAACGATATGCCAGTTGGGCGTGACACTGATTTGCAAATTATGGTGGATCCCCGTGCAGAGGCTGTGCTTTTGCCCATTTATGGCCGCTTAGTTCCCTTCCACGCATCGACCATCAAGAGTATTACAAACACGCAAGATGGTGACAGAACTTTTCTTCGTATCATCTTCAACATTCCAGGCAGCACCTTTGGAACCTCGTACACAGCTGCAACAAAGCACCCCAATTCGATTTTCCTCAAGGAGATCTCTTTTCGTTCCACAGATGTGAAACATGCGAACAAGGTTGTCCAAGAAATGAAGGCCCTTCGAAGGCATGTAATGCAGCGGGAGAAGGAAGCTGATGAGCGTGCTTCCCTTGTTAGGCAGGAGAAGCTGGTGTTAGCACACGGGCGTGTACACAGGCTGCAGGACTGCTGGATCCGACCCAACTTTGGCGGTCGGGGTCGCAAGATGCCAGGAACCTTGGAAGCCCACTCAAACGGCTTCCGTTACAACGCCCCAAAGGGAGAAAGCCTCGATGTGATGTATAGGAACATTAAGCACGCATTCTTCCAACCTGCGGAAAAGGAGATGATCACCCTTGTGCACTTTCACCTGCACAATGCTATAATGGTTGGTAAGAAGAAGACAGAGGATGTCCAGTTTTATGTCGAAGTGATGGATACAGTTGAGACCCTTGATGGTGGTCGTCGCAGCATGTACGACCCCGATGAAATCGAAGAGGAGCAGAGAGAAAGAGACAGGAAAAACCGTACAAATGCAGAGTTTCAACAGTTTGTGCGTAGGGTTCAAGAGGTTTGGGAGAAAGGCTTCCCAGAATTGGAGCTCGAGTTTGACATCCCATTCAGAGAGCTTGGCTTCTATGGTGTGCCTTTCAAGAGCAATGTCTTCTGCGTACCTACGGTCAATTGCTTAGTGGAACTTATAGAGATGCCTTTCTTGGTAATTACTCTTTCAGAGATAGAGGTAATAAGTTTGGAGAGGGTAGGCTTTGGTGTGAAGAATTTCGATCTCACAATCATTTTCAAAGACTTTACAAAAGACGTGCACAGAATTGATGCTGTTCCCATGAACAACATTGACACCATAAAGGAATGGCTCACAAGCATGGATATCAAGTACTATGAATCTAAAGTGAATCTGGTTTGGAAGCCCATTCTACAGACTATCCTTGACGACCCACAGAAGTTCATAGAAGAGGGAGGCTGGGAGTTCCTGAACATGGAAGGCTCAGACACGGACGATGACGAAGAGGAAGAGGAAGAAGATTTCGTACCCTCTGATGAGGACGAAGAAGAAGAGGAGGAGGAGGAATCTGAAGACGAATCGCTTGTTGAATCGGATGAAGACGAAGAGGAATATTCAGAAGAAGAAGAAGATGAGGATGGCATGACTTGGGAAGAACTAGAAGAAGAGGCTAAGAAGGAAGACCGCAGGAAAGCGCTTGAGCAGGGTTATGATAGCGACGATGCAAAGAAGAGGAAGAGGGCACCTGCAAGAGGACGTGGTGGAAGGGGTGGGCGGAGGTGAGAAGTAGGACTTGTATGTTGTAACGATGTAAAAGGTTCATTGCAAGGTTAGTCGATCTCAACCACAATTGTAGGTTTTGGACGTTTATTTGGAGTACATGGTGTTTGAGCAGGGAGTTGGTTTTCGTTGCCCATTTGCTCAAAACTTTTCTTGCTCGGATACTTTAGGGGACAATTATTCTCACTGATGCTGTTTTTTATCGGTTTCAGAATCTTCCTGTGCTCAAATTCTCCAGTCGTCATGCTTCCTTTGTTTTCTATTATACAACTGAACACAAACGATACCTCCTCTCCGGCGACCTGCTGAAACACAGAATCAGCAATACTTGCCGGGGTGTGATGATGGGCCCACTCAGCCAAACTTTCTTCTTTGGGTTCGCCAATCTGCTTTTCGTGATCTTGGAGCACCCCACAGCCTTCATTGTGCAGACTCAAGCAGCGCTGACAATCAAGGTTATCGTGAGTATCCGAGCTTGTCTCAAGATTGAGTGTGAACAGATCTCGCAAGTCATCAGAACTCAGAGCATTGCTGGCCTGCTTGTCAGTATCGTTGTTGACAACCTGCTGCAGCCCTTCTTTGTTGATCTGCCTCTGGTATATCTTCTCCTCGATGGTTCCGGTTGAGACAAAGCGATAAACAAATACACGCTTCTTCTGCCCATCTCTCCAAACCCGCGCTGCAGCTTGCTTATCGTTTGCAGGGTTCCAATCGGGATCAAACAGTATGAGGCGATTCCCACCAATGAGATTCAGTCCGCAACCCCCAGCCTTGGAACTTAAGAGAAATACGAACTGCTTCTGCGACAGGTCGTTAAAAGCTTGCACCAATTTCTGGCGTTTTTTCTGCGATGTGGACCCATCCAAACGCACAAACGGATAGCTTTTTTCCCTGCACAGCGATGATATCAACTCCAGAGTTTCTGTGTAATTGGAAACGATAACAATGCGGTCATCGGTGTGTTTCTGTAGGTGAGCTAAGAGCCTGGAAAGAACAGCAAATTTACCAGAAAGTAGCTCCCAGCCCACTGCCATCCGACCGCGGCCATTGCGATTTTCTCCAAATATTTCTGGTGGGAAGAAGCTGTGCGCATTCTCAAAACCAGCAGCCGACGGATCACTTACACCAACGCGGGTCAGCGCGTCAAAGATGAGCTTTGGGTGATTACAAAGCTTCTTCAAGGCAGTGATGGCTGCAAGCACTTTTGACTGCTTACCGGTCAGAGCTGCATCTGCTGTCTTTGACTCAAGAAAGTGTCTGTACAGGTTTACCTGTAAGTTAGTAAGTCGACAGCAGACAATCTCAGTAACCTTTGTTGGAAGGTGAGCAGCAAGAAGTGTGTTGGTTCTCCGAAGGATAAACTTGTTGACAATGGTTGAAAGTTCTTCAGAGCGTGAGTTTGCAAGTTCCCTCTCGGCATCAGAGGCATCCGGTTCTCGCCCAATGACAATTGGATTTTCATAGTACCTGCGAAACTCCGATGGGGTCCCCAAAAGCCCAGGGTTAGTGAAGTTTACCATTGCAAAGAACTCCTCCAAGTGATTTTGCATAGGTGTTCCAGAAAGCAGAACTCTCCTCCTACAAGGAAGTGAATCCAGTGCTTTGTTGGTCAGCGTGGCATCATTTTTGAGCCGGTGGGCTTCATCAGCAATCAACAGATCACAGCTACCTTCCTTTGAAAAACGTTGAGCATGTATGCGGAAAGTTTCATAAGAAACGATCAGCACGTCGTACATATTTTTTGGGGACAAGAAGGTCTCAATGGAGGAAATGACGTCCTCCCTCGAAGACTCTGACAAGGGTAGTGTTCTGACTCTACCGTCAAGCCATTTCGTGCATTCGCTGTCCCAATTCCCCACAAGACTTGTGGGGCACACAATGATTGCCCTCTTCACGGTTGGTTTACCTTCGACGCCCTGACACAGGAGGGTCCAGAGAAGTGCGATGCCTTGCAGGGTCTTCCCTAGCCCCATATCATCAGCCAAAATGCAGCCTTGCCCATCAAAATCCCTCAACCCGCAGACACACTCAAACATGAACTGAACCCCTTCTCTTTGATGCGCACGGAGGAATTTTGTCAGCTTGTTGTCCACACGTACTTCTACCCTCTCTGCTTCAGCGGTTTGCTCGGATTGCCAGAGCACAAGTGGCTCAACGCCGTCTGGAAGCTCATCTTCTTCCGGTATCGATGGCTTGGACTTGATTTGCAGGGTTGGTAGTGGAGACACGGGGCGCCCAGTTTCACCCCATGCAACGAAGTAGCGACTTCTAGCAAGCCTTCTGCGCAGTTCAGATGATCGATTAGGCGCTCCTGGTACTGGAGATTTGAATGGTTTGCGAAGAACAACAGCTGGGTCACTGACGTTGAGGTACTGGGGTAGGAGAGGCACTCGCTTCACGGCGACATCGTCTGACAACACCGCTGCTACATTTTCCTGCTTGGAGGGAACAAAGAGCTCTTCATCTTCTGTTTCTTCACTTTGGCCTTCGTAGGAACTGCTTTCTACATCGTTCCTCTGCTGGATTTCATGTTCTAATCTTTCATCTTCGAGCCTCTCTTCGTATTCTTCCGCGGACACAAGTCGTTCGCAACCACTTCCGTTTCCCATCGACTTGGCTTCGGCGCAAATGTAGAACCTTCCTTCCACTTGATCGTCATCCGTAGGTTCGAGGAAGGCCTCGCCACAAGATTCGCACTTGATTTTCATGACGATTCCGTTCGAAGTGCGACCTTCTCTTTCGGAGTCCGAGTTGCACGTGATCGATCCTGCTTCACCTTCCCTGGCCCATGCTTTGCCGTGCTTCGCTCTTCTAGGCTTCGAAGACACCGTCTTCCCTCTGTTTCTGCGTTCGAAGCGCGATTTGAGACGTTCTGCGACGCGCACGAGGCCGGATGAGATGCGCGCCTTCGTCCGTCCTCTCGTCGACTGGTCGGTTCGGTTTCGAAGCAGCTGCCATGGCGGGTCCATGGTATCGATCGAACCCGGGGAGATCTCGATGAAGATCGCGATCCGAGGGACCGGGTCCCATCGAGATCTTTGCGCGTGCTACAGGGGCGAAGGGAGGCAGCAGGGTCGTGTGGGTTGGACGTTTCGCGTCGAGTCAACGCCTGGGAGCGGCATTCGACGAAAGCATCGTGCAACCACGCTTGGTTGCGCGATCCCGCACGCGAAGAGACGTCGACATGGTCGTGGCCAAAGTGAAGGTCAGTGGTTGGAACATTCGGCGGACGAACGGTTCGCTTTCGGATCGAGGCTGACCGCTCCCTCGAGGACGAACCACGGGCAGACCGACGACTACGAACTCGCCTGCTTCGCATCTTGCGACACGTCCGTGCGCGAATTGGCGCACGAACTGGCGGAATTGGATGGCTTTGTAAGGAGGATTAGAGAAGCCCATCGAGAGGTGCGGAAGCAGCTCCAGGAGCGAGCCGCATCGTCCTGCGAGGATGCTCCCGACTCGGACGCTTTCGAAATGCTCGCCGATCTCTTGTGGAAGTACAACGACATGTTCCGCCTGCGTGGTAGCTTTCAGGTGGATCCCATCTCTCCTTCGTTCATCCACCAAGCGCAAGTGGAGCTGATGGAAGCGATTTCCACTCTGTGCGAAGGAACTCACCGCGACCGTCTGCATCTCGCGTTGCAG
>LFIK01002619.1_pt1 | contig 14541 bp, 14 predicted proteins | sample 643401 | NCBI WGS metagenome assembly LFIK01 (sample SAMN03777447, study PRJNA286221) | soda lake metagenome | biome: soda lake; feature: Kulunda steppe; material: water; isolation source: sample T5-Br brine of Lake Tanatar-5 | place: Russia: Kulunda steppe | collected 2010-07 | reverse complement strand
TGTGTGTGTGTGTGTGTGTGTGTGTGTGTGTGTGTGTGTGTGTGTGTGTGTGTGTGTGTGTGTTGTGTATGTGTGTGTGCAAACGGCGCGTTGTGCGGTGTGCAATGTTGTCCGTGGGCTGCAAACTACAAGCACGCGTTTGGAACTCGGAAATGCATGGCTGCATGCACAAAAGAATTAAGATGCATGTGTTAGCGCCACACCTGATTGCTTCTCTTTCCAGTTGCGCATAATAGCTCTCATCGGGATCACTTTTGCTTGGAGCAGCGCCCATTGTATGCACGTAAATATTACACTAAACAAAATTTAATTAGAAAAACGTTTAGTTAAGCTGGGCGTATGCCCGGGCTACATGTGTAGCTTGCGCCTGTACGGGCCCTTGCTCCTGTCATGCTCGCTCTATGAGCTTCAGGCGCTCGGGGATGTTCGCATTGGGGCGCAGTACGTTGTTTCAGCCGGTAAGGAATCGGATCCTGCTCTCCTCTTGACAGGTTGGCTCGCTTTGAGGCACCAGTCAATGCATGCTCACTTTTGCGTCCGTCTTCTTGGCCCTCGCATGCAGGCTTAATTGTGTCACTATGCCATTTGTGCAAGCTGGACAAACAGACGCGGGGGGCTGCCTGCGTGAGTCCGTTAGGATTGTGTCTGCAAGGCAGCTGCAAGCAGGCTTCATGCCAACACACACCACCTTCCTTCAAGTCTCACAAACTTGTACTTTACCCATTTTGAAATTCAGATATTGCAACAGCTTTTTCTCTTCGTAACCGGGCTGCTGAGCTGGCCGGACTGCTGCTCTGCAACATCCATCCATTTGGCTATTTGCTCTGCTTTCTGGCTGTTTGCTCATGAGGTATGGAATTCTTCCATGGGAACATAAATTTGAAATTCATGGCAAGCATTGCCATGCTTTGAGCACGGCTGCCTGACTTGCAAGCATTTAACCTTGTGTGCGTGCATGCGTTCGCACAACACGCGCACACACACGTGCACACACGCGCGCGCGCACGCACGCGTACGCATACACAGGTTCACACACGTGCACACGCTCATGCACACGCGCGCATGCACGCACTCACACACGAGAACGCACACACAAGAGAACACATTCACAGACACGCACGCACATGATAAGAAGCATGTTAAAAGCAAAGCATGCTCATTTGCCCTTTGACAGATCTTTTGAGGAGCGTAGCTCATGCGTCTGTTTCCACGCGCAGGATGTGCAGTGGTGGCATGCATTGCCCCTGCAGGCTGCAGAAACAGCTGTTGCCATGGGTGTCAGGCTGAATCAAGCATCTTCTGGGCAAGTCACTGCTAGTGAGGTTGCATACATGGCAGTGGCTTACCTTGCCATTGGCCTGGTGCCACCAGCTGCAGCACTCTGCTGGCGTGGTTCGGGCGATGGTGAGCCGCATGGGGAGGCAATTAGGATTGGTTGCCAACAGCAGCAGCAAAAGGACATACTGGAGGGCTGGCTCGTTCCTCGGTCAGGCAGCTCAGAGGCAGAAATGGTGAGGATCACACAGCTTGATTTCCAAAAGCTCTTGAGCCGCTGGCCATCCTTCATGCGCACCTGGAATTCTGACGCCCCTCCGGAGCTTTTGAGCCCACGTTGTGGCGCTGCAGAGCCTCCCTCGCCTGAGGATGTGCTACAGCTGCTGTGCCAGCTCGTGTCTAGGGGGTTGCTCAATGCCAGTCAGGTGGAGCAGCAGCTGGAGCTGGCCGTGAAGAGGGGGCAGGAGGAGGGAAGGGTCCTGCTCCAAGCGAGACGCAGCAGTGGCAGCAGCAGCAGGTGCCCCAGCACAAGGCCTAGCACCTCCTTCTCCAGCAGCAGCGCCGTGTGTGAGGCGGCCTTGCTCAGCTTGTCTTTGGGCGGGGGGGGGCCCTTGACCGCCACGCCCAGCCCTGTCGAGCTCCTGCCCAATGCTCTAGACCAACCACCCTTGCAGCAGCCACACCCACAACAGCAGCAGCAGCCCCTGCAGCAGCAGGAGGGTGCAGCTGCAGCCCACTGCCCCAGGGCCCTGGCCATGCACACAGCAGCCGGACCCTGTGTACAGCTGCCTGGCCGGCAGCGCCTGCTCATGCGCTCCCGCACGGCCGCCTCCCTGGGCGCGCACTGCAGGCAAGAGCTGCCGCCCATTGTGGAGGTGGCACATGAGGGCTTTCAGCCTCAGCTGGCGGCGCTGCGCAGCACGTGCCAGCTGCCTGTGCAACAGGCAGCAGACCCGTGTCTGGCCCAGCGCTGGTCCTGGCCACTGGCTGCCTCAGTGCTTGCGCAGCTTGATGCACACTTCGCGCTCCCAGGCCGTGCTGCGGGTGCCAGCAGGGCGTCGTGTGACGGGCATGGGGCACAGGAGGAGGAAGGGCGCAGGGCTCTGAGCAAGCCCAGGCCTGGCTCCACCCGTCAAGTCAAGAGCGAAGATGGCCTGGTAGCTGGCGCCGATTGTGGAGGGGCAGAGCAGGGGCTGGGCTTGAATAGGAGCATCCTTGAAGTCACAGATGCATCATGCCGGACGCGGGGCCTGATGACCCTCGTTGGGCCGCCGCAGCCCCCTACAGCACGCCATGGCACATATCCTTGTGCTGCCTTGCAAGGCTCCGCCATCCCTGCGCCTGAGCAGCTGCCACAGCAGCAGCTGGAGCAGCTGTCAGGTGATGGCGCAGGCTCTGCTCATGAGGCTGTGGAAGGTGATGCCAGAGAGCAGGGCCCCAGGGGCAGCGGCGAGGTGGTCGCACCTCCACAAGGCAGCTCCACCAGCGCCGACTGCTCCTGCAGCTCGCACGCAGCCTCAGGTACGCTGCGTGTGGCATGCGCATCTTTCCATCATGTTGCATCTGTCATGCTTGGCTCCCGTCCACTAGACCCGTCCGTCCTCCCTGCTTCCATGCGCTCGCAAGCATTAGCCTTTCTGTGCTCCCAGCCACGCATGGGACCCGTGGTGCCCTCATCAGCAAGTTGTTGCCGCAAGCACCACGCATGGACATCACTCCCCTGTCTTGCTGCTGCGGCAGGCCATGCATGGGTTGTGAACGAGGAGCATGGCAAGGGTTGCATAACGCAGGGCACCATTGTCAAGGGCTCGGCGTCTGCCTCTTGGCCACTCCTGCGCAGTTCTGAAAGCAAAATTCATGGACATCGCTCTCCTCTCTTGCTGTGTCACATGCCATTTGCTGGTGGTCCCTGGCTGCAGACCACCAGCCCCCAATCCTGCGCCCGCTGTGCCCTCCCCAGCCCAGCCCCAGCACGTGTGAGAGCCAGGGTGGTGAATGCCCAAACATGGGCTTGGCCAACAACGGCGCTGCGCCCCAGCTGCCCGCACTGTGCAGTGCCACCAGCGCGAGCTCGCTGATGAGCTTGGCAGCGCAGGGCCTTGCGGCAAGCGGCCCCGCTGCCCCTCCGCAACTCGCCCGCGGGAGGGTCTCCCCAATGTCTGGCAGCAGTAATGGGGGCAGGCAGGGCAGCGGCTCGCTGCGCGGCGCTAGGCGTTCAGCACAGCTGGAGGTGTCTGCCGCACTGCTGGAGGTGCAGGCGGAAGCGGCGGACCCGGGCAAGCAGGAGAGGCAGGATTCCATGGGCTTGTGGCTGGACCAGCAGGTGCGTGCAGCAGGGTGGCCGGTGCGGGCAGGATCAGCGTGGTGCGCGCCGCCGCTGCGCATGGCACGGGTGTGTGGGGTTTGGGGAAGGCGGTCCTTTATCCGGCATGGTGCGTCATACCATCAAGGGGGGCTCTGCGTGCCCTCAGCACTGCAGTGCAAAGCTCCCACTTCACCCGCAGTCCACCCTCCGACCGACCCTCTCAACGCGCTCTCCATCTGCACTGCCGGCCTGAGGCGCCGCTGGAAACAAGCGTGGAGGACCGCCTGGCGTTGCCGTCGTTCATGCTCACACCTGCCCGCAGCGCGTATCTGTCAGTTGCAGAGGCTTGCAGGTGTTTGAGAGGACCAAGGGGGCGCGCCTGGGCGCACAAGGCATGCTCTCCGTTGACCCCAACCCGCCCTCCGAGCATCGCTGGCCGCACCTTGCACTGTGTCCTGCACACGCACGACTTACCTTGGATGCATGCAGGCCCACCTCTCAGACAACTTGCACAAGGAGGAGGAGGAGGAGGAGATGGAGGAGGAGGAGGAGGCAGCCGGCAGCCATCCTTGTCGGCCCATCCAGGAAGATGGCCAGGGGTGTTGGGTGGAGACTGAGCCCTGCTCTCGGGGTGAGCCTGCCGGCGCATCCTCGCGCTCTTTAGCAGCTAGCGAGGCGGCGACCCAGACAGGCAAGGCAGACAGAGTGGCGGGCCCAGGGGACGCGGCAGGCGCACCTCCGCAGGCAAGTGTGCGACGCCAGGAGGTGGGGCTTGCAGCTGGACAGAGGTCAGCTCAAAGTGTGAGGCGACAGCAAAGGGGTTTTGGTGCAACGGGCTGGCTTGCTGCGCGCAGCAACAAAGGCTGCGGGTGGTGCAAGGGCCGCGCATGTGTTTGATTGAGTTGTGCTGCTGTTGCTGTTGCTGCTTCTGCTGCTGCCGTCGCTGCTGCTGTGCCAGCCAGCCTGCGCAGGGACAGTGGATTGACTTCAAGGCGGAGCTGTGGCCTTGCGCAGGTGCAAGACGAGCCTGCCTTGGCGCTGCCACCACCTGGAGCTGTCCAGGCCGCTTCTAGTCCTGCCAGGAGGCCCTTCAGGGTGAGTGAGTCCCTGCTTGGAAAAGTGGCTGCATGGCATCAAGCGCTATGTCCTGGCAGACTGGGGAGCCTGCGGGTCAAGGAGAGGGACTGGCTCTGGTTGCTCGGGGTCCGCCACTGTGTCGACCCAGCCAACACCACGACCAGCATGAGGAAAAAGGCTGGCTTCTTGGGTCGGCCTTGTCCTCTGGTGCAGGTGGCATGTACTGGAGGTGCGCACCCTGCAGCAGCATCTGAAGGTGGCCCTGCATGTCTGCACGAGGGGCTGCAGCTTTCGGGCATGTGTGGTCCATATGCCTCCCTTGGCATTTGCCTGCGCAGGCGGCTGCCAGGGACCCTTCATTCCGCTTCAACCCGCCTGTGCTGGATGCTTCCTTGGATCCTCCTGCCTACCTCCCTCCCCTGCCCCTCCTTGCCACCGCCCAAAGCAGCAGCAGCACTAGCGCACCCGCAGATTCCTTGCCAGCAGCTGAAGAAGCGCCTGGCGCGCAGGACGGCAGGTGCGCAGCTTGTCTGCAACTTTCCCTGAACTGCGCAGTTTCCAAGTTGCGCATCAGATAGCGCCCAGCTGCATCTGAACGCAGCGCGCCATATGTGCTTGTAAATTAGCCACACTGATAGGTGCCTTGCCACCTCTCAAACAAGTGCTTGCTCTCATTTGATCTCCCTTATCATGCAACTGCCGCGCGCCTTTATATCCTTTATCATCCGACACGCTGTGCATGCGGTCCACATGTGGGCACACATTTGTCAAGCACGCATGCGCAAGCTGGCTGTGTGCTTGTGCCTCCCGCCTTCCTTGCCCTCAAGCTCTCGGCGCTGCATGTAAGGGGAGCCTGGAGCTTCAGAACAGCGCTGTGCATGTGCTCCCTTAAGGCTCTCCAGCCCCACGCACCTTTTGGGCACCTGCAGCACGGCTGCAGCGCCGCCCCCACCCCATGCCCAGGCGCAGCACTTGTGCTGCTGCAGCACAAAGCGGCGCAGCCACGCCTTTGCCCTCGCCTGTCGCTGTGTTTGCAGCGGGCCGCGCAAAGCCTCTGGCGAGCCTGGCAGGGAGCCTGGGTCTGATGGCCTGCCCTTATGCCAGCACCGCCGCCCTTTGGACCTGGCCAGCGCGGACCAGGGCCGTGCGCTCAGCCGCGGGGGCCTAGCCCCAGAGCAGACCAAGGGCTCGGCTGCGCCCAGCCAGAGCTCCAGCTCCAGCTGCCGCCGCGTGAGCTTTGCGGGCGACTGCCCGCTGGAAGCGCCTGCTGGCGGCCTGCCCTGCACATCCAGCTCCCAGCCTGACGCAGCCCTCGGAGCGCCGCTCGGGGTGTGGGGCCCCGCCCCATCCGGTCAGCTGCCACTTAAGCAGCAGCAGCAGCAGCAGCGAGACGGTGCCCAGACACACCAAGGGGATGGGCAAGAGGTGCCGCCGCAGGAGCAGGTCCCTGCCAGGCGTCCCAGCCCCTCAATCCTGGAGCAGCCGAGCGCTGGCACCACCAGCGGCGGCATGTGTGGGCAGGCGCCGCACCCCCCTGTGGGTGCGGCTACCCCTCCTACGCAGTCCACAAGGCCCACTCCTGGGCAGCTTGTCCTGTCTGCCCGAGGCCAGGATCACGGCCCGGACCCGGGTGCTCCTGCGCGGCACTCGCAAGACGGCCATGCCCAGTGCTTGGCCGCAGCTCCGCTGCCCAGCCCTCAGAGGAGTGCCGCCACATCCGGCCTCAGGCAGGATGCCCCGTCTGCCAGCAGCCCATCAGCGCTGCAGCAGCTGACGCAGAGGTGCAGCCTGCTTTGCGACAAGCTCATTGCTCATCACAGCGGGCGTGCTGCCCTGTCGTGCCTTGCATGCACCAGTGCACCATTGTGCCCATGCGCATGGTGCTGCGCAGCACAGGGTCTTCGGGAGGCAGAGCACGGTGGTTTTTGTGGTGCTTTGGCCACATGCTCATGCACATCATCACGCCGTGCAGTCCACACTGCACCAGCACACCTTGCTTTCGTGCATAGCAGTGTGGGAAGCACGCATTCCATGCCTCCGGCCTCTGCCAAGTCCAAAGGCCATTGTTGCTCTTGACCTCGCGTGGCAAAGTCGTGTCATTCTTGTGCGGGGGCCATGCTTATCTTCTCTGTAACGTTCCAATTTTCATCATATGTCCCGAAGGACGAAGTAGTGGGGTTGTCAGTTTCGCTGTGGTCCCCGGGGGGGCAAGGTGCTCAATGGCGGTGCCCTGACCCTTATGCTTGCAGGTTCCCGCCACAGCGGCAGGGCAGCAACCTGCTGAAGCACCTCTTGCCCGATAGCATGCGGGCCAACCTGCAGGTGTGTGTCTGTGCATGCGTGTGTATCTATGTGTGCGTGTGCGTGTGTGCATGTGTGTGTGCGTGTGCGCATGCGTGTGTATGTGTGTGCATGCATGTGTGTGTGTGTCCCTTATGTAAACCAGCTGCAGGCTGTCTGCAACCAGCTGCAGCTTCATATTGCGTGCTGGTGGCCCACCTTTTGTATCCTCTTGCTGGTTGCTGCCGGAGGTACTTGCAAGACTGCAGCTGCCCCCATTTACGTGCACACCTGGACCAACGCCTTGATTGCCAGACGCAAGCCCCATACTTGGGTTTAGCGTGCCAAAAGTTTGTTGTGAGACTGGCACTTGGTACATTGCATGCTGTCTGAACGCAGGGCCTGCCTGCCAAGGCGGGGGAGCAGTCACAAGCCACTCCCTATGCAGCCTCAAACCACAATGGCGGCAGGAGGATGCGTTCAACCGGAGACAAGTAAGGGGGAGGCAGGCCCTCCTGGCATGCGTTGCATGGAGCTTGGCAGCCTGGGCTCCTGGTGCAGCTTGGAGCCGCCTGCCGCGTCATGAGCACTGAGGCACCCCACAGACATGTGTGCAGCCCTGCTGCTTCAGCCTGGGCCGTTGCTACAATGAGTGCTTCTGCTGGGATTAGGTGTGCAGCAGCCTGCCCTCGTCCACTGCCAATGGCGCCATGCATTCTTGATGCGCCCATGCACTCATGCTGTGGTTGCCCACCCCTGGTGTGATGCAGCACGGAGCTGGAGGTGGAGAACACCATCATCACCAACCGCCGCTACCTTGATGCCAGCAAAGTGCTGTTAGATGAGGTGCGTGGGGCTGGGTGCGCTGCTGCTGGACAGCTAGGCCCTGGTAGACAGTGGCATGCTGGCACATGGGCACCGTTAAGCATCAAAGCGAAAGGACTGCCCCCACCATGCCCACACTGGGGGCCAGCATGCCTGCAGGCCTGTCCGCCCATGCCATGAGCAATGGCGCGCACCAGTACTGCATGCTGGAGCCTTTGCTGAGCAGACACCCATGGCACTCTCAATCGGTATGAGGCTGCCTGCTTGCCGCTTTGCTTGCGCCGCGACGTACAGATCCAGGTCAACAAGGTGCTGGGCTTTGGCTCCATGGGGATGGTCTATTTTGGCGTGCTCTGGGACACCAAGGTAGGTGCGCCTGAGAGTTGGTGGGTGTGCGCACTGCTGAGCGCGCCCATGGCCTGCCATGAGCAGCTGGTGATGTGTCTGCAGCGCTTTCCTTAGGCAGCTCCGTGCAAGGTGTGGTGCGTGCAGGACTTCATAGCGCTGAAAGTAGTATGCCACACACGCAGGCTTGCTGCCGCCTCCGCGCAGAGGGTTCCTGCTCATGACGCGTGCATGGGTGCAGGTGGTGGTGAAAATGATTGAGCACGGGGCTGGTTTGCTGGGCAAAGAGCAGAACAGAGGCAAGCTTGCGCGCACGGAGGTGAGTGTGTGTGGTGCGCGAGCTGGGCCTACCTGCCTGCAACACCTGCAATGTGGAACCCATGTGCATGCCTTTGCAAGGGCACAGATGGACTGAAGGCGTTCCTGCTCCCATTCAGGACGAACTTTGCTTTTGGGGTGCATAAGCAGGGGTAACAGGCGCAAGCATTGGCGCTGGGTGCAAGCACTCAGCAGACAGCAGGCTTTCCTGGCTCAGTGGGAATGGCCCACTTGACGCACCACACGCACCATAATGACCCGCTGGTGCTCCTCATTTTCCTGGGCTGGGTCCTGCGGGTGCTGACGCAATGGGGTGTGTGCCTCTGCCCCTGCATGATCTTGCTGCGCAGGCTGTGCTCTCACGGATGCTGCTGCACCCCAACGTGGTCATCACGTACGACTGCTGCACGGGCATGATGGATGCCTCACGCCTTCAGGTGCGCTTTTGCATGCGCAGCAACTCCATGGTCACAATAGAGCGCCTATCCACCATCACCCCTGGCACTGAAATCCGGCATTGAGGCTGGGCCAGAGATGTCACACTAATGCAAATAGCTAGACGTCAAGCTCAGACGCCCCTTACCTTCTCACTGCTCTTTGCAGCTTAATTAGCACCCAAGATGATTCACTCAACAATCTCTTAGGGAGCAGGCCAGCCGTTCCAGGTGTAGCACAGGTGCCCCTGGTGATTTGATTCCTGTGCCTTTGCATGCAGGTGTCTGGCACTCCTAGCCGGGCTCTGCGTGGCAAAGCAGGGCGGCAGCGTCAGATGACTGTAATGGTGCAGGTGTGTTCAGGGTTGTAGTTGAGCATGCATGCGCGGGTGCTTACGGGCTCATACAGCCTAGCATGCATGCTCACACAGGCAATTGCCCTCCCACAATAGTCTTTTTTAGTTAAGGAGCATAACAAACGTGAGGAATCCTTGCCAATCACCTTTGCCCGCGTCTGTGACGGCTTGCCATCTCTTTCTATTGCTGCTTTCACAGGAGTTCTGCGATGCGGGCACTTTGAGCGATGCGCTGCAGAAGCGCAAGTATGGCCTTGACTTGTGAGTAAACAGGCTCAGCTGTAGCATCGCCAGGTGTTGCCTGGCCACTACCTTGGGCCAGCTCCACTCATCCAAAGCAGCGCACTATGCATGCCAAAATGTTTCAAACTAGCACGGCAAGTGCTAAACTAGCCCGAGATCACAACAGCTCTCCTTGATTCCAGCAAGATTCCTGGCCGAGCTGCTCCTCTTGCAGCTAGCTGTCTGCCCGTGTTGTGACTGGTACGCACCTTGCCCTGGCTGCATCCGTGCTTGACCTGGCTGCAGGGCAAACCCTGGATACCCTGAATTAGTGTTACAGCTGGCCTTGGACATTGCAAATGGCATCAAGTGAGTGCCAAGAAGGGAAGGAAGGCATTGATGGTGTTTCAGCTAGGAGAGAAAAGACATTATGTTATGAGTATGTTACTGCTGCATTCCTGCTTGGTCCTGGCATGGCCTTGGAGGTGGGACAGTCAGTGCAAAATATCCAAGGGCCATGTGGGTCACAATTTCTTGACTTGCTATCCTATGGACCTGGGAAGGTTGTAGCTGTGCAAGCTACCACACAGTCACAAGTGCGCCTGCTTCTTTTTAGGTACATGCACTCCCTACGCGTGCTGCACATCGATTTGAAGGCAGAGAACATCCTGCTTACGCGAAGTAGCACAGGCACAGCACCTGCTACAAACCGCCCGGGTCAGCTAACAGCAAAGGTGAAGTGTACCGTGTCTGGTTGGCATGATTGCACTGGGGCAGGAGCAGGGGCCCCTTTGCATGCTTCCCATTCGCCAGGTTGCCATGCAAGCCCCCAAAGCTGCCCATCAAGGAAGGTTGCCTCACCAAGGTGTTGTGTTTTACACTAGTACGCAACTTTTCCTTCATTTTACAGTAAGGGCATTAGTGTGACAAGTGGTTCAAAGCAATGCTTTGCATGATGATATGCCACATTATTGATGGAAGCCGCAAAGGAGCAGGAAAAGGGGGAAGGGAGACTAAGCCGGCACATTACTGCCCAACCGGGGTAGTACAAGAAAACTGACCCTTCAATTAATAGGTCCACAGCTGTTGGTGGCTTTGTGATCTGGTGCAAGCATGGGAGTACTTGTGGGCAAAACGATGCATGCTGCTGTTACCTGAGTCAGCGCTGTTGCTCCTCATCCTTTGGGTGATCCAAGGGACACCAACTCCCTATGTGCATGCCGAGGTGCTCAGTGATGCCCATATTGTTTGACTAAGGTGATGGCTTGCACTTTTGAAAGGTGGCCTTGATGCTGAACCTCTGCATCACTTTTGATGATCCCAATGTGATGGTGTTTGGACGGCAACAGCTCAATCCTTGGCCCTTTTTTAAGTTATGGTTGGTTCTGTCCTTGTAACCATTTGTTCTTAGCTGGTCTAATCACACAGAGCAATAATTATGTACTATTGAGCCTGTGCTCTGAATGCGTGCTCCTCCTTACAGGTTGCAGACCTGGGGCTGGCGCTGGTAATGTCAGCAGATTGTGATGAAGTCCAGTCTGGCATTCATGGCACTGTGAGCCACATGGTGCGTCTGAGGCTGTTCAGCCCCGTAGGGCAGCATGGCAGGGCATGCCTAAGCCATACATTGCCTGAGCTTGGTGTGTACCATGACAATCATTGGTTTGCGTGGATGCTGTGCTGCTGCAAGGATACAAGCATGGGCAGCAGAAGGATGCAGTCACTACAGCTGTTTTTCTGCTTTTTGTGCTTGTATTTTTGATACCTACCCAATTGAAAGTGAGACCAAATGTATTATGGACGAGACAATACCCACTTGTTTTCTTTGCTGTGCAGCCTCCTGAGGCCATGAGAGGTACCACATTCAGCATGGCCACAGATGTCTATTCATTCGGAGTTGTGAGTGTCTCATTATCGGCTTCACATTCCTTCTTGGCCGTGCTTGGGTGACATGCAGAGACACAGGCTGGATATTGGCCTGTCTATTTTTGTGTGCCTAAAGTGTATGCATTCATGCTGTACGCATCAGGCCTAGCTACCATCTGACTTCCGCGCTCCTTTTTCCCTTTATAAACTTGATTTTACCTAACCCACAGGTTCTGTGGGAGCTTGCAACGCAAGGCAAGCCCTTTGCAGGGCTGGTTGCCCACCAAGTAATTGAGGCAGTCTGTGACTTTGATGAGCGACCAGCTTGGCCAGAGAGCTTGCATCCCAAGCTTACTGGGCTTAAAGGCCTAGCAGTCCGGTGTTGGGATGCTTCTCCCTTGAAGTAAGTGCTGGTGACTGGGCACAGCGCATCCTGTGCACCTGGTCATGAAGCCCATCTTGCAGCACAGCTTGCAACGAGTGTTTTTTATGTGGCCGGTTGTGTGGAAATTGCCCACTGCTGCTTAGTAAAATTATTAATCATTTATGATTTATGGTATTACTGCAGTCGACCATCCATTTTTGAAGTTGTGGACCGCCTACACGAGCTTGTTGACCCAAGCCTTGCAGTGAGGCACAGCGAGGGCGCTAACAGCATAGTGAGTGCTGAACCTCACAATGAGGTTGTGAGCTTTATAAGTGGCCTGTATGCAGTGAAGCTGGTTGCGTATGAAGATCATTTCTTTTATGTTGCCAGGAATTCAAGGAATTGCTGCTTATAAGAGGGACTCATGTAAGTCTCATGGTATGACAGCTGCTATGTGTGCGTTGGAGCGCATCCCGTTTGACTTGCTGGGTCACACTTTCAGATCCTGGAAGTGTGGTTCTGAGTATTTATTTGGGTGTCTCCTTTGAAGTTGGGTGTCAATCAATTTAACAACCTCTTAGGAGGGCCATGCAAAGATGCAAACTTGCCTGTACACACACAAGCATCACATTCATGGTAGACAGCATTTTTACTATGCCCCAACAGTGAATTGTAACCTTGCTTGTTTCAGATATCAGATGAAAGTGATGAGCTTGAAATCGCGCTCAGAAGCCAGTCCAAGCTACCGGCAACAGCGCCCCAGCAGTACGGTGTTTTGTCTGCTGGCAAGCAGCTGGGCTCCCTGCAAGCGAGCAAAGAGGGCAACGCAGAAATGCAGGAGGCTCCTCAACCTCGGCATATGGAGGCCAAGCGTCACAGCAACAGCAGCTCACACAAGCGCAGGTATGCTATATTTAATGCATGTGCTGGCATTAAAGATGCTTGCAAGTCAAGGACGAAGAGAGGAAACTAAGCTCAGCAAAACAGCAGAGGGAGCGGATATTAAGTGAGAGGTGGTTGCCTTATGCACTCAGTTCTTACTTTGAAGTCCTTTTGCCCTGTTGACTGTATGTCTGAGTAGCAGTCTTCAGCACAATTCAACTGGCAGAATACTGCGAGGTGCACCAAATTCCATGCTGCACAATCTGACCCGCTCTGCTGCTGGGCGCCATCTCAGAATGCCCTCTACGCACATGCAGGAGCTCCAGCAGCAAGCGTGCCAGCAGCTGCTCAGGTGTGGCTGCTGCCAGGAAGACAGACAATCAGACGCAAGCAATGGGGCTGCAGGCCATCATGGCAGCTGGTCCACCACGCGACATGCTAAGCCGAATGTTGTACTACTTAGCGCAGGTACGGATGAAGTCAAATAAAGAATGGGCCCTGAATGCAAAAAAATGTGCTGCTGGGAGTGAGCAGCAAGTTGCAGCCCATCTGCTGGAACTTTCTGCTTGCAAGTAGGTTTTGCGATTGCTTAGGTCCCAGGTCAGTGTCTTAATGCTTCCTCCTCATCGCTGCAGGTGCCCCCGCTGCCTGAGCAGTTGCAGAGAGTTGAGGTGGGAGGTGGTATTGTGCGCTTTGCAGCCACAGTGGATATGTCAGGCTTGAGAGCAAGATAGATGAGCCAGGACTAATTGTGCAACCCACTAAGTTAAAAAAGTAAGCTGGAGTTCACAGGTATGTCCATTAAGCAGGTCAGGATGCTGCAGGGATTTGCAGGGCAGCTAAAGAAGCACCTGTTTGCTACTTACTTTTACATTCAAAGGAAAATGTTGCTTTTGATCTCACATTGTTGAGCATGAGTGGAATTCCTAGAAACCAGCTTTATAAGAGCACTGCTTTTTGCATCTTGGCATTTTGAAATGGAGCTGAATTCTAAAAAACAGATGTCTAATGTTTTAACGATAATGTTATACATGTCAGGCGTTTCAGGGTTTGCTTGTCTACCGGTCGTACAGGTCACAAATCAGTGATGTCAATTTGTAAGTAACTTGCATGCTTAGGTGCTCTCATGAGCTAGTTCTTATTTGACTTGCTTTCATCTTTTGGCTGCGGATTGTGCTGGTCTTTGCCTGCTTAGTTCTTCATCAAATATGAGAGAAGAAAACTAGATGCTGCGTCCTAACTCGTTTACCTGCCATCGAGTTTGAGCACACGATGCAAAGCTTCTCCAAGACTTGCCATGATCGATGGACCCTTGCTAACTCTGAAGATAGATATTGTCATCCTGCATCATCAGCACAAGAGTGTTTGCATGTCTTTACGCAACTAGCGTAATCATGAAAGTGTGTAAGAAGCAATGTTTGGGGCTTGGTGAAGTGATTCAGTGACTTTTGGAGCGCAAGTTATGATGTCAGGTGTGCAAATACTGTGAACAAATCTGAGTAAGTGATGCACAGATTAATGTGCACAGGTAAGCCAAAAGTGACCAGTGGTGAGATCGTGGGAACTTCCTTTCAAGACATGTACAAACTTAGCAAGCCGCCAGAAACCCTGCCAGTAAGTATGAGCGCATAGTAATGCAGAAAGAGGGCCTGGCATTACTAAAGAGACTGGTGGGCCAGCCTGCTTAAAAAGACCCAGTAAGCAGCCAGAAACTCTTCCGGTCAGCATGAGCGCAGAGTCATGCAGAAAGAGGGCCTGGCATTATTCTAAGAAGGCCTGGTGCCCAGCCTGCCAGAAAGCCCCAGTGAGCGGCCAGAAACCCTGCCAGTACGCACGAGCACAGAGTTATGCCAAAACGGGGCCTGGCATTACTAGAAAGACTGGTGGGTCAGCCTGCTTAGAAAGATCCAGTAAGGCCGCGGTCACACACTTTTTTTTCACTTTTTTCCACTCGACCCCAAAAAAAGTGGGAAAAATCGCGGTCACACG
>LFIK01002617.1_pt1 | contig 14545 bp, 27 predicted proteins | sample 643401 | NCBI WGS metagenome assembly LFIK01 (sample SAMN03777447, study PRJNA286221) | soda lake metagenome | biome: soda lake; feature: Kulunda steppe; material: water; isolation source: sample T5-Br brine of Lake Tanatar-5 | place: Russia: Kulunda steppe | collected 2010-07 | reverse complement strand
TCCTCGTCTCCGCCCCCTTCGAGTGGGACGAGCCGAAGACCCGCAGGCTCCGCGAGTTCCTGGAGACGGTGGGCTCGGAGGGTCGGGTGCTGATCCTGACCGGAGAGGTCCGGCCGAACCTGGTCCTCTCTGCTCGGAACCTGCCTCGCGTGGAGGTTCGCGTCCTGGGGACGGAGTCGACCTACGACCTCCTCCTCGCACGGACGATCATCGTGGAGGACGGTGCCTTCGACGCACGGTCCGAGACCGGGGAGAGTGCTTCCGATGCGTGACATCTATGACGTCATCCTGGCCCCCGTCGTGACGGAGAAGGCGGCGCAGGGCCAGGAGGCAAACAACGTCTACACCTTCATCGTCCACCCTCGGGCCAACAAGGGCCGGATCGCCGAAGCCGTCGAAGCAGCCTGGGATGTCCAGGTCCTCGGCGTTCGCACCGCCCGGTACGAGGGGAAGGCTCGGCGCTCCCTGATGGGGCGGATGAGTCGCGAGCGGAAGGTTGGCCGTCGCCCTGCCTACAAGAAGGCGATGGTGCAGCTTGCCGAGGGTGACCACATCGAATTCTACGAAGTGGGCTGAGGAACGAATCATGGCTCTCAAGAAATTTCGCCCCATCACGGCCGGAACCCGGTTTCGGAGTGTGATAGACCGTGCCGAGATCACGAAGGATCGCCCGGAGCGCAGCCTGCTCGACGAGCGGAAGCGCACGGGCGGCCGGAATCATCACGGCCGCATCACCTCCCGTCGCCGGGGTGGCGGACACAAGCGTCGGTACCGGATCATCGACTTCCGGCGGAACAAGCTGGAGATCCCCGGCCGCGTCGCCGCCATCGAGTACGATCCGAACCGGAGTGCGAATATTGCCCTCATCCACTACGCCGACGGGGAGAAGCGTTACATTCTCCATCCCCGGGGCCTGGACGTGGGCGCGACCATCGAGGCCGGCACCGAGGCCGACATCCGTGTCGGCAACGCGCTGCCCCTCGCCAGGATCCCCCTGGGGACGCAGGTCCACAATGTGGAGCTCAAGCCCGGCAAGGGTGGACAGATGGCCCGGTCGGCAGGAGCTGGCGTGCAGGTGGTGGCTCGGGAAGGCGATTTCGTGAGTCTTCGCCTCCCCTCCACGGAGGTCCGCAGGGTCCACCGCACCTGCATGGCCACCATCGGCCAGGTCGGAAACATCGACCACGAGCTCCGCTCGGTGGGGAAGGCCGGAGCCGCCCGCTGGAAGGGGCGTCGTCCCAGGGTCCGTGGTGTCGCCATGAACCCCATCGACCACCCGCTGGGTGGTGGAGAGGGGCGGACGTCCGGAGGACGGCCTCCCGTGTCTCCGTGGGGAAAGCGCGAGGGCATCAAGACTCGCAAGAACAAGAAGCAGTCCAACAAGTACATCGTCCGCGGCCGTCGCCGTGGAAAGGCCACCCGGTAACGGCTCGAGAGGGGATGGATCATGCCGCGTAGTGTCAAGAAGGGTCCGTACATCGACGAGAAGCTCCTCCTCAAGATCGAGGGGATGAACTCGCGCAACGAAAAGAAGGTCGTTCGGACCTGGGCGCGGAGTTCCACCATCCCGCCCGAGTTCGTCGGCCACACGGTCGCCGTCCACAACGGCAACAAGTTCGTGCCTGTCTACATCTCCGAGAACATGGTGGGTCACAAGCTGGGCGAGTTCGCCCCGACCCGCCTCTTCCGGGGACATGGCGGGAAGCTCGCGGACAAGCGCTCGAAGGTCCGTTGAGGACCCCGTGATCCAGCCAGGAATCAGGAATGCCAAGATGGAATCCAGAGCTGTAGCCCGATTCGTCCGCATGAGCCCCCGCAAGGTGAGGCTCGTCGTGGACCAGATCCGCGGGACCTCGGTGAATGACGCCTATGCCCTCCTCCAGTTTTCGAAGAAGGCTGCGGCGGAGCCGGTGTCCAAGACCCTTCGCTCTGCTGTGGCCAATGCCCAGTACCAGGCCGAGGAGCAGGGGGAGTTCGTGGACGCCGACGACATGATCGTCCGCGAGGCCTATGTCAATGAGGGACCGACCATGCGGCGTTTTCGCGCCGCGGCCATGGGCCGGGCGGCTCCCCTTCGCAAGCGCACGAGCCACATCACTGTCGTGGTGGAGACCAAGGAGTAAGGCTGGATGGGACAGAAGACACACCCGACCGGATTTCGACTGGGCGGCCTCAAGGACTGGAAGTCCCGCTGGTACGCCGAGAAGGATTTCCCCCGCCTCCTCATGGAGGACGAGACGATCCGGAAGTACCTCCACCGGCGGCTCGCACATGCCGCGATCTCCAGTGTGGAGATCGAGCGGAAGCCCTCGAAGATCGTGGTCACGATCCACACGGCTCGGCCCGGCGTCGTCATCGGAAAGCGCGGCTCGGAGGTGGACAAGCTCCGCGACGAGCTCGGGGTCCTGACCAAGAGTGAGGTCTCCGTGAACGTGGAGGAGGTGAAGCGGCCCGAGCTGGACGCTCGCCTGGTGGCCGAGAACATCGCGCACCAGATCCGGAACCGGATCTCGTTCCGGCGCGCCATGAAGAGGGCGATCCAGTCCTCGCAGCGGGCTGGGGCCGAGGGGATCCGGATCCAGTGTGGCGGGCGCCTCGGCGGTGCCGAGATCGCCCGGACGGAAGGGTACAACGAGGGGCGCGTGCCCCTCCACACCCTCCGTGCAGACATCGATTATGCGAATGTGGAGGCTCACACCACCTACGGAACGGTGGGCGTGAAGTGCTGGATCTTCCTCGGCGAGGTCGTTGAGAATCGCCGTGGACGGACCTACTCCTCCGATACCTGAGGGGACTGACGACAATGCTCTCGCCCAAGCGCGTAAAATATCGGAAGACACACAAGGGTCGGATGCGTGGAAAGGCGCATCGCGGCAACAGCGTGTCCTTCGGAGAATATGGACTTCAGGCCCTGGAGCCCTCCTGGATCACGAACCGGCAGATCGAGTCCGCACGTGTGGCGATGACTCGCCACATCAAGCGTGGCGGCAAGATCTGGATCCGCATCTTTCCGGACAAGCCCATCACGAGGAAGCCGGCAGAGACCCGGATGGGGAAGGGAAAGGGAAACCCCGAGGCCTGGGTGGCCCCGGTGAAGCCCGGCCGGATCATGTTCGAGATGGAAGGAGTGACGGAGGAAGTCGCCCGGCGCGCCATGGAGCTCGCCTCGGCCAAGCTGCCCGTCCCCACCCGTTTCGTTGTCCGCGAACGCCAGCTGTAGGGAGACACCGATGATGAACGCGGAAGAGATCCGGGAGATGTCGGATCAGCAGATTGAGGAACGGATGCTCGAGCTCCGGGAGGAGTTGTTCCGGCTTCGGTTCCGCAGTGCGATGATGGAGCTGGAGAACCCCCAGCTCCCGAAGACGATTCGGCGGGAAATTGCCCGCATGAAGACGGTTCTCCGGGAGCGTGAGCTTGCTGGAGACACAGCGTGAGCGAGACTGAGATGAATACCAAGACCGCCGAAGAAGCCGTCCGCAATCGACGCAAGGTCCGTCAGGGCGTCGTGGTGAGCGACGCTTCCGACAAGACGGTTGTCGTGCGGGTGGATCGCCGGTTCGCGCATCCCCTCTACGGGAAGTCCGTGAACTGGAGCAAGAAGTACCATGCCCACGACGAGGAGAACGACTTTCGGGTCGGGGATGTCGTGCGGATCCAGGAGACTCGACCGCTATCCCGCCTGAAGCGGTGGCGCGTCATCGAGCTCGTCCAGCGCCCCGAGCGGGTCTGACCAGGAGACGAGGCAATGATTCAGCAGGAATCCGTTCTCAAGATTGCGGACAACACCGGTGCCAAGCGCGCCCTGTGCATCCGCGTTCTCGGAGGCTCCAGGCGCCGCTATGCACGGGTGGGCGATGTCATCGTCGTGACCGTCAAGCAGGCGATCCCCAATGCCGGGGTGAAGAAGGGAGATGTGGCTCGCGCCGTCATCGTCCGGACCGCGAAGGAGATGCGACGCCAGGATGGGTCCTACATCCGGTTCGACGAGAATGCCGCCGTGCTCATCAACCCCAACGGGGAGCCCAGGGGGACCCGGATCTTCGGGCCCGTGGGCCGTGAGCTCCGCGAGAAGAAATACATGAAGATCGTTTCGCTGGCGCCGGAGGTGCTCTGATGGCGGACCGCAAGCAGATGAAGGCCGCGCGACGTGCCAAGAGGCGGTCGCGCATCGTGAAGGGCGACCGGGTCCGGGTGATCCGGGGCAACCATCGCGACATGGAAGGTGCCGTTCTCCGCATCATGCCGGAGGAGGGACGGGTCGTGGTGGAGGGTGTGAACATGCGGAAGAAGCATGTGCGGCCTTCGCAGAACAACCCCGATGGAGGCATCGTCACCATGGAGCTGCCCATCGACATTTCGAATGTGATGCTCATCGAACCGTCCTCCGGTGAACCGTCGCGGGTGAAGATCCGCGTGGCCAAGGACGGGACCAAGGAACGGATTGCCGTACGCAGCGGCAACCCGATTCCTCGGCCGTGAGCGCAACGGAGCCAGAGGCGATGGAACCGAGACTCAAGAAGCACTACGAAGACCAGGTTCGGCCACGACTGGTGGAGCGGTTCGGATTCACGAACCCCCATGAGGTCCCCCGGATCGAGAAGGTCGTTGTGAATGTCGGCGCAGGGGAGGCATCCAAGAGCCAGAAGCTCCTGGATTCCATCCTGGAGGAGCTGTCGACGATCACGGGGCAGAGGCCCGTCGTGACCCGTGCCCGGAAGTCCATCGCCGGCTTCTCCCTCCGAGAGGGGATGCCGGTGGGTGCTTCGGTGACGCTTCGGCGGCAGAAGATGCACGAGTTCCTGGATCGCCTGGTGTCCGTGGCCATGCCGCGGATCCGGGACTTCCGGGGGATCCCGACCCGTTCGTTTGACGGGCGGGGGAATTACACTCTGGGGATCAGGGAACAGCTGATTTTCCCGGAAATCGAATACGATGACGTGGAGCAGGTCCACGGGATGGACATCACCGTGGTGACGTCCACGGATCGGGACGACGAGGCCTTCGAGCTCCTCAAGGAGATGGGCTTCCCGTTCCGCACCGAAACCAACCCGGTCGTGATCGGCGCATCTGCCGACTGAACCGCTCCACACACCCGATAGTCTGGGGGACTGATGGCGAGGAAAGCGCTGATCGAGAAGGCCAAGCGCGATGCAAAGTACGGCGTGCGCGGTTACAACCGATGCAACCGATGCGGGCGTTCCCGCGCATTCATGCGCAAGTTCGGCATCTGCCGAATCTGCTTCCGGCAGATGGCGCTCCGGGGAGAGATCCCGGGCGTGCGCAAGGCCAGCTGGTAAAAGGAAGAACCCAGCCATGATGACAGATCCGATTGCGGACATGCTCACTCGTCTCCGGAACGCCGGCCAGGCCGGTCACCGGTGGGCGGACATGCCCGTCTCGAAGCTCAAGGTCGAGATCGCCCGCATCCTGCGGGACAACCACTACGTCTTCGACTACAAGTTGCTCGACGACGGTCGCCACGGGGTGCTCAGGGTCTACCTGAAGTACCACGAGGGCCAGCCCGTCATCCGGCACCTTCAGCGAGTGTCGAAGCCGGGCCGTCGGCAGTACGTGGGCGCGGGGGACATCCCCCGGGTTCGCAACGGCCTCGGAATGGCGATCCTCTCCACGTCGAATGGCGTGCTCTCCGATCGGGGTGCACGCAAGCAGGGCGTGGGGGGAGAGCTCCTGGCTCTCGTCTGGTGATCCGACCCCTCCACACGCGACTGAAGCGAGTACACGATGTCTAGAATCGGAAAGGTGCCGGTCGAGATTCCGTCCGGAGTCAAGGTCGGTCTCGATGACGGGACACTCCAGGTCAAGGGGCCCAAGGGGGAGCTGACGCTCCGGGTCGTCGAGGACATGGACGTGAGGGTCGAGGAGGGTCAGGTTGTGGTCCACCGTCCCTCCGATTCCCAGAAGCACCGAGCCCTCCATGGCCTCACCCGTTCGCTCATCGCGAACATGGTGGAGGGCGTCACGGACGGTTTCGAGCGGAAGCTCGAGATCGTCGGTGTCGGGTATCGGGCAGAGAAGAAGGGGGAGGGTCTGACTCTCCACCTGGGGTTCTCCCACACGATCGACTACCCTGCGCCGGACGGCATCGAGCTGGAGACGCCGACGCAGACCCAGATCGTCGTTCGAGGTGCGGACAAGCAGCTGGTTGGCCAGGTCGCGGCAGAGATCCGCGGGTTCCGGCCGCCCGAGCCCTACAAGGGCAAGGGCGTTCGGTATGCCGACGAGCAGATCCGGCGCAAGGCCGGCAAGACCGCAGGCGCATAATCCACAGGAGAGATCGGTGAGCAGTCTGAAGTTTTCCAAGATCAAGAAGAACCGGCGTCTCCAGCGGACGCGGCGGCATCTGCGCGTGCGCCGGAAGGTCCGGGGAACCGCAGAGCGGCCCCGCCTCGTGGTGTACCGTTCGCTCCGGAATTTCGAGGGGCAGCTCGTTGACGACCTGGCTGGCGAGACGATTTTCGGTGTCTCGACGCTTTCGTCCGAGCTCCGCGACTCGGAGCTCGAGGGCGACGAGAACCGGAAGGTTGCGCAGGCCCGGGCGGCGGGGAAGCTCCTCGCCGAAAAGGCCCGCGAAAAGGGGATCGAGGCCGTGGTGTTCGACCGCGGCGGATACAAGTATCACGGCAGGGTCCAGGCCTTTGCCGATGGCGCCCGTGAGGGAGGACTGAAGTTCTGATGGCACGAGACAAGAGGCAGTCCCGGTCCCGCGAATCCGACATGGTCGAAACGGTCATCCACATCAACCGGGTGGCCAAGGTCGTGAAGGGAGGTCGCAGGTTCTCCTTCACCGCACTCGTTGCCGTGGGTGACCAGAACGGCAAGGTCGGCGTCTACCACGCCAAGGCCAACGAGGTGGCAGAGGCAATTCGGAAGGGCATGGAGCACGCCCGCCGGCACATGATCCAGGTGCCCCTCGTGGAGGGGACGATTCCCCACGAGGTCATTGGCCACTGGGGTGCCGGTCGCGTCCTCCTGAAGCCTGCTGCACCGGGTACCGGTGTGATCGCAGGTGGTCCGGTCCGCGCCATCCTCGAGGCGGCAGGTGTGACCGACATTCTCACCAAGAGTCTGGGGACGAACAATCCCATCAATGTGGTGCGAGCCACCATCGATGGGCTCGAGTCCCTGGTGACGGCACGGCAGGTGGCGCGTGAGCGCGGCATCTCCGTGGAAGAGCTGGAGATTCCCAATGCCGGATAAGAAGCTCGAGATCACCCAGGTACGCAGCATTTCCGGGCGGCCCGAGCCGCATCGTCGGACGCTGCGCGCCCTGGGATTCACGAAGAACCAGCAGACCCGCATTCATGGGGACACCCCTGCAATCCGGGGCATGATCCGACAGGTGAGTCACCTGGTCCGGGTCCGCGAGATCGAGGAGCAGGACAATGGCTGAACTACATGATCTGAGCCCGTCCAAGGGATCGACCCGCCCCAGGAAGCGGGTGGGTCGAGGACCCGGGTCGGGAACGGGCAAGACGGCAGGTCGGGGCCAGAAGGGCCAGAAGGCCCGCTCCGGTGCCTCCATCCCTGCCGGCTTCGAGGGCGGTCAGATGCCGCTCCACCGCCGGATCCCGAAGGGTGGGTTCACGCCCCTCAACCGGGTGGAGTACCAGGTGGTGAATGTCCGCGTGCTTGCGGAACTCGCCGCCGACTCCGTCGACCCCCAGGTGCTGGCCGAACGGGGAGCCATTGGCTCTGCCCGCAAGCCGGTGAAGATCCTGGGAGACGGAGAGCTGGACCGGGCGGTCCGCGTGGAGGCTCATGCCTTCAGCGGGAGCGCACGTTCGAAGATCGAGGCCGCCGGAGGCACTGCCTCCGTGATCGGCGCCGACGACCAGGCCTGACAAGCCAGACCCACGGGGCTTTCGACGCATGGCGAACCCGATTCCGAACCTGTTCCGGTTCCCGGAGCTGAAGGACCGGATCCTCTTCACCCTCTTCATCCTCCTCGTATATCGGGTGGGTGCCCACATCACGGCGCCAGGGGTGAATCTCGGTGCCCTTCAGGAGCAGTTCGGCGCCCTGGAAGGGACGCTGTTTGGCGTATACGACATGTTCACGGGCGGAGGCCTGTCCCGCGCGACGATCTTCGCGCTGGGGATCATGCCGTATATTTCGGCTGCGATCATGTTCCAGCTCCTCGCTGCGGTCTTCCCGACCATCGAGAAGCTGCAGAAGGAAGGGGAGGAGGGACGGAAGAAGCTGACGCAGTGGACCCGGTACACCACCGTGGTCCTCTCGGCGGCCCAGGCCTACGGGTATTCGGTCTTCCTGACCTCCATGGAGGGGGCGGTCCAGACGCCGGGCTTCCTCTTCACCTTCACCACGGTCCTGGCCCTCACGGTGGGTGCCACCTTCATCATGTGGCTCGGTGAGCAGATCACCGAACACGGGATCGGGAACGGCATGTCCCTCCTGATCTTCTTCTCCATCATCGAGGGGTTCCCGGCGGCAGTGGTGCGCACATGGGAGGCCATGATGGTCGGGGAGATCGGGGTGGTCGCCATGGTGGCCCTGCTCTCGGTGGTCGTCGGTGTCACGGCCGGCGTGACCTCGATGACCATGGCTGCACGGCAGATCCCCGTGCAGATCCCCCGGAAGGTGGTGGGGAGAGGCCGGGTGCAGGAAGGTCAGAAGAGCTTCGTCCCCGTCCGGGTCAACGCCGCCGGGGTGATGCCGATCATTTTCGCCCAGTCGTTCATCATCGTCCCGGGCACACTGGCGGCCTTCACCAGCGCCGGCTTCGTTGCCGAGCTGGCTGACCAGTTCCAGCCGGGGACCTGGCTGTACTACGGGACCTACGGGGTCCTCACCGTCTTCTTCACCTACTTCTACACGGCCATCATCTTCAATCCGGTGGACCTGGCGGAGAACCTGAAGAAGCAGGGGGCCTTCGTCCCCGGGGTGAAGCCCGGCAGTCGAACCGCCGAGTACATCGACCGGATCCTGACCCGGGTGACCCTGCCAGGCGCGATCTACCTGGCGCTGATCGCCCTTCTCCCCTTCTGGATCTTCGACATCTTCGACATCCAGACCTTCTTCTTCGGTGGAACCGGCCTCCTCATCGTGGTGGGTGTGGGCCTGGATACCGTCCAGCGTGCACAGCAGCACCTCCTGCTCAGACACTACGACGGGTTCATGAAGAAGGGCCGGGTTAAGGTTCGAGGTCGGCAGAATTACATGTGATCGAGGGGGCCCGGCATCGCCTCGCAGAGAGGCGCCGGGCCCCAACGCTCCTCCCATCCCGGAACGAACTCCGGAGAGTGCCTCACAATGGTTCTGATACTCCTTGGTCCTCCAGGTGTGGGGAAGGGAACGCAGGGCGCCTTCCTCTGCGAGGAGAAGGGGTGGACTCGGCTGGCTACAGGCGATCTGCTTCGGGCAGCCCGTCGCGACGAGACGGAGCTGGGGAAGAAGGCGCAGGAGTTCATGGACGCCGGCGATCTGGTCCCGGACGAGATCATCGTGGGCATGGTGCGGGAACGACTTCGGAGCATGCCCGCTGATGCTGGCGTGGTCTTCGACGGGTTTCCCCGAACCCTGCCGCAGGCCCGGGCCCTGGATGGAGTCCTCGAGGAGACGGGCCGGTCCCTGGACGCGGTCCTCCTCTTCGAGGCCCCCGACGAGGTCCTGGTGAAGCGGATCAGTGGCCGGCGTCATGCCCCGAAGAGCGGGCGGGTCTACAACGTTCATTTCGATCCGCCGGCTCAGGAGGGCGTCTGCGACGAGTCGGGGGAGGCTCTCGTCCACCGATCCGACGACCGTCCGGAGACGGTGCGGCGGCGGCTCGAGGTCTACCGGTCCTCCACGGCTCCCCTCATCGACTACTACGAGGCGGCCTCGACGGAACTCGTCCGCATCGATGGCGACCGCGACATGGCGGCTGTCCGCGACTCCATGCTGGCAGCGGTGGAGACCCTGGAGTCTCGGGGGTGATCGAGCTGAAGAGTGGGACCGAACTCGATGCCATGCGGGCCAGTGGGCGGATCGTGGGGGATCTCCACAGGGAGTTCTCGGCTCGGGTTGTCCCCGGGGTGAGCACCCTGGACCTGGACGCCTTTGCGGAGGAGTTCATCCGGAGCCACGATGGGGCGCGGCCGGTCTTCAAGGGCCTCTACGGCTTCCCCGGCAGCCTGTGCACCTCCATCAATGCCGAGGTCGTCCATGGGATCCCCTCGGCCGATCGGGTCCTCGAGGACGGGGACCTCCTCTCCATCGATGTCGGGGTCACCCTGAATGGATGGTGCTCCGATGCGGCCCGGACGTATCGGGTGGGAGAGGTCTCCTCCGAGGCGGATCGGCTGGTGACCGTCGCCGAGGACGCACTGGAGGCCGCCATTGCCGCCGCCATTCCCGACGCCCATGTGGGAGACATCGGCCACGCGGTGGAGTCGGTGGTGAACCCCTCCGGGTTCCATGTCATCCGCGACCTGGTGGGACATGGCGTGGGTCGGAAGGTCCACGAGGATCCGCAGGTCCCGAACCTCGGCAGGCCCGGGGAAGGGCCCCGCCTCCGGGAGGGCATGGTCCTGGCGATCGAGCCCATGATCGCGGTGGGCACGTGGAGAATTCGAACGCTGTCGGACGGATGGACCATGGTGACGACCGACCAGTCCCTCTCGACACATGTCGAGCACACGGTTGCCATCACTGGGGATGGACCGAGAATCCTCACGGAATCTTCGGAAGAGGTGGCCCCCGTCTCTTGAGGGGGGGCAGCGAAACGGTTATACTTCCAAGCTCTGCAACGAACGGACGGTGAGGTCACGATGAAGGTCAGAACCAGTGTGAAACCCATCTGCGAGCACTGCAAGGTGATTCGCCGCCGCGGTGTGGTGCGAATCATCTGCAAGCGAAACCCCCGGCACAAGCAGCGCCAGGGGTGAGGCCGGCCGGTGCCCGTCGGGCACCGCCGAACGACCCGAGACTGAACGGGAAGGCACATGGCACGGATTGCGGGAGTAGATCTCCCTCGGAACAAGCGGATTGTCATCGCTCTGACGTACATCTTCGGAGTCGGTGATTCCCGGGCACGAATGATCCTGGACGGCGCAGGCGTCGATGGCGACACCCGCACCGGGGATCTGACCGAGGAGGAGATCAGTCGGCTCCGCCGGGAGATCGAGCAGAGCTACAAGGTCGAAGGGCAGCTTCGGACCGAGGTGTCCATGAACATCAAGCGTCTCATGGACATCGGGTCGTACAGGGGACTCCGCCACCGGCGGGGCCTCCCGGTACGGGGTCAGAGGACCCATACGAATGCCCGGACCCACAAGGGCAAGAAGCGCGCGGTTGCCGGCAAGAAGGCGCCGCCTCGCAAGTAGGGGGTCAGAGTGGGGTGCCGCATCTGCGGTTGCCCCTCTGGTCCCGGACGGTGTCACCAGACTAGGGAAGGTTCGCTTGGCCAACAGGAAGCAGCAGGCGCGGCCGCGCCGAAGCAAGAAGGTTGTGGAGTCCGAGGGGGTCGCCCATGTGAAGGCGACCTTCAACAATACCCTCATCTCGGTCGCCGACTCCAGCGGGAACGTCGTCGCCTGGTCCAGCGCCGGGAAGGCCGGCTTCAAGGGCTCCAAGAAGTCGACGCCATTCGCTGCGACCCAGGCTGCGGAACTCGCCGGACGCGAGGCGTATGCCATGGGGGTGCGCAAGGTCCATGTCCGTGTCCAGGGCCCGGGCTCGGGGCGGGAGTCGGCAATCCAGGGGCTCGCAGGTGCGGGTCTCACGGTCCGCTCCATCGAGGACGTCACGCCTCTGCCCCACAATGGTTGCCGGCCGCCGAAGAAGCGGCGGGTCTGACCGGGACGGCCCCTCCTCTGCAGGAGGGTCCGCCTCGACACTGATGCTCGGGGTTGTCGGGGGGCGGCGCTGTCTGCACGACGGCACGGCTCCCGCTCCCGTTTTCTCTGGAATCTCCAGGTCTTGAAACAGGTAGCTCGATGGCTCGTTATACCGGTCCCGTCTGCAAGCTCTGTCGCCGCGAGGGGCAGAAGCTCTTCCTGAAGGGCTCCAAGTGCTACACGGAGAAGTGTCCCGTGGAGCGTCGCCAGTATCCTCCCGGCCAGCACGGTCCGGCTCAGGCGCGCCGTCGGAAGCAGTCCGACTACGCGCTCCAGCTCCGGGAGAAGCAGAAGGTCAAGCGGATGTACGGGCTTCTGGAGAAGCAGTTCCGGAATCTCTTCGACACCGCTGCCCGTGAGGAAGGTGTGACGGGCGAGAACCTCCTGGTCCATCTGGAGACCCGCCTCGACAACGTGATCTTCAGGCTCGGTCTGGCTGCAAGTCGCAACCAGGCTCGCCAGCTGGTCCGGCATCGCCATGTCGAGGTGAACGGTCGGGTGGTGGACATCCCCTCCTACCGCGTGAAGCCCGGAGACGACATCGCACTGCGGACTTCGTCCCGGGAGCTGGAGATCGTGGAAGCCGCCCTCGAGGCCCGGAGTCGACCCGGGATGGTGGAGTGGTTGACGCTGGACCAGAAGAAGAAGGTGGCCCGGATGGTTCGTCGCCCGACCCGCGACGATATCGCCGCCGAGATTCAGGAACAGCTGATCGTCGAGCTCTACTCGAAGTGATGCTTCCCTTCGCCGGCCCTGGCCGTCGCCCTCGTGGCGGCGGCGGGCCGGTGTTCGCGTGAATGGCCCGAGGGCATGGAGGAGATGGTGGACATTGATCTGACCGGTCTGGTACTGCCAGAAAAGGTTGAGCCGATCCACACGTCGGAAGACGGACGGTTCGCGGAGTTCGTCGTGGAACCGCTGGAGCGGGGGTTCGGGCACACGCTGGGGAACTCGGTTCGCCGTGTCCTCCTCTCGTCTCTGCGGGGGGCTGCCGTGTGGGCCTTCCGGACGGATGGGGTGGTGCACGAGCACCAGACCATCGGTGGTGTGGTCGAGGATGTCCATCAGGTGATCCAGAACCTCAAGGCGCTGGTCATCGTCCTGGACGAGGGGATCGAGACCGCGACGCTGGAGATCGTGGCCGACAAGGCCGGGGCCGTCACGGCCTCGCACATCCAGGATCGTCCCGGTGTGGAGCTCCTGGATCCGGACCACCATCTCCTCACGCTCCAGGAGGACCGGGAGTTCCGCATGGAGCTCCGGGTGAACACGGGGCGTGGTTTCGTCCTCGCCGACCAGCACCCGAAGACCGACGGTGAGCCCGTGGACCTGGTCCGCATCGACAGCGTTTACAACCCTGTCCGCCGCGCCAACTTCGAGGTTCGGGAGACCCGGGTCGGCCAGCGAACCGACTTCGACCGCCTGTCCCTGCAGATCGAGACGGATGGTTCGGTGTCGCCGGACGACGCCGTGGGGATGGCAGCCGAACTCGTGCGCAAGCACCTGGCCTACCTCCTCTACTTCTCCGAGGGCGGAATGCCCACGGCCCAGCCGGCCGGTGCCACACCGGTGTCGCCGGAACAGGCCGAGCAGTTCGGGCGGCCCATGGAGGACCTGGCGGAGCTTTCGGTTCGTTCCCGGAACTCCCTCCAGAAGGAGAACATCCGTACGCTGGGCGACCTCGTCCAGCGCACGGAGGACGAGATGCTCAAGATCGAGAACTTCGGAAAGAAGTCCCTGAAGGAGATCCAGGACTTCCTCGCCGAGCACGGCCTCCGCTTCGGCATGCGGCTCCGTGAAGGCGAGGACGGACAGATCTACGTCATGGACGATGATGCCGAGGTCGCCGAGGCAGAGACGGACTGAACCGTCCGCAGCCTCGGTTGGCGAACGCGGGGAGCTTCCCCGCGCCGTGCCCACCCCAGTTCAGCTCAGGATCGGATATCATGCGGCACCGCAAGAAGGGTCGGAACCTGTCCCGCACCGCCAGTCACAAGAAGGCCACGATGCGAAACATGGCGACATCCCTGTTTCGGCATGAGCGGATCGAGACGACGACGGCAAAGGCCAAGGAGTTGCGTCCCTATGCCGAACGGCTTATCACACTTGCTCGGCGCGGCGATCTCCACTCCCGCCGTCTGGCGGCGCGGCAGGTGCAGGACCGGGATGTCCTGGGCAAGCTCTTCGACGACATCGCCCCGCGTTTCCATGATCGGCCGGGAGGCTACACCCGAGTGCTGAAGCTTGGCACCCGCAAGGGGGACGCCGCCGAGATGGCGCTCATCGAGCTCGTTGAGCGCAGCGACGCCTAATTTTCGGGAGATTGCACGAAATGGCCAAGAACTCCGGCTCTCTTTCATCCCTGCTCGCAGTGTTCGCCTTCCTGGCCACGGCGGGGCTCTTCTATGCCCTCTTCGTGATCAGTGAGCCCACGGAAGTCCCGGTTGCCGAGGAAGAGGCGGATCCGGCACTGCCGCTTCAGCTCAATGTGTTCCAGATCGAGCTCGAAGAGGGACGGCTGGACCCCGAGCAGCGCCTGGAGCTCGAGAGGATCCTCGTGGACGGGGTGCTGGGTGCCCGCTTCTTCACCTTCCGTCTGGCGGATGAGAGCGAGTTCCTCGTCACCTTCGACGACGATCTCGCCGCCACCGGACTCTCTGTGGAGGCTGGCGACGTGGTGGACGTCC